>Ga0105048_10018607_pt1 | contig 10675 bp, 6 predicted proteins | sample MAT05_FD_78382 | JGI IMG/M metagenome (GOLD analysis project Ga0105048, IMG submission 78382) | Freshwater microbial communities from Lake Fryxell liftoff mats and glacier meltwater in Antarctica - MAT-05 | ecosystem: Environmental > Aquatic > Freshwater > Ice > Liftoff microbial mat | place...
ACACCTGGACGGGATCGAAGCCAGCGGCAGCGGCGACTTCAACCGTTCGCTAAAAAGCTACAGCATGCGGACGAGCGGCCGCGGCATCGCCGTGGTGCTCTCGGACTTCATGGACAAAGGCGGGTTCGAAGAAGGGCTGCGCTTCCTCGCGGCCCGCAACCTCGATGTGTACGCGATCCAGATTCTGGCGGAAGAAGAGATTCACCCGCCATACACCGGCGATTTGAAATTCACCGATCTCGAAGACGGCGACCAAGCCGAGGTGACCATCAGTGCCCCGCTATTGGAACGTTACCAACGGACGTTGAACGCCTTCCGAGGTTCCATCAGCGCGTTCGCCACGCGCCGCGGCATGACGTACTTGTTCACCAGCAACCAAGTTCCCTTCGAGAAGCTCGTGCTCGGGTACCTCCGCAATCGCGGGCTACTGATGTGATAATCGTTGTTCTATTCTCTCGGGTGATGTTCAAATCCACTTCACCGCGTGGATCGGCGGCAATCGCAGGTTCACTTCCTTCCAGTTCATCCCCGCATCTTCGCTGATCCACAACCCGCCCGTGGTGCTGCGTCCGCCGATCCTTCGGGGGTGAGTTCGCAGCCAGCGTGCGAGTGCCGGGGCGAATACGACTTTGGGCACGGGCCTCCCGCGAGCTACGCCGAGGCTTTCAACGGCAACTCGGAGAGCATTCCTTCCATCCGCTTCACGTCTACCGGCTTCGTGGGGAACAAAGCGCCCGTCAACGGCTTCCCGTCGTAATCGAGCCAACGATGATTCGAGTAATCGTACAGGCGACAGATGCGGAAGATGCGGAGGAAGCGGCGGATTGTCCAATGATCCTTGAGGATTTCGTAGGGGTAGGCATCTTCGAGCGCCTGCTGCGCCGAGGCCAAGCGGTAGTGCGGCACCATCGGATCGGCGTGGTGGGCCGTGTGTTCCATGATGTGCCGAATCGCCCCGCGGAACTGCACCGGGAGTTCGACGTGCGGGGTCGCCCGAACTTGGGCATCGAAAAAGGTCGGCGAAGGCAAATCCCGTTCCGAGAACCACGGGATGTTCGGGTGCGTGTGCTGTTGGAAAATCACGAAGCCGATGAGCCAATTCCACACGAGCTGCGGCAGCACGAACCCCACGGCGATCATTTCGATGGCCCCGTCGCCGCTTTCCCAACCGTACCAACCCAGGCCGCCGATCCAAGCGACCGCGAAGGCGAACACGAGCGCCCGATCCCGTTGGAACGCTTTGGGATTCTTCGGCGATCGAGCCCGCGTGGGGAACGCTTCCCACTTCGCCCACATGTCGAGGAAGTAGAAGAGGCCGAGGCCGTACCACGTGCGTTTGCGGCGGTGCAGCCAACGCCCGAACATCGAAAGTTGGGCGTATTCTTCCACGGTGAGCGGCGGAAACCCGGGATCTTTTTCTTTGATGCTGGTGAAGGCGTGGTGCAAGCGGTTGTGCGTGTGAACCCACGATGTGTACGGGTGAAGCGACGGTAGAAAGCTGATGCGGCCCGACAAGCGGTTCATCCAACGCCGGGGGAAGAGCGAACCGTGGCCCGCATCGTGCCCGACGAGGAAGAGCGTGGAGATGATGCCGCCGTTGAGTAACGCCAAGGGGATTTTCGCCCACCACGGAGCGAGGACAACCCCGGCGAGCGTGATCGCCCAAGCGAGCGTGGCGCGAACGAACGCCTTGGAACCCAAGCGGATCGTGCGGCTCCGATGTTCGTCGGTGAGCCGGCTTCGAACTTCCGCAGGGCCGGGGCTAGGGCCTTTCGCATTCCACCACATGCAACAGTTCCGAAGGGACTACGGACGAAGGAATCAACTTCCGAATTGTAGATGCTACCCGGAAAGGGATTCCAGTTGAAGTGCGGTTTTGAAGAGAGCCGGAAGCGTCAGCCCCCGGTGTATTCAAACACACCGTGGGCTGAAGCTTCCGGCTCGCCATATCGAGTGGAGCGAAGGGGGATCGAACCCCTGACCTCTGCATTGCGAACGCAGCGCTCTCCCAGCTGAGCTACCGCCCCGATGAACGAATGGTAGGCTTACGTTGCCCCCGCGGCAAGTGCCCCGCACCCGCCGTCTATTCAAAGCCACTCACGAGGAACGCACTTTCGGCAAGCGGTCGGTGAATTGTTCGACGCGATCTTTTTCCTTCAGCACCTCGAACAATTCGATCAATCGCGTTACGGCTTTCACTTGTTCATCGCGATCTTGATTGTACACCGCATCGACCCACAGGTAGGCCCACAGCGCTTCCCGGGGCAGTTTGTAGGCGATGTATAACTCGCCGAGGATCGCATAGCCGCAGGAACGCGCGATCGGATCCTTCGTCTCGTTCAAGAGTTTTTCCAACGCGGCGACGGCTTCGGCGGGCTTCGCCGGGGCCATCCCCTCGGCGGCGGCGGGCGGGGGGAGAACCTTCAATGCGGCTTCGTACATCCGGGCGCGATCGGCTTGGCCGGGGGCGACGGCTTCCTTTTGAACCTCGGCTTGAAGCAAACGCGCCCCCCCGAAATCCCCTTCGCGGAACATGTATGCGAGTTCGCAGAACTTCGCTTCCACTTTCAATTCGGCCGACAATCCCGCATTGCTGGTGAGCACGCGGGCGGCGGCGGTGGCCGCCTTGAGATCGCCGAGTTCGCAGAAGATGCGGGCGGCGGTGCGGGCTACGATCCACGATTCCCAACTCGCCTTTTGTTCGTTGGCGTAAGCGAGGCATTTCGCGGCGAGAGCGGGGGCATCCTTCTTATAGTCGTCGCCGAGTTTCTGATCGTTGTCTTTCACCTTGAACATGATTTCGCGGAACCCGGCATAGCGTTTCGCTTTCGCCGAGGTGGCGGTCTTTAACAGCGCGGTGTACGCGGCAACCGCTTTGGCGAGATCGGTACCGGATTCGGAGGCCACGGCCACCAATTGAGCGTTGCGGTCGATGCCGGGCACGTTGCCGTCGCCGTAATCTACGCGGAGCATCTGCCCGGGGGGGATCTTAGTTTCTTTTTTATCGGCGCCCGTGATAGTCACACCGCTGGCCGTTTCCTTGGCTTCTCCGGTGATCGTGGCCGTTTTGCCATCGGGGGTGCGGTAATGGACGCGATCCGTCGGGGCTTGACCGAGGGCGGCGCCCCCGGCGAAAGCGATGGCGAGGAGTGCGGTGGAACGAAGGGCGATCATCAGGTAAGCTCCGGTGATGCGGAATTCAAGGGATACCGACGGGTAGAAAGCAAAGACAGTGGCTCTCGTTAGATCGCCTGAAACGATATCGTAGCGATTCTCCGCCGCACACGATCCAATGAGTAGCCGCAGATGACGCGGATCAACCGCAGATCAAATCGGATCAGAATGAATTGACCTCGGGGACGGTGCTCGACGCCACCCGAGCGGCTATCAATTATTTTTGCGTGATGGGAACTTCGGGCTTCGGTTCCTCTTCGGCTACATCGGGGAAGCCGAGGCCACCCGCCGCTTTGTAATGCGGTTCGAGGGCTTTGTATTGGAGCAAGAGTTCGCGGTATTTCGCCCGGACATCGTTGGGGATTTTCGGATTCTTAATCTCGAACTCGGCGATGGATTTGCCACGCTTCTCCCAAAACTTGTTGAGAATCTCCGTCTTGCTGGTGTACAGGGCGATGTTGGCGGCGATCGCACAGCGATTCGATTCGAAGTAGTTTTCGTAGTACAAAGCCATCATCCGCGGCTTCAACTCCGGTTTGATCTTCGGATCGATTACCAGCTTCGCGTACTCGCCGACGAACTTATCCCAATTGCCGATGGCATCGATCCACAGCGGAGTTGCGGCTTTGAGATCCGCCGTCGCCGTGGCTTTGGCTTCGCAATAGGCGAAGTATTCTTTGCGGAAGTCGGTCATGTTGGCGGCCCAACCCCCCTTGCGGTGCTTCGATTTATCCGCATCGGCTTTGCCGAGGACTTCGTCGTATAGGGCGTCGCCTTCGGGGAACATCTTGGCGTGCCGGTAAACGCGGGCGTATTCGAGTTGCCCGGCTTTGTACAAGTTCACCACTTTCATTTCGTCGTTGTAAACTTGGAGCGCGGCGCCTTTGGCGATTTGCACTTCTTCGCTATCGGTATCCGTGGAGCGTTCGGGCTGCTTCGGGCCGATGTTTTTGGGCTTGGGGATTTGAGAAAGCAGTTCGATCGCCTTCGGGAATTGGCCGAGATCGCGGCACGCCTTGGCGAGGCCGTACTTCATCCCGGCGGTCATGTTCTTTTCTTCGAGCATTTTGTTGAGCATCACGGTCACTTTGCCCATGAGGGCTTCCGCTTCGGCCGGCTTATTCTCCGCGCGGAATTTGTCCACTTGGAAGCGGGCCTGCTCGATCACCGAGTAGACGGCCGAAACGCTCTTCGAGAGGTCGCCGCCGAAGAGTTTGGCCAAATCCAAGAGTTCGGTGCAGCTTTCGATTTCCCCTTGTCGTGCCCGCGCCGAAAGCGACGGCATAATGAGCCGATCCAACCGCTTCGTGTCTAGGCTGCCGGCCGTGATCTTCAAATCGGCGGGAATCTTCGAGTCGTTCGCGGCAGGGCCGCTCTTGGCGATGGCCACGAGCATCGGCACGAAGCGATCCGAACACTCCTTATACTTCCCGTCCTTGAACAATGGCATCGCCTGCATGTACACGGTATCGATGTGAATCATCTCCGCTTGCATTTGCATGGCGAGATTATCTTCCGCCGACAAACCCGGTAGCGTCGAAATAACGGCGATGGTATCGACCACCACCTTTTCGGCGGCCGGGTAGCCCGAGGCGGGGCCGGTGAGGTACAGTTGCGCCAGTTGAAGTTTGAGCTTCACGAACCGCAACGCGTCGCTCGGCTTGCTCGGCGCCGGCACGCGGGCTAAATCGGCGATGGCTTTCGCGCGGATGGCGTCCTTCTTTTCTGCTGGGGCTTCCATCGGCGATTTCGGCCGGAGCAACTCGTAAGCGATTCCCCCTTGGAGCAACCGGGCTTCGACAAGGCTATTGGAACCGAGCTTGATCTTGCAGAGAACGTTGAACGAATCGAGGTAGCGCTTCGATTGCACCAACAGTTTCGCTTGGGTGAGGCGGATTTCTTCCGTGGCGGGTTCATCCGGCACAGCCGTGTCGAGGAAGGCCGCGACCGCGAGGGCCTTGGAAAGATCGACGGCCTTGGATTCCTCGTCCCCGGCGTCGTTCTTTTGGTACGCTTCGAGATAGGCGTACACCGCGTTCTCCCCGGCTTTCGCGATCGTGGCGGACACCCGCGCGGAACGGGCCAACGCCTCGGCCATCACGGCCGCTTCGTAGGTGCGGCCCGCTTGGCGGTACAAGTAGATCACCATGATCTGACTGTTCGCCGCCTCTTTCTGCGATTCCTTGGGCACCGGCAATTCTTTTTCGCGGTTCAACAAGGCGAGCACGCGGTTGAAGAGTTCGTCCTTCTTTTGCTTGTAATCCTTCTTCGCTTTTTCGTCCGAGCCTTCCTCCGGCGGCTTTTCCCGGAGGAAGGTGTTCAGCTTGGAATTCACCACCAGCATCGTCATGTGGCATTCGTCGAACGTGTTGATGCTGGCGGGACTCTTGGTTCCCTCACCCACGAGCAGGCGGATGATTTTCATCCGTTCCTTTTCCGCCCGTTTGTCGTAGTCATTGTCCGATTGCATGAGCGATCGAAAATCCCGTTCCGCCCGTGCAAGCAGCGTGCGCGAGGTATCAGAGATACTGGTGGTCTTGGTCTTGTCGTCGAACTTCACCGTGATCATGGCTTCGTCGAGGTTCGACGTGGCGACGTAATACATCACCGCGTAGTGTTCCGGCGTGAGCTTCGCGGATCGGTAATCTTTCATCCACTCGTCGGCGAGCCTGCGAACCAACTGGAATGCGGTCGGTGTCGCGCCTTTGCCGTCGGCTTCGAGCCATTTATCGCGGATGGCGAAGAAGCGAGACATGCGGTAACCCGCCGCGGGTGCCCCGCGCGGATCTTTGTTCCACGCCGCCTTGATTTCGTCGTTCACTTTGTCGGCCTTGCCGAGTTCCTGCATGGGGCGGTTGCATTCGCCTTCCCACGCTTTCGCCACCCAACAGAGCGGGTGCTTTTCATCGCGTTTGGCGAGTTCGGCGAAATGCGTGCGGGCCGCTTTGTAAGCGTTGTAGCGTTCGGTCACTTCCGCTTTCACGGTAGTTTTGCCGTAGGAATCGCCGAGGTAGTATTGATTGATGGCTTGATCGAGCAGCGACTGATACAGCCCGGTGAAGAGTTCGCGTTTGGTGGCGACCGCGAGTGCGGCGTTCGCTTGATCTTCGAGCTTCTTCGCGGCGGCGGCGTACTGCTTCGCCGAGGTTTCGAAGTACGGCCGGGCCAACGCCATTTGATCCTTGCGGAGTTTGGGGGTTTCTTCGGGCTTCTCGGCTTCCGCTTTGCCCGCACGGCCGAGTTGCTGTTTGCCCATCAAGGTGGTCACGCGGGCCAGCGAGATGTTCGCTTCCACCACGCGCGGGTGTGCGGGGAAAGCTATAATGAATTCTTCAAACTCCTTCTTTGCTACGCCGATTAAATCGTCCCGCACGGCATCGACCGGTTCCTGATTCGCCTGTTCCAACCGGGCCTTAGCCCGTTCCAGCTTCAACTCCGGTTGTTGGCCACTCGGCAACTTGTTGACGAGGGAGTCGAGGTATTCCAAGGCTAAATCGGCTTGGCCGTTATCCCGCAGACCGCGGGCGAGATCGTATACATTCGTAGGCCCCAATTCTTGGGGTTGGGCGTAACTCGGAGCGGCGAATGCGAACAGACCCAACCAAGCGAGCGATCGAAGGCGGAACATGGGGAGATCCTCGGCGAAAATTCCGGAGTGTGAGATTCAGACGTTTGCAGAACGCGATCGGTTCCAAGAAATTGTATGCGGCGGGTCCCGCGAACGGCGAGCCAATCACTTCTGCGGCTGTTGCTTCGGCACGTACTTTTTCAGCACCGGCTTCTCGCCATCGGCCTTGGCCCAAGTGTCCAAGGCTTGCTTCCAACGGGTTTGGTAGTTCTCCCCCGGCTTCACCACGACCTTCGGAATACCATTGGCGCCCGGAGACAGGCCCCAGCGCGAGGCTAACTGCGGCCCGGTCGCCGAGTAATCGTAACCCGGTTCCGGGTTCTTCACGGGTGTCCAATCGATCTCGAGGATCGTGGCGAGAATCGCCTGCGAGAGTTCCTTCGGCAGCGGGACTTGTTCGACCGCCCCGCCATTCATCGGAGGAGTGGCGTACTTCAGAGTGAGAGCCGCGAGAGCGGTTTGACGTTCCGGGAGAGCTTTTGCTTGCATCGCTTTCAGCGGATCGGCGAGCACCGTACCCACGGTCGTGATCTTCGCCAGTTCCTCTTTGTAATTGGCCGCGTTGGCCGGAATCGGATCGAAGCCCATCGGGATCGTCATCATGCTCGAACCCCCCGAGTGCGGCATCAAGAAAAAGATTCCCTCTTGATCGACGGCCAAGGGAACCGGGAAGGCGGGCCGAATCGGGCGACCCATGGGCACTTCGGGAGCACCCGGAGCGGTTGGAGCGAAGGCCACTTTGATGTGCGTGATATTCTTCGCCCCGCTCAAGCTCGTCTCGATCTTGATGACCGCCACTTGGAAGGAGAGTTTTTCCTTGGCACCGGGATAGGCTTCGAGTTCCACCCGCTCGGCTTCGATCGAGGTGACCTTGCCGACCACCACCGCCTCGGCCATCGCCGTCTTCTGCGAGGTTTGGTAATTCGGCATCGCAATCCTCAATGCGAACGCCTGCGGCGTGGCCGCGAAAATACCGGCAGCAAATGCTGCCATCAACAATGTACGCATCGGATCGCCCTCGGAGGTATGTTTGGAAGTATCCCAATTCTACCGATTTGCGTTCAAGTTTCGCTGAGAACTGCTCTGGTGTTACACAACGCTTTCGGTTATTCGCCCGCTTCATTCAAACGTTACGGAATTCGGAGGGCGCACCATGCGTGGGATATACGCCTTGGCGAGCGGGTTGGTATTCGCATCGGTGGCCATGGCCCAACCGGGAAGCACCCCGGCCCCCGCGCAACGCATCAGCCCGATTCCGAGTACCATCGACCCCAATAATCAGCAGCAGCACCCGTGGGCGGTGAAGCTCGATCACGGCCCGTGGATGATCTGCATTCGCGCGTACGTCGGGCCGAACTCTCGCGTGTTCGCCGAGAAGTTGGTGCAGGAAATCCGCACGACTTACAAGACCGCCGCTTACGTGTTCGAGCGCAACGGTATCGAGCGGAAAGCGGAAATCGCGCAAATCGAAGCGATCCGCGAGAAGGAGCGGGCCAAGGCCGAGCCGTTTTTGCGGCAGCTGGAACAGGAACGCAAGAAGGCTGAGGCCACGGGCAACGTGTTCATCGACGACCGCAAGCCGACCATCAAAGTGCCGATGCCTTACCAGCAAACGCCGGAACAATGGGCCGTATTGATCGGCGGTTTCAAGAGCGATGTGGATGCTCGGCAAGCTCTAAACATCGTGAGAAACTTCAAAGATCCCGCCGATGTGTCGTTGATGGATCGCGCGATGGTGGGCGCCGAAGCGGGGTCGAAGCCCGGCGAAGAACAGTGGAAGAGCGCATCGAACTACATGAACCCGTACCGCGGGGCCATCGTGGTGCCGAACCCGATGCAAGCGAGTGCGAACCGCGAAGAGAAGGGCAAGCTCGAACCCTTCGTGGTGAAGATGAACGAAGAAGGCACTTACAACCTTCTACGGGCGAAGAAGCCGTGGACGTTGATCGTGCGATCGTTCAGCGTGCCGATGCGGTTCGTGGGTAAGGACGAGAAGGCCGAACAATCGCTCGTGGAAAAAGTTTTGAAGTACGGCACGAAGGAACGCAGCCTGTTCGATGTGACCGCCGCGGAGGCCGAAGGCTTCGCCCAGGCATTGAGCCACAAGGATATGAAGAACGGCCCGTTCAAAGCGTTCGTATTGCACCACCGCACCGGTAGCATCGTCACCGTGGGCGAATTCGACGCCCCGGACGATCCGGAACTGCTCCGCGTACAAAAACTCTTGATTGGCCTCACCTTCGACATGCTGGATGGAACCAAGAAGCCCGTCATCGGCAAGGACGGCCAACCGGAGAAACAACGGATGTTCGATTCCGTCTCGCCTTTCCCCGTGCCTAAGTATTGATCGGAATTCACGGGTGGCCATCAAGGCTCCACAATTCGTCGGTCGTGCCGATGTCGAAGATATTCTCGCTGTCCAAGTACGCACCCGCGTTCGCGGGGAGGCTGGATCTCAAGGCGTTCCGCGTGCGATCCCCGCGCAGTTCGACGTGCCCATCCAAGAACAACGCGTGAACGAACTTCCCGGTCATGCGGTAATGCACCGTCGGCGTGCCCGCCGAGGGGGGCAAAATGTACAGCGTTTCGATCATGTTCGGCTTGCTCCAATCGACACCCACCGCGTGGGCGAATGCGATCAACCGGCTCGTCGCCGAGATTTGGGCGAGCTTCACCGGAACGTATCGGCCCGTGGAAGTGGTGATGCCTTGGAGGTTGCGGTTGTAGCCGTAGCCGCCGGTTCCGGCGTCGTACGTCAGCATCACTTTGCCGGGCGATTTGGCCGGCGATTGGAAGATCGCGGAACTGTTTTCGAGGTAGGGCATGAGGTGGCCGCCGGGCATATCGAGATTCCCGGTGGCTTGATCCCAGTTGCCGAACCAATAGCGTTCTTTGCCGTTCTCGGTGGTAAACGCCGGGGGGAGATCGCCGTTGTTCGCGGCGATGTAGTTCTGCACCGCGAGGCCGAGTTGCTTCTGGGCGTTCATATCGGCGATGCGGCGGGCGGCGGCCCGCACCTTTTGAACCGCGGGCAGCAATAGCCCGATCAGTAGCGCGATAATCGCAATGACGACCAGCAGTTCGATGAGTGTTAGGCCGCGGCGGCGCATGGGAGGCGATCCCGGAAGGTACCGCCATTTTAGCAGGTACTCGGGAATCGGATGCCGAAGTTTTCCCCGAGCGGTAGGTTGATACTATCGACGTGGCGACCGTTCTCGGGATAGCCAGCCGCATCTTACACCGACGATTGATCGAACGCCGATCACCCCCGGATTTCGGTCATCGCTCCGGTGCTATCGGCGAACTTCTCGGTGGGCACATCCACCGCATCCAGCATGGAAACGAACAGATTCGCCAACGGCACTTTCTTGTTGCCTTCGAACGCATGCAACTTGCCATGCTTGAAGCCCAACGCGTTGCCACCGGCCACTTGGATCGGGTAGTTCTGCGTGCCGTGCGAGGCGTGGGGGTGGGCGGAACCCCAAAGAACGACCGTGCGGTCGAGCAAGTTGCTGTCGCCTTCCTTCGTATCTCGTAGTCGTTGGAGGAAGTAGGCGTGCTGCAGGGCGCGCCAGTTGTCCCACTTCCCCGATTCGGGCGGTCGCTTGTGGGCGATGTCGTGCGTCTGGCCTTGATAGTTGATTGCGATAGTTGCGAACTTACCCACCTCGTTCTCAGTCGAGAACTCGCTCTCGAGCATGAACGTAGCGTAGCGCGTCGAGTCGGTCTGCAAGGCGAGAAAGATCAGGTCGTACATGCAGCGGGTGTATTCGACCGGGTTCTTGTAGCTGGCTTCGAGGTTCAGCCCCTTGGTATCCACCTTGGGCAGTGGCTCCTGCGTCCCCCGGCTAGTTCGCTCGACACGCTGTTCCA
>Ga0105048_10018610_pt1 | contig 10673 bp, 6 predicted proteins | sample MAT05_FD_78382 | JGI IMG/M metagenome (GOLD analysis project Ga0105048, IMG submission 78382) | Freshwater microbial communities from Lake Fryxell liftoff mats and glacier meltwater in Antarctica - MAT-05 | ecosystem: Environmental > Aquatic > Freshwater > Ice > Liftoff microbial mat | place...
GCAGGCCGGGATGCCAGCCGCCTCCAGCGACGAGCGGTTGGCATCGGTTAAGGTTCCGTCCACCGTCATCACGCCGACGAAGGAAAAGACATTAAACAGAACACTTTGGGTGAATTGCTGGCTTTCGCGCAAAGCCGTCTCCTGCCGATGACGCTCGCTAATGTCACGGAACACCAGCACGCAGCCGACCACTTCGCCGTCCCTGCACCGGATCGGGGCGGCACTGTCGTCAATGGGCCGCTCCGAGCCGTCTTTGGCGATGAGGACCGTGTGGTTCGCCAGTCCGACGATGACGCCTTCCTTCAACGCCCGAAACACCGGGTTCTCGACCGTCTTGCGGGTCGTCTCGTTCACGATGCGGAACACAGCGTCGAGCAGTTTCCCCATCGCCTCGGCGGTCGTCCACCCCGTCAGCGATTCAGCGACGGAGTTCATGTTGGTGACGCAGCCCGCCAAGTCGGTCGTGATGACCGCATCGCCGATGCTGGCGAGCGTGGTTCGTAAACGCTCGGCTTGCTCGGCAAAGGCTTGTTCGGTGAGTCGGCGGGCTGCTACTTCCTGCTCCAATTGTCGCCGGTGCTCTTCGGCCTGCCGCTGGGCTTTCCGTAGCGACCCGAACATGGCGATGGAAGCGAACCCGATGAATCCGTAGAGGACGAGGCCGACTTGATATTCGGTTTGGTCGATGGCAAATGAGTAGCGGGGCTGCGTCAGGAAGAAGGCGGCGGCGATCGCACCGGCGACCAACGCCAGCAACCCCGGACCCCATCCTCCGTACCAAGCGGCAAAGCCTACAGCGAGAAACAGGGTGATGAACGGAAGACGGTCAGCCAGCAGCGACTCAAGCAGCAGACGAGCCGCGACCGCAACAGCGACGGAAGCGAGTGACACGCCGTAAGCCGCAGCGGACGGCGTCCCCTCTGAACACTTGATTTTGTGATCAGCACCGTCTGTGTCCATAAAAGTATCCCCAATCCCGTCCCGTCGGCGTTCCTTTTGATGCCATTTATTGTAGTGAACAGGTCGTCTTAGAGATAGGGTCAGCGTCTTTCTCGGGCTGTCAACCTCGGAATGGTCTCTCGGCTGGTCTCGCGTGTCAATAAGCCCAGAGAATTAGCACACTTTGTAAGGCGAGCGGCAGGCTGAAAACTACCAGTTTGATTCAACCCCTTTCCGGGCTTTCAGGCCGACTCTCCCAGAGGGATCGTCCGGTTTAGTAACCCTCCCTTTGGGAGGGTCTCGCGAAGCGAGGGGAGGGGGAGGTGAGAGGTGAGAGGTGAGAGGTGAAAGGGGGGAAGGGGGAGGTGGAGGGGGAGTGCGAGAAGCAGTTGCGTAAATCAGTTCACCCTCCCCGGCCGTTGGCCGACCCTCCCGGAGGGAGGGTGACTTCACCCTCCCTTTGGGAGGGTCTCGCGAAGCGAGGGGAGGGTAGAACTCAGTCTGCCGCTCGCCTAAAAGAAGTCGTACCAGGTGAGCCAGTGACGAAGCCGGAACTATTTCCTGATGTTGAAACACGTAGATATTGGCAGGGAAAACAGCAATCAGCGAAGCTATGACTCCCCAGGCGGCCAAACGTGACCAGTTAGGAATTATAAGCAGCTGCCTTTCAAACTATGCGAGAGGCTGGCAACGCTTCGAATGGCCTAATTGCAGATGTTTTGTTTCATCTCTTCGATCGCAAGCTGTTGGAGCCGGTCTATTTAAGTAAGTAATCGACAAACAGTGGATCAGTCACCGACACGTGGGTTGCCGCCTGTTGGTTTTTGCTCCACTCGGTCCATTCTGCTTCGGTGCCCAGCCCAAATAGCTCTTTTTCGATTAGATCTCCTTTTTTCGCGGGTGCTGCCCAACCCAAGTCGGATCGGACGACTCGACCTTGGCATCGTTTCAACAGTTCGCGATACAGGGCGCGTGCGGGCATCTGCCATGAATCCTTCGGGTTGCGAGTCAGCGCTATTCCGCGATCCACGGGAATAAATGCTACCAGTTCATCCCGCTGGTTCATTAGCTCCAAGCCCTTTCCCTTGGCCGTAGCATTATGACTACTGTGATGACCAACTTTATAGAATACGGTTCGGGCCAACAGATCGGCTGTGGTAACATCGCGGGATTTTCCTGGTGCATGCTCGACGGACCATTTCATTTGTGGATCGTGCCAGGAAAGCCAGCTGCCTTGTTGAGCATCCGCTGGAAAAAGCAGGACTTTGCCATCGGCAATTCTCTCAAATGCCAGGACGAGGCTCGTGTTGTTCGTCAAGTTGTCCAGTTGAAGAGCCAGTTCGGAGATGCCGCTGAGCCAGTCGTAATCGATCCTTCGCCAGGACCCTTGAGGATCGTAATAATTGGAGTACTGGACTTCCCTCAACCGGCTTCCCGATTGTCTGAAGCGCTCATCGAACGGCTGTCCAGCATCGGATGATTCTTCGGCTAAGTGAAACGCAGCCGTCTGTTTGAGCGCCGCCGCTAGTCCATACAATTCGTCACTCCGGTGAGACCCGAGATCTTTCAGGCAGTCTTCGCTTCTGGGTGGTCCGAGCACATAGACGCGGAAGCCGGGAATCTGGTCGGTGATCAGTTCGCCTGGCTTGTGGTAGACAGTCTTGGCGTTCGTTTCCGTGCGTATAAACTCCATGGCATCATGGACAGTTTCCGCGAACTTGGCACCCAACGTCACGTCGCCCGCGAAACCCAGTAAGTCCAGTGCGATCTGACAATTCATGTCGGCCGGCGCAACGCGTGATACCTGGAACAGAGCCGATCCCAAATCGCCCTTAAACTTCTCAATACTTTGAGCCAACGGGTCGGAAGGATTTTCTGCCCATGACAACCAGACTTGACCCACATTGCCTTTCAACACCGGCTGCAGATCCTTTTTAAAGCCGGAGACATGATCCTGATGCTCGTGCGTTGCCACCAAGTAGTCAATCTTTTTTCCCGAGCCGATCAAGGTCTCTAAGTAATCTGCAATGTTCGCCGTTTTGGTTTTTGATACGCTGTTACCGAGCGTCCCGCAGTCGATGAGCATGCGGCGTTCGTTCGCGCCCTGATAATCGAAGGTCACTAGAAAAGAATCGCCCAGCCCTTGGCGAAACATCTGGACGCGAACCTTAGGAGGCTTTGGTGAACCGCTGTTGCCGGACTTCTTTTTGGTCCCTTTTGCGGTCAGCTTCTTTGTGGGCGCCTTCTTTTTTAGGGCAGCCTTTTTCTTGGCCATGGAATGCCTTTCTTATTAGCAAGTCGACAAATCGGATGCGGCGAGATACCAGGCACTCAAAGTGCCGACGAGCTTTGATCGCGATGTATGAGTGCAAATGGCTCGTCGCCCACACTGCCATCAAAACGATCCAGTGCACGGGTGCCAAAGTATGTCGACCTTAAGGATGAAGATTCTTGTAACGCAAATTCTCGCTGCAATGCTAAACGCGTCGTTGAATTCGGGCTTTTGCGGATACAGTAATGCATCTGGCCTTCGTAAAGATCAGCAATGATGACGCAACCGCCTTCGAAGCTCATGGTCGGGCCTGAGGCATCGTCAGCATCAATGCTCTTCCGCGTGCGCTGCAAAATAGCGATGAGCAGTTGCGGGCGAATGCCACCATCCGGTCTTGGGCGAAAAACAATGCGGGCGGTATGCACTTCAAAGGGCAACGTAGGATTGATACCTAAGAACTGTGCATCTTGTTTCTTGTCGCTGCCACTTTCGCTGAAATACTTGGTAAGTGACTTGTGCAGCTTAATCCGCAAATTTCGCTCTTGGAAAAATATTTCAGCACGGCTCTTGGCAAAGAGTGTCTTGGTGCTAAGCGATCTCAACTCGCTGATCTTTCCTTTGAGCCAATTAGACGGGGCAAAGGGTTCTTCCTCGACTCTGCGCCACTTCAGGCTGCTGACACTGAGGGTGCGGACATGCGGTGGATAGATCCCGCGTCGCTGGAATGCTTCGATGAATGAGACTCGGTAGTTGAGATTATCATTTTCTACCAGATCACAGTCGGCCGTAATGATCGCCCGCAAATACTCGCCAAAGGTAATATCGTTGGGTGGGCAATAATCCAGAGCACGAATGCACATCGTTAAGACATGCTGAGCTGCTTTGGAAGCTTCTTCAGCCAGGCGCTGCACCAAGTCTGGGTGAATCTCACCCTTGCCAAGCAACCCGCTACCGCCGGTGGCCAGTCTTACCAGATCGCCCGTGCGCCTAGCATAAATGGAGAGAAACGCATCGAATACAGCTGAGACTAGAATTCGTCCCCGGTCATGTGGCTTGAGTACCGTCTGGTAGTCCAAGGGATTGGGTTTATCGCGTAGCCACTCACCGGCTTTCACGCTTCCGGTCGCGTCGCGCAGGGCGGTGCGTTGCCCAATCGCGAATCCAAACTGCAACGCTAATTGCGTGAGCATGTTCTTCTCGAAAGCGATCTTGCCGCGAGTCATTCGGATTTGCTCAGCCACCAGCTTGGGAAATGTGAAGTGTTGCAACATGGCGACACAGTCAGCGAAACCTTCGTGAAACGCCAACACATCTGGGTTGGATGGGGAAAGTAACCGACGATTCATACCATCCAGCAATGCATGTGTCGTCTCGTGCGCCACGATGTCGTGCGATAAACAGGTAAAGACTCGACCGCCAGGCAACTGCACTCCCTCGTTGACGTTTACCGAATCAAAGTAACCGAACATCAAGGCAATCTTGCTCGGCGAATAGTACGCATTGGCTTCGCGAAGCGCATGGGGGTAGATTCGCAGGCGCGGAACAAAGTGCGAATCGTCCTTTTTACTCGCTCCTGGCCGGGGGGGCCCAGGCCGCCACAAGGCTTTTCGTCCCAAGGCGACTTCAAAGTTTCGTATGGTTAGACTCGAGACGGCATAGACCATTTGCTGATGAAATTGGGGAATGCCTTCCGAGGGTGGCAAACCGTCTTGGGCCAGGATGGCCGGATGGTCCAAGTCTATCGGCTCATAAAATGTTTTGCTGGCCGGATCGACGTCCACGACTTCCAGATACTCACCGATTGGTCCCGGCGTGAGCGATTCCCAAGGAACCTCGAAAGTGATCTCGGAAATGTTGACGGTATCCAGACGCGATGAAAGACTTGGATCAACGGCAAATCCGCGTAACTTGCGACATGTTGGCAATGGAATGTCGAGCTTGGCTGCACGCTCGACTTCGGGCTCTGCTTTTGTAATTGGCGTTTCGGGAGCGGATGGTACTTGTACGCTAGTACGTCCCATGGAAACCAACAGTTCTTTGGCGCGATTCTTCAGAGGCCGTGATGCCAAAGGATGTTCGACCAGCCCCTCTAGGAATGTTTCCACTTCTCGCGGCGATATGTCGCTGGGGCGTCGATCCGGGTCCGATATGGCACCCTCTAATGGATTGGGTTTGTCTGGTAGAGGCCATTTTTGTACCAACTGTGTCGCTTCCAGTTTTAACATAGCATCCAGAGGCGAAGGGGCCAGGGCAGTGGTGGAGAACAGATTGAGAAACGGGAAGCCGGCTGAGTCCAAGGCCATCTTTTGAAGGGCTGACGCAGCGATCGGCGTTATCGCTAGCGCAGCTTTGGCGCTGAGAATACCATTGCCCAGCTTCTCACGATGCGCGTTGATCGAAGGCGACTTTGCTGACTGGAAGAGTGCGTGCCTGACCGCTTCCACTCGCATCCACGGTTCGGGGTACTTGCGATCATCGAACAAGTCGGCTGCGTAGTTTTGTAAATAAAGAGCCGCCGCCGCAGCGATCTGGGGAGTGGCCGATGAGGTCCCCGCTCCGTCCATGCGCACTATTTCGGAGCAACCCCACTGGGCCCAAGGCGTGTTGGGGGTGAAGGCTGACAGGACAGTGGCCATGGCACCGGCTGGTCCCCAGTTCCCCTGCATCGTGCCGACCGGCAATCCAAAATAAGGCGAGCCATCCGCCATGACACCACATGCCGCCAGCACCCGCCGAAATCGGGCAGGGTACACAATATGACGAGTCGGGAACACACCGAAACTCGTCGAGTAATTGTTGCCGGCTGCAGCCACAAAAATGATTCCGGCTTCATACGCACCATTGACCGCATCCGCCCACGCAGCGGATGCGACTCCGCCCATACTCATCGACAATATGTGGATGCGCGTCGCCTCATCTTGGCAGAGTTCGACAGCGTAGTTGATGCCCCGGGCAACTGCACTGGTTGTCAGTTGTACGACGGAGTTTCCAACTCGCACCGGTACAATCTCGGTAGTCGGTGCCCCACCGATGATGCCATCGAACGAATAACCAGATTTCTTAAACCGGAAGGCGCCTCCGGCCAGGATACCCAATGTTCCTGTACCGTGGCCCGGATTTCTCAGACCCCCTTCGGCTCCCAAGTCTTGAGCATTGTTTGGCCGATCACCATCCACGAAGTTGCGCTCGAGGGGATGTGCAAATTTCATCTGGGCCATCAGTTGGTGGTTCTTGTCGTACCCTGTATCCAAATGTGCAATGCGAATGGTCTTTCCCGCGGCGCTCGTCGCAGCCTGGACGCGTGCGCTAGCCAATTGAGAGAATGCATCGCTCAGGTGCCAGGCAAACTCACCCGTGCGGAAGGGCACGTTGGTGTTCTGATCGTTAAAGGCACAGACAGGAGCCGCAGCTAAGCCCAGCCCGCTGGTCTCGTCCGGCCCGTGCCAAAGCCAGTTCTGCGTTAAATCTGGTTCAATTAACTCGGGAAGCGTGTGATCGGCTAGTCCCGCACCATGAGCACGATGCATCATTTCATGGGCGACGTCCCATTCATTCGGGCCATCCGCCGATACGTGGGCCAAATACCAGCGGTCAGTTGCCGCCATGCCCGCGATGGCCACACCAGCGCGGTCGTTGTCGTGGGCACGGACTTCAAACAGCGGCTCCAAAGTCATTCCCAACTTGGAACTCAAGCGATTTCCGGCGCTAACCGCTAGAGCCGGTGAATCGACGGGTAGACGCACGAGCAAAGCCGCTTTCTTTTCAGACATTGTCAACCTTCTCACAGACCCAAAGGGAGTAATCAGTCCGCACGCATCTTCACTTTATAATATACGACCGACCAGTCTGTGTCATTTGCGATTTAAGAATATATATCTAGAAAGTTCAATCGAACACGCAAAAATTATTTGAGCGAATTTTATTGTAACCCTATCTATTCCTTAAACAAGCGTTCGCTTGTTTAAGTTGTAGTGCCGACGAAGCTTTTAGTTAGCGCGAAAATCGATAAGCCAATCGCGCTGCGAAGCCTTGCCAAATGGTTTGGATAAATTTAGGCGCAAGATGCACTTCGAGATCGGTGCATAATCCAGAGCATAGGAGTCGTGAACAAACGCGATCTGGGCGCCGGTTCTGAAATCCGCAATGACTACTTCCTTGGCTTCGTCACTATTCTCTTGCCCGATGCAGAAACGGTCCTCCATATCGAAAAGAGCGATGGTTAAAATCTTGGATTGAATGTCGACCAAGTTCACATAACAATCCACTTCCGTCGTCTACCAATCGAGTTCGCAAATCCGACATCGATGTAAGCGACGAAGTGAACAGCACCAAAGCGCTACATGCTACCAAGCTACATGCTACATGCTACCAAGGCGATTCCCAGAAGCAGTGCTTTCACGAAATGTTTCTGGCTGCAATTCACAATGAGGCAATGAGGCTGTGTTCTGGATGCCGTCCAGTAAGCGGTATCGGCAGGTTGATCGCGCACCTTCACACAGTTTTTGATTGGGATCTTAAGAATTTCATCCCAAAACGCCAGGCGAGACTCGGTTTATCAAAGTCATTCCTTATCGGTCGAGTTTGTGAGTTCGCCATTAGTCGATCGGGCCAAGTTTAGTTCTTTGACGATCGCAGAAGGGTCACCATAATGAATGTAATTTGCCATGTCAGCCTTGTTCAATTTGTTCACTTCTATTCGGCCTTGGATTACGGACTCTCGCACGGTTTTCCCCCGAACAATTCTTTGATAGAAGGTGCGAGAGAATACTTCCGCTGCAGAATCGTCAACGGGCCAGTAGGTACCGACAAACTGCGAAATCCCGCCTCGCAACATTGCTTCACAAATTCCTGAATCTTGATTCGATCGATCGCCTTGGATCGCTACTTGCTTTCTTTCTGCGTTGTTCAACCCAAGTATCTTGCCGCTCGGGATGGACAACTTTCTAATGCGTGCACTTTCACACGCATTGAAGAACACCAATGTCGGCAGATTCGTTAGCGCCATTAGATCTTGCCCCGTTAGTACCGACATTCCTTGAACCGGGCCTTGGCCGGCACAAATCAATCCCGACCTACCTCGATCGACGGGATCAAAATAGGCGTGTCCAGCGTAATGAACAATGTCGTACGCACCCGATTTGAATTCGTTGAGTATTTTCTCGCGGGTGGCCTCGCCATGCTGCAGTTTTTTCACTCGAACCAGATCAAGCTCGCGTAGAATTCTCTCCAAAAGCTCGCCTTCGCGATCGGCACCAGATAGGTCATCTGTCGGATTCACGATCAGCAAAACGTTTAACACTGCGGCGCGCTGTCTCTCCTCCAAAAACTTCGCCAGCGATTGTGTGGCCTCGCTTTGAAAGCGCCGACTTACGCCTCCATTGATGCAGGACAGCATCTTTGTTTGAATTCCTGACGAAGTTGACTTCAGCAGTGGCAAAATTTCCCATGGAATCCGAGACGCAGATGAATCCACAATCACAACCAGGTGGTCATCGCGTTGAAGATCATGATGTAGAACCTGAATGAAGTCCTCGGTGAAGATCAAATCTCGCAGCTCGATTCCAAGTTTGAGAAGGTTGGTCATGCTGATCGAACTATTTCCATCAGGAAGTCGACTAAGTATTTTGTCCAAGTGGGTTCGACTGAATTGTTTAGCGTTGGGAAAAACAGTGGCTTTGGAGCCAGCGCCAAGCAAAGCGGCATGCAGTGTCCAGTTATCGGTTGCCTCTTGCTCCGTGCCCGTCCGCTCTTTCTCAAATCGTGCAGTGAGATAGACGCTGTTCTTCGGTCGCCGGTCGTAGACACGCGCAATACGATCCTCGACCGTCTTCTCGATGCTGGCAGCGGATGCCGGATACTTCGCTTCGTGCAGCCGCAATCGAATTCCGTCGCACAATTTTGTTCCACCCAGGCGGTAGGTCTCGTCCTTTAGTTCGGCATAGCGTTCCGTGGAGTACTCGCACAATGCAACCCGTCGAAACTGAACGGAACGGTCATTGTTGCCGAGGGCTTGAAGGGCATCGAGAAAGCCTCGCACAAAACTCTCAACACTGTCGCGGACCGAAATTCCGCTAGATCCACCATAGATTAGCGTTGCGAATTCATCGACGCCGCAGTTCATCAAAGTCCTTAAGATATTGCACGAAATGGTACGAAGCACCGAATCTGGGTTGGCCGCAAATTGGCTGTAGTCCCCCAACCCCGCGAAAACGACATAGTCCGCCTTCAAGGAGTTTCGGCCGGTTGGCATCACAAAGACCTTGCCCGCCGACGCGTCGAACATGCGACGCGACAGCAATTCAGTGACCGCTCCGAAAGTGAGAGCATCGAGCGTTTTGGCGGGACCGCTCGGGTCGACATTCTCGAAGATCCCTAAGACCACCGCACGATAGGGTACATCGAACAGATTGCCGTTATAAAGCTCGAGTTCTAATTAGGTACGTATGAACAATGGGTAAAACGTCGATCGACGTGAACGGTGAATTTCCTTTCGTGTCAAGTTTCAGTTTTGTGGCATCACCTTTGGCCAGGGACGCGGGGTCGAACCATATGGTATCGCGAGTGATGAGATTTCCAGGTTGCCCGATGGTTGAGCCGAGAATACCGGGAACAAGCAAAACGCGTCGCTCAGGCGCCCTGGCTGTGCGATGGGATTCGCGAGCAAGGGCTCGCAGTTCCTCGTAGTCATCACCAAAAAGCGCTCGCAACCGAGGGTCATCGCTCGTAGCCAGCAGCCGGTCGATATCGGAAGTTGGCATTTGCCAAGTCGAAAGATTTTCCGTGCGAGGCTGATCTTCTTGGCGCCCTTTTGCTTTGGCCATGGTGCCATGGTGCTTCACCTGTAAATTCAAGATGTAGGTCTAGGTTCAGAAACGTTAGAAACGGATTCATAGCAATTATATTCATAGCAATTATACAGTATCAGGTTTTTCTTTCGCGCTTATTTGGCATTCATAAATGTTTTCAGAATCATTTGGCATTTAGCCTGGGGATTTGGATTATCATAACTCAGAACACATGGTTTTGCCCGTCAGGCCCGACTTGACGGGTCGACCAACAACGCATCCCTCACATTGCCCTCAGAGGAATTTTCAGAAGTGACAAGTAGTCTGTCGATGTCGATTCGAGACAAGTTTGATGAAATTTGGAGGAGGAGTAGGAGTCTTTCTGAAGTGGAGCGAGTCTTCGTTGCCGGACGTATGGCCTGGCGTGTGCTTCCTACAACCGGTGGCTATTTCAGGGAGGCATTGCTTCGTAAGGATTCGGGCGAGTTGACGAAGAGTGTCAAAGCAATTCTCAGGGGACCGGGCCATGCTCTACTTCTTCCACTTTGGCAAGGCGAGCCCCTACTAGAAGTCCGTATCAGGGACATCATTTCCTCCGACGCCGTCTCCGCCTCCAACGCCGCCCTCGCCGCCACCCGCGCCGCGGCCGCCGACCACACCGCCACCCGCGCCGACGC
>Ga0105048_10018612_pt1 | contig 10672 bp, 10 predicted proteins | sample MAT05_FD_78382 | JGI IMG/M metagenome (GOLD analysis project Ga0105048, IMG submission 78382) | Freshwater microbial communities from Lake Fryxell liftoff mats and glacier meltwater in Antarctica - MAT-05 | ecosystem: Environmental > Aquatic > Freshwater > Ice > Liftoff microbial mat | place...
GGGGATGCCGAGAAGGTCGAGAAACCGCGTTCCTAGATCGGTGTCGGTGAACGCGGCCACGAACTGTACCTGCTGGCCGTGCTAATCGACCAGCGAGTTTAGAACGACGGTCTCGGGCGGCCTCGCCCGCGGGGCCGGTACGTCTCGACGGTCGGTTTCGGGAGCGGAAGCGGTCGGCCGACGGGGTCGAGTTCCTCGACAGCCCGTCCGCCGACCTCATCCTCGGTGGGTGGTCCGAAATCAAGGGCGGGTTCGACCTGGCCGCCGTCCGCGTCGCCGGCGGCGTCTACGGTCGCTACCCGAAGGCGTCGAAGCCCGAGCACTCCCAGTACGTCGTCGCCTTCCCGGCCTACAACCCGCTCGGGCTGACCGACGACGAGCCGTCGGCGTGGGTGATCGCCGACACGACGGGGCACCCGGTCGTCCCCTTCAAGGGCAAGGGGAAGGCACCGAGCGAGTCGAAGACGCTGTCCGTCGGCGGGCTGCTCGGCGTCCACGGCCTCAAGGCGCTGCTCGCCGAGCGGGAGGGCGGGCCGGCCGTCGAGGTCGTGTGGAAGGTCGAGGGGCTGTCCGACCTCCTGGCCCTCACGGCGGCGCTCGCCGCCGCCGGCCTGCTGGGCCGGCACGTCGTCATTTCCAACAGCCAGGGGACGCTCGAAACCGTCAAGCCGGAGTGGGTCGAACTGCTCGAGGGGCACCGCGTCCACGTCGTCCACGACAGCGAGCGGCCGGGCCGGATCGGGGCCGAGCGGTGGGCGCGACTGCTCGCCCCGCACTGCCCGGTCGTGCGCATGATCGTCCTGCCGTACCCGCTGGCGGAGGCCCACGGCGCGGACGTCCGCGACTACCTCCACCGCGATAAGCACCCGCTCGCCGACCTGCACGCGCTGGCCGATGCGGTTCCCGGCGGGGGCCGCAAGCCGGCGGCCGCCACCCCACCTGCTGCCGCCCCGGCCGCCGGTGCCGGGCTGTTCGACGCCGCACTCGCCGCAGCGGCCGCAGCGGCCGCAGACACCGCGCCCGGCGGTAAGCGGTCGGCGACTCCGTCGGTCGAAGCGGACGGCCATGCCACCGTCCTCCGGTCGCTCGAACTCGTCGTCCTGGGTGAGCACGCCGACCGGAACGTCCGGGTCTTCTCCGGCAGTCGTCGGAAGGTGAGTCAGATCGCGAGTCTCAATGGCTTTTCCTACCGCGACCTGATCCAACTCTGCGGGCACACGGCCGAAGCCCACGTCCACGAAGGGCGCGAGGAGGTCGCAGGGAAGCGGACCTTCGAGGAGGTACGCCGCGCGATCGCCTTCGAGGTCGGGCGAGGTCTGCCTCGACGACCACCCGCCCCGGGACCAAGGGTGCTGGGGGTACAAGGACGGGGTGCTGATCGTCAACGGCCGCGAGGCGGCCCGTCTGGCCCTCGTGCTGAAGTCCCACGCGGTCGAGGGGGTGCCGAGTCGGATCGTCGCATCCTACGCCGCCCCGGCCGCCTTGCTCGCGGCCGTCATGCGGCTGCCCGAGGAGGCGGCCGGCTTGTCCTTGTCGTCTCCCTACGGGTCGGCCGTGCGCAGCCCGCGGGGCTTTTCGACCTCAAGAACCCAGGCGTCCCTGGCCAGGAGTTTCCGGAAATTGGGGTGAAGCCCGTCGAAGTCGTCACAGAACAGGACGGTCTTGCCCATTAGCGCCTTCACCGCATCGCCCATCGGCACGATTTTGCCGTCCCCGGTCGAAACGACCAGTCCCTTGAGCGGGCGGCCCGACCGCACGATCTCGCGGCCCGTCATCACACTGTCGGACTTCTTCTCGGTCGTCTTCCCCTTGTCGTCCACGACGAGCCGTTCGGTGTTGACGACCTCGTCGTAGAGCAGGACGTAATCGAACGTGCCGGCGGTCGCATCGACCCTGGTGACCCGTGCGAAGACTGGCGCTTTGCCGGGGTCGCCGGCCGGTGGTCGGACCGGGGCCGTGGCTGGGCGTGTGCCCGTCCCGCGACAGTGAACGCGGCGAGCAGGACGACCGAAACCCCAATGACGCGCAACCGCATGAGTTCCCTCGTTGGTGCCGCCGGAGGGTCAGGTTCGCCGGTCGCGGCAGGAACGCGGCGAAGGGGTTGGGCCGTTTCGGAAGCGCTACTTGTTCAAGAACGCCTGCGACATCGGGGGCAGCATCTTGGAGATTTTGGCCTCTTCATCGGGCGTGATCTTGGACTTGCGTGTGACAATCATCAGTCCATTGTTGTAGCTCTTGAGTTTGGGGACTTGCTCCATCCAGTTTTGACCGGTCAGGAGCGTACCCTCCATCCGCAACCCGTAGCCTTCCAGCGGCATGTCTTTCAGGACGCCGAGGCCCGATCCGTCGATTTTCGTGTCGTCCAAGTTCAACCCGTTGAGCTTCCTCATCCCTTTCAATGCGACCAGGCCCGCGTCCGTGACCGCGGTCCCCTTGAGATCCAAAATCGTGAGGTTGGTCAACCCGGCCAGCGACTTCAACCCGGCATCGGTGAGTGGCGAACCGTGAAGGTACAGTTCGCTCAGCTGCTTCATTCCGCCGACCCACTTCGCGCTCGCGTCGTCGACCTTGCAGGTGAGCGAATCCAGTTTCGGCAGCTTCGCGGCGAACTCCACGTCTCCCGCCACCAGGGTCGTACCATCCAGATCGAGGCGAGTCAGCGCCGTGAGTCCGGCGAGGGGGGCCGCCGGCTTGCTCGACAGATCGACCCCGGTGACGGTGAGTGCTTCCAAGTCCTTCCACTTCCCGATCGATTTCCAGGCTTCTCCCGTGACCGGGCACCGGGACAATTCGAGCCGGCGGATGTCGGGGAACGCGTCAACGAGCCGTCGCAGGCCGGCGTCGTCGATCTTGCCGTCGTTGCCGTTGAAACGGGTTCCGCTCCGGATGGCGGTGAGAACCTCATTCTTAGCCAGGAACTTTCGGAACTCTTCGAGCTTCGCCGCGTCGTCCGCCAGACCGGACTCGACCGCCAACCCGACCTCGCTGATTCCGGTCCGGTTCGCCAGATCGACCTCCGTCAGCGACACTCGGTTGCCGAACAGGTCGCGGAGTTTTCGGCTGAGGGCGCTGGCCCGCCGCATGTACTCCGGCCGTGGGGCCTTTTCGGCTTGAGCTTGCTTCATGAATGAACCCATCTGCTCGTTCTCGTCCGGGGTTGTTTCTCCGTTCTTCCTGGTGAAGCACACCGGATTCGGGGTCTGTTGATCGATGTAGACGAACCACCGCGTCTTCGGGACCGGCGGAGCAACGGTGGGTTCGACGGCGAAGGCCGTCGGGAGGGACGTGAGCAGGATGACGGTAGTCAGCAGGACTGGCACGGGATTACCTCGGGGTTGTGGTTCGGATGTTTCGGGTCACTGCGTGGAAGATACGGTATTCGCCCACGCCCACCCGTCGGATGCAGGATTCACGGCTACCCGACAGCGGGCACGGGTTGCCCGCTGTCGGGTATGAGCCTACCTACTTCTTGGCCGGGGGCGCGGAGTTCGAGCTCGTCGATCAGGAGCGGCTGCTTCGTCTCCAGTTGCCGGAGCAGGTCGAGGAGCCGGATGCGCCGCACGGCGGCGTTCGAGGAAACGGTCGGGCGGGATGTCCGGGACCACCTCAGCGCTGGGTCCGAGGCCCCGGAAACGCCGACGCAAACGCTTCCCGTACATCCAAGTGTAACCCAAAATCGTCAACGGGCGGTGGCGAGCGCGGGTCGAAGCGGTCGCACGGCCGGGAGACGTGACACCCGCCGGGGCGCGCGGGGTCGGGGTACACTCCCCGCACGGGGCGGCCGAACTACTTCGATACGACACCGGGAGGGATCACAATGACGCGATTTTGTGTGATCGCGGCGGCACTCGTCGCGCTGCCGGCGGCGGCCCGGGCGGACGAGGCCGACGACCGGCTGGCGAAGGAACTCGCGGGGGTCGTCCGCGACCCGCGCCTGCGGCTCGCCCAGCGGGTCGAGGCGGCGCGGACGCTCGGGAAACTCGGGATGCGCGCCGCGGCCGCGGTGCCGGATTTGGCCGCCCAGATCACACGCCTGCGCGGGAACGAACTCGAACCGCTCCAGGAGGCGGTCGTGGACGCCCTCGGGCGGATCGGGTCGCCGGCCCGCCCGGCCCTGCCGACCCTCGCCCGGGCCGCCGGCCGCAGCACCGACATCGACCTCGCCCTCAAACGGACCACCGACTCCTTGCTGGCCTCGTCCGACTCGCAGGACGTGGGAGCGTTGATCCGGCAGCTCCTGAGCGCCGATAGCAGCGTCCGCCTGCGGGCGGTGAAGGCGCTCGGCAACCTCGGCCCGGCCGCCCGGTTCGCCACCCCGGACCTCACCGGGGCGCTCAACGACGCCGACGCCGACGTACGCCGGTCGGCGATCGCGGCCCTGCGGTCGTTGAACCCCGAGGCGGCGGCGTCCGAGGCCGTCGTCCGGTCGATCGCCCTGGACCTGCGCGACCCGGACGCCGGTGTGCGACTGCTCGCCCTACGGGCGCTGGCCCGGTTCGGCCGGCGGGCGGGGGTGGTCGCCGGCGACCTCGAACCCCTCCTGAGCGACCCCGACCCGGACGTGCGCAAGGCGGCCGCCGACACCCTGGCCCGCATCGCGCCGCCGTAGGATGGAGGGTTCCCCCCTGGGACCGCGGCCGGCCCGGCCGCACGACGATAGCCCGCCGGGGACATACCCGAGAGTGGAATTGCCACCGCGTTGGGGGGCAAGAGCGGCCGGGCCGGCCGCGGTCCCAGGGAGAGCCAACCGTCCCCTGGGACCGCGGCCGGCCCGGCCGCACGACGCTGACCCGTGGGGGATTATCCGAGAAGTGGAAGCGCCTTCACAGCGCGACTCGAGAGCGGCCGGGCCGGCCGCGGTCCCGGGGAGAGCCAACCCCTTACCGGATGAAGTCGAGCAGGCTCGGCTGCAACAGTTTGGCCGAGACCGCCATCGTCGCCTGCAAGGCGTTCTCCTGCGCCCGCATCCGGACCACGGCGTCGAAGTAGTCGGTCCCCTCGATCTCCCCCGCCCGCGTGTCGGCGGTCAGCTTCAGGTCGGTCATCCGGCCCTGCAAGGCGTCCAGGCCGGCGAGGTGCGACGCCTGCTCGGCCGTCGTGTCGCCGACCGCGTCGAGGGCCGCGTCGATCGCCCCCAGCCGCGCGTTGATCGCCTGCGACTTCCCCCCCGCCCCCGGGTTCCGCAGGTCGTCGCGGAGGCCGATTAGCGTCTGGAACACGTCCGCCCCGGGCCGCTGGAACACGGCGGCCCCGGCGTACTTGGTGTCCACCGTCTGGCCGGGGCCGATTAGCCCCCGCCCGCGGTCGGCCGTGCCGTTGTAAGTGATCGTCGTCGGGTTCCCGGCGGCGTCGGCCGCGAACGGCGGCGAGCCGGTCGCCGTCCCGCCGAACAGGTACGCCCCGTCTTGTTCGGTGTTCGCCGCGGACAGCATCCGGGCGATCAGCCCGTCCACCTCCGTCGCCAGGGCGGTCGCCCCCTGTTGGTCGGTGCCGGCGTCCGCCCCCTCGACGGCGATCTGCTTCGCCCGGGTCAGCACCGAGGTCGCCTCCTGGAGCGCCCCCACCCCGGCGTTCAGGTCGGTGGTGGCGGCCGCCAGGGTGCCGGCGTAGGCCCCGAGGCGCTCGCCCGCGGCCCTCGCCCGGGCCAGCGCCGGGTACTGCGCCGGGTCGTCGGACGGGAGCTTCACCCGCAGCCCGGACGACACCTGGTCCTGGTACTTGGCCAGCCCGGCGGCGTTCTGCCGCAGGTACGCCACCGCGCTGTTCGTCTGCGTCTGCCCGGTCACGCGCACGTTCATCCCGCGGCCCCCTACCGGATGATGTTCATGATCGAGTCGAGGGCGCTGTTCACCACCGACAGGTACTTCGCCGCCCCCTCGACCATCCGCTGGAAGTTGAGGAGGTGGACGAGTTCTTCGTTCACGTCCACGCCGGCCACGGACTGCTCCTGGGCGGCGAGCGTCCGCATCACCCCGGCCTGGGCCGTCTGCCGGTCGCCGAGGGTCTGCACGTCCGACCCGACCGCCGCGGCCAGGTCGGTGAACTCGCCCGACAAGGTCCGTCCGCCGCCCAGCGCCTGGTCGCGGACCGCGGCTAGCCGTTCGAGGTTCGTCCCGTCGCCCGGCTGCCCGGTGCGCGACGCGGCCAGCAGGCCCGGGTTCGCCGCGATGTCGGGCCGCACGGCGATGTCCGTCGCCGTACTCCCGGTGAACAACCCGTTCACCCCGAGGGCCGACAGCACGCGGGCGGTGTCCGGGTCGGCGGCGGCCGCGCCGGCCGCCGGGTTCGTGTCGCGGCCGGCGAAGTCGAACTTCGACCCGGGCTGGGCGGCGAACCGCAGGGCGTTCGTGACCGGATCGACGGTCGCCTGGACCTTGCCCCCGGTCGCGGCGGTGATCGCCCCGGCGACATCCTGGAGGCTCATGGTCGCCGGGTCGATGGCGACGGTCGAATTGGTACGGGTGCCGGTCGCCGTGTCCGTGACGCCGACCACGAGTTGGCCGGCCCGGATGGGGAACGGGAGGCCGGCGGCGGCCAGCGGGGCGGTCGGGTCGGCGACGCCGACGGTGCCGGTCGCGGCCGTGAGCGGCCCGCCCGACCCCAGGCCCGTGGCCTGGACTTGGTTGACGGCGGCGACCAGCCCGCGGGTCAGCCCGTCGAGCCGGGCGCGGGCGGCCGGGATGTCCTGGTTGTGTTCCTGGAGCAACCCGCCGAGCGTGCCCGACTCGACCGCGACCGGCCGGGTCGAGCCGGCGGCGGTGACGACCAAGTTTCCGGCCGGGTCCGGGGCGGCGCGGAACTGCGAGGCGAACTCGCCGACGACGACCGGGCCGGACGTGCCCATCACGTTCACCACCCCGAAGGGCTGGTTCACGACCCGCACGTCCATCCGCTGGGAGAGGGAATCGACGAGCTGGTCGCGCCGGTCGCGGAGGTCGTTCGCCTGGTCGCCCCGGCTCTCGACCCCGGCGATGCGGGTGTTCAGGTCGGCGATCTGCTTGGCGTAGGTGTTGATCTCGGTCACGACCTGCCCGACCTGCCCGCCCACGTCGGCGCGGAGGTGGTCGATGTCGGCGGCCGAGGTGTTGAGCGAGGCGGCGATGTCGGCGGCGGCGGCGAGGACGGGGCGGCGGGCGGCCGAGTCGTCCGGGCGGGCGGTCAGTTGGCCGACCTGGTTGAAGAACGATTCGAGTCGGCCGCCGACCCCGCCGGTGCCCGACCCGAGGGAGGCTTCGACCTGCTGGCGGACGGCGAGGCGGGCGGAGAGCGCCCCTTGCGTGGCGTTGCCGCCGAGGATCGCGGTCCGGGCCGGGGGGGAATCGTAGCGGGTGATGGAGGCGACATCGACGCCGGTGCCGGTCCGCCCGTCGGCCGTGGTGCTGACGAGGTTGACGGCCTGCCGGTGGTAGCCCGGGGTGGTGGCGTTGGCGACGTTCTGGCCGACCAGTTCGAGGCCGCGCGACCCGGCGGCGAGGGCCGACGTGCCGATCGTGAATGCGTTCATGGGAGTTACCCGCGGGCCAGGATCGCGCCCCGCCCGGCCGGGGCCAGGCACGACCCGGACGGGCCGTACCGGGTCGGGGCGTCGGCCGCGGCGAGCACGGCCATGACGCCCCGGAAGTAAGATCGAAGGTGGCGGACGAGAATTGCGTTCCGCCGCTGATAATCGGCGATCCCGCGGGCGAGGGCGGCGAACCGGGTGCGGGCGGCGAGCAAGTCGGCTCCCACCTCGTCGGGCAGGTGGTCGGCGAGGCGGGCGAGGGTGAGGGGCGTCCCCGGCGGCAGGCCGAGGTCGTCCGCGAGGCGGGCCGCGACGGCGGCGCGGGTGACGTTGCGGCCGGCGAGGGCGGCGGCCAGCGCCTCCTGGCGGGGGCGGGCGGCGGCCACGGCCGCGAGGTCGCCGGCCCGGAGGCCGGCGTTCAGCTCGGTCAGGCTGGCGAGGGTCTCGCGGAGGAGGAACTCCTCGTCCCGCAGGTGGTCAAGCAAGTCGGCCGCGGGCGGGCAGGGCGGGGGGCGGGTCATCGGGGTGCGTCTCGGGTGTGGCGGTCGCGCGCATCTGGCGGGTGAGGGCGGCGGCGAGGCCGATCCCGCCGGCGTCGGCGAGGTGGCGGCCGAGGAACATGTCGAACAGCCCCCCCTGCACGTCGCCGGAGTCGCCGGGGAACAGCCCGCCGCCGTCCTGGTCGAGGGTCTGGCGCATTTCCTTGAGGAGCATCGACACGAAGGTGGCCTCGAACTCCTTGGCCATCTCGTCGAACTTGGCGTCGCCCTTCGCCCGAACTGTAGAACTCGCCGCGCCCGCGCGGGGGGCGGATTCGGCGGGACGGAGCGAGATTCCTTCGGCCCCGAGCATGACTTTCTCCCGTCGGGATGAAACCGGGGTCTTCCCCTGGGACCGCGGCCGTCTCGGCCGTAACTGCGAGGGTCGAAATACCTACCCGGTCCGCCGGGTGTTACTCGTGTCAACGCCGTGCGGCCGGGACGGCCGCGGCCCCAGGGGGGCCGCACACCCGTCAGATGATGATGAGTTCGGCGTGGAGCGCGCCGGCCTGCTTGAGCGCCTGGAAGATGGCGATCAGGTCGCGCGGGGTGACGCCGAGGGCGTTCAGCGCCCGGGCGACCTCGGCCACGGTCGTCGATTGGGGCAGGACGATCAGCCGCCGCCGCTCCTCGGCCGCCGCCACCGTGGTCTGCGGCACCACCGCCGTCTGCCCGCCCGAGAACGGGGCCGGCTGCGACACCACCGGGTTGACCGCCACCCCGATGTACAGGTTCCCGTGGGCGACCGCCGTGGTCGAGATCGTCACGTGCTCGCCGGCCACGAGCGTCCCCGTCCGCTCGTTGATGACGACGCGGGCCGGGACATCGGGCCGAACTTCGAGCAGCCCGACCTCGGCGAGGAACTGGGTCGGGGTGCGGCACGGGTCCGGGGCCGGGCAGAGGAGGACCGAGCCGGGGTCGAGCGGGGTGGCGACGCCGGGGAAGCGGTCGTTGATCGTCTTGGCGATCAGCCGGGAGGTGTTGAAGTCGGCCTCCTTGAGCAGCAAATGTGCCTTCCCCTGGGGCATCACGTCGCCCGGGGCCTCCTTCTCGACGATCCCGCCGTTCGGCACCCGGCCGACGTTCAGGTGGTTCTTCTGCACGCCCGACGCCTGGGCCGTGACCGAGAACCCGCCGATCGACAGCGCCCCCTGGCCGACCGCGTAGACCTCGCCGTCGACGCCCCGGAGGGGCGTGAGCAGGAGGGTGCCGCCCTGCAGGCTGCGGGCGTCGTCGAGGGTCGAGACGGTCACGTCGATCCGGCTCCCCTTGCGGGCGAACGGGCCGAGTTCGGCCGTCACCATGACGGCCGAGATGCTCGTCGAGCGGATGACCGACTCGGCCGGGAGCTGGCTGAAGATGCCGGTCGCCACCCCCTGCCGCTGGAGGAGATCGACGGCCACCTGCTGGGTGAACGTGCTGCGGCTGCCGGTCTGGTCCAGCCCGACGACGAGACCGAAGCCGATGAGCTGGTTGCTCCGCGCCCCGGCGACCTCGGTGATGTCCTTGATCCGCACCTGCGACGGGGCGGGGGCGGCGACGACGAGGCCGGCGGCGAGGGCGAGGACCAGGCGGGCCATGGGGGGAGCCTCCGTGGGGCGGTATCGTGATTCGCAGACGGTTCACCGCGGAGAACGCGGAGTCCGCGGAGAGAAAGATCGGACGCGATGCTTTCGATCCGCCCCTCGTTTTCCTCCGCACTCTCTGCGATCTCCGCGATTAATAGTCGTCAGAACGGCGTGAGCAGGCTCTGCACCCGGCCGAGCAGCCCCGGCTTCGTCGCCCGCGTCGCCGGCCCGCGGCCGAGGTAGCTGATCCGGAAGTTGGCCACCGCCTGCGACTGGACGCTGCTCCCGATCCCCACGTCTTGCTGGCGGACGACGCCGGTGATCCGCAGCACCCGCTCCTCGCCCTGCACCACCCGGCTGCGGTAGCCCTCGACCACCAGGTTGCCGTTCGGCATGATGTCCACCACCGTCACCGCCAGGCGGTCGGTGAACACCCGGTTCGTGTTGAGCGTCGCGTTCCCGCTGAACGTCCGGTTCGAGGTCTCGGCCGGGAACGGGATGAGTACCCCGGCGGCGGGGGTTCCGGCGGCCGCGCCCCCGCCGGTGCCGCCCCCGGCCGAAGTCGTCCCGAACCCGAAGAGCGACACCTGCCCGGACGAGTTCGTGTTCCGCGTCAGGGCCCGCTGGTCCTGCTCGTTGGTCACCGTCGTCTCGCTCACGACGACGGTCAGCACGTCCCCGACCTGGCGGGCGCGGTTGTCCTGGAAGAGGAAGGCGTACCGCGGGTCGCGGCGCTCCCAGATCGAGTCGGCGAAGGCGACCGGGGCGAACCCGCCGGCCCCGGCGACGACGGCCAGTACCCACCGCTTCATGGCACCCCCCCGAGTTCGACTTCCACCGCCCCCGGCCCCGTCACCCGGGCGGTCACGACCTTCTTGGAATCGACGTTCTGCACCGGGATCGTCTGCCCGAGCGCCCCGCCCTGCTGGGCCTCGCCGACGGCGGTCACGTTCACCGCCCCGAGCCGCACCACCATCGACACCCGCTGCCGCGGCCGCACGAGCAGGTCCACCTTGGCAGCCGGCACGACCCCGGCGGCCGGCACCACCGTCGCGGGCACGACC
>Ga0105048_10018614_pt1 | contig 10671 bp, 11 predicted proteins | sample MAT05_FD_78382 | JGI IMG/M metagenome (GOLD analysis project Ga0105048, IMG submission 78382) | Freshwater microbial communities from Lake Fryxell liftoff mats and glacier meltwater in Antarctica - MAT-05 | ecosystem: Environmental > Aquatic > Freshwater > Ice > Liftoff microbial mat | place...
CTAGAGCTGGGTATTGGGCGGGCCGGCGGCGAGCAGCGCATGGCCGAGTGCGCGGCCGGCGCCGAGCCCCGAGCCGATGCCCGCTCCGAGCGCGGCGTTCATCATCCGGCCCGTCTCATCGGCCATGCCGAAGCTGCCGTCGTTGAGCCCACGCTGCACGTCCTCACTGGTCTCGCCGTGGTAACAGAGCTCGAAGTCATGGATCGCGCCGGCGCCATTCATCGCCACGGCGGAGAGGATGCCGCGCTGGAGCGCATCGACGAAGATCGGATTGAGCCCGACCTTGATGGAGTGCGCCCCCATCATGAGCACCACCGGACGTTTCGCCCGCACCGCCGCGGCCACCGCGCGCACCGTCTTCTTGAAATCCTGCACCGCGAGAAAGTCCGGCAGCCGCGCGAGGAAATCGCGGAAGGAGCCGCCCGCCTGATGCACTCCGGCGAGCGCTTCGAGCGCCACTTTGTTTGCCCGCTCCGCGACCGGATAGGTGCGGATCTTGGAAAAGTCGAGAGGCTCAAATTGCATCCGAATGGATTGCGCCGGGAAAGGCGGAGGGGTGTCAATGCCGGAGTGCCCTGGGAGCGCCGCCGTCCTCGGGCGGCCAACGTGCTCCACGCGCGGAGCGCACCCTCTCTGGAAACGCGGCGGGGAGAATGGCGCTGCGCGAGCGGGAGGATTGCCGCACGAGGACGGCGGCGCTCCCAGAAACGCTCCCAGCTTAGCCCGGGATCTCCCGCAGCAACTGCGCGTTGGTTGGGAAGCGCTTCATGAAGTGGATGAGGCGCTCGATGGCGTCGATCGGTTTTCCCCCGCTGAGGCCGCGGCGGATGATGCCGATCTTGTGCAAGTCATCGGCCGGGATGAGTAACTCCTCACGGCGCGTGCCGCTCTGGTAGATGTCGATCGCGGGGTAGATGCGCATGTCGCTGATCTTGCGATCGAGGACGAGTTCCATGTTTCCCGTGCCCTTGAACTCCTGGAAGATGAGTTCGTCCATCTTGCTCCCGGTATCGATGAGCGCAGTGGCGATGATGGTGAGGGAACCGGCTTCCTCGGTGTTGCGCGCGGCGGCGAAAATTTTGCGCGGGATTTCCAGGGCGCGGGAGTCGATGCCGCCGGACATGGTGCGCCCGCCGCCGCCGGTGGCGTTGTTGAAGGCGCGCCCGACGCGGGTGATCGAGTCGAGGAGGATGAAGACATCCTTGCTCTGTTCGCAGAGACGCTTGGCGCGCTCCATGGCGAGCTGGGCGATACGGGTGTGGGATTTCACGTCGCTATCGTTTGAGCTGGCCATGATCTCGGCGTCCCTGCCGAGGGTGCGTTTGAATTCGGTTACTTCCTCCGGTCGCTCATCGACGAGCAGGATCATGAGATGCACGTCGGGGTGATTCTTTTTCACCGCCTCGGCGATGTGCTGGAGCAGGGTGGTCTTGCCGGTGCGCGGCGGCGCGACGATGAGGCCGCGCTGGCCTTTGCCGATCGGCGCCATGAGGTCGATGATGCGCGTGGTGAAACGCTCGGGCACGGTCTCCAGGCGGAAGGGCTCCATGGGGCTGAGCACGGTGAGTTCATCGAAGGCCGGCAGCATGCGCGCCTTCTCGGGGGCTTCGCCATTGATCTCGATGACGCGGAAGACCTGCGCGCCGCGATTGCCGCGCCGCGTTTCGCCCTTCAGCCACTGGCCGTCACGCAGATTGAAGGAGCGACAGATTTCCGGGGTGACGAAGACGTCCGCAGGATGCTGGACAAAGTTGCGATTCGGATCGCGCAGAAAGCCGAAGCCTTTGCCGGACACTTCCACGATGCCTTCCGCGATGCCGGGCGTTTCGCCGCCCAGCGGTTCGTTGGACATCGTCTCCTCGACCTCCGGCGGCGCGACTTCGCGCGGGGCATGGTGCTTCATGCGCATCTCGACACGCGGCGTCGGTGGCGGTGGAGGAGGGGGCTGCTGCCGCTGCAGATTCTGCATAAAGGCCACGGCTTCCGGGCTGTCCTGCGCGATGCCGGCGGCCTCCAGTTCCTTGGCCACGTGCCGTGGGATATAAATCGGGCGCTGTCTCACCGCGGGTTCGGCGGGTGCCGGGGCCATCGCTGGACGGGCCACGGGAGCGGGGGCCGGTGCTTGCGGCGCCGGGGAGGGAGTGGCTGCGGCCGGCGTTTCTTCCACCGCAGGCTCCGCTTTCCTGGTGGTGCGCTTGGCGCGCGGCTTGGTCACCCTGGCGGTGGGAGTCTCGTCCGGCGCGGCGGTCTTGGGCATCACCTTCGCTTTGGCGATGCGTTTTTTGGTCGGTTTTTTGGGTTCATCCTCTTCCTCGAGGAGTGGCTGGTCTGCGGACTCGGACATAAGTGGATTCCACCGTGCAGCAGATGACCCAGGAGCCACTGCTGTGGGGAAATAGAATTGGGGCTGGAATGGAGTGGGACGGGACGCACGAGGTGCGTGGGTCAGCCGTTTCGGGGTTTCTTGGAAACCTGCACGACTCCGAAGAAGGGAGCCGCCACCGGGAGCGCGGTCTGATGTGGCGCAAGCTGCGCGAACCCGCGCAAAGCGTCAACAGGGATTTTTCTCAGGGCCGATTCCGACCCTAATCCGAGCGGGAAACTTTCCGCGCATCTGTTCCTCCCGATGAGCGCTGGCGCAGGCGGATTCTTCTCCTTGCCAAGGCCCCGGCCACGGAGCTACTGCTCAATGACGGTTTGCCAGTTGAAACAACCTTCGCCCGGGCGCGTGAGTGGCCTGCGCACAGAGCACACAAGCCATGAAAATCCTCAGCATCCTCGGCAGAGGACACCAGGAAGACGGCCCACGCAATGCGAGTGGCCGGTTCATCTGGCAGGCGAAATGGGAGAGACGCATCGGGGATGGCTTGCGGCGATGGAATTCCAGGATTACGCCGCACGGCGAGTTTCTCCCTTACGACGACCTCTTTTACGCGCCCGTTGGTGGGAAGCGGCCCTTCTGATTTCACCCGGGAATCAAACAAACCACACCTATGCCCATCCCAGACTCCGCCATCACCCTCGCCCAGAAGTATCTCGTGAAATCCGGCGCCGGCCCCATCGTGAACCCCGGCAGCCTCGACCCCCAAACCGTCGATCTGCTCAGCACCGTGCTCGAGCAGCGCAAAGCGGAACTGAGCGGAAAACAGCGCGCAAAAATTCTCGACGGCGACGGTCGCCGCAAGCTGACGGCCTATGTGCAACTCCTCGCCCACGATCGCGGGATTGATCCCGGGGTCGTCGATGGGTTGTGGGGGCCGGGCACCCGGAACGCTTACGAGGATCTCGTCTATTTCGAGGCCAATGGCACGCTGCCTCCGGCGTGGCGGGACGACGCGCCCTCGGGTGCGAACCCAAATGGCTGGCCGCTGGAGCGGGAGTCGAAGCTGATGGCTTTCTACGGGCCGGTGGGCGAAAACCAGACGTCGATCGCGCTGCCGTACACGCATTTCATCGCCTGGGAAATGAGTTCAAAGGTGAACAAGATGACGGTGCATAAGAAGGTCGCGGCTTCCGTGCAGCGCGTGTTGAAGAAGACGCTCGATCACTACGGAGCGGATGGCATCCACGATCTGCGGCTGGATGTCTGGGGTGGCAGTCTGAATGTGCGGAGAAAGCGGGGCGGTTCGGGTTGGTCCACGCATGCCTGGGGGATCGCGATCGATTACGATCCGGATAACAATCAGCTCAAGTGGGGTCGCGATCGGGCAACTCTGGCCCGCCCGGCTTACCAGGCGTGGTGGGGTTTCTGGGAAGCAGAAGGCTGGCTGAGCCTGGGGCGCGCGCGCAATTTCGACTGGATGCACGTGCAGGCGGCGCGGCTCTGAGGCCCGCCGCGCCGCGGCGGAGAGACGTCCTTCCGGCGCGGCTACCGGGGCAGGCCGAGCGGGCGGTCGGAGAGCTTCACCGGCGGTTCGGTAAGGGCTTTCGCGACGGCGGCTTCCTTGCGTCCGCCGATGATTTGCAGCTTGCCGTCGGCCAGTTTGCGCAGGGTCGGGCGTGATTTGGCGGCGCTGTATTCGGTCTGGCCGAGGAATTCACCGTTGACGCTGATTTTGGAGAGGACCCAAGCCTGCCGGCCGATAAGGTGGAGGATGTAGAGATTATTCGCGACGTCGAAGGCGGCCTGGGGCGGGGCGCCGTCGATCAGCCGCCCGAGCGGGTAGGTGCCGAGGATGCGGCCATGGTCCTGATCCTGCACGCGGATGTAGAGCATGCGGATTTGGTCGTGGTAGTGGGTGAGCAGGGTGAAGGTGTGGGTGGCGCCGCTATTGACGAGGCCCTCGGGGACGCCGCCGGCCATGGTGGTGAGGATCTTGCCTTCGGTGATCTCGATGTGGACGGGCTTGGAGGTGAAGTAGCGTTTTGCGCTGGCGACGTAGATGGTGGCCCGGATGGTGTGGGTGCCGAGATCGCCGAGGGCGTAGAGTTGGTTGAGGTTTACCGATTTTCGCACCGTCTCGCCGGCTTGCAGGGGGACGGAGTCGAGTCCGTAGTCGGGATTGCGCGGGGGCACGATGGTCTGGGCCGGGCCATTGATCTGAAAGCCAAACCACTGCAGTTCCATGGTGTCTTCGAGGAGTAACTCCCGACCGCTGGTGTTGGAGAGAGTGACGGTGGCGACGATGGGTTCGTGCGCGAGGTAAAAGCGGCGCTTGAGGGTGAGCTGCACGCCGACCTGGGCCTGCGCGGGGAGGGCTGCGGCGAGGAGCAGGAGGAGGAGCAGCAGGCGGGGTTTCATGGGGGAGCAGGCAGGCGGGAGTGAGTGGCTCGGATGGAGCTTACTTCTTCGGCGCGCTGTGGCTCACGGTGCGGAAGCCGAGCCAGTCGTGGGTGGCGTCGGGGCGCCGATCGAGGATGCGCCGGTCGAGCTTCACCTCGGGATCGCGGAAGTTGCCGCCTTTGACCATGGGATACTTGGTGCGTTTGTCGGGTCCGATGGCCCAGTCGAGGATCCATTCGGAGACGTTGCCGGCCATGCCGATGACGCCGTATTCGCTCTTGTCCTGGGTCTGCTGATCCACGTCGCCGTAGCGGATGAAGCCATCGAGTTCGGCTTTGGCGGTCGGGTTCCCTTCATGGTAGTCGGCGCCGGTGTTGGCGCGCTTGGGATCGGGCTGTTCGCCCCAGGGGTAAAGGAAGCCCTTGGTGCCGCGCGCCGTTTTCTCCCATTCCTGCTCGGTGGGTAACTCGTGGCCGCGCCACTTGGCGTAGGCAAAGGCGCTCCACCAATCGACTTCGACGACCGGCGAGTTGAGCGAGGTGAGCGTGCCGGCGACTTCCATCTTGCGCTCGGCGCGCGGGTGAAAGATGTGCCAGTTCGGGGGGCGGTGGCCGTTCTCGACGCGTTTGAGGGGTGGCTGATTGGGGTGTTCGATGCGGTCGTATACGTCGGGATACTGGCCGCGTGGGTGTTCTTCGAGGTAGGCGAGGAATTCCGCGTACTGGCCGATGGTGACTTCGTATTTGTCGATCCAGAATTCCGGCACGGTGGCCTTTTCCCCGCTCTGGAAAAGAAACTCACCGCCGGGGATCTGGATCATCTCTTCGTGATCGCGCTCGCTCCCATGGAAGAAGAAGTACCAGACCAGCGCGCCGACGAGCAGGAGGAGGCTGACGCCGCTGCCGATGGTGAGGTAAATGGAGCGCTGCTGGGCTTTGCGCGCGGCTTCCACGGCGGCGACGGCGGCGCGGTCGCCGGCACTGATTTTGGAGGCCTCGATCGGGACGATCTGCGGTTCGAGGGATTTGACGGCGTGCAAGATGGGTGGCCACGCGGGGAAGCTCTTGGCATTGCCCTCGGCGGCCTGGACCATGCGGCCGAGCAGATTCCGCAATCCGGGCGAGAGCGTCTGGGCGGCGGGGAGGACGCCGAGCAGCACCTTGCCGAGGGTCTGCACCTGCTGGTGAAAAGTCTGCTGCGTCCCGGTGGAGTGCGAGGCGAGGTTTGCGAGGCGTGGCTGGCCGTCGCCGCCGAGGTAGATGCTGCGTGCTTCGAGCGGCGCGTGCGGGGTGTTCTGGCTCTGCAGGTAGCCGAGGCCTTCGCCGACGACGCGCAGCACTTTCACGGCGGTGGCTTCGTCGATCTTGCCGCCGCTTTTCTCGAGTTCGGCGAGGTTGCGCCCGGCGACGTACTCGCGGGTGTAAAAGATGTGCCCGTCCTGCTCGCCGGCTTCATAGACGGCGAGGATCGATGGGTGCTGCACGCCGGCCTTGGCGCGCGCGTCGGCGGTGAAGCTCTGCACGGCGGCTTCGTCTTTGGCGCGCTCGGGATCGAGGATCTTGAGGGCCACGGGTCGATTGATGGCCGTCTGCACCGCGGCATACACCGCACCCCAGCGGCCGACGCCGAGCCGATGGTGGATGTCGTAGGAGCCGATGGTTTTGGCCGGGAGATTCGCGGTGTCCGGCGGGGTCGGGGCGAGGAGAGACCCGACCGCAGCCACCGCGGCTGGGCGCGGGCCGGCAGGTGGCGCCGGAGCGGGGCCGGCCTTGGCGACGGGTGCGCCGGTGGGTTTGGCGATGGGGATGGCGGTGGCTTTTGCAGCGGGAGCGGGCGCGCCTTGCGCGTTCGGCACGGAGCCGGCTGCGGCGGCCGGCGCGGCGATGGCTTTGGCGACGACCGCTGCCCCAGCCGCGACGGCGACCGCGACCGCGGGTCGCGGGACCGCGACGGGCGCTGCGTTAGCCGCGGGCACGGCGATCGGCTGGGTCGATTTGGCCGGGGCGCCGGGCGCCGTGAAATTGGCCCGGGCGATGGGTTGGGTGGATTTCGGACTCGCCACCGGACTCGGCGCAGTGGTCGGGACGGCACGGGTTGGGGCGCCGGGGACGGCCGAAGGTGTGGCGGCTCTGGCCTGGGGGACGGCGGTCGGTGGGGCACCCGCCGGGCGGGCGACGGGCACGACCGTCGCGCGGGGAACTGCGGGGGCGCCGACGGCGGTGGGTTGAGCGGCGACGGGGCGGGCTATGGGGCGCTGGCCGGGGGCCGCCGTCGGAGTGGCGGTCGCAGGTGCGGCGGTGGGCGTGGTGGCGCGCGGCACGGGCTGGCCCGGGCGCGGCTGCTGGACTACGGGCCGCGCGACGGGCACGGGTTGTCCCGGAGCGACGGGCGCCACGGGTACCGCTCGCGGGGTCGCGGGCATGCTGGGAGCCGTGGGTGTGGCCAGGCGGGCGACTGGCACGGCTGGGGTGCTGGGGGTTGCGGTGGGAGTCGGGTTGCTCGGGGCTGCCGGGGGCTCGGAAGCCGGAGCTTCGACCGCGGGAGCGGGTGCCGGGGGCGCAATGGCCGCGGCCACCGGGGCCGGCGCGGATGCGGCGATCTGCGGGACGGGATCGGGGGTGGCGGGCGTCTCGACGATGGGCGTCGGCGGTGCGCTTGGCTCGGGAGCAGGTTCAGGCGGCGTGGCTGGCGCGACCGTCGCCGGGGTGGCGGCGATGGGCTCCACCGGTTCCGGCTCGGGAGCGTGGGGTGTGGGGGGTGCGGCGGCTGGCTCGGGCTCGGGCTCCGCCGCTGGGATGGCGGCGACCGGTTCGGCGGCGACCGGCGCAGTGGCTTGCGGCGGCTCCGACGCCATCGCTCCGTCGCCGAGTTCCTTGCGGATGGCCGCGAGCACATCCGCCGGCTCAAAGGGTTTCTGCAACAGTGGATGATTCGCGGTCTGTTCGGCGTAATCGCTCAGGTCGTAGCCGGTGAGGAAGATGGTGCGTGCGGACGGATGCCGCTCCGCCACGGTGTCGCGCAGCGCAAAGCCATCCATCGGATCCATCACGACATCGGTGACCAGCAGATCCAGCCCGCCCATTTCCTCCGCCAGCTTCAGCGCCTCCTCGCCGCCCCCCGCCTGGCGCACCTCGTGCCCCGGCAGGGATTTCAGGATGACCGCGAGGGATTGCAGGATGGCTTCGTCGTCATCGACCAACAGGATTCTCATGGAGTGGTTTCGTTTTGCAGCGTCTGCGGCGGCGGATACTTCTGAACCAGGGTTTCCGGGGTTCCCGCAGCGGACTGGAGTTCGCCTTTATAGTAGAGGCGCACCACGTAGCCAAAGTATTTCCGGTTTCGTTTTTCGATCGGCAGTTCGTACTGCGCGAGAAGGTCTTCGGTGTCGCCTTCCGCCCAGTCCGGCGGCGGAGCGGCCCAGCGGTAGCTCACATTCGCCCCGGTGCGCTCGACCCGCGCGCTGTCCACCACGTCGTAGAAATGCACCTGGATGACGAGATCGTTCGCATCAATCCGCGAACCGAAGCGCGCCTTGATCGGGACGTGGAGCGTGAATTTCTTCGACGCCCCCGGCTCACGGCTGTCGTCGAGGGTGATCGCCGCGAGGGTCACCGGAGCGCCCCGCACTGTGCCGTGGGGTGCCGGGTCGTCCGGCGTGGAAGGCGCCTGCTGCATCACGCGCGAGACTTCGCTGGCTTGCGCCGTCTTCAGCTTTGCCTCGGCGGCCGCGTAGAGCACGCCGGCGGTCTCGCCGAGATCGTACACTCGGCGCCACTGCTCGTTCGCGCGATCCGTGAGCCCCATTTTTTCGTAAGTCATCGCGATCTCGGCAAAGGCGCGCGGATTCCGCGACTCCAGCACCTGGGCTTCGCGGAACTTCGTGAGGGCGCTGCCCGTGTCCCCGCGCTCGCGGAGCATTTTACCCTGTTCCATGAGTTCGCCGAAACGCTCCGTGGTCGAGGGGTCGAGCAGCTTCGGCGTGTGGATCGCGATCGGGGTCGGCTTCGGGAGCACGCTGCCTCCCGGCGCGGTCGCCGGCCCCTTCGCGAGCGGGTCGGCGCCAAAGTCCGGCGTCACCGGAGTCGGCGCGAGGCGGGCTTCCGCGTCCACATCGGTGCTCTCCAGTGCCATCCCGGTTTCCGCGAGCGTGGGTTCCGCCGAGCGGTAGCGCGCCACGAAGGTCCAGCAGATGGCCCCAAACTGGACTACCGCGCCGACCCCCAAAATGCTGATCGCGACGAGAAAAGTCCGACCGGCCGTCTGTCGCGTAATGGGAGGAGCTGGGGGCATCGAGCGGGCGTCCGAAATGGGGTGCCGACCGTAGGGCGCGGCTTTCGCACTGTCAAACGCACCGAACCTCCGCGGTCGAGCGCGCCCGTCGGAGGGAAAGAAAAAACCGCGCCCTCCCTTGCGGGAGGCGCGGCTTCTCTGGGTCGCGATCCGTGGATCGCGAGATTCGTTTGCCTAGGCTTGGAAGTGGAGCGGGGCGCCTTTGCGCATCGCTTCGTGGTTGAAACGCATGGGTCGGGTGGTCCGGGCGGTGGAGCCCCCGGATTTTTCGATGTCTCTCCGGGGTCATAAACGGATACGGGACTTGCCGCGCTCCAGTGCTGGCACGCTCTTACCGTGCGGTTTCGAGTTGTTTGACCACGAAGTTATTCAGGCTGTCGCCGGCCTGGAGCGCGCGCAGCGCAAGGAGGCGGTGCTGCTCCGGGGTGATGCGCAGGACGAATTTTCCGCTGAAGGTCTTGCCGGCGAGCGCTGCCGGCAGCGGTGTGCCATCCGCTGCCGCGATGGCGAGATGCTCGTCCACGGCCTGGCAGAGTTCTGCATAGACTTTGGCGCGGTCGGAGCCGTGGACCCCTCCGTGGAATAACTCCGGGCAGCGTCCAATCCAGACTCGGTCTTCTGCGCTCCATTCGACGAGTAATGTGTAGTGCGGGGCTTGGCGGGCTTTCTTCTTCATGGGGTTTTGGCGTTTTCGATGGCGCGCGTCACGTCGCGCTCCTGGTAGTGCCTGGCGTCGTCGCCATCGTGACCGCTGAGCGTCACGCGGACGGGCTTGGGATGGACGAAGTTCCGATGGCTCCCTTTGCCGCCGCGATCCACGAAGCCGGCCTGGCGGAGATCCCGGGCGAGTTCGCGAATCTTTCTCGGCACGAGCGGACAGTATCAGAGTGATACTGCGTGGCAAGACCGCGCCGGACGAGAGGTTGGCGTTTTCATCTTCCACAAAAAAACCGCGCCCCCCTTGCGGGAGGCGCGGCTTCTCTGGGTCGCGATCCGTGGATCGCGAGATTGGTTGCCTAGGCTTGGAAGTGGAGCGGGGCGCCTTTGCGCATCGCTTCGTGTTCGGCGTCGGAGCAGGCCCGGTCCAGCGGCACGTCGGTGGTCTGGTCGGTGTTGCCGACGAGGCTCTGGCTGAGCATCCACTGTTCGAGCTCTTCGCCGCTGATGTCGGTGAGCATGGTGCCGTTGACTTCGACACAGGGGCTCAGGGGCTGGCCGGTCTTCTGTTCCATTTCCCAACGGAACGCCGGGTTCTTGATGATGTCCTTCTCTTCGTAGGGAAGGTCATACTTTGCCATGACGGCACGGATGCCGTTGCTCCAGCCGCATTGAGTTTTTACCCAGGCGGTGATTTGTGGTTTGTCCATTTTTTCGGGGTTCTTAGTTATTGCGGATGTTACTTTTTCTTGCTGTCGCCGGGCCGATATTCTTCGGCAGCAGCGGCGAAGGCTTGTTCGAGGCCGACCATGTCTTCGCCAGGTTTGAGGCTGTCGAAGGCGGCGGCTTCGCGCTTGATGTCTTCTTCGTTGTAGTTCGCGGCTTTCACCGAGAGACCGATGCGGCGCTCGGTCTTATCGACCTTGATGACGCGGGCTTCGATCTCCTGGCCGATCTTCAGGTGATCCTTGATCTTGTCGATGCGGTCTTCGCTGATCTGC
>Ga0105048_10018617_pt1 | contig 10670 bp, 8 predicted proteins | sample MAT05_FD_78382 | JGI IMG/M metagenome (GOLD analysis project Ga0105048, IMG submission 78382) | Freshwater microbial communities from Lake Fryxell liftoff mats and glacier meltwater in Antarctica - MAT-05 | ecosystem: Environmental > Aquatic > Freshwater > Ice > Liftoff microbial mat | place...
AGTTCGCCACACTCAATCCATCCGCAATCGGCAGCATGTCAAGCCGCATCTCCGCCGGCACATCCGGCTCCTGAAATGAGTCCACCTCAAAGTTGTCAATGCCCCACACCTGCGCCGCGTCGGTCAATCCTTTGGCCGAAAAGTTCAGCATCGCAGATGCCCCCGAGTGCTTCACCACAAACGAAAGCCGGTACACGCTCTCGCCCCGCTCGTTCTCACCCGCCGCCACATACCCCAGCGGCTCATCATCCATCCGCCCCGTCCCCGCCCGATGCAGCAAACCACCCGACGGGTCCGGATACGTCTGCTCACTTCCAAACAGCGGCGTGTCGTTTGAGAACGTGCTCCGCACCAGGTCCTGCTTGTCGTCCAGCGTGAGCGACCACTCGCACCCGCTCGCCTCGCCGCTCGCCCCGCCGCGCCACGGCCCGATGATGTACAGATCCATCGACACCACCAGCCGCGTGTGCTCCTTCAACTTGTCCACCCGAATCGACGTCGTCTCGTTGCCAAACGTACCCAGGAACCGCTCACCCTTGGGCGACACCGTCTCGCGCACCACCGTAAACGGCTGCTTCGTCGCCTCGTCAAACTTCTCAACCACGTGCGGATTCAACGCCGCCGCCACGCCCGCCAGCGCCAACACCGCCGCCGCGAAACTCCCGCTTTCGCGCCACCGTTTCACCGCCCCATCCCGCCGCGCTGCATTCGTGGTCATCATCAATACACACCTCCATGAAGCATCCAGGCACACCCAGCCGGCAACCATCGCCGCGCCACCAGTCACGCCCAGAGCCTCACACCAACTATGCAATCACCCCCCGCACCCCGCACCCGCCAGCCCTCACTCCACCCTCCGACCGCTCCTCCAAATCACTCTCGGCAACTCCGCTCGCCTGCGCACGTCCGTTCTCTCGCTTCTCTTGCCTTATCGGCCGCCCACCACCGCCTCAACGCACATCGCATACCCCTCAACCCATCCCTCTCTCACCCTCCCGCCATCACCGCCCGTGCCACCTTGTGGAGCGGCCGCCGTGGCGACCCCTCACCCCGCCCTCGTCCCCAGCCCCACCACGCCCGCCCCACCCATCCCAGTCGACGGCAAACTCACACCCGGCACGCTCCCCGCCCCGCCCACACCCGCACCCACCGCCACCCCCGCGCCCGTCTGCGGGCCCCGAATCGCCATCGCGCTCTGTTCCGGATACGCAATCCGCTGATGATGAATCGCCGCCAGCGTCCGCCCCACTGCCTCAATAATCAGGTTCAAATCCTTCAGCGTGATCTCCGCATTATCAAACTGACCATCCATCAACCGCTTGTGCGCAATCGCCCGCACCAGCGCATCAATCTTCGTCGGCGACGGGTCCGCCAGTGTCCGCGTCGCGCTCTCGCTCGCGTCACACACCATCAAAATCGCCGCCTCTCGCGTCCGCGGCCTCGGCCCCGCATACCGATACTCAATCTCCGTCGGCAAATCCGCCGCCGGGGTCCCGCTCGCTTCCGCCGCACGCCGCGCCCGGTGATAAAAATACTCCACCAGCGTCGTCCCGTGATGGCTCTCAATAAAGTGCCACAGCGGCTTCGGCAGCCCATGCTCCCGCGCCAGCTCAATCCCTTCCTTCACATGCCCCGTGATAATCAACAAACTCATCGCCGGCGCCATCTTGTCATGCCGGTTGATGCCCCCCATCTGGTTCTCAACAAAGAACTCCGGTTTGGTCATCTTCCCCACATCGTGATACAGCGCGCCCACATACGTCAGCAGCGAGTCCGCCCCGATCGCATCCGCCGCCGCCTCCGCCAGTGAGGCCACATTCAGCGAGTGGTTGTACGTCCCCGGCGCACGCTGCTGCAGCTCCCGCAACAGCGGCTGCTTCGGATCGCGCAGCTCAATCAGCGTCATCCCCGTCGTAATCCCAAACACCCGCTCAATCAGCGGCAGCAGTCCCAGCACAATAAAGCTCGTCAGCAGCGCACCGCCGCCCGCAAAGCACGCCGCGTTAATCGTCTGCAGCAAACCCGGCCCGCTCATCGGCAAATGCAGCCCCTCCAGCGCCACCGTCGCCACGATCAACGCCAGCCCCGCAATCAACCCCGTCTTCACCAGCGAATCCCGCTGGCGAAACTCCTTCAGCCTCCACACCGCCAGCCACACCGCACACAGCGGCAACCCCACCATCACCACCGGCTGCTCCAGCGCCACACACCCCGCAATCCCCGCCAATGACCCCAGCGCCAGCGCCGTCCGCCGCTCAAACGCTACCGCAATCAACATCGTCGCCGCCAGCACCGGCGACGTCAACGCCACCACCATCAGCCGCGGCTCAATCATCGCAATCCACGACCCCAGCGCCACCGCCCCCGCCGAAATCAAACTCACCGCCAAAAGCCGCCGCGGCACGCGCCAAATCGCCGGCGCATACGTCGCCACATACCCGGCCAGGCCCAGCGCTGAAAGTACCCCCGCGCCCCACAACGCAATCGTCGCCGCCCACAATGACCGCGGCTCACCGTTCTTGCGCCACTCACTCACCTCGGCGCGAAGCGTCTCCAGCTTGTCCTGCGTTATCTCGTCCCCCGGCGCATACAGCAGTTGCCCCTGCGCGATCTTCGCCCGCCGCGCCGGCACCGCCTTCGCCATCCGGTCGGCAATCTCTTTCGACATCGTCTCGTCATATACAAACGTCGGCTTCATCCCCGACAGCAGCCGCGCCAGCACAATCCGCCGCAGCTCACCCATAAACCCCGCCGTCGCGATCCGCGCATCCAGCCTCTCCCCCAACTTCTCGTCCATCACGCTCACCACTTCACCAGTCGGCACCACCACCGTCATCGTCCTGGTCTCAATCGGCTTCACACCCTTCGTCGCCCCGCTCGCTGCCGCATCAACCTTCGCAGCCGCCTCTTCCGCTTTCGAAACACCCGGCTCGCCCTTGGGCACACTCGCAGGCTCGCTCTTGGGCCCATTCTCACCCGCCGGGTTCACCACAACCGGCCCAGGCACGGGCACCGCCGCCGCTGGCAGCGTAATCCTCAGCTCCGCCACCTTGCTCGGGTTCGTTGCTTCCCGCTGAAACGTCTTCTCATCCACAATCGGCAGCTTCTGCAGCGATTTGTCCAGCCGATCTACCCGCCGCAGCCACGTGTCCGTCGGCGCATTCTTCTCGCTGTCAAACTCCGCCTTCACCGCCGCCAACGAATCCGGCGTTAATCCAAACTGCTCGCGAATCGACCTCTCCACCTCGTCAATCGTCTTCGCATTCGCCAGCGCCCGCGGCAGGTTCTCAAGCGACACCCGCGCCTCTTCGGCAATCTTCGCATCTCCCAGATACACACTCGGCGCCCGGCTCCGCGCCAGCTCGCGATCACTCTCCGTCCCCGCCTTGTCCGTCATCTCAAACGACACCCGCGATGCCCGCGTCGTGCTCGCAATTTCCCCCGCCGCCACCTTCGGGTGCTCCCGCGCCACATACATCGTGAGCCCCAGCACCGCCGAAAGACCAGTCAGGATCAGCGTGTTCCACACCAGTTTCGGCGACGCCACCACCTTCCCCACCCGTGGGTTGTCGCGAACACGCTGCGCCAGCGTCGGCGCGTTCACCCTCATCGTGCTGGTCTGCTCGTTGGTCATCAGTCGGCCCCTTCATCACTCCGCCGGGCCCGGCGCTCCGCCAGATTGAGGCTCACCTCAACCCGCGCGCGAATCCATCGCTTCGTCTTCCGTCCTTCCTTGTTTTGGTCCGGGCTCCGCCGGGCCGCGCCTCACATCAGCCATCCCATCTTTATCGGTCGCGGCCGCCCACCGCTTGCGGGCCGCTCGCTCCGCCGCCGTCGGCTCTTCCACCGCGCCATACGCCTCCACAATCCGCTGCACCAACGTATGCCGCACAATATCCCGCTCATTCAGCGCCACAAACGCCACACCCTTCACCCCGCGCAGAATCTGCGCCGCATCTATCAGCCCGCTCGCTGACGGGTCCGGCAAATCGATCTGCGTCGGGTCGCCCGTCACAATCATCTTGCTGCCATGCCCCATCCGCGTCAGAAACATCTTCATTTGTGTCCGGGTGGTATTCTGCGCCTCGTCCAGAATGATCACCGCCCGGTTCAGCGTCCGGCCCCGCATAAACGCCAGCGGAACCACCTCCACCACATCGCTCATCATGAACCGCTGCAGCGTCGCGAAGTCCATCATGTCACCCAGCGCATCAAACAGCGGCCGCAAATACGGGTTCACCTTCGCCTGCATATCGCCCGGCAGAAAGCCCAGCTTCTCCCCCGCCTCCACCGCCGGCCGCACCAAAATGATCTTCCGCGCCCGATTGCACTTAAGCATGTGCACCGCCGCCGCCACCGCCAGATACGTCTTGCCCGTGCCCGCCGGCCCCACGCCAAACACCAGGTCGTGGTCGCGAATCGCATCCAGATAAAACTGCTGGTTCTCCGTCTTGGGCCGCACCGCCCGCCCCGCCACGTACACATCCAACGCCTCTCCCCACGCCGGCCCGCCCGACCCGCCATATCCGTTCGTCCCGCCCGACCCTTCCTCTCGGCCATTCCCCCCGCCATTCTCGCCCATCGCACCCCCGTCATCATCCATCTCACCACCACCATCTCCCGCCTGCCGCGAAATATCCAGCCGCGCCGTGCCACCGTCACCACCACCCACACCCGTCATCGCCGGTTTCGACGCCGCCCACGAAATCATGTCCAGCACCTGCTGCCGCGATAGTTCCTCACCCCGCACCGCCGATTGATGCAGCCGCACCAAAACATCCCGCGCCGCCGTCGCCGCCTCGCGCGTCCCCGACAGTCGTACAGTCGTCCCGCGCGCCGCCACGTTCACGCCCAGAGCCTCGCGAATCATCTTCAAGTTGCGCTCGCCAGAGCCCAGCACGCTCACCCGCTCAGGCCCCGACGGTACTGTCACAAGAAGTTCCACGCTGATTCCGCTCCGTCCGCCGACCCCTTCAACTTCAACCCTCACCACTCCGCCAACCTCACCCCTTCCCCCTCCCCCCGCGGCGGCGGCAGGTCAGAGCCAAGAGTGATATAGATAGTAGCGAATCGACGCCCCTCCCTTTACGTGCCCGCCATGAAACCGGGATGAATCGGACGTGTGACCGCGGTCGAAGAAAATGGAGACAATGGCGAGGACGTCATCGCGTGTTTTCTTGTTGGATACTTGATGACCAACCCTTTGAGGATGGTCAAACTCAGACATTGACCATCAAAGTCACATTGTTGGTGGGACAATTGCGGGCGGAATCATGCCCCGCGCAGCCAGTCGACTCTCGATGTCGGCTACGAGATTTACGAGCCTTTTCCCGTGTAGTTTTTCCTTCACGTTTCGAGCGGAAAGGACAAATACGCCGCCGTCCAGGTATCTGGTTTTGAGCGATTCGCTCTTGAGCACCCGATACTCCGGCCAAAGAGACTGGTAGCGGCTTTTCAGCTCAAACTCACGCTTTCCGTGGTCGGTATTGTGGATCTGATCGAACGCAAACAGCCGCTCAACCATGTGAACGGCGCAATAAAACAACATGACGGCAGCCCAGTCGGGGTGCTTATCCACGGTGTCTGCGTAACTCGCGACGTGCCGATCGAACGCAGCCTTGTGTTCACAATCAGTTGGCACGGTAGATGCGCCGAGACTCTTTTGCGTCCACGAAGCAATTCAATCCGGACGCTTCGGAAGCCCTCAGCATGAGCCATGAAACCCGAAACTTGTTCCGTGAAAACATCTCCAGATCTATCGCTGAGAGATCATCATCCAGCTGCCCGGTGTTGTCCTCGTCCTTGGCGACAACAACGACAAGAATGTCGTCCATCCGCGGACAGAGAACACACTCGGCCACACTAGGGCGCTTGCCACACCAAGCCTGCACGTCCTTCACCATGGTTGAAAAATCTTCCGAAGCCCGCCGCCCCTCAGAAAGAAGGTTCACGGCACCACGCATGGTGCTGACAATTTCGCGCTGGGTTGAGACAAACCGATCGGAATCGGCCGTGGTCAACGTGACAGCGTTGTCGCAAGATTCGTGCAACTGCTGGACGGTGCTCGGGAGCGGTTTCGTGCTTGCCATGACTCTATCTGGTTCGAAATCCCATCCCGCCGGTTCCAAGGCCTACGCCTCGTACCTAGCAAGTATAAGGCTAATATCGGCAGCCAATGGAAAATAGTCCACCAGACCGTCAAATCTGGAGAAACCCACCCAGTATTGGCGGAAACTCCATCGTGATCGGACTACCTCCCCATTTGAAACGATTTCTGGGATCAATCGACCCCCCCATGAATCCAAACACCCCCCAATCACGGCTTCTCCCGATCCCCGCCAGCCTCCTCCTCCTCCTCATCACGCTTTTCACCCTTCCCGCCTGCTCCTCCTCCGGCCCCGCCTCCCTCCTCCCCGCCACTATCGGACCTGCCACCCAGGCACCCTCCACCCTCGAAGTCACCGCCGACTGGGCCGACGTCCCCGCCGCCACCGATATCGCCATCAGCCGCTGCGAAACCTCCATCACCCACACCAACGACCCCGCCCAGCACTTCCGCCTTTACCAGCACTCCCTCCTCAACATCCGCTCCCAGCGCGGCACACTCACCATCGAACGCGTCAATCCTCCCGCCGCGACCAGCCCCCGCTCCGTAGACCGCCTCGCCGTCCTCGGTGCCCCCTCCGAACTCATCCGCATCACCGTCCACATCGACCCCTCCGGCGATGCCACCCTCGAGTCCGCCCTCCTCTCCGCCCTCACCCAACGCCTCGCCCAGCTCAAAGGCAAAGGTGCCGTCCGCCTCAACGACGAAGCCCAGTCCATTAAAGACTGACCGCCACCCCCCAGCACACCGGCGCACCCCACTGCCCCAACGCCCCCTCCCCGCCCTCGCCTTTGCGTTTGCGTTTGCGTTTGCTCCCAATCCCCCGCTCTTCATCCCGACGCGATGCACGCCAGTAGCAGGGGGTCAAACGAGTCAACGAGTGCGACCCCCGGAAACCCCAACCAACGTACCCGACCCCGAAGGGGTCGTCGTAGCTATCGACACGCAAGCGCACACACATTCACTCCACCCATTCCCGCGCACTTCAACCCCCGCCCCCGCCCCCGTCCTTGCCCTCAACCGCATCGCCATCACCGCCCCGAATCCATCCGCACTCACTGCACGCACCCGCGCCATTCAACCCACCCGCGATCACGTATCCGCACGAACAACACTGCCCCTCCGCCATCCGTCGCGCCACCGCCCGCGCATCGCGCCGTGACCGCGTCACACACCACACAACCAAAACCCACTGCAACCCACCCAACGCCATCACGCCAAGCGGGCCCGTCGCAAGCACCACCACCCGCGGTCCCGCCAGCGGTCCATTCAGCGTCACCAGCACCGACACGCCGATGCTCACAACGCTCACCGTCAACAGCGCTGTGCTTATCCGATCCACAAACAAATAGCGCTGCCATCGCGGCGTCGAAGCTCGCACCCGCGCCATGTCAGCAGGCCCTACCGGCCCGGCCGATATCGATCTGACGATACCGACCACTTCCCGCCGCTCTACCTCCTCGCCTGCCGTCGCACCGCTCAGAAGGCCATGAATCATGCCCGGCATGCCCCGCGCGCTCACCGTCGCCGCCGTAACCACAAAGAACCAAAGCACCACCCCCGCAGGCATCGCCAGCAGCCCCAGCATCGCTATCGGCCATACCGACCGTCCTATTCCTGCGCCCGCTGGCAGAAACATAACACCAACCCCACCACCCACACCACCACCAACGCCGCCCACGTCCGCCAGTTCGCGGCACGTAGATACAGCCTCCCAATTCTCGACCGCCCATGCAGCCCGTTCCACGCCGCATCGCTCACCTGCCAGAGCACGAATCGAATCGCAGGATTGGCAAGGTCATATGCGTTGGGCTTCAACACCACCACTCTACGCCCCAATCACACCTTCGTGTTTCACGATCGTTCCCCAGCGCGCTCCCCCCGCCGCGCCTCTCAACAACCGCGCCGCACACACCCCCCCTCACGGATACTCATACCCCCGCTCCCGCTCCGCAATCCACTCCCCATACCGCGGCGCCTTCCGGCTCGCCATCATCATTAAATACCGCAGCGCATCCACCGCGTGGTCCGGCCCGTCCTTCACCGGATTCAAATCCTCCGGCCTCGTCGCGTCATAATGCAGCGTCTCCAGCGCGCGAATCAGCGTCTTGCACCGCGCATGCACATGCAGCCGCGGCACGTCGCCATTCGCCGGCCTCAGCGCACGCCGAATCATCTCCAGCCCGTCCTTGATCTTGTTGTCCATCCAGTTCGTCGTCACCGGCAGCCCCTGCTTGATCAGCAACCCCACACAACTCTGCCCCGTCTCCTTCCCCCGATGCCGCCCCGATGGGTCCGCCGCGATCGAATGCGGCATCGCCCACGGCGAGTTCTTGATCGCCGCCCCGTGCACCTCCACCGCCTTGTTCGCCTCGTGCATCTCATCCAGAATCCGAATCCGAATCATCGGCCCGCGCGAGCAGCCAATATCCGGTGCCGTCTCACATTCCACATCCGCCCACAACACCGCCGTCTCGCCGCGAATCCCAAAGTCCATCCCGCACATCAAAACGTGATGCCCCCCCTGCCCCTGCGGCAACCCATCGTCAAACACGTGCAACTCCTGATCAAACTCCGTAAACACGCAGTCCGCCCGCAAAGGCCGCAGGCACAGCATCTCCGCATCCCACGTCTTCATCCCCACCCGGCTCTGCAGCGCCAAAATATCACTCAGCGGCGCATGTCCTGATCGTGACGAACTCCGCTTCCGCACCGCGCCCCCGCACGCCTCCCGCAGCTTGCACCGCACGCACACATGCTCCATCGTGCACCGCTGCATGCTCTGCAAAACATCCCACCGAAAGATCCTCCGCCCCGCGTGCTGCTCCCCCACTCGCCTGGGCACATATTCACCCGCCAACTCCCCCGATGCCACCAGCCGCAACCGCTCCCGCTCCGCCTTCTTCACATCCATCTCCGCATCCCGCGTGCTGGTAATGATCTTCTGCATCAGCCCATACGGCACATGCAGCGTAGACATCGCATCCACCGCCCCCCGCACCCGCGCACCCCACGGCCCCGCCAGCGCCATCGACTTCGTCGTCAGTTGCGCCGCTTCCCACACCGCCGGCGAAAACATCTCCACCTCGTCACACCGCAGCTTGTGCACCCGCACCCCACGCACCGATGTCTCCGACTGCGCCAAAATCTCCACCCTCGACCCATTCACCAACTCCAGCTTCGCCCCCGCCGCCTTCCGCGATGCCACCAGCGGCGCCAGCAACGCATGCTCAAACAACTCAGTCAAATACCCCATCATCCGCGACGACTGCGCCAGCGATCCACCCAGAATCCGCACCTCCACATTCGGCTTGAACACCATGTCCAGCATCGTCGCCACCGCGCCCAGAAACGTCTTCCCGCCCCCGCGACACGCCCACACGATCGAATCCGGCGGCTCATCGGCGCTCTCATACCGAATGTACCACACCGGGTCCCCCTTCACCCGCGCAAACCGCCCCTCAAAGAACGTATGTACCACATAGTCAAACGGCGCCGCCATCTCCAGGTTCGGCTTCTCCCCCGCCCTCACCACCAACTGCGACGCAATCGATATCCCCAGCCTCGACCTCAACCACGTCCGCAGTTCCTCCGGCGTCGCCGGCGGCTTCCCCAGCACCTCCTCCACCCTCGCATTCCCCTCGGTGTTGCCTCCTGTGTTCCCTTTTGTGTTCTCGATCTCCGTGTCCGTCACCTGCTCCAGTGAAACATCCCCCGTCATCTTCTTGGTTCGTCTCATCTCGCACCTCCTGATAAACCACTCCCTCACACCACAAACACACGCCGCCCCACCAACGCCTGCGCCGCCCGCGGCAGCAGCGTCATCACCCCCGCCTTCTTCTCCTTCCTCGTCGCGCTCGACGCATCCGCCCACACCGCCAGCGCCCGCTCCACCTCCGCTCTCCTTGACACCTCCTCCCCAACCCGCGACCCAACCCGCGACCCAACCCGCGACATAGGCCGCGACATACCCAGCCCCATAAACCGCGCCATAAAACAAGTCGGACACGCCATCCACACCAGGTCACTCCCCCCAATCCCCATCTCCCCCAGCCGCGCCCGCAGCCGCGCCACATGCGCCGGCTCCTCCTCTTCCACCACCCGCATCCCCGCCCGCGCAAACACCGGCGAACTCCACCCCATCGCCGTCACCGCTTCCAAATACTCCGTGCTCCGCTCCGCCACCGCCCGCTCCACCAACGCTCGCCCAACCCCCATTCCCCTCACCCGCGGCACCACCACCAGCCGCGCAATCGCCCGCACCAGCGCCGCACACCGCACCGCCCGCTCTCGCGCACTCGCGCCTCCCCCAAACTCCTCCGGCCACGCCCGCGCCCGCCACGCCCCATTCAGCGTCGGCCGCGCCACCACCAACACACCAATCACACGCCCGCTCATCCCCGCGCTCACCCGCCACCGCGCCACCAGCACCCGCTCCACCACCGCCGGCATTCCCGCCCGATAGTGCAAGTGCGCCAGCCCCGCATAATCCGCTTCACTCCCGTCCCCAATCTCAATCTCGCGTTCCATCTCTCCCCCTCCCTTCTCCCTTCTCCCTTCTCCC
>Ga0105048_10018618_pt1 | contig 10670 bp, 8 predicted proteins | sample MAT05_FD_78382 | JGI IMG/M metagenome (GOLD analysis project Ga0105048, IMG submission 78382) | Freshwater microbial communities from Lake Fryxell liftoff mats and glacier meltwater in Antarctica - MAT-05 | ecosystem: Environmental > Aquatic > Freshwater > Ice > Liftoff microbial mat | place...
CGGAAATAACCATACTATTCTCCGGTGAATCAGTAGTGAATCAGTAGGACAGTGAGACAGTACAAACACTGTTCTACTGTCCTACTGATTCACTGTCTTACTTAGGCCGCTCTGTACTAGTCAGTATGCAAACATTGCAGTAGTAAAGACTTTAGTCTTTGTTCGATTTAGAGAAAGACTAAAGTCTTTACTACCGTTTACTCCCCTCGCTTTACTCGCGGTAATGGCAGCCCATACTGCGTTTGTTCTGCCAGGCTGCATTTGTCACAATCAGCGCCGTGCGTACCGCATTGCGCAGCCCAATCAATTCATCGCTCAGGCGCGTTTTGCGATAGAACTGTTCAATTTCGGTTTCCAGCCCATTCAATTCGCGCAAAGCCCGCTCCAAGCGTGGCGTAGTGCGCACCAGCCCCACATAATTCCACATAATGTGTTTGATCGAACTCATATCCTGGCTGATGAGCGCGGGATCGGCAGTTTCATTGCCCGGAGCCAACCAGGCGGGAATTTCGTTGGCATCAAAGCGGATGGCCGTGGGCAACGTCGGCAGAATGTGCTGCGCTGCCCGTTCCCCCCACACCAAGCCCTCTAACAATGACGTGCTTGCCAGGCGATTGGCCCCATGCACACCGGTACACGACACTTCGCCAATGGCATAAAGATTTTGCCGATCGGTCTGGCCCCACTCATCGACCCAGATGCCGCCACACGAATAGTGCGAAGCGGGCACCACGGGCACGGGTTCGTTACGAATGTCCACGCCATATTCCAGGCAGCGCGCATAGATGGTCGGAAATTTAACTTGGATCTGGTCGCGCGCAATGTAAGACGCCAGATCCAGGTAGACATTGGGTCGATCTTTCTCCAACATCTCGCGGTGAATACTCTGGGCAACAACATCGCGGGGGGCCAAATCTTGCCATTCCGGCGCATATTTTGCCATGAAGGGTACGCCGTCGCTATCGACCAAGCGCGCGCCAGCCCCGCGCACCGCTTCCGATACCAGAAAACGTGCACCACCTTCATAGTAAAACGCCGTGGGATGAAACTGCACAAATTCAGCGTTGATCACACGTACACCGGTGCGATAGGCCATGGCCAAGCCATCACCGCGTGCCCCTACGGGGTTGGTCGTGCGCAGAAAGATCTGCCCCAATCCCCCTGTCGCCAACACCGTTTTCTTGGCCAGACAACGGATCACCTGGCCGCTCTCCTGATTCAGCAAATAGGCACCGACGCAGACGCGCGGCTCATAGATATGTTGGCGGTTGCGCGAATGGTGTGAAGGCGTTAGCAGGTCCACCGCCGTGTGGCCGGTGAGCAGCGTCACGTTGGGATGGCGTACCAGGGTATTGAGCAGGGCAATCTCAATGGCTTTGCCGGTGGCATCGGCGGCATGCACAATGCGTGGCAAGGTGTGGCCCCCTTCCAAGGTCAGCGAGAGCGCACCACTTGTCGCCTGATCAAAGGGTACCGCCAGTCGTTCAATCAAGATGCGGTGTACCGCGCTAGGCCCAGCTTCGGCCAACAGACGCACGGCTGGTTCATAACAATGACCGGCCCCGGCGCGCAGAATGTCCTCAACCAACAAATCTGGCGAGTCGGCGAGTGCCGTATAGATAATGCCACCTTGCGCCCAATAGGTATTGGTCGCTTCGGGGGCTTTGCCGCGCGTCACCACGGTTACGGGCACGCCCGCATCGGCCAGGGTGAGGGCGGCGGTGCCACCGGCAATGCCACAGCCGAGAATGAGTACTTCTGTTTCGATCAAGTCAGTTGTCATAGTTGACTCTGTCTGTTCTATCTCTATCTGTTTCATAGGGCGATGGTATGGGGCACAATGGGACGAAGCCCCGCACCCCATACCATCACGCCTCCCACTTAGCCAATCGCGAGCATGCGTTCCACCGACCGTGCCGCACGGCGACGAATGTCCTCGGGCACATGCACTTCATAACGGTCATAGCGTAGCGCGGCCAGCGTATCTTCCAACGTGATCTGGTTCATATGGGGGCAGCGCACACTGCACAGGCGCAACATTTCCTTGTCTGGGTTGGCGGCGACAATGTTATCGGCCATAGAACATTCGGTCAACAGCAGGTAGCGCGCTGCGCTGCTCTGCTCCACATGGCGCATCATGGCCGTGGTGCTGCCCGAATAGTCGGACGCGGCCACCACTTCGGGGCTGCATTCGGGATGAGCCAAGATGGCCACATCGGGAAATTGTTGGCGCACATTGAGAATATCTTGCACGGTAAACTTCTCGTGCACTTCACAGCGCCCGCGCCAGCCGATAAAATCAAAGGCCGTATTGGCGACTTGACTGTCGAGTGTAATCTCCGTATGCCCATTCTTCACAACCGATGGGAAAATAATCCGCTTGCCTGTCTCGCGCGCGACATTTTGCGCCAAATATTCGTCGGGGATAAAAATAATGGTGTCGGTGTTCAACGATTCGACCACCTTGACGGCATTGCCCGACGTGCAGCAGATATCACATTCGGCCTTGACATCGGCATAGGTGTTGATATAGGTGACCACCGGTACGCCAGGGAAACGCGCCTTCAACGCACGCACATCATCGGCGGTAATGCTGGAGGCCAATGAACAACCGGCGCGATTTGACGGCACCAACACCATCTTATTGGGATTCAAAATCTTGGCGGTCTCGGCCATAAATTCGACGCCACAAAAGACAATAATATCCTTATCGGTTTGGGCAGCCTTGCGGCTCAATTCCAGCGAATCGCCCACAAAGTCGGGGATCGAGTGAAACAACGCTGGTTCCATATAGTTATGGCCCAGAATTACCGCATTTTTTTCTACCTTCAAGCGGTTGATCGCATAGGCCAGTTCCGCCTTGATGCGCAGTTCCACATCGGGCACAACATCGGCCAACTTGGCTTTCATCAACGCATAGGTCTCTTGCACAGAGTTTGCCTGCATGGTATTGATCATGGTCCTCTTCCTCTTTCTTGCGTTCTCTTCCAAAATGCACGGATTACAACCGGCACAAACTATTCTATACTTTCGTGCCGTACACAGGATTCGCCGCCCAACGAGCACGGAAGCAATGCAGCGATTAGCGTACTTCTGTCAACAGAAAACTAATATCAAACGCTTCTACCGAATGGGTGAGTTTGCCAACCGAGATATAATCGACCCCAGTCGCGGCGATCTCGGCCACGCTGGTCAGCGATACATTGCCCGAAGCCTCTAATGGCACTGCACCATTGGTTATTTGCACGGCTTCGCGCATTTGGGCCAAATTCATGTTGTCCAACATGATCTGCTCGACGCGTAATGGCAACGCTTCGGCCAGTTCCTCTAGCGAACGCACTTCGACTTCGATGGCGCGCTGGCGTGTATCCTGGCTGCGCACCCGCGCGACCGCCGCCGTGATCCCACCCGCTGCCGCCACATGATTTTCCTTGATCAAGACCATGTCATAGAGACCATGCCGATGATTCGTGCCGCCACCCAAAGCTACGGCCCACTTATCCAGCAGACGCAAGCCCGGCACAGTTTTGCGCGTATCCAGGATCTTGGCGCGGGTGTTGCGCACCGCGTCCACATAGCGCGCCGTGAGCGTGGCAATCCCCGACATGCGTTGTAGAAAATTCAGCGCTGTGCGCTCGGCGGTCAACAACACCTGCCCAGGACCATGCACCGTGGCAATCACCGCACCCCGTTCCACGCGCTCGCCATCTGCCACCTGGGCGTGAAAGGTGACGGCATCCTTGTTGCCATGCAGCAGGGCGACCAAGTCAAAGGTCAGTTGTGTCACCTCCAACCCAGCGATCACCCCGCTGGCCTTGGCAATTAACTTGCCTTCATAACTGGCCGCCGCGGCCACCGTACATAGAGTCGTGATGTCGCCATCGCCCACATCTTCTTCCAACGCTCGTTGGATCACTGCTGCCATCTGCTGGCGCATTGATATGCTCATCTGCCTCATCTTTCTACTTGTTGAACAAGGAAACCAGGCTGCTCTATAATCAAAAGCAAGTGTCTCATGTACACTAAGGATCGATATTATCATAGTTTTTTGAAAGGCGCAAATTAGTGTCAAAAGGACACATAGCTTTATCGTGGCTTACACAGTTGAAGAGATGCGCAAGAGAGCTTTAGGGTCTCGCAGACCCTAAAGCTCTGATTTCTCGAATTTTCTGCTGAGGCAATTCGTAAAATTCGTGACTAAAACTTCTCTTACGCTGAATCGTTACTGCAAATGGTTGTAAAAAGCAAAACGGGCGTTGGATAGAGACCCAACGCCCGTTTAAGGATGGTGATTTTTATGTTGCCAACGTGACCGGCATCTCCGAGATGCCGGTCACGTCCTAGATCAGTCAATTAGCCCTCGACGGCCTGCAACAGTTGCAGGACCGGCTCTGCTTCTTTGATCAAGGTGTCGTTCACCTCGGCAAAGACGGTGGCGACATCTTCCGATTGCACGGTAATGCGCTCCAAGCCCTTGCCGATGATTTGATCGCCGTTGGGTACAAAGACGCGTGCACTGTCTTGAGGACGGGTCAGCGCCAACTGATCGACGGCGGTTTTGAATTGGGGGAATTCAGCGAAGTAAGTTTTCATGGCTTCGCTCTCGACCGCGCTCTTGCGCACCGGCATGTAGCCTGTATTTTGCGCCCAGAAGACGGTGTTTTCCGGATCCGAAACGAAGCCGATATATTTCATGGCGGCAGTGCGCTTTTCCTCGGGGCAAGCGTTCAGAATCGCCAAGCCTGCACCACCGGTGCAGCAGCCAAATTCATCTTTCTTGGGCAAAAAGGCGGTGCCAAACTCAAATTGCGCATTGGCCTTGATGCCACCCATCGAGCCGGTGGAGGCCATGGTCGAAGCGGTCAGGCCATTGATAAAGTCGGTCTGCACATCCTTGGTCGGCAGCGCCCACTTGTATTCATGCACACTATCTTTGTAAAATTGACCGGCGGCAATGGTATTCTCTTCTGTCATGCGCATGGTGAAATCGGGGTCGCTATAGGAGCCGCCGAATTGCCAGGCCACGCCCTGGAAGAGCCACGCAATGTAGCTGGCACCATCGGGGTGAGCAAAGGCCGAAACCTTTGTCTCATCGCCTTCGGTCTCGACCAAGGTGGGGGCCCACTCCATAAATTCGTCCCAAGTTTCTGGGCCACGATCGGGCAAACCGGCAGCGGCCCATTTTTCCTTGTTATAGTAGAAGAGGGGTGTGCTGCGCGCAAAGGGAATCCACCAGTGCTTCTCCATGCGCAATCCTTCGTTGATCAGCGAATCCTGATAATCGGTAAAGTCGATATTTTCGATCGCGGCCAGATCATCAAGCGGCAACAGGACTTGGTTGAGATAGAACTTGAACCACCAGACATCGCTCAACAGCGAAATGTCGGGTGCTGTCTGCGCTTGGAGGGCGGCGGTTACTTTTTGTGCGGTCTCTTCATAGTTGCCCTGCACTTGATAATCTACCGTCACTTCGCCGCCATAGGCCTCGTTGAATTTATCGACCAGTGCGGTTTCGGTTTCGCCATTTTTGCCGCTAAAGCTGCTCCACAACACAACTGTCAGCGCTTCGGTAGACGGAGCCGCACCCTCACTGCCTGCGGCGGGGGCTGTGCCCGTCGGTACTGGTGCGCAGGCGGCCAATGCCAGCACGCCAGCACTCGCGCCCATACCCATCAACAGTTGGCGGCGCGTAATTTGCTTGTTTACCATACGTAATTCTCCCTATTGTTAATTTCTAAAAGCACAAGTAATCATTGATTGTCACAATTGACCAAGATCAATTGCTTATCCCTTCACAGCGCCGGCGGCAATACCATCGACAATATAGCGCTGTGCGTATAAAAACACGATCAAAACGGGCAGCACCACAAAGAGTGTGCCCGCCATTACCACGCCCCAATCAACGCTGCCCTCCTCCAAGATCAGGCCGCGAATGCCAATCGGCAGCACACGCATCTCCTTGCTGTTGGTAACAATCAGCGGCCAGAGAAAGTCATTCCATTTGCCCACCACGCTGAGCAAGCCAAAGGAAATAATCGCCGGGCGCGCCAGCGGCACGACAATCGACCAGAGCATACGCACATGGCTGGCACCATCTACTTTGGCCGCGTCCAGAATATCCATGGGCAAGGTGCGATAATATTGACGCAGCAGAAACGTGCCATAGGCCACCGACGCCCCCGGCACAATAATGCCTTGATAGGTGTTGATCCAATGCAGGCGCGCTACCGTCAAATAGTTGGGCAGAATGGTCACCTGGCCGGGCACCATCAACGCGGCCAAGAGAAAGAGAAAGAGCCATTCTTTTTTGGGAAAACGCAGGTACGTAAAGGCATAGGCCGACGTCACCGCAAAGAAAATCTCAAAGCTGCTGCCGAAAAAGGTGGTGATCAGCGTGTTAAGATAGTAGCGGCCAAAGGGGGCCGAATTCCAGGCGCGGATAAAGTTGTCAAAGGTGGGGGCTGCGGGCAGCCAGGTTGGCGGTACCCGATAGATTTCCACCGTAGGTTTGAAGGAGCCGATAATCATCCAGTAGACCGGCAGACCAATCAACAATACACAGAGCGTCAAGCCTAGATAGCTCAAGCCAGTTGCCAGCCGACCAGAGCGTTGGCCGACCCAGCGGCTTTCCACCCGTGCATCGGCACGGCGGCGCGCAGGCGGGGTCAGGACAGTCGTGATCGAGGTCGTAGAGACATTCGCTTTTGCCATAAATTCAACATCCTACTCAGTCAACAGAATCTACCATTACCTGCGCTGTCATCGCGCATTAGCTATAATGGACATTGCGATTCGCATAGCGCATCTGCACCAGGGTAAAGATCAACATAGCCAGGAAAAGTACCACCGACGAAACCCCGGCGCGGCCAGCATTGAAAGCCACAAAACCTTCTTGGTAGAGATAGAAGACCAGCGTTGTCGTCGAATCGATTGGCCCGCCATCGGTCATGGTTTTGATGATGTCAAATGATTGAAAGCCGGTGAGAATGGTGGTCAATATAAGGAAAAAGGTCACCGGCGACAAGCCGGGCAGGGTGATATGGCGAAAGCGCGCCCAACTGCTCGCCCCGTCAACAATCGCCGCTTCGTACAATTCACGCGAAATCGCCTGAAGGCCAGCCAAATAGATGACAACGGCATAGCCCACGTTTTTCCAAATATGCACGATCAACACCGCGGTCATAGCCCATTGCGGGTCCAGCAACCAGTTGGGAGAACGGCCACCCAACATGCGCACAAAGCCGTCGATCAACCCGTAACGCGTGTCGAAGATATAGATCCAGACCAAGCCAATCGCAACGCCACTCAACATCACTGGGCCAAAAACAATGCTGCGCACGGCGTTGCGGCCGCGCAAGGGCAGATTGAGCAGCAGCGCGATCAATAGCCCCAAAAGACAGATGGCGAACACCGAGCTAAAGGTAAAGACGAGAGTGTTCATCAACATGCGCCCAAAGGCCGCCGAGGTGAAGAGTTCTTGGTAATTGTCCAGCCCCACCCACAGCTTGATCGGCGACAGCATATCCCAGCGTACAAAGCTGAGGTACGCGTTGTAGATCAGTGGCCAATAGGTAAAGACGGCAAAGAGCAGAAAGTTGGGACCCACCAATAATAGAAAAAGCAGCCATTCACGCCGTTCCGCGATAGAGCTACCGCGGCGTGGCCTTGTGCGTAGTGTACTTGCCAGTTGCCCACCTTGGATTTGCCCACTTTGTATGGTTTGCATTAGCGCTTTCGGCCTTTCCGCGTTGTACGCAAAGGAGGCGATAAATCTGCGATGATAATTGTGAAGATGCATTCCTATTGGCGTTTTCTGCCCAATCTCACAGGTCGGCCAACCTGACTATCATGGGGCTAGTCAAATTGCATACAGAAAACGAAATGCTCCAGCGACAGTCACAGCTTGTCACGTTTGGAGAACGCACCCGGTTATGGTGATACCTATTTTGTGGAGGACTCTATTGTACAATAGGCATGAATCCACACCAAATTAGATCGGGTGTTACACAGCAGCGTACGCAACACCGGGGATTAGTCTATGCAAGCTGCGTTAATAGAGCAGGGGTTTGACGTTAACAAGTGATTAAGTTTCTGGCAATAGTTGATTAACCCAGCCATTTCCCGCTTGCACACCTTACTTGGCGATAACAAGCGCTTCATTAACAGGGGTTAACAGTGTAACGTAAGTTTTGATCGGTAGTAAAGACTTTCGTCTTTGTGGGATTGGGGAAAGACGAAAGTCTTTACTACGATTGAATCCCATATACCTTCGCTGACACGGCACTAGGATTGCCAGACCCATAATTTGACGGAGATTGGCAGGGGGTATATAGTATAAATTGCATTTGTGAAATTTGGAACTTTTCTCTGTTTCCCTAATTTGCAGCAGAAGGTGAGGATGCAAACAATGTTACAGCGCAAACGTATGATGACCGACTTTGACCAACTGGATCTGTCTATTACCTATTGGATGGCACAGCACGGCATGTTAATCATGCGGCTTGGCCTGGGCGTTGTCTTTTTTTGGTTTGGCGCGCTTAAGCTTGTGCCCGGCCTCAGCCCAGCCGAAGATCTTGTGCGCAATACGATCTATTTTATTGATCCCAATCTCTTTCTGCCGGTCTTAGCGATCTGGGAAATGTTGATTGGGCTGGGCTTGATCACAGGCAAATATATGCGCGCAACCTTGCTCTTGCTCTTCCTACAGATGCCCGGTACGGCCCTACCCCTGATCCTGCTACCAGAGATAACATGGACGGTGTTTCCCTATGGCTTGACATTGGAAGGCCAATATATTATCAAGAACCTGGCCTTGATTGGCTCGGCGCTTGTGCTCGGTGGTACAGTCCGTGGCGGACGATTGGACCCGGAACCACACAAGTTGTAATGCGCGGATTCACCTAATCGCCAAAGCCGATGCCCAAATCGCGTGCAGTCAGCATAGTATCACAATCTAGCGGCACGCACTTCATACGCTGTGTAGCTTCGGCCAGCGGTACATAGTTGACGGTCGGCGGGTCCAGCGCAACCATGATGCCCGATTCGCCGGCCACCAATGCCCGCACCGCCGCAGCCCCAAAGCGTAGCGCCAGCAAGCGATCTGTCGCTGTGGGGCTGCCGCCGCGCAAGAGATGGCCCAACACAACAGAACGCGCTTCTTTGCCCGTCAGCGCTTCCAAGGCGGTTGCCACTTTATCGCCAACCCCGCCCAACCGTCGTTCACGTCCCAGTTGATTTTCAATTATAGAGTAGGTGCCGCCCTCGGGTTTGGCTCCTTCTGCCACCACAACCAGACTATAGTTGCGTCCTTCTATGGCGCGCTGTTTGATTGTATCTGCCACCTTTTGCAAATCATAGGGAATTTCCGGCAACAAAATCACATCGGCTGTGCCGGCAATGCCCGCGTGCAGCGCGATCCAGCCCGCATAGCGCCCCATCACTTCCACCACCATTACGCGATTGTGCGATTCTGCCGTGGTATGCAGGCGATCCAAGCATTCAGTGGCAAAGGCAACCGCCGTGTCAAAGCCAAAGGTGGCAACGGTGCGATCTAGGTCGTTGTCGATGGTTTTGGGCACGCCGATCACGCGCACACCCTTTTGTGCCAACACATTGGCAATTGCCAGCGAGCCATCGCCGCCAATCGAAATCAAGGCGTCGATCCGGTGCGCTTGTAGCCGCTGCACCAATTCATCGGAGCGGTCGATCTCCGTCACCTTGCCCGCGGCATCCACTACAGGAAAGTGCAAAGGATTGCCGCGGTTGGTTGTGCCCAAGATGGTGCCGCCCAGATGCGTAATGCCGCGTACGCTGGCATGGGTGAGCGGGAAAACGCCTTGATGATTAAATTGCTCGGGCATCATCAGCCCATTAAAGCCCTCGCGAATGCCAACACAATCCCAGCCCTGCTGCCGCGCTGCCAACACGACGGCACGAATCACGGCATTGAGCCCCGGCGCGTCGCCACCACCAGTGCTAATGGCAATTCGTTTGATCGGTGCAGCAGTAGGCTGGGTCATGGACAGGCTCCTTTAGAATTTGGCATCGGCATCGAATGGATAGATGGGACGGGGTGTGTGCTGCCAGTCGAACTGTTCCAGGTGCGACATGGTAGGCCCAGGCGTATCGGCGCGCACGATGGCCGAGGTCATCTCGGTATAATATTGAAAGTTGCTGGCCGTTTTCAGGACGATCATCTTGGCGGTTGCCGGTTCAATGCCAAAGTGACGATAGACAATGGGATGATTGCCGCCAATCCCTTCATGCTCACTGACCACAATCTTGATCGAACCGACTTCTAAGACCACAGCCCGCCCCATATTAAAGGATTCCATACCCACGACGGCCGCTTCAATGCGCCCGCCGCCAATCGCGACGACTTTCCCTGTCACCGTGACCGGTTGGTGAAAGTTGGGAGCTAGTTTGCCGCCCAATTCGACTGTGATCGTGCTGCCAACGCCCGCGTCAAGCGCGACTTGCACCACTTCTTTGTCCACAATCGGCAGGAGTGCCGTCCGGGTCACACCCTGGCGCAACAGCTCGCGCAGAATGTGTGTGCTATCGCCGGGCGCGCCACCAAATACACTATCGCCTGTGTCCGAGAGGATGACAACCCCTTGGGGCGCGACGATTGCCTGCCGTACTGCTTCCGCCACCGGCACACTCTCATA
>Ga0105048_10018619_pt1 | contig 10669 bp, 7 predicted proteins | sample MAT05_FD_78382 | JGI IMG/M metagenome (GOLD analysis project Ga0105048, IMG submission 78382) | Freshwater microbial communities from Lake Fryxell liftoff mats and glacier meltwater in Antarctica - MAT-05 | ecosystem: Environmental > Aquatic > Freshwater > Ice > Liftoff microbial mat | place...
GGATGTCCTTTTTTCACAAAGAAAATATAAGGATAATTGTTCGGCAATGTTCTAATGCTATCGGCACCTAAGCTTTCAAAAGCATCAAACACGGTGCTTGGCCAAGCCGAAAAATTACCTCTTATCCAAGTATAAGCCAACACATAATGCCCGTTCGGAATGTTGTTGTTGAGCATATTCCTCATGGCATTTAATTCGTTTTGATTGTTGGTTCTAAACACAAAATTGGCCATTCTATTGCCCGATTTGCAGGCACAAGTATTGTTGAACTGCCCAAACTGATTGCCCACACTCCAGCAATTTTCGGGCGAAAGCCAAGGCAGCAAAGTCACTGAATCAATTACAGCGAGGTAAATTGCGGGGTCGAGACTGCAACCTGCATCGGCCCACACTTCAGCATCAATTTTATAAGAAGTAGCCCATAATTCGGCTGGTTCCCAAGGGAAACCATAGGTATTACAAATTAATTCTTTGGCATTTTGCACAAATTCGAAATTGCGTTCTGGGCGTTGGTAATTAATTTGATTGTATTGATTTCCTTTGAATTGAAAGAAATGATCTTGCGACCAACCTCTTTTTCCTTGGATGTATTGATAGGAACTTTCGCGCCACGAAAAATCGTTTCCCGCTTGTGGCTGTGGTGAAACACGCCAAAAATAAACTGCGCTGTCGGGCATCACCACAGGCGGAGTCCAAGTTACAACACCGCCCGGCGCGGGAACCGTTTCAGTGATTTTTGAAGGACTATTGAACAAATCTGTGGTATCTAGTTCGAAAATGTAATTGCGTGTAGGAGCGAACGGATCTCCGGTTGATGCTTTGAGAGTGATGGTATTGGTAGGAACAACAGCGAAATTCTTTGGCCAAATCGGAACTAAATCGGCCGATTGAATAACAAATTCATACACCAAATCGTTATTCACTTCCGACATTTCATCAATGGAATTCAATGGATCGACACGGATATTCAGTTTATTTAAACCTACTCCATTGAGCATGTCCACTGGCATCATAAAGCTTACCGTTTCGCTGTAATAAAGACTGGGCAACGTTTTATTATAAGTTGTAATAATATTGTTTGAAGGTAAGTTTCGTTTCACTTCAATGTTTATTGGGGCGTTAATGGCTCGGCCAACATTGTCAATTCGTATGGTCACTTTAAAGGAGTCTACTTCCGTAGTTACTTGTTCAGGCAATAGCGTAACGCTGCTGTTGGTCACAAAATAATCTGGTTGGGGCTGCGAATGCATAATTACAGTAGGGTCGCCGTGCAGCGTGGTTTCTAAACAAACGGCTTTGCGATAAGGATCGTTGGTTTGCACTGCACCAATAGTTTTTTTCATGCAATAACCCATGGGTTGCCCGTAATAGGTTCTGCCGAAATATTTATATAAAGTATCGGTATAAACGTGCAATTGAAAAGGGATTCCCAAAGCTACCGAAGCAATAAAACCAATGGTGCCACGATTGGGAATGAGTACAAATTCTTCGCTTTGGCTAAATCCAACGCCTGCCGGTTGGTGCACATCGCCCGCCAAACATGAATTACCTATTAAAAATGGGTATTTGCCATCGGTATTGTTGTAATTGGCTGGATTATCGATGCTCACATCAAATCCACTTCCGGTGGCATGGCCAAAGAAAGTCATAAGGCTCACTCCGCTATTGATGTAAGAAGCAATAATGGCCGATTGTGTTTCTTGTATAGGTTCGGAGCTGGTTTTCAGGTATTTGTATACTGTGCCGCCGAACAACGTATCTTCAATTTTTTGTTGATAGGTATTCAAATAGTTCTGATACGTTTGTTGTTCAGTAAGCGATTGCCCTCCACCAAAATGCATTACCTGTTTCATCCACATTTCTGGCGATAAGCTCTCGTATTGCTGTAACTTATTTAAATAATTATTTACATCGGCAGGTGTTTGTGCCGAAAGGCGACCTGTGGCTAATGCTGGTTCCCAAAGCTGAGTGTTACCTAATCCGTTGGTAAACAGATTGTCGCAAGATGGAAATCCAAAAGTAGGCACCAAACTATTACCAAAGTTGGCAATTTGCGCTGGTGTTCTGCATAAATTAGCAGATATCGATTTCCCAATCAAATACAAAAATTCAGGTTTGGTATTCCAGTTGGTAATGGAAAAGTTCGAAAACTGCCTAATAGCCAATGGATGCTTTTGAATACCATAATAAAATTGGTCGTATAGTTCGTCAATATCATACAAAGCCGACGAATAGCGAGCGTTTCTGTATCCTTTGTATGCTTCGGCTGATTCCCAAAGTTTTTTATGCGTCACCATCACATATTGCGCTCCTTCGAAAGATGCGATATTGTTGAACTTACCCGGTTGTGCCGCCACATAATTAATCGGAGTAATTGCATTGATGTTGGTAATTTGATTATCGGCCACTACAAAGCATTCTTTTAAACCCCCGTTGGGTATCAAAGCATTAAAGTTAACGCCCGCTTGCGTTGCGGTTATTCTACGCGCATTGCTCACGTCATAAATGCGAACTGCCCCGATTCCAGCATTAAAGTTATTGAATGTAATGAGCGATTTTGCAAATGCGCCATTGTCGGGCAGAAGCATGCGATAAAATGCTTTATTTTCTAAGTTAAAATTGTGCGCATAACGCATGGTGTAGTTCGAAAACGAGCTATTGGACGCAGCAACACCTGGAATGGTGATGTAGGTGAATTTATACGCAGTGGTATTGCCAATTAAATTAGAAGCCACCGAAAAAGTAAAACGATGGCTACCATGGCCTTCGATAAGGGTATCGATAATTTGTCCGCCCAATTCTAATTTATACCGATGGTCGAGAAATATGTTACTATTGCTCATCGACTTATAATATATTTCGAACCACGCTGGCGGACCATTAGTTGCGGCTTGCGGTGTAGCGATATTGGTTGTTTGATTATTTACGGGAGCCGTTAATGTACTTCCACCCCAACCTTCGCCGCGGCCGTATTCTGGATCGGTGCTATTAATGGCATCAGTTTTACCGAAATAGTAGTTGTTGGTGAGCATACTTCTCACTTCGGCAAAATGAAAATTAGCAGCGGCACCAAAAGCCGAAAAATTGTTATCGGTTTCGTTGCTAAATCTCAGATTATTGGTTAAGTTATTCCAAGTAATGTAGTAAACCGCTGTATCAGTAAAAAGCGAATAAAATTTGTTGGTTTGATGCAATGGCTCTTGATACAATTTGGTATCAGCCCAACCATCATTTTTTTTGCCAAAAAACTCGATAAAATCTCCATCGCCCCAACTGCCGTCATCTTCACCTTGCACAAACAATGGAACTTCTTGACCGCGACCAAAGATTTGGAAATTTCTGGGATCGGTTTGATCCAGTTGCGGAATTGCCGCTTGCAAGGCCGTTAAAGGAATGCGGTAAACTCCATCATTCCAAACCTTAACCTTGAAATAAAACTGATTGTAGTTGATCCATTCGTTGCCATAAGTTGCTTGTGCTTCCGATTCAAATGAAAAGCAGATAGCAAAAAAGGCTAAAATGAATTTGGGTAGATGTTTAATCATATACATCACTTAAAATTTGAGTTTGTTATTAGTTTTATTAATTGGAAGTAGCGGGTGTGGTGGCTTTTCGTTTGTTGAAATCAACTTTAACTGAAAAAATGTTGGAATAAAAAGAAGAGCCTTGGTCGCCAATGTTGGTGAATGCATAATCAACATAAAACCGTTTTATTTTTAGACCAATGCCTACATTAGGTTGAAACGTATTTACTCTGTTTTTGTTGATGTCGGTGATTTGCTGAAAGTTACCCACACCAGCTCTTAAAAAAACGATATTTCTGTAACCTGCTTCCATACCAAATGATGGTTCAATGCTAATGGTGTTTGATTTGATGAGCGTGTTTCTCAAACCATCGAACGTGTTAATTAAGTTGAGCTCTGGTTGTAAAGAAAACCGCTGATTAAAATTAATCTTTTTGGCAACACCAAGCACCAATCTAGGCACAGTAATTTCGAGCGAGTTTTCGGGAATTATATTACCTGTTTGATTAAATACGTTGCGTAAATTGTCGGGAATGTTAAAGCTCCAAGCATTAAAAGTGCCCGTAATATCGCGACCAACAGCGCCGAAAAGCCAAGTTCCTTTTTGATATTGCAAGCCCAAGTCGATGCCAAAACCCCAAGCTGTGGCAAAACTTCCAACCTGTCTGTTAATTACCTTGGCATTAGCGCCAAAACTAAGTCCTTCTTTTTTCAATTTACGAGCATAGCTGAGTAAAAAAGCATAATCGGCAGCCGAAAATGATTTAATGCGATCGTAGTTAATATTGCCATTGGCATCAATTAACTCTGATGTATCAGGAATATCATCAACCCCAAAACGGATCACCGAGAAGCCTATGGCACTTTTTTGATCAATTTTTCGAGCAAAACCACCAAAATCGTAGCGAGCAATTCCTGCAAAATACTCGGCATGCATTAGCGAAACTTGCATGTCGTTTTCTAAACGGGTTAAACCTGCAGGATTCCAATAACCTGCAGTGGCATCATTTACTGTAGCTACAAAAGCATTCGACATCCCTAAAGCACGAGCGCCGACCCCGATGGCTAAAAACTCATTGCTATATTTTGGCGCTTGAGCCAAAAAGGCGTGGTGAAAAAGAATTCCAATCAAAAAAGTTAAAATTAATTTTGATCGAAAAAGAGACTGATTGATTGTAAACATGTTATCGATAGAAAGTAAAACTGTTTTGTAAACTGTTAATTGAATTATTTATTTTAAACCCCTTAAAAAAAACAAAAGCTCCAAACTGATTTTCTGCGTAATTGCAACGCATTTGATTCTGACCTAACCCAAAAATGAAAAGACGAATAAAAAAATCGCACTTCGAAAATATTAATGCTTTGCGGTTTATCGCATTTTTTTGCATTTTCTTCTCGTTTGCCGTAATTATTGATAGCCCAAATATTGCCAATGTTTCCTTTTATAAAGATTTGGTGAAATTTAGTATCAATTTAAAAACCGCATCAACCAGTTTAATATTTATACTAACAGGGTTTTTAAATGCGCATGCTATTTTTGAAGAGCGCTTCGTTTACAAACAAATTAATGTGCTTAGGCTTTATATGCGTAGGCTTTTAGCCGTTATACCTTTATTTTTAGCTGTTTTTTTAGTTGGGTATTTTGCTTTACCTAACTTGAATATGGGCGTTGAAGGGCAAGCAGTAAGCGAAACATCAAAAATATCTTACATCGCGTTTTTGCAGAATTACAGCATGGATGCCGAACATTACATGAAAAAGAGCACGTGGAATTTAGTGGGATGGCAAATTGATAATTTTTGGTTGATTGCCGCACAAATTCAAGCAATCATCATTTTACCATTGTTGATGAGCTTTTTTAGGCGGCTCGAAAACGTATTCATCATTTTATTCATTGCTCTTTCAATAGGGTTTGGTTTTATTTGGGGAAACAACTCCAGCGCTTCTTTCAATTTACTGTTTCATTTTTCTGATATTGCTTTGGGTGTACTCATTGCCTATGTTAGTTTTTTCAAATACAAATTGTATTACAAACTCAAATCAATTACGCGACGAAACATGGGGCTTTTTTATGTTGCCATTATTTTGTGGGTAGTTTTGAGCGATAAAATAATTTCACTGGAACTTGGTGTTTCAGAATCAATCAAACTAACGTTGAGTAAGCTGGTTATTGGTTGTTTGATGGCTTATGTGGTTTTTGAGCAACACTTTTGTAGCACGTCGCTCATCAAACTCTCAAAATTGAAGCCTTTGAATTGGATCGGCGACTATTCTTTAGGATTATTTGCTTGGTTTCCTTTAGCCATTTTATTGGCTGAGGTTTCCATTGGTTTTATATTTGATTCCGAAAGTTCACTGTCTTCTTTTTTAATAGCTAAACTGTTGTTATCATTCACTTACTCCGTCATTTTGGCTTTGTTAAGTGATGAATTTATTGAAAAGCGATTTCATAGATTGCGGAAAAACTACCAGCCAATCAAAGATTTAACACCAAGTAGTTTAAAAGACGATGCTCAAAAACCTGCCTAACTTTATCACCCTTTGTAATTTGTTTTTAGGCTGCGTGGGCATTTTGCATTTTGAAAGTCCTGAAATCGCTGTTTACTGTTTGTATGGTGCCGCGATATGCGATTTTTTTGATGGTATGGCAGCGCGGTGGCTTAACGCCCATTCTGCTATTGGCAAAGATCTCGATTCCTTAGCTGATGTGGTTAGTTTTGGTGTGTTGCCTGGTTTTATGATGTATTCTTTGATTGTACAAAGCATGGTTGAAAGTCAACAACCTAATGGATTGGCTTACGTAGCTTTTCTAATTCCGGTATTGTCAGCTTTGCGGTTAGCAAAATTTAACCACGATACTCGCCAAACTTACCGTTTTATCGGGTTGCCAACTCCTGCTTTGGGCATAATGGTGGCTGGTCTTTATTTTCTGAGCTTTCAACATCCATCTTATCCATTGTGGCACAATAGTTTTGGTTTGATTGGATTAACTATTCTGCTGGTGTATTTGCTAAACAGTCCTTTGCCGCTCATTGCACTTAAATTTAAAGACTGGACTTGGCGTGGCAACGAATTTCGGTGGTTACTTATTGCATCTTCTGGAATTGTTATTTTATTCTTCAAAACTTCGGCCCCAGTTTTCATTATCCCATTGTTTATTGTAATTTCGCTGGCCGAAAATATCTTTAAAAAGAAGCCCTTATGAAGTTTATTGCTGAAATAAATGTGATGCCACAAAAAGCCTTGCTCGACCCACAAGGAAAAGCTGTTCAATCGGGCATTAAAACTATGGGAATTGCGGGTGTAGAAGATGTGAGAATCGGCAAACACATCACCATTGCTATCGAAGCGGTTAACTCCGACGAAGCGCATGAAATAATTGAAAACGCTTGCAAAAAATTGTTGGCTAACCCGATTATGGAGTCGTTCGAGTTTAGCATTCTCGAAGCTTAGTTATTTCCTCAATTCAAAGTTTTGGCCAAGGTAAACCCTTCGTACTTCTTCATCTTCGGCCAGTTCTTGGGCTGTTCCCGACTTTAAAATTCTGCCTTCATAAAGCAAATAAGCCCGATCGGTAATTGAAAGGGTTTCGTGTACGTTGTGGTCTGTAATTAAGATACCAATGTTTTTTTGCTTCAATCCGGCCACTATTTGTTGAATATCTTCCACAGCAATGGGGTCGACTCCAGCAAATGGTTCATCGAGTAAAATAAATTTAGGCGACGTGGCTAATGCTCGCGCTATTTCAGTTCTTCGTCTTTCGCCACCTGATAAAACATCGCCTTGATAAGTTCGTTTTGCGGTTAAACTAAATTCATCCAACAAAGTCTCCAATTTAATTTCTTGCTCTTTTTTGGAGAGTTTGGTCATTTCCAAAACCAATTTGATGTTATCTTCCACGCTTAGCGTTCTAAAAACAGAAGCTTCTTGAGCCAAATAACCAATGCCTAACTGCGCTCTTTTGTACATTGGTAAATAGGTAATTTCTAGATCGTCGAGAAAAATGCGCCCTTCGTTGGGTTTCACCAAACCGACAGTCATGTAGAAGGTCGTTGTTTTACCAGCACCGTTCGGGCCAAGCAAACCAACAATTTCTCCTTGGTTTACTTCTACCGAAACACGGTTGACCACCAGTCGGTTTTTATATTTTTTTACTAGATTTTCGGAGTAGAGCTTCATTGGAAATCGAAGGCTTAAAGGTAACTAATGATGTTGATTTACAAATTAAACTGGAAAGAAACCCTTAAGCCAAATGGATTTACGCCAGATTTTTGATGTGTTAATCGCCACAAGGCATCGATTCTAACTATCTTAAAAATATTTTCGATTGCAAAACCACCTTCAATGTAGGGAATGTTGCCGATTCTTGGATTTATTCCGCCTGGGTAATTGAGCAATGCCAAATTGTTGTTCGAAATGCTACCCATCACCGATCGCATACTCAAAACTTCTCGCCATTTCAATTTTCTGATTAAGGGAATCTTGTTAAAAAAATAGCCTTCAAAATGATGATCAAGAAACAAATAAACATATTGATCGCTGGTGAATTCGAACAACCTCATCATATTAAACGACAGCTTATCAAACGCATAGGTTTGACTGCCTTGGTGAATTTCTAAAAACAAATACGGAACATTTCCCCAATATTTCCCAAGTTCAACAATATAATTTGTGTAGCCAATTGGATTTATGTTGAATGAATTGGTAATTCTGAAACTGGTTTTAATGTAGAGCCCCGAAATATCTTTCGCCCAAGGCATGTTAGCTTGCCCTAAAATAATGTCTGACTGAATAACTGGAAATCTCGACTTTACTCGGCTCCGGCGAAAAGCACCATTTAAGTTCTTTTCTTTCCAAGCAAATCTTGTGTTTATTTGAATTTCAGAGGCTCCAACTCCATTTACTATGGTTATTCCGTCGGCTCCGTTTCGCTCAAAAGCAAAAATGCCCAATGCTTCATAAAATCGATTTGAAACGGCTATTTTATTTGAAAAACCTTGAAACCAATCATATTCGAATTGGACTTTAAATTCCCTTACGTTGGTTAAAAACCGAACAACTGTGTCGCGCCGAAGTAATGAGGTAAGAATATTATCGAGCTGCAACGCAGTAGCGCTCAAGCTTAATTGTTGCACATCGCTATTGGCCGTTATGGTGAGCAAATTTCGGTGTTTATTCTTTTTTTTTAAATAAAACAAGAATTGATTTCTGGTTTTAAATCTTTGGTCAAATGTGCCATAAGCAACCGATGATCTGAGTTGGAAGCGATTGCTCAATCGGGCAGAAGTTTCTCCTCCTATTTTAATGCGTTTGCCTTCCACGGGGTTCCAACTAAAAAAAGTATAGTATTGTCCAATATCTATTTTTTTCCATGGCAAATATCCAGTGGCCAGCATTTTACCCAAATTCTTTATGTTTATAAGCCTTTTCACTTTTTGCAGGCTATCAATCATGGTGTAGATACTTTTCTCCTGTGCCGTTAAGTTTTCGCCACGTTGACGATCCCAAAAAGTGGTATTTTGGTTTAGGGCATCTTCGGTAACAATTACGTTTTCTTTCGGATTAAATACGCTGTCTTTTAATGGAATATTGATTTTGATAGCTGAATACATACTCGTTTTACGAGCAAAAAATCCAACATTATCATTATTTTGAAGCGGTGCTACATCAGCAATTGTTTTTTCTGACTCCAAATACCAATGCACGCCATCGGGTTTGGTAAAACTTTGAGTTACTTCGAAGGATTTCACAAAATTGATGTTGGCTTCTTCGTTAAAACGCACTTCGGCTTTTTTTAAACCCCAAGTTTGATCATCGATATAAAGAGTACCAGTAAAAGTGAGGTCTTGTTTCCGCTTGGGTAACAAGAGTAATTTGTAGCATCGGTCGCTGTCAATCATCACACTGTCTACCAAATAATATCTGTAGAACCGAAGAAAATTATCGTTCAAAGGGCTAACAAAACTTTTACCAAAAACGGGTAAATAATTATCGTACACGTTCACATTTTGAAATAAATCGCCTAAAAATTGAGATACACTTGGGTTTTCAATTCCCGAAATTCGGCTTCCGGTAATAAATTCTTGTTTTCGGCTTGGATCGGTTGATGTATAAATCTCCGATGCAGTTTCGGTCATAAAAATGGGGATGAATGGTCGTCCATCTTCGGTGGTATCGGCATGATTGAAGATAAATTCCGCGCCTTTAAACCAAAAAGATTCTTGTAGATTGGAAGGGTAATCGTTGATGTCGATTTGTATTTTGTTGTAAACCCGATATTGGCTTGTTTGAAGAAAATCGGGATTGTTTTGCGCCTTGTTAGCAATTACCTTACGCATAATAATGTGGGCAGGATTTTCGGTGGGTTTAATTTCTACTTCCTTAAATGTATAGGTTGATGGTTCAAGTCTCACATTTACCGTTTGGATTTTAAACCGATTGATTTTAATTTTTTGCGTTTTGTATCCCACCAAACTCACTACAATGGAATCGGTTGGGCGAGAAATTTCAATGTTAAATTTTCCTTTTAAATCGGAGTTGGATCCAATATTGGTTCCTTTAAAAACCACATTTACAAATGCCAAAACTTCACCAGAAGAAGCATCGGTGATTTTGCCACTTACTTTGGTAAGTTGCGCAAATAAAGATGTAGAACATAAAAAAACGATTGGCAATAGCCATCGTTTAAACATAATTTGATGTTTTAATGAAATTATTCTGAAAAAGTAGAAAACGAAATAATTAACGTTCTGCCCTTACTTTTTGCTCGGGCAAATCTGGGTTCTTATACATTAGCCAAATCCAATAAATCATGAATCCAGAACCAACTAAAATAAGAAAAACGTTAAAATACATTCCCAAAAATTCCATGATTTTGAAAGTAAATCCAAATAAATCAGCGGTGGCATACCAAAAAGCGTTCATAAGAAATAATAGCGTTATTTTGCTGCAAATTTAGAAATTCTTCCTTACAAAAAAGCATTATCCTTTCCATTTGTGTTTATCCGTTTTTTTAAATCCAACAGTTGGTTAAATCTACTCATGCTGCCACTCATTTTGGCCATGCTGTGGGTATTTATTTTACCTAAACCTGAAATCTTAAACACCGAAAATGCTTTTCCGCTGTTTCTGTTTTCAATCAAAAA
>Ga0105048_10018620_pt1 | contig 10669 bp, 11 predicted proteins | sample MAT05_FD_78382 | JGI IMG/M metagenome (GOLD analysis project Ga0105048, IMG submission 78382) | Freshwater microbial communities from Lake Fryxell liftoff mats and glacier meltwater in Antarctica - MAT-05 | ecosystem: Environmental > Aquatic > Freshwater > Ice > Liftoff microbial mat | place...
AGACTCAATATGTGCCATAAAAACCATGTCCTTACTCGACCGACTGAAAACCGAAACCCGCAGCAACCACGTACAGACCGAGACGCTGCTGTATGCTGAAAAGCTCATGGCTGGTACGCTTACGCGGGCCGAGCTGAGGCATTTGCTCACGATTCACTACCAGTTTCATCAGGCATTGGAAACCGCCGTGGCTGCGCAATCCGACTTTTTTGCGGGTTACGACTACGACCAACGGCAGAAAACGCCCTGGTTGCTGGCCGACATGGAGCAGTTTGGCATTGACCTGCCCCAACCCAATCCTGATTTATTCAGCGGCTGGAACAGCTACCAACTGCTGGGCGCACTCTATGTGGGCGAAGGCTCAACGCTGGGTGGTCAGGTGGTTGCCAAAGCCTTACGCCGGACTCCCGGCCTGGGCGATGACGCGACTACGTTGCGCTTTTTTGGTGGCTACGGCAACCAGACCGGACCGCTCTGGAAAGACTTTGGTACGTATCTACTTAACCGGGCCGACGGGCAGGAGGAAGTTATTATCGATGCGGCCCGACGTGCATTCGATCTGTTTGGAAAACTGGCAACGGAGCAATAATCAATGACCCTGTACCCATGAATACGACAAACCCTTCTGCTCCGGCCCTGCTGACGAGCGCCCCAGACAGCCTCGCCGTGTTTAACGATGATATTACCCGGATCAAAGCTGATGCCGAAGCCGCCCGGCAACAGGCCCAATTCGTAGAAAACCTGCTGGAAAGCATCCCGGTGGGCATCGCGGTGATGAACGCGATCCGAAGTCCCGACGGCCGACTGACTGATTTTCAGATGGTGCGGGTCAATTCGGCCTTGCAGGAGCTATTCTGCCTGTCGCCCGCTCAGGTACTGGGCCGGACACTGACCATTGCGTTCGCTTTTGCCGATGCATCGGGCCTGCTCAGCCGGTCCATTGCCAGTGTCGAACTGGGCGAGAAGCAGGAATTCGAGATGCCGTTTGGTTTGCGGGAGAAACGGGGCTGGTATCGGGTGTCGATGGTTCCGAAGGGCAACCAGGTGATTCTGGCCGTGACCGATATTTCGGACACCCGGCGGGCGCAGTTGGCCCAACACCAGGAAGCTGAACTGCTCCAAAGCGTCCTGAATGCGTCGCAGGATTCGATTGTAGCGGTTGATGCCGTGCTCGACGAGGCCGGTCTTTTGACGGACTTCGTCTATGTGATGATGAACCGTGCCGGCGAAACTACCATCAATTGTCGGCTGAAAGATATCCAGGGCAGAGGCATGCTGGAGGTGTTTCCGGCCAATCGCGAAACGGGCCTGTTCGACAGCTATCGGCAGGTCTGGGAAACGGGCCAGCCGCAGCGGACAGAGACGCGGTACGATGCTGACGGCGTGACGGGCTGGTTTCTGGTCTCCATTGTCCGGCGTGGACCGGGGCTGCTCATCACCGTTACCAACACCACCGGGTTGCACCAGGCCCGCCAACAGGCCGAGCAACAGGCCGAATTGCTCGAATCTATCCTCGACGGCTCCCAGAACGGGATCATTGCCTTCGATGCCGTCCGCGACGAAACGGGCCAACTGACAGACCTGCGCTACGTGATGCAGAACGCGGCCAACGAAGCCCGCGTGGGTCGCAGCGATGCTCAACTCATTGGCCACACGATGCTCGAATTTTTCCCCTCGGGGCGCGACAACGGCCTGCTGGCGCAGTACGCCGGGGTAATCGAGACGGGTGTTCCACTGCGGATTGAAGTGGCATTCGACTACGGTCAGGGTGAAGGCTGGTACGACATCTCGGCGGTCCGGCGGGGCGACGGGATGGTGTTGACGGTCATGGACATAACCGAACAGCATAACGCTCAGATAAACCAGAAACAACAGGCCGATACGTTCAACGCCGTGCTGCACTCGATGATGCACGGCATGACGATATTTCGGGCAGTGCGCAACGAGACCGGGCAACTGATCGATTTGCAGTACGAACACGTCAGCGAGCAGGTAGCCCACGATACCGGCCTGAGCCGCCAACAATTTATAGACAGTACGGTTATGACGCTGTTTCCCGAAACTGAGCAGTCACGTTTCTGGCAAGCCTATATACAAGTCTTAGAAACGGGCAAGGATCAGCAGTTTGAGCACCATCATCACTACGAGGGGTATGACCACCACATAATTTTTCAGGTGGCCCGCATCGATGAAAACCGGCTGGTGTCCACCTATCAGGTCATCAACGAGCTGAAACGCCAGCAGCAGGCGCTGGAAGTGCTGAACATGGAACTGCACCGGAGTAACGACAACCTCCAGCAGTTTGCCTACGTGGCCAGCCACGATTTGCAGGAACCGCTCCGTAAAATCCAGTCCTTCGGTGACATGCTGGCCAGCAACTACGCCGACGTGCTGGACGAAAGCGGGCGGGATATGATTGGTCGGATGCAGAAATCTGCCACCCGGATGTCGGTGTTGATTCGGGACCTGCTCAACTACTCGCGCGTCTCGACCGAGCGGAAGCCGTTCCAGCCGTTGTCGCTGACCCAGTTACTGACCAGCCTGGTCGATGACCTCTGGGTGGCGGTGCAGGAGTCGGGCGCGGTGATCAAGTGGGACGACCTGCCGGAGATTGTGGGGGACCATACCCAACTAAAGCAATTGTTTCAGAATCTGTTGAGCAACGCGATAAAATTCCGCGTGTCCGGCGTACCGCCCCGCGTCAGCGTTACCCATCAGATGCTGTCCAGTGCCGCTTTACCGTCATCGGTGGTAAGTACCGCCGATGACGGTAAAGCGTATGACCATTTTTACGAAATCAACGTGACCGACAACGGGGTTGGTTTCGATGAGAAGTATCTGGACCGTATTTTTCAGGTCTTCCAGCGGCTGCACGGCAGGAACGAATATACTGGCACGGGCGTGGGGCTGGCCATTTGCCGGAAGGTGGTCGAGAATCACCGGGGGGCCATCACGGCCAGCAGCCAGCCCGGTGCCGGTACCACGTTCCGCGTTTATTTGCCGGTGGCAGCTGCGTAACCCCACCACCCATCATTTACAAAAAATGGTCTCTAAATGACCACCCTCAAAAAACCTTCCGTCAACCAGCCCGTAACTTTTTCTGACCCCTGAGAAGCTGTTTGAGTTAATCACTTTGGCCAAAAAAACTCGTCTTTTGCCCTTAGTCTGCGTTACTTTCTTAGCCCGTAGCTACGGCTACAGCCTGCGAAAGTGCCTTGTCTAAGACCAAAATCCTTCGCTTTTTGGCTCAAATCGCTAACTCAAACAGCTTCTAAAGTACTCGACTGGCTCGAAGCCCAGACCAACGAACAACTCAACGACGCGCCGTTTGGCATGGTCCGTATGAGTCTCGATGGCAAGGTGGTTGCCTACTGCAAATCCGAATCCCACATCACGGGTATCTCGCCGGATTACGCCGTCGGGAAATACTAATTTTCGCAGATTGCCCCCTGTGCCAACAACGTGATGGTGGCGGCCAAATATGCCCAGCCGACACTGGACGAAGAACTGGACTACATCCTGACCTACGTCTGCGATCCGGTTCGGGTCCGGCTGCGGCTGCTCAAATCACTGGACAAACTGCATCCTGCGCGCCCGCCACGAAGCCGACGATTGGGTGACGTTTCGTACATCGGGTACGACCGGCGCGGCCCGCCCCATGCGGCACCGGCTGTCGTCGCTGCTGGCTGAAGCCCGCTTTCTGTCGGAGTTGTTGCGCAGGTCGTCAGCACAGTAACGGCCCAACACATCTACGGATTTATCTACACCGTTTTACTGCCTGCTATCTGGCAATGCCACCTCCGCCTGCTGGCCAACGTATCGGCTGCTGATATTGGCCCCGACACCTTGCTGGTTGGCACGCCGTTTACGCGGGAGTTTGTTTATACCTCGCTATTGTCGGCAACGCCCGCACCCTGCCTCGGCACAACGTCAACGGCTCTGATGCCGCCCGGCTTATTCGCCCAACTGCTCGATGCCGGAGTGACGCTGACTGAAATTTACGGCTCCTCCGATACAGGCAGTTTGGCCTATCGAACGGCCCCCGACGTGCCATTTACGTTGTTTCCCTACCTGATTATGCTGCTGGATGACGCGTCAGCCAACACTATATCGACGCTGCGGCACACCGAAACGGGGGCGATAGTGGCCGTTCCTGACCGGCTCAAACGGGTGTCGGAGCGCGAAGTGCGGGTGCTGGGCCGGTTTGACGAAGCGATACAGATTGCGGGAGTGAATATGCATCCGGCGCAAATCAGGCAGATCATTGCCTCCTGCCCGCTGGTGGCCGACTGTGATGTGTATGCCAAAGCCGACACAAACGGGAGTCAGTTGTACGGGGCCGTTCGGTTATGTACCCTGACCGATGCCAACCGGGAGGCCTGCCTGCGCTGGTGCCGGGAACACCTGAGTGCGCCCGAACTGCCGAAGCACCTGTACGTGTACTGACCGGCAGCCGGGTGTCTCGTCCTGACAAAACAGGTTATTATTACTTGACGGTCAGCACTACTTCGCTAACTCAAACAGCTTCTAACTCCTTAAAAAAAAGTCCCCGCCGTTGAAACAACAGTGGGGAACTCCTAACCTAACTAACCCAAAACTACATGAAATGCACTCTCTACTGTCTTTGATAATCTATGCGTCGGCCAGACTTTTTTCGCCTACAAACTGCTGATGCTGGTATTTGAAGAGCAGGTTGAACGAGGTCAGGCTACCGTATATTTTCGTGATGTATTGCTGAATACCTACTTTCTCTTCGTTGTCCAGACCACTGGCATTTACGCGCTGTTCAAGTACCCGGAGCCGGTCGCGCACCATCACGATTTTGTGAAAAAACCCATCTATGGGCATTTCTTTAGGCGCCAGGTCGGTACGGGCGGGCTTCAGAATCAGCTTGCCGCCTTTCCATTTATCACCCAGCGGTACCGTTTCGGTTTGGTCGCTCCAGCGTTGCAGCACCCGCGTCAGGGCTTGTTCTACATCGAGCAAACTCACCGCGTCTTCGTCGGGGTCAATGGCTTCGACGACCATCAGGGGGGCGTCGAGTTTGAGTACCTTCACGCCGTGCTGCACAAACGTGACGACGTAACCCGTTGGTTTGACATTGATGATGACCCCGTCGCCAAGTCCGTCATGTTTGATACGCGAACCAATACCTAATAAAGTTAACATACAAGTTACGGCGTTCTGAATTTCGGTAAACATAAAACAAACCTCGTGCCAAAACTTACTTGTAAGGATATTATTTTTTTTATTATGATCCCTGCGCTCAACACAAGCAAAGCAATACCAGCCCATGCCGGACATCGGAAGGGTCGTTACAATAAGTTTATAAGGATTCGTTACGCTTGGTACAACTCAAGCGGCAGGCCATCGGGATCGGCGAAGAACGTGAATCGTTTGCCGGTGTGCTGATCGGTACGGATGGCTTCAGTCATGACGCCACGGGCAGCCAGATGGGCAACGGCCACGTCGAGGTCCGGAACGGTAAAGGCAAGGTGGCGCAGACCGAGGGCTTCAGGGCGCGACGGACGACGGGGCGGGTCTGGAAATGAAAACAGTTCGATTATGTACCGCCCATTCAGAGCCAGGTCCAGTTTATGCGATTGCCGTTCGGTCCGATAGGCCTCATTCAGTACAGTCAGGCCAAGTATGTCAACATAGAACCGTTTCGACCGTTCGTAGTCGGCACCAATGATTGCGATGTGATGAATAGCCTGGAGATTCAGCATATCTATTTCGGTAAAAGCAGCGTATCGGCGGCCACTGAGTCAACGGCGGCACCACCGGGTTTGAAGGCCCGCACCGCCTGTTTTTTCTTATTCCACGGGGCCGTTGTCCGGCTGGCCATGTCGATGGCCAAAAAGGCGACAAGGGCCGTAAAGAACACAAATACTACGATAAAAATGCGTCGGTTTCGGTTCATGAATTCTGTTGATTGAGGTCTCTGGGCGATACGTTCAGAACAACACTTCCCATTCGGCCCGATACCTCGGCCCAGGCAATATTGTCAAAAGCAATACCTACTACGGCTCCTTTACGTAAGGTGCCGATCTGCTCATGGGTCAGGTATTCAGAAAAGTACGATACGTCGGGATTATGCCCCACAATCATGGCCATCTACCGAATTGGGCAGCGAGTTCACAACGGCCAGGTAAGCTTTGGGACCGCCTTCAAAGAGTTCGCTGTCATACTCGATTACGTCGAGATCAAAACCAAGTTGCTCAGCCATCGTTCTGGCCGTGTCGCGGGCGCGGTTGGCCGTGCTGCTGATGAGCAGACCGGGACTTATGTACAGACTTTGCAGATGACGCCCCATACGGGCGGCTGCTATGATACCGTCAGGGAGCAGGTTGCGGTCGTGATCTGCCATGAACATAGCCCGGTCTTCAGCCTTGGCATGCCGAACAATATAGAGAATACGTGTCATTATGCGTTGATGTGTGTAATCAAATGGACTATGCAAAGTTACTCCGCATGACAGGTGTTAGCCAAATACCCTCTAAAGAAACCAAACTGACCGATCAGATTTGAACCCTAACCGATACAAACAGTTCTGGTGATGACCGTTTGAACGGGAATATAACGGTATCTGGTATCTTCAACTCAAAAAAGAGTTAAATTTACTGATTACAAACCCAGTGTAGTCATTAGAACGAAACTATTCTATGCGTTTTCAGGGTGAAAAGTGTACGCTGTCGTTTGGAATGAACTTTACGAACAGGCAGATGCTGCTGACGGGATCGATCTGGTTTCGTCGGGATGCATTGGCCCAGTCTGGCGAACCCGTACCGAACCGCATTCCGTTTCAGCTTACGCTGACCGAAGCAGAACTTGACGAACTTCGCCGTTGGCTTGAAACGGATGCGTCGCCCTCGTTTCAACTTCCTGCCCCGTTGCAGCATCTGCGCCGGGTCAGCCCGCAATCGTCCGACACCAACACGTTCGAACTTGAGTTGAGCCATGAACAACTCCCGCCTTGGTGGAACTGGGATATTGTTTTTCCGCTAACAGTCCGGCTAAACATCCGTCCCCGCGAATACGCTTACCTGACCGGCACCCTCAACCGCGAATACTGGTCGGACAATTTGAGCTGGTAGTAACCTGAGATTAGCGGAAACGAGTGTCACTAAAAACACAGATGGGCAGTTCGGATGGCAATCCGTATTTTTGCGGCATTATTTCCAATCCGATTGTAGCCATCCATGAGTTATCTTCCTGTTCAGCAGCTATTGAAATCCGGTTCTGTTGGGACCGACGCTACCGTTAAAGGCTGGGTTCGCACCAAGCGCGAAAGCAAAAACGCAATTTTCATTGCCCTTAACGACGGCTCCACCATTAACAACATACAGGCCGTAGCTGAAGCTGGGCAGCTACCCGACGACGTTCTGAAACTCATTACAACCGGCGCCTGCGTGGCTATTACGGGTCAGTTGGTCGAGTCGCAGGGGGCCGGGCAGTCGGTCGAGATCAAAATTAGCCATGTACACATTTACGGTCCCGCCGACCCCGATAAGTATCCGCTGCAACCAAAACGGCATTCGCTGGAGTTTCTGCGCGAGATTGCTCACCTGCGCCCCCGTACCAATACCTTCAGTGCCATTTTACGAGTGCGCCACGCGCTGGCCTTTGCCGTGCACAAGTACTTCAACGACAACGGCTTTTTCTACCTCAACACGCCCATCATCACCGCATCGGACGCCGAAGGTGCGGGCGAGATGTTCCGCGTCACTACACTCGACGCCACCAAACCACCGCTCACCGAAGACGGGAAGGTGGATTACAGTCAGGATTTCTTCGGTCGCGAAACCAACCTGACCGTATCGGGGCAGCTGGAGGGCGAACTGGGCGCGCTGGCCCTGGGCAAAATCTATACCTTCGGACCCACCTTCCGGGCCGAAAACTCGAACACGACCCGCCACCTCGCCGAGTTCTGGATGATTGAGCCGGAAGTGGCTTTTCACGAACTGCTGGACAATATGAACCTGGCCGAAGACTTCGTAAAAACAGTGATCCGGTACGCCCTGCAACACTGCGAAGACGACCTCGCTTTTCTGGACAACCGGCTGAAAGATGAGGAGAAAACCAAAAAGAAGGAAGAACAAAGCGAACTCGGTCTGCTCGAAAAACTCCAGTTCGTCATCAGCAACGAGTTTGAGCGACTGACTTATACCGAAGCCGTCGAAATTCTGATTAACTCGAAACCCGCCAAAAAAGGGCAGTTTCAGTACGAAGTAAGCTGGGGCGTTGATCTACAGTCTGAACATGAGCGGTATCTGGTAGAGAAGCACTTCAAAAAACCCGTCATCCTGACCAACTACCCCCGCGATATCAAGGCCTTTTACATGAAGCAGGACGACGCCCCAGCCACCAACGCACGCGGGCAGGTCTTCGGCGAAACTGTGCGGGCCATGGACGTACTCTTTCCCGGCATTGGCGAGATCATCGGCGGCTCGCAGCGCGAAGACGACCTCGACAAACTGACCGCCCGAATGCAGGAAGTAGGCATCGAACCGGACGTCATCTGGTGGTATCTGGACACGCGCCGGTTTGGTTCGGCACCGCACGCGGGCTTCGGCCTGGGTTTTGAGCGGCTGGTGCAGTTCGTAACCGGCATGGGCAACATCCGCGACGTAATCCCTTTCCCCCGCGCCCCCAAACAAGCCGAATTTTAACGTAGAGACGCAACACCTTGCGTCTTACCGCCGGATGGTGTTGCTGACGCGAGAGAGACGCAAGGTATTGCGTCTCTACAATTGACCATAATTATGTTAGCTCTCCCTCTTTTTCTGTTGATTGCGTCTGGTTTTGTGGTCGTTGGTGTTTACACCGAACGTAAGGTATCGGCGTTTATGCAGGACCGGCTGGGGCCCATGGAAACCGGCAAGTGGGGAATGCTGCAACTCTTTGCCGATTTGCTGAAGCTGCTTCAGAAAGAAGACATTATACCCACCGCTGCCGACCGGCGGTTGTTTCTGCTGGCTCCGGCGGTCATTTTCGCGTCGGTATTTGCGGGCTTTGCCGTCTTACCGCTCACACCCGATATTCAGGGGTCCGGTGCGGCAGTGGGCGTGTTTTACCTAATGGCCATCGTCTCGTTCGATGTGGTCGGCATTCTGATGGCGGGCTGGGGCAGCAACAACAAATACTCGCTGTTTGGGGCCATGCGGTCAGTAGCGCAGATTATCTCCTACGAAATTCCGCTGGGGCTGACTATTCTGTGCGTGGTCATGATTGGGCAGTCGCTGAATCTGCAAACGCTGAGTTTTCAGCAGGGTATTTACACCGACGAGGTAAATTATCTGTTTGGGCTGAAAGCTCTGGGCATCGACGTAACGGACTGGGGTGGTATCTTTTCTTGGAACATCCTGCGTAACCCGTTTTTGCTCATCGCCTACGTTATTTTCTTTATCTGCACCCTCGCCGAAAGCAACCGCGCCCCGTTCGATTTGCCCGAAGGCGAGTCGGAGATTGTGGGCGGTTTTCACACCGAATATTCCGGGATGCGGTTCGCGCTGATCTACCTGTCGGAGTACGCCATGATGCTGCTGGTGTCATTTCTGGGGGCTATTCTATTTCTGGGTAGCTGGAATACACCGCTGCCCAATATCGGCCCGCTACTCCTCGCCGACTGGACGAGTGGTGCGCCCGGCACAATCTGGGGTACCGTAACGGGCGCGTTCTGGCTACTAAGCAAAGTGTTTCTGGCAGTGCTACTACAAATGTGGGTGCGCTGGACGTTTCCCCGCATCCGGGTCGATCAAATGATGCACCTGTGCTGGAAAGTGCTAACCCCCGCCGGGCTTATCCTGTTGTTACTATCAGGCGTATGGCGGCTGCTGATGGTGTGAGCGTGGAGTGATACGTTGCGGCTTGTCGGCAATGTCCGTATCTTTGCGGCCTTTTTCAACGTTTATGGGCATACTCACTCCTGACCCTACCGGCGACCTGGCCTGGCAGGCAGCCTGGCAACATCCGGCCTTCCGAAAAAAACTTATCATTGGTGTTATCGCATTAGTGCTGCTGCTGCTGACATTCCCGTACTTCTTCCAGACCATCGAACAGAAAAGCGGCCCTGTACTGAACGACTGGGTGCTGAATCAGCTACCGGCTACGGACGTATCCATCGCTATATTTCTGATTATCTGGGCCACGGCCCTGCTGCTCATCATTCGGGTCCGGCGCAGTCCGGTGGTGTTTATGCTGTTCGTCTATGGCTACGTTATCGTCAGCCTGTCGCGTATGATCAGCATCACGCTCCTGCCACTCGACCCGCCCGTGGGCCTGATTCCGCTCATCGACCCCATCAGCAACGCGTTCTACGGCGAATCGTACATTACTAAAGACCTCTTTTATTCGGGTCATACGTCCACGATTTTCCTGATGTTCCTGTGCTTCCGCGAGCGAATTTCCCGGTTGCTGGCACTGGCTGGTTCACTGGCCGTTGGTGGGTTGCTACTGGTGCAGCACGTACACTATACCGTTGATGTGCTGGGGGCATTCGTGTTCACCTACCCGCTCTACTGGCTCGGCAAAAAGCTGGCTCTTGGTGGTTGGATCGGGTAGTTTCCCCTTGTTCAAAAGCAATGTTCAACGTGCAAAGTTCTGGTCTGACGTGGTTTTGCCCAGGCCCCGGAACGTCTTAGGGAAGTATCCGTACAAAAGGTTCGGG
>Ga0105048_10018622_pt1 | contig 10669 bp, 8 predicted proteins | sample MAT05_FD_78382 | JGI IMG/M metagenome (GOLD analysis project Ga0105048, IMG submission 78382) | Freshwater microbial communities from Lake Fryxell liftoff mats and glacier meltwater in Antarctica - MAT-05 | ecosystem: Environmental > Aquatic > Freshwater > Ice > Liftoff microbial mat | place...
CATGGCAAATTCGATCCCGGTCTCACGCTCGACACGCTGGAGCATTATCCGATCACCACCTGGTGCGCTCCACCCACGGCGCTGCGACTCATCGTGCGCGAGGATCTCACTCGCCGGCGTTTTCCCTGCCTGCGCCATTGCGTGACGGCCGGTGAACCGCTGAATCCCGAATTGTTGAAAATTTGGAAAGAGGCGACGGGCCTGACCATCTGCGAAGCGTATGGGCAGACTGAAACCGTGGTGCTCATCGGAAATTTTCCGTCACTGGGTTTTCCGGTGCGACCGGGCTCGATGGGGAAAGCGACGCCGGGGATGAACGTCGCGCTGCTCGGCGACGATGGGCAGGAAGCGCCTGCGGGGGGCGAGGGGGAGATTGCCGTGCGGGTGAAGCCGCATCGTCCGCTCGGGCTGTTTCAGGAATATTGGCTCAATGCCGCAGAGACAGCGGATAAATTTCACGGCGATTATTATCTTACCGGCGACCGGGCGATTCGCGATGCCGACGGCTACTTTTGGTTCGTCGGCCGCCGTGACGATGTGATCAAGAGTTCCGGTTATCGCATTGGCCCGTTCGAGGTGGAGAGCGCGTTGATCGAGCACCCAGCGATTCTCGATGTGGCGGTAGTGGGCAAACCGGATGCGGCCCGCGGGCAAATGGTGAAGGCGTTCATCGTGCTGCGCTCGGCCTACACGCCCAGCGACGCCCTGAAAGCAGCGTTGCAGCAGCACTGCAAACGCACGATCGCGCCCTTCAAGTATCCGCGGGAAATCGAATTCGTCGCCAGCCTGCCAAAAACCACCAGCGGCAAGACGCGACGGGTGGAGTTGCGGCAACAGGGTTAGTCGCCGAAGCTGATGCCGAGAGCGCGTCCCGTGCTCACGATATCGCCATCGGGCGGGACGGTGCTGAGCCGCCCGATCGCCTCTTGGAGAGGTATCCCGACCGTGTCGGGCGGAATGAAGGCGACCATCAGCCCAAACTTATCCTCGGAAATCAGGCGAACGGCACCGACGCCAAAGCGGGTGCAAAGCAAGCGGTCAAAAGTGGTGGGGACTCCACCGCGTTGGAGATGGCCGAGTACGCAGACCCGCGTTTCCTTTCCGGTGCGTTTTTGGATCTCATCCGCAACCATCGTCGCAACACCACCCAAGCGTGTCTCGCGGAAGGAGCCTCCGCTCGGGCCCCCGCCGGCTGCTTGATGTTCCTGGGTGACGAAGGCTCCTCCTTGTTGGCGCGCGCCTTCAGCCACGACCACCAAGGAGTGGTGTTTGCCGTCTTGCTCGCGTTCGCGGATTTTATCGCAGACCCGTTCGAGGCTAAAGGGAATTTCAGGAATCAGAATGGCATCGGCACCTCCGGAAATTCCGCTATGGGCGGCAATCCAGCCGGCGAAGCGGCCCATCATCTCGCAGACGAGCACGCGCTGATGACTTTCGGCCGTGCAGCGCAGCCGATCAAGCGCATCGGTGGCAAACGAAACCGCCGTGTCGAATCCAAAGGTGACTGAGGTTCCGGCGATGTCGTTATCGATCGTCTTGGGGACACCGACAACCGGGATGCCTCCGTGGTGGAGTTGTTGGGCAATCGAAAGTGATCCATCGCCACCCACGACCACGAGCGCGCGCAGGCCGAGTCTGTCGAAGTTACCTTTGGCTTCGGCGATGATCCCGGCGTCAATTTCTCGGGCAACGCCATCACCGACTTTGGCGGCAAAGCGTCCGGAATTACTCGTGCCGAGGATCGTGCCTCCCAGAAAGAGCAGACCATCCATGTCATCTGGATCGAGTACGCGGGTGCGTACCGGATTGAGCAGGCCTTCAAACCCACCGAGAAAACCAAAAGTGGTCCAGCCATTCTTGGCGGCGGCAATCACGACGGCGCGAATAACTGCGTTAAGGCCGGGGCAGTCGCCCCCGCCAGTAAGGATACCGATTCGGGTTTTCATCTTTGGTGGTAAAACGGAACATCGGCACGAACGCGGGTGGGACTTAATGCCTTTTTGTCGAAGAAAGGTGCGCTATTATGCTATGGCATTATCCTCATCAGGAGAGCTCCACGTGAATTCTCCTTTAGAGGGGTGGGCGCAGAACCGAGAGCTGACGTTATTCTCAGTGGGTCAAATACCCCGGGACGTGCTCCGGGGATTCTTATTCAGTGCGCTTGGTCCACCAGAGAATCAGCCAACAGGACAAACCGCAGCCGGTGCCGGAAAGGTGGGCGAGGGGGACGTTGCGGATGTTTTTGAAATCACTGACGAGGAGCGGGGCACCTTGTTTAAGTTCAAGGCCAAGTTTGGCTGTTACCAATAAGAGGACGCCCAGCCATATCCAGGGAGATTCTTTTTTATTCTGAAGTTGGACGCACGCGAGAAGGACCAACGTTCCGGTAGCCAAGCCGGAAAGTCCGGCGTAGCGCTCGAGGGTCGGATCGTAAGTTAATAAGACTAGGGAAATAATTACGGGGCAGAGCAGAAAGAACCAACGGGCGCCGCCGGGGCGGAGCCGTTCAAGCCAGCAGCCGGCGGGCAGAAAAACGGCCAAGTCCCACCAGAAATGAATCGGACCAAAGTGGACGATGTGGCCCGTCCAAGCACGCCAGACTTGTCCCGAAAAAATCAGGGAACGTTGGTAGATGAACACGTCGGCGAGTTGCGCAAAGCGGAACGTGAGTATGGCAGCGAGTGCGATGATCACGGTCCCCCAGGGCCAGACGCGTCGCTGATTGGTGGGGGAGGGGGAATCCATCGAAGCCAGAGATTCTAAACAAAGCCGGCACCTGGCCAGTCTGGAAATACTGAGTCCTCTTGAGGCTCGTGTGATAAACTGGCGGACTTGTGGCGCTGGTTGCTCCCGTAGGTTGCGAGCTAGCCTCGCAACGTAGCGCGACCAGCGTGCCACCTGCTTCGGCAGGCCGAGACGCCTGCCACTATAGCTAGAACTCACTTCCGCTCCCACAAACTCATCGTGCGATCCTGAGGATCTCTTCAGTTGCCCAAAGAAAAGGCCCGCCGGGTGGCGGGCCTGAAAACATAAACCCTGACGAGAAAAAACGGGAAAATTAAATGGCCTTGGGCAGCTCAACATCGATCAATTCGACGCTGTGCGGATGGTTGCGCTTTTCCTTTTGCTGGCCGTGGCGCTTGCGCAGGCCTTGATCGAGGAGGTCGACCAGCAGGTCGATGGATTTATGCATCTCTTCGGATTCGGCGGAGCCGTTGACGTTCGGACCGCGTAGTTCGATGTGCCCTTTGGCGACGAACTTATGTTGGACGTCGTGTTGGCGGTCACATTCCAATTCGATGCGGATTCTGACGATGTGGGTTTCATGGCGAAACAGCCGCTCCATTTTCTCATTCACAAAAGCTTTGAGGGAGGGCGTTAGTTCGAGGTGGATACCTGTCACGATAACTTCGTGAGGAGTGTTTTCATTATTCATGGATTTTCTTTGGTTAGACCAAAAAATCGGTCGAATGATCAAAGCCTCCAGTGGCCGGGTACTGACATCAGCCGCCCCGCGGGCGCTCTGATCTTTCCAATGGGGAAAGTTATTCATTCGACAAAGTAATGTCTAGCTGCCGGGGGTTGTTTTGCAAATCATCTCGCGAAAATCTGCGTAATATTAATTTGAACATTTAGCCTCATGCTCGATCCGACCGAATCACGACCCCCGCCTATTGCCCCCTTGGTTGATCCCGAGGAACTCGGTAGTTGGATCTTGTTCGAGGACGAAAAGTTGCTGGTGATCGATAAGCCAGGTTGGTTGGTGGTGCATCCGTCGAAGAACGGTCCCTGGTCCAGTTTGGCCGGGGCGGTGCGTGAAGGTCGGGGGTTGGAAACCATCCGCTTTATCTATCGGCTCGATCGGGAAACTTCTGGAGTGATAGTTTTGGCTAAAGATGAGGCTACCGGTACGCGATTGGGCAAGGCGGTCTTAAAGCGCCGGCTCGGCAAGGCGTATGTGGCAATCCTTGAGGGAGAGTTGAAAGAACCGGTGTCGGTGAATCAGTGGCTCGGCCCTGACCCGACGGCCAACGTCACGGTGAAATCACGAGTCGTGCCGGCCGGCACAGCGGGCGCACAGGAGGCGACGACGATTTTTCATCCTTTGGTGACGCGGGGTGGATTCACCTTGGCCGGGGTGGAGTTGATCACGGGGCGTAAACATCAGATTCGCGCCCACGCCGAGTGGCTGGGGCAACGGGTCGTGGGCGACAAACTTTATGGGCCTGATTCGAGCCTGTATTTGGAATTTGCGATTCAAGGCTGGACTGACCGCCACACCGCGTTGCTGCCAATCACCCGGCAGGCGTTGCATTGCGCGGCGATGGACCTGCGTCCGGCCGGCATGGATTACCTGTTGCGCGCGCCCTGGCCGAAAGATCTCGCGCGCTTTGCCGAGAGCCGCATGGCGTTGCCAGCGGCGGAGGCGCAGGCGCTGATCGATGCGTTTGTGGCCAGGCAATTGCCCGCGCCAGTACATTAGCCCGGAAACCCTGCTCGCAGACGCACAACCTGAAAGGTGGTCGCCGATTTCCCCATCGGCGACAGAGCGTCGGTGTGGAAACCCACGCCCACCCACTGTTAGGAAACTGTTCCCTTGTAGCAGGGCCGGTGCTTGCGCCGGCCAAGGCTATCCGCCAACAGGCCGCCGCAAGCAGCGGCCCTACATTAAAGCACGAAGCCTCTTTCTTCCCGTCCGGTGCAAAACGCGTTTGCGGTTCGGGGCTCATTGTTCCGGCTTGGAAATTTACCGCGTCATCCGCAGTTAAATTGCCTTGTTTGGCCTAATTTTTATTCGTGCCAAATGGTTGGTTTGGCTCCTCTCTCCTCCCATGACCCAAGTCCGCGTTCGTTTCGCTCCCAGTCCCACCGGTTTCTTCCATATCGGCAGTGCCCGCACCGCGCTGTTCAACTGGCTTTACGCGCGCCACACCGACGGCACGTTCATCCTGCGCATCGAGGACACCGATCAGGCGCGCAACAGCGAGCAGTTCCTCCAGCTCATCTACGACAGCATGACGTGGCTCGGCATGGATTGGGACGAGGGTCCGAATCCCAACGGCGTAGGCGAGCGCGGCCACTTCGGCCCGTACCGGCAAAGCCAGCGCGGTGACATCTATAAACAATATAAACAAAAGCTCCTCGACAACGGCCGCGCCTACGAAAAGGACGGAGCCATTTGGTTCAAGATGCTTGGCGAGCGCTACAAGATTTTCGATGAGCACCGCAAAAAAGAAGTCGAGAAAGTGAAAATCGACCCGGTCGTCATCGACGACAAAATTCGCGGCAAGGTCGAGCGGCAGGAAGACGAGGATTTCGTGATCTTCCGCTCGGATGGGAATCCGATTTTCCATTTCGTGAATGTGGTGGACGATATCACCATGCAGGTGTCGCACGTCATTCGGGGCGACGATCATCTTTCCAATACCAGCAAACACGTCCGGCTATACGAAGGCTTCGGCGTCACGCCTCCGGTCTTCGCCCACATTCCGCTGATTCTGAAATCGCCCGAAATGGGGACCGGCAAGATGAGCAAGCGCGACAAGGGTGCGCTCATCGAGGAATACCAGCAACGGTACTTTCTGCCCGAAGCGCTGGTGAATTACATCTCACTCCTCGGCTGGAATGCGGGTGATGATCGCGAGAAGATGCCCATCGCCGACATCGTGAAGCTCTTTGATTTGCCCGGCGTCAACCAGAGCGGTGCCAAGTTTGATGGAAAAAAACTGAACCACATGAACATGGTTTACCTGCTCGAGCAGCCGGCTGATCACTTCGTGGCGCTCGCGAAAACCTATTTCGCGAAGCAATCCAACGGCGCAGCGGCCATGACCAACGAAGCCTATTTCCGCGAGATCATGTTGCTCGCCCAGCCCAAGATCAAATCGATCGACGAACTCGGGGCGTACACGGCCTACTTCTTCACCGAGGAATTTCTGATCGACGCCAAGGTGAAAGAAAAAGTCTTGGCCAAGGGTGACCCGAAGGCGCGACTCATTGAACTGATCGCTGCGGTTCCCACGATGGATTTTTCGAGCGACGCGACCATCGAAGTCGGCATCAAAACATTGGCGGAAGGGAAAGGGCTTGGCTTCGGCGATTATCAAGCGGTCGCGCGACTCGCCGTCACCGGCACCAACGCCGGTCCGAGCATCACGGCGATCTTCCGCGTGCTAGGGAAAGAGCGGACGAGTGAGCGGCTAAAGAAACTCTTGGTGACGGATTGAGGCAGGGCGAATCCTCCGGATGAGCCGTGATAGCCCAGAGGCTCCGCTAGACCAAATTTGACGGCTCGTTGCTGTTTGAAAGCATATCAACCATGAAGCTTACGATTCGTTCGCTCATCCGGGATTTCCCCAAGGCCAAGGCGGCCGCCCGCAAAGGGCAGGCCGTGGAAATTGTGGACGGCAACACCGGGGAGAAGTTTATTCTGACAGCCAAACTGACCCGCATGTTTGGAGAACTGGCAGATGGAGCCAAGGGCGTCTACGCCGGCCCGCGTAATCTCTCCACGCGGGAGGGTTTCGGTGTCTGAGTACATTGCAGACTCCGGCCCGTTGGTGGGGTGGGATCACTCGCCTCGATCAGCAGCATGTAGTTTAATAGACTACAATTGTCGCCGCTCGCATGTTCGATTAGGCAGGCCGTCGAGCTGGTCTGTCCAAAGCGCTGTCAAGCCGGCGCACTCCATAACGGAGCTGATTTACTCAAGCTGTTTGCGAAAATCTGTGAATTGCTGGCGGAGCTCAGACAGCTCAGTGCGGAGACTGGCCACTTCGGTTTCGAGTTGGGTGATGCGGTCTGGACTGGCGGGTGCGATAGACGTGAAGGGTGGCTCGGTCGTCGATGGTGCGATGATGACTTCACCGGCGAGCAGATGGGCGTAGCGGGGCTCCTTGGTGCCGACTTGGCGGGGGAGCATGGTGACCAATGGCTCGGCTCGGGCGGACAGCGCTTGGAGCGTGGTCTGGACGTCGGCCAGAGTGGCGAATTCGTGCATGCGGGCGGTGCGGGTGCGGAGTTCGCCGATGGTTTGTGGGCCGCGCAACAGGAGCACGCAGATGATTGCAATTTCCGGGCGTGGGAGTGCGAGGGTGTCGGTGGCTTTGTGGCCGTACTTCACGACACGGCTGTCGCCGCCGCTGATCGCGGTGGCGAGACGTTTGTCGCGCAGGGATTCGACGGCGCGTAAGACTTGCTGCTCGCCGTAGAGCACAACGGGATCGCGGTTGTTGATCTGGTTGCAGGCGTTGGTGAGCGCGTTCAACGACTGCGGATAGTATTCCGGCGTGGTGATCTCCTTTTCGATCAGGGAACCGAGTACACGGGTTTCGAATTCGTTGAGGAGGGGACGTTCCATGGTGGCGGCTACTTGGCCCAAGTGTCTTTGAGCGATATGGTGCGGTTGAAGATGAGTTTCCCCGGAAATTGAGAGCTGAGGGCTGAGAGTTGAGAGGCAGAAGGAAGCAGGGGAGAGTCTTTGTCCAAAGCGAAGTAGCCGAGGCGTTCGAATTGGAAGCGGTCGGCGGGCGTCGCGCTGGCGAGGGAGGCTTCGAGTTTGGCGGTGATGACTTCGAGCGATTTGGGATTTACGACGCGGAGGAAATCCAATTCGGCGGCGGGCTCGGCGACATTGAAGAGGCGATCGTAGAGGCGGACTTCGGCGTCGATGCAGTGCGTGGCGCTGACCCAGTGGATCGTGCCTTTGACTTTTTTCTCAACATTGATGCCGCCGGCGCGGGTGGTGAGATCGGCGGTGCAACGGAGTTCGGTGACGGCGCCGGTGGCGTCCTTCACGATCTCGTCGAGTTTGATAATGCAGGCATATTTCAGCCGGACTTCGCCACCGGGTTTCAGGCGGAAATATTTGGGCGGTGGTACCTCCGCGAAATCGTCGGACTCGATGAAGACCTCGCGGGTGAGCGCGATGGGGCGGGTCGTGGGATTTTCTTCCTGTGGATTATTCGTGGCGGTGCACTCGATGATTTCGCCGGCGGGAATATTGGTGAGGACGAGCTTGATAGGTTTGAGCACGGCGAGACGGCGTTGGGCCAGGCCGTTGAGTTCGGTGCGCACGGCGTTTTCAAAGACGGCGACTTCGGTGAGAGAATCAAACTTGGTAACGCCCACGCTGGTGACGAATTGACGGATGGCGCTCGCGGGGATGCCGCGGCGGCGGAGGCCGGAGAGCGTGGGCATGCGCGGATCATCCCACCCGGTGACGAGCTTTTCGTTGACGAGTTGGAGGAGCTTGCGCTTGGAGACGATCGTGTAGCCGAGGTTGAGCTTGGCGAATTCGTATTGGTGCGGGAGCGCGCGCGGCAGATCGAGATTGGCCAGAATCCAATCGTAGAGCGGGCGGTGATCGACGAACTCGAGGGTGCAGATGCTGTGGGTGATGCCTTCGAGGTAATCGCTCAGGCAGTGCGCGTAATCGTAGAGTGGGTAAAGGCACCACTTGTCGCCGGTGTGGTGGTGGGCGGTGTGGCGGATGCGATAGAGGAGCGGGTCGCGCAGCCAGATGTTGGGCGCGGCCATGTCGATCTTGGCGCGGAGGGAGCGGGTGCCGTTGGGGAACTCGCCGGCTTTCATCCGCGTGAAGAGATCGAGATTCTCCTCGACGGAACGAGTGCGGAATGGGCTGTCCTTGCCGGGCTTGTCGGGCGAGCCACGGTAACTATCAGTGTCTTCCGGGCTCAAATCGCAGACGTAGGCTTTTCCCTGTTTGATGAGGATGAGCGCGTACTCGTAGAGCTGGTCGAAATAACTGGAGGCGGAGAAGGGTTCGGATGGGGAAGCTGAGAGCTGTGAGTTGAGAGTTGAGAGGCCAACCGGTGCGATAAAATAGTCCGGTTTACCGTCGATGGTTTGGAGCGCGGGGCTGGCACCCTTGGGTTTGTACCCGAGGCAGTGGTCGGCCCAGCCGGAGATCAGCCATTGCACATCGGTGGTGATGGAGTCGACGTATGCGATTTCTTCCTTGGCGGGATTGGTGTCGTCGAAGCGGAGGTTGCACTGACCGTGGTTTTCGCGAGCGATGCCGAAGTTCAGGCAAATGGACTTGGCGTGACCGATGTGCAGGTAACCGTTGGGTTCCGGCGGAAAACGCGTGACGATTTTGGCGTAGCGATTAGTGGCAACATCGGCGGCGATGATGTCGCGAATGAAGTCACTGGGCACTGGGGAGGGAATGGCGGGCTCGACAGACATAAATTTGCAAAATGCGGTTTTTCGTGCGGAAGGACAACGAAGTTTCTTAACCGCGAAAGGGAGAGATGGAACGGCTGCGGTTGGTGGTGGAGTCGCCATCGGTGGCCATTTCTTTGAGGAGGCTGGTGAGATAGGGGATGAGCTGCTTTTTACGGGAGACGACGCCAGGAAGATCAAAAATCTCATCCTGCTCGACGTGGGTGTAAGTGATGCGGCGGATGAAATCGGGTTCGCCTTTGATCAGCATGAGCGAATTTTGCGTGTTGATGTCGGTGATGAGGACGGCGGCGAAGGTGAGCTTTTCGTCGTTGCGCAAGGTGGTGAGTGCCGAGGAAAGATCGTTGGCGTGGCTCCAGAAATTATCAAAACCGAGTTCCTCGATCTGGGAGACGGCGAAGCGGATGTTTTCTTCATCGTAGATCTTGAAGTCCGAGCGGATAACTTTGTCGGACGGTTGGGTGAGAATCACTGAGCCGGAGCTGAAGATGAGTTCGGCGAGTGCCTTGCCGGAAATGTCGGCGTGGGATTCGAGCCAAGCGAGGATATCGGTATCTTTGGCGGTCGAGGTGGGGCTTTGGAGGAGCAGGGTGTCGGAGATGAGACCGGACATCATCAGGCCGGCGAGTTCGGGGGTGGGCTTCAGGTTATAACGGCGGAACAGATCGGCGATGATGGTGCAGGTGGAGCCCACAGGTTCGTTGATGAAAAGAATCGGCTGGGATGTGGCCATGGGCCCGAGACGATGGTGATCGATGATTTCGGTGATGCTGACTTCGTCGGCCCCGGTGACGGCTTGGGTGAGTTCGTTATGATCGACCAGCACTAGGCGAGTGGGAACGGGCTTGAGCATATCGCCCTTCGAGAGAATGCCGGCGAGCTGACCTTGCTCGGAGAGAACCAAAAATGCGGGAGCGGGGGAGGCGGCGATTTTTTTGCGAACATCGGAGAGTCGTAGTTCGGCGTTGATCGTGGTGTGCTTTGTTTCAATTAAGGGAAAGAGGCGACCGGCCGTACGGATGAGCCACGCGGTGGTGGCGGTGTCGTACGGGCTCATAAGCAGGCTGACGCCGGCGGCGCGCGCGGCATCGATCACAGAGTCTTCAATAGGCAGCATACCGCAGACGACGACGGCGCGCACTCCGAGTTCGATGGATTTTTCCTGAATATTTTTCCGATCTCCCACGACGATGACGGATTTGTTGGCGGGAATTCCTTCCGCTTGGGAGAGACGCCAGAAGGAACTGATGTCCATGGCACCGATGCGGACGTAGAGTTCTTCGACGAGAGAGGGTTCGGCGCCGAGGTGGACCACCAAGGCATGGATTGTCCGGGCGATGGACTTGAGGTCGGTGGTGACCTGACGCATGCGCTTGGGTTCGGCGATTTGGGGTAGAAAGGCGTGAGCCAGTTGGGACGAGGTGACGGTGCCGACGAATTTTCCGGCATCATCCATGACCGG
>Ga0105048_10018623_pt1 | contig 10669 bp, 12 predicted proteins | sample MAT05_FD_78382 | JGI IMG/M metagenome (GOLD analysis project Ga0105048, IMG submission 78382) | Freshwater microbial communities from Lake Fryxell liftoff mats and glacier meltwater in Antarctica - MAT-05 | ecosystem: Environmental > Aquatic > Freshwater > Ice > Liftoff microbial mat | place...
CAGCCGGGGACAAACGCCAGGTCGAGATTCCGCTTCAGGAAGTCTTCCGGCATGTGAATCTGCAGGCGCTCAAGCGCCGCGTGGATCAGCGTCCGCTCGATACGCCGGACAATGATTTCAATCTCTTTGGCAATTCGGCGAAACCCTACGCCATCGCTCCCACGACACCGGAAAATCCGCCGCCCAAGGATTCCACAGCTCTCAAATTCAACCCCTCTCCATCATCGCGCGTCGTCCGGATGGATTCCGGTGCCCCGCCGGTGCCCGAAACAAAGCGGTCGGGCATCGCGCCGCCGACCGTGCTGCGCCTCGTCGAACTGCCGACGGTAACCAACGGCTCCAAAGCGGCCGCAACCGGTCCTCATTCCGACGCCCCACCGCTGACCCTGCCGCTGGCTGCGCTCGCGAACGCCTGGCCTGAGCAAATCTGCGGCGAGATCAGTGCACTCGATCCAGCAACGACAGTGACTCTGAATGGAGGTGCCGTGGCCGACGGTCTGGCGAATGGAAAAGTCGTTTTTACCTGGGGCGAAATCCGCGCCGGTCTCGAACCGCTCCCGGAGGAACCCACTGCGATCGACGAAGACACCCCGCTCCTGCTCCCGCTAAAGATCGTGGCCCCCGCATTTCTCGGAGCCTCGAAAAAGGGGAAAACGGAGCGCAAAAACGTGCAGATCGATGAAAGCATCCCCTCTCTCTTCAGCGACGGACGCGAGCCCGCACCTGCTGCGATCGTTCTTTCTCCCGAGGAGGATCCACCTGCGGACTCGGTGCCGGCGCCAGAGCTTGAGGCGCCGTCCGTCGTGCCCGTCTCCGTACCTCACAAAGTTGCAGAAACCGTCGGCGACGTTTTAGGCTTACCCAATCAGCTTGAGTTCACTCCCGCGCAGATCGTGGCGGGAACCGTGAAACTGCCCGGCGTCGCTGGCGCGATCGTCGCCTTGCAAGAGGGCTTGCAGGTCGCGACCTCGCTGCCCGAGGGGATCAAGAGCGATGTGGTCGCCGCATTTCTGCCGCAAATCTTCGCACGCCTAAACCAGTACGCCGGCGAGATGAAGCTCGGTGAGGTGGACGATCTCCTTTTCACCACGCACGGCGCGCACTGCCAAATCTACCGGCTCGGCTTCGTATATTTCGCCATCCTCGGGCAACCCGGCGAGGCCCTTCCCTGGCACGAATTGCGGCTCATCGCCGCGGAACTCGGGCGGCAGACCAATCAGTAAATCCAATCCATCATGGCCATCATCAACCAAGCGACCAAAGAGCTGCAGGTCAAAATCGTCTACTACGGACCGGCGAAAAGCGGCAAAACCACGAACCTCGAGCAGGTCCACACCAACGTTCAGGTCCCCGAGACTTCTGCGAAAGGCAAACTCACGTCTCTCGCCACAAGCAGCGACCGCACCCTGTTTTTCGATTTTTTCCCGCTCGAAGCGGTCGCGATCCGCGGGTTCAAAACGAAATTTGCCCTCTTCACCGTGCCCGGCCAGGTCATTTACAATGCCACCCGCCAGATCGTCCTCCGCGGCGTTGATGGGATAGTTTTTGTCGCCGACTCGCAATACGACAAGATGGAGGAAAACGTGGAGACATTTAAGCATCTCGAGGACAACCTGAAAACGCTGAATCTCAATCTCGCGGACATCCCCTACGTGATGCAGTACAACAAGCGCGACCTACCCGATGCTGCCCCGACCGAATACATGGATTTCGTGCTGAATAACCGCGAGGTGCAGGTGCCGTCGTTCGAGGCTTCGGCTTCTAACTGCAATGGCGTTTTCGAGACGCTGAATATGATCACGCGAATGCTTCTCCACAAATTCCTGAGCGACAGCGCCCGGAAATAATCCACGGACATGGGACAATTTCCCCAGCTCATTCAGGAGGACATCGACTCCCTCGATGCGGCGATGGGCGACTTGCTCAGAAAGAGCGAGGCGAACGTCGCGATGCTTGTCGAAAAAGCCGGCTACCTCATCCATCAATGCGGCACCCAGGATTCGATGGACGCGACGACGTTCGCCACGCTCGGGTCAAACGCCTACAACGCCGTCCAGTTCATGGCGCAACTCGTGAATGAGAGCAATTTCACGAGCATGTATCAGCAGGGCGAGAAGTACAGCACGCTCATGGTGAATGTGGATGAGAACTCCCTTCTCGTGATCGTCTTCCCCACCCATCTCACGGTCGGCTCCATGAAGTACTACGCCACTCCGGCGGCTAAGGCCATCGGCGAGCGCATCCAGTTCGCCACGGACCGCGCACCGGGCGCCGGACTCGACCTCAGCGACCTCGACCCCAAGGACGTGCAGGCCCTCTTTCGACCGAAGTGAAAACCGCGGCTACGACCAAAGCCGCTTCCACCACTTCGCCACAGGATCAACTTCGACGTCGCGAGCCTTTTCCACGGCGTGCTCGACCGCATCGCGAACGGCTTCGGCGGAATCTGCATAGACGCGCTTTCCCCGTTTCGCGCTGGTCGAGAGAAGCGATCGGAAATCGTCGAGTGCATCGCGTAATTGGTCGGATTTGCGCTCCGGGGCCCCCATCACCCGCGTGGCCATTCCGAGCATCAAGCCGATGCTGAAGGCTGTGAGCACCGCCGGGATGGGGTTGGCCCGAATGAGGTTGTCGGCTTCGCTCAGAAGATCGTGAGCAGGTTCTTGGGTGTCGTCTGTGTTCATGGCAATGGAGATGGGGCGAGCGCGAGCTCAGGGGTTGTTTCGTTTATCGAGTTCCTCGTACAACTTCACGGCACCGAGGATGAGGAGCGCCGGGCGAATGAGTGCAAAAGCCAGTCGCACCACCGCTCCGAGGAGGCGTCCCACGGGCAGGACGGTGAGGACAAGTCCCGCCACGACGGCAACGCCGACAGCCTGGACCGGTTCCTTGCGCGCAAAATCCTGCGCGCGTGCGCCCAAGTCTTCGACGGTCTTCTGCAAGTCGCCGCAGCAACTCGCGCTCATTTCAGCTTCCGGGGTTTTGGAGGATTTCGGCATGGTATAAACGGGTTAGGGAAACCGGCATCTGATCGAAGAAAGCCGGCAATTTCAAATGCTCACTTTTCCAATCGCGCCGAGCCGGCCAGCCGCGCGCATTCACTTTTGCATAAATGTCGTGTCATTCAGATTCCGTTTTCCGCGGTCGTGCCCTACGCTCCGCGCGCCATGAAAAAACTCCACGCGTTTTCTCTCCTTGCGATCTCCGTTCTTGCCTGTGCGCCCCTACTGCGCGGCGCGGAAACGCCCACGATCACGATCAGCAAGAGCGACAAGCTGGCCGTTGCCATCGGCACGTTGAGCGGCGCGGATGGCGCGCAGGTGGCGAAGATTTTGCAGAACGACCTCGCGATGTCCGGCTTCTTTAATCTCGTGCCGGCCGCGAGCGCGGGCTTCGTCATCGGCGGCACATCGAGCGGTGCCAGCCTCGCCGGCAGCGTCACGGATCGCGCGGGAAAAACGGTGCTCAGCCAGACCTTCAGCGGCACGCCACGCGGGAAGGTGCATGCGTTTGCCGATGAAATCATCGAAACGCTGACTGGCAACAAGGGCTTTGCGAACACCAAGGTCGCATTCGTCGCCAGCCGGAGCGGGCATAAGGAAATCTATGTCGCCGACGCGGATGGCTCCGGAGTCCAGCAACTCACGAATGACGCGAACATCAGCGTCGGCCCGCGACTCAGTCCGGATGGCCGGACCCTTGTCTATACCGGCTACAAAAGCGGTTACGCGGACGTTTACGAAATCGAGCTGGGGAGCGGCGCGCGCAGCCGCATTATCAAATTCCCGGGCACGAATACCGGCGCGAGTTACTCGCCCGATGGCCGCCAACTCGCCGTCATCCTGAGTAAGGACGGCAACCCCGAACTCTACACCACCGGCGCCGGCGGCGGCGGTGCGCGGCGGCTTACCCGGACGACAGGCGTCGAGAGCACGCCCACCTGGTCACCCGACGGCGGAGAGATCATCTACTCCAGCGACGACCGGGGAACGCCGCAGCTCTTTCGCATTCCATCGGGCGGCGGCACGGGCCGCCTGATCAGCACTGGCCACAGCTACAATACTGAGCCGAACTGGTCGCCCGACGGAAAGAAGATCGCTTTCACGGTCCGAGCGGGCGGCGGCTTTTCCGTGGCCATCCTCGACCTTGCTGGAGGAGGTGCCCGAATCGCCGCTGGCGGCGAAGGACCCGTTTGGGGCGCGGATTCGCGGCACCTCATTTTCGCCGACGGTGGTTCGTTGATTTTGCTCGACGCCCAAACCGGCCAAAGGACAACAGTCGTCAGCGGGTTCGGGAAGATCTCTGAACCCACTTGGTCGCGCTAAATCCCCTACCACAGCACATCGTCCATTCGTTTTATGAAAATGCACCGCTTTCTCCCACTCGCCATCGCCGCATTTTTCGCGCTGGCCTTCACCGCCTGCGTCAACGGCAAGAAAAACACCGGCGGAGGCGGCGGCAGTGACGGTGATTTCGTGAACGGCACGCCTCTGCCCGAGCGGCAGGAGGGCGTTTCCTTCCTCGGCTCGAACGTGGATCGCAGCAAATTCCGCCCCGTCTATTTCGGCTTCGACAGCGTCGCTGTGGACGGCGGCGAGCGCGGCAAGATCAACGAAGTCGCCGACTTTCTGAAGAGCGGGTCGAACACCCTCATCCTCGCCGGTTTCACGGACGAGCGCGGCACGCCGGACTACAACCGCGGACTCGGCGAACGTCGCGCCCAAGCCGTGCGCGAAGCCCTCATCATCGCCGGCGCGGACGCGTCGAAAATCCAGACCGTAAGCTTCGGCGCGGAGATGCCGGCGGCGACCGGCGGCGGCGAGAGCGCATGGGCGCAGAACCGCCGCGCGGAATTCGGCGTGGTGCGCTGAGTCTTGTCCTCGGCTCCTCGCGGGCGCTGTGCCTCTTAAACGACCCCTCGCATGACGTGGGACTATCTCATCGTCGGCGCGGGCTTTGCCGGTTCCGTGCTCGCCGAGCGGCTCGCCAGTCAGCGCGGGGCGTCGTGCCTCGTCATCGACCGCAGACCGCACATCGGCGGCAACGCCTACGACCACTACGACGCCGGCGGCGTGCTACTGCACGCTTACGGCCCGCACTATTTCCGCACCAACTCGGAGCGCATCGTCGCGTATCTCAGCCAGTTCACCGAGTGGCACGAGGTGGAATACCGGATCCTCTCGTGGACCGGCGGCCGGTATTGGCAGTTTCCCATCAATCTCAACACCTTCGAGCAACTCATCGGACGCGCCTCGACGAGCGAGGAAATGGAACGGACCCTGGCTGCATGGCGCGTGCCGATCGCCAAGCCGAAGAACAGCGAGGAGATGATCCTCAGCCAAGTCGGCGAGCGGCTCTACGAGATGTTTTTCAAAAACTACACGCGCAAGCAGTGGCGGCGCGATCCGCGCGAACTGGACGCCAGCGTCTGCGGGCGCATCCCGATCCGCACGAACCGCGACGACCGCTATTTGTCCGAGAAATTCCAGGCGCTGCCCAAGGATGGCTACACCGCGATGTTTCGAAAAATGCTCGCGCATCCGAAAATCGAAGCGCGCCTCAAGACAGACTACCGGGAGGTCCGCGCGCAAGTGCCCCACCGCCACCTCATTTTCACCGGCCCCGTCGATGAATACTTCGATCACTGCTTCGGGCCGCTCCCCTACCGTTCGCTGCGCTTCGAGCCGGAGACACTGGCGCAGGAATTCTTCCAGCCAGCCGTGCAGGTGAACTATCCGAACGACCACGACTTCACCCGCATCGTAGAAATCAAGCACGCCACCGGACAGCGCCTTCCCGCGACGACCATCGTGCGGGAATATCCGGAGGACTTTGGCCCCGGCCGGGAGCCTTACTATCCGATCCCCGCGCCGGACACGCGCGCCCTTTACGAACGCTACGCCGAGCGCGCCGCAATGGAGTCGAAAGTCAGCTTCGTCGGCCGCCTCGCCACCTATCGCTACTACAACATGGACCAGGTCGTCGGAATGGCCCTGGCGGAGTTTGAAAAGTTGCGCTCGTTCCGAGCGGACGGCACTGAAAAATAACCCCCGCAATCGCGGGTCATCCTAAGCGAAGCGGAGGCGGAAAGGCGGGCGTTTGGCCGGACCCCGCACGCGCAGGGCGGCGACGGGCGCGACCACAATAAACAAAGCCTTCACCGTCTGGATGGCTGGCGGCGGCGTGCGCGGTGGCCTGAGCTACGGCCAGACGGACGAGAACGGCTACGAGGCGGTCGAAAACAAAGTCCAGATCCACGACCTCCACGCCACCATGCTCGCGCTCCTCGGCCTCGATCACGAAAAGCTCACCTACCGTTATGCCGGCCGCGACTTCCTCCTCACCGACGTGCATGGCGATGTGGTGAAGGCGATCATGTCATGAAGCGCGTGAGTTTTCCCGCAACTCCCCCCTCACAATGCCGTTGAAATCACTGCGCGCGCGGCCCGTCGAATGACGATCCGTGCGCCGCACACAAAACCAAAAAACCAAACGATCCAGATCCACGATATGAAAACCCTCAGTACCATTGTCGCCGCGCTCGCGCTCGGCTCTTTCGCCTTTGCCGCCGACGATAAACCCGTGCCGCCTCCCGGTGCGCCGCCGCACGCCGATGGCGAAAAGAAGGGTCGCGGCCCCGGCGACAAACCCCGCATGAACCCCGAAGAAGTCTTCAAGAAACTCGACGCCAATAGCGACGGCGGCATCAGCCTCGATGAATTCAAGGCCGGCCCCCGTGCTCAGAAGGACCCCACCAAAGCCGAGGAGCACTTCAAGAAGCTCGACGCGAACAGCGATGGCAAAGTGACGCCTGATGAATTCAAGGCTGGCCGCCATGGCGGTCCAGATGGGCCTCGCCGCGACCGCAAGGGCCCGAAGCCCGACGGCGCGAAACCACCACAATAGTTTGCGATCCTGAGCGCGCCGCGCGCTCCGCACCACTCCACGCCCAACGTCGGACTGCCCGGCGTTGGGCGTTTGCTTTTTTCGACGACCGGCGGGAACGCAAATCCCATCCGAACTCACTTCTGCGACCGCCCTACTTCTTGTCCTCGTCGAGCTTCAACACCACCGCGGCATACATCTCGGCGTACATCTCGGCGTTCGTGCGCAGCACTTCCTTCGCCGCATCGCGGCCCTGCGCGAGTTGGGTGCCCTTGTAGCTCAGCCAGCTCCCGCGTTTCTCGACGATCCCTTTTTCCAGCGCGAGATCGAGCAGCGACCCGGTGAGCGAGATGCCCTCGTTATACATGATGTCGAACTCCGCCTCGGTGAACGGCGGCGCGACTTTGTTTTTCACGATCTTCACCTTTGTCCGGTTGCCAGTGACTACGCCGTCGCCCTGCTTGATCGCGCCGATGCGGCGGATGTCCACGCGCACGCTGGAGTAAAATTTCAGCGCCTTGCCGCCGGGCGTCGTCTCGGGGTTGCCAAACATCACGCCGATTTTTTCGCGAATCTGGTTCGTGAAAACGCAGATCGTCCGCGCCTTGGAAATGAGCGCGGTCAGCTTGCGCATCGCCGCGCTCATCAGCCGCGCCTGCGCGCCGACTGTCGAGTCGCCGATTTCGCCCTCGAGCTCTTGTTTCGTCACCAGAGCCGCCACGGAATCGAGGACGATAACGTCGAGCGCATTCGAGCGGACGAGCGTTTCGACGATGCGCAGCGCTTCCTCGCCCGAGCTGGGCTGGGAGACGAGGAGGTCGTCGAGATTCACACCGAGCTTCTTCGCGTACTGCGGATCGAGTGCATGCTCCACGTCGATGAACGCCGCCAGCCCGCCCAGCCGCTGCGCTTGCGCGATGAGCGTGAGCGTGAGCGTGGTCTTACCCGAGGATTCCGGCCCGAAAACCTCCACGATGCGCCCGCGAGGAAAGCCACCCACGCCGAGCGCCCGGTCGATGAGAATGTTGCCCGTCGGAATCACCTCCACATCCATTTGCGTCGAATCCCCCAGCCGCATGATCGCCCCATCGCCGAAATCTTTCGCGATCTGCTGGATGGCGAGGTCGAGGTTTTTGTTCCGCGCGATGGTGACTTTACTTTCTTCCTGGGGTTTTTCAGCGGTGGGAGTGGCCATAGGGCGGAAAGGCTATATGCGCGGCGCGGCGCGGAGAAAGGAAAACATGGAACTGCGTGGCGGTTCTTTTTCGCAAAGGTCCCGCGGCTTTTTTTCCTCGCGTTAGCCAAGGCGCCCCCGTTGTCTTGATGCACGAATTTTCAATCATGGAGACCAACCTTCCCGAGGATCAACCCTCGCCTGAAACCCCACCCGAAACATCGCCCGCGCCCGATACCGAGCCGACCGCTCCACCGCCTGAAGGCGATGGAGCTTCGGACGGGGCGACCCCGGATGCCGTCTTGCCGGTGGCCAACGAGGATGCTGTGCCGGTCGATGAACTCACGCATCTCGCCGAGGCGTCGCAAAGAGCACGGCTTTCGCCGCCGGACGAGGAGCGCATGACGGCGCTGCTCAAGGAGGCGCTGCTCGGCGGGCGCTCGGGCGTGGCGCGGGCCGTGGATGCACTGCCAAAGGTGCCGTGGATCGTGGGGGTGCGGGCGATCGAGCAGGTGTGGCCGGAGCTGACGGCGGGCTTTCGCACGCAGCTTCTGGCGGGGCTTGGCAGGGATGAGACCGACGCGGCTCGACGGATGCGACTGAGCGTGGCTCGCGCGCTTTTCAAAGTGGACGCGCCGGTGACCCTGAAGGTGGCCGTGGCGGTGGCAAAGGAGATGCGCGACAAGGATTCGGGAGCGCTCGCGCCAAAGCACGCGCAGATTTTTTCCAACGTCTTTATTGGACGCGCGAAGCCGTGGGTCGCGCAACTCTCGCTCGCGGAGCTTAAGCCGGCCGAGGCGGATGTGCTCGTGCATTGCGCGGTGATGTCCGTTTTCACAATCCCTCATCCGCCCATCACGCAGCTCGGCATGCTCAAGTGGGTGCATGAAAATGAGCGGCTCGGAAAACTGCAGGAGGAAGCGCTCGATGCGGTGAAGAAGGGCGTGAGCCGCTGGAGTGGAAAATGGCAGGGAGCGCTGCGCAAGGAGGTTGCCGGCCTGCCGGAGGAGATCGCGGCGGCGCTGAAGCCGGTGGACATGGAACCCGGTGCCGCAGGGGAAACGCGTGCCGATGAGGATGGGGATGAAGGCGATGTGTCCGCCGAGAATGCTGAACGCAGGGACGAATCCGGGGAAGAGCGGGAGGGAGGCGAAGCATCGGAAGAGGCCGTCGCGCCGCCGAGGAAGGAGCGCCCCGTCTACGAGCCGCGTCCGCAAAAGCCCGCCCAGTCGCAGGAGCCGCGGCGGGAACGCGAGGGGCAGCGGGAGCGCCCGGTGTATGAGCCTCGCAATGCCGGCGGCGGCAGCGGCGGACGTTTTGACCTAGTCTCCACACTCCGGCAGATCGAGCAGCATGTGCAGGGCTTGCGCAATGAACTTGCCACCGCGCAGTCGAAGTCGCGCAACCGGGACGAAGAGCGCCGTCCGCGCCGGTCGGAAAAAGCCGGCCCCATCATCGAAGGCGAGCCGACGCCCGAGGAGCTCGCGCGGCTCAACCTCCAGTTCGAGGCACGCAACGCCGAGCTGCAAACGCAAATCGCCGAACTCACCCAGCACAGCGAAGACGTCGCGACCAGCACCGGCGCGATGTCCGGCGAGCCAGTGACTGACACCGGTGCGCAGCTCCGCACCCTGCTGGCGCTCAAGCTGCAGGAGGATTTTGCGGATTTTCTCGCGCTGGAAAAGGAGTCGAACGACCTCGTCGTGCAGCAGCACTACAAGGGCCTCATCCGCCACGTCTTCGAGGTGCTCCAGCAGCTCGAAGTTCCGCTTAAGGCGGAATAACGGCGCTGGCGCCCGAGGTTTCCTAAAAAAAGCAAAAGCCCCGGCCTCACACGGAAGCCGGGGCTGAATGATTTGCTTTAGAAAAAGCGTTTAGTTCGTCGGAGCCGGGGCGGGCGCCGGAGGCGGAACCACTCCATCGCGGACTTCGTCCGCCTTCTTCTCCAGAGCCTTGGCTTTCGCCTCAGCGTCCCGTTTCACGGCCTCCGCAGCGTCGTCTGCATTTTTCTTGATGTTATCGGCAGCGGCGTCGGCGTTCTTTTCCACCGCTTTCGCGTCATATTTGGCGTCCTTCTTGATGGCGTCAGCCTTGTCGTCGGCCGCGTCCTTCATGTGATCAGCCTTGTTTTCCATGGCGTCAGCATGTGCTTCCGAGGGCTTCTTTTCGCAGGCTGTGAACGCGAGGGCAACGGCGGCAGCGAGGGCAAATGTGGGATTCAGTTTCATTGGTAGTTTAGGGGTTGGTTTTAGGGTTATGGGCTGACGTGAATCAGCATCCGCAGGCAGGCTGGACACTCGATTGTGACAGGTCAATGACAGTTTGACCCGGAAGCAATGCACTGCCCCACGTCCACCCTCCGTGACGAGAGTTTTTCGTAGAGGAGCCCTACTTCGTCAGCAATTTTTCGAGCAAGGTGTTGAGCCGTCCGAGCATGGCCCGAGGATCTTCCAACAGCCCGGCGGCGACGAGGGCGTTGTCGAAAATCTGCTCGCTGACCTCGCCGGCGAGGGCGGCGTCGGTGTGGCGGATTTTTTCGAGCTGCGCGAGCATTGGGTGGCCGGGGTTGATCTCGAGATCCGGCTTGGCGTCGAGGCTCGGGCCGCCTTC
>Ga0105048_10018627_pt1 | contig 10668 bp, 10 predicted proteins | sample MAT05_FD_78382 | JGI IMG/M metagenome (GOLD analysis project Ga0105048, IMG submission 78382) | Freshwater microbial communities from Lake Fryxell liftoff mats and glacier meltwater in Antarctica - MAT-05 | ecosystem: Environmental > Aquatic > Freshwater > Ice > Liftoff microbial mat | place...
GCATTGTTTGCATCGGCTGGGTGTCTTTCAATCGGCGTGACCTGCCATTTTTTCAAATCAAATGAGGGGAAAAATGCACCGGCATCTTCAACTACGGTATCAACATGGGTTAAATAAAGATGTGTCGCCATCGGCAATGCCAAACGATAAATTTCGCCGCCGCCAATAATACAAAGCTCGTCTTCGTGCTTGCAAGACAGCAGTACATCTTCGAGCGAACTTGCTGCTTCCATGCCTTCAAATGGGACTTGGCCCGAACGCGTCAATACAATATTTCGTCGTTTTGGCAATGCCCGCCCAAGTGACTCGGCGGTCTTGCGCCCCATGACAATGGTTTTATTTAAGGTCAGGGCTTTAAAGCGTTGTAAATCTGCCGATAAATGCCAAGGCAAGGCATTGCCTTTGCCGATGGCAAATTCGTTATCCAGAGCGGCTACCAATGAAATTTTCTGCATACCGCTAAACTGCTACCGGCGCTTTAATGGCCGGCAGTGGGTCGTAGTGATCAATACGAATATCGTCAAAAGTAAAGGCGAATAAATCTTTTACTTCCGGATTCAAATACAGGCTTGGCAATGCGCGCGGTGTGCGCGAAAGCTGTTCATTGACTTGATCAAAATGATTGGAATAAATATGGGCATCGCCGAGCGTGTGTACGAAGTCGCCAATGCCCAGGCCACAGACTTGCGCGATCATGTGCGTCAGCAAGGCGTAGCTGGCAATATTAAACGGTACGCCCAGAAACAAATCTGCCGAGCGTTGATACAACTGGCAACTGAGTTTTCCGTTGGCAACATAAAATTGAAAAATGGCATGACATGGCATCAGAGCCATTTTTGATAAGTCAGCCACGTTCCAAGCATTTACGATCAGGCGACGTGAATCGGGGTTACGTTTTATTTCATCCACCAGCCACTGGATCTGGTCGATAGTACTGCCGTCCGGACATTGCCAGGAACGCCACTGCTTGCCATACACCGGGCCCAACTCACCATTGGCATCGGCCCACTCGTCCCAGATGCTGACTTTGTTTTCTTTTAGATAGGCGATATTGGTTTCGCCTTTCAAAAACCATAGCAATTCATGAATGATCGAGCGCAGATGCAATTTTTTTGTCGTCACCAGCGGAAAACCGGCGCTTAGATCAAAGCGCATCTGGGCGCCAAATACCGAACGGGTTCCGGTACCGGTCCGGTCGGATTTTTCCGCACCATTTTTCATTACATGCGCGAGCACATCAAGATAGACCTGCATTATTTTTTTGCCTCGACGTCCTTGGCTGTTATTGGCATCGGCTGCAAGACTGGCGATGTTCTGGACATAAACAGGAAGATCAGACCGAGAGCAATTAATGGAATACTCAAAATTTGGCCCATGGTGAGCCAATCACCGGCGTAATAACCGAGTTGCGCATCCGGCTCGCGAACAAATTCTACGATAAAACGGAAAATGCCATACAACAAGGCGAACCAACCTGAGGCGGCATAGCGCGCACGCGGTTTGCGGGTAAACCACCATAAAAAGCCCAACATCAATACGCCTTCGAGAACCATTTGGTACAGCTGGGTCGGATGTCTGGCGAATTGGTTTAATTCTCCGCTGGCATACAAGGTTTGCAATTGCGGTGTTGTTAAGTTGGCATAGGCACCCGACAGGCTTTGCGGAAAAATCACACCCCAATCGCCTTGAGTAAACTTGCCCCACAACTCACCATTGATGAAATTTCCCAGGCGACCCAGCCCGAGGCCAGGCGGCACTAATGGCGCAACAAAATCGATGGTATCGAACACGTGCAACTTGTGTTTACGTGACCACCAGGCCACGGCAGTCATCACACCAATCAAACCACCATGAAAACTCATACCGCCCTCGTTAATGCGAAACAGCATTATCGGATCGGCCATAAATTCCGAGAAGTTATAAAACAAGATGTAACCGATCCTGCCACCCAGTACCACGCCGACCATCCCGTAGAAAAGCAGATCGCTTAGCCCCTCTTCATTGACACCGGGCAATCGTCCCGCACGGACACGTCGCATTCCAAGAAAATAGGCAATGGCAAATCCGGCCAAATACATAATGCCGTACCAATGAATGCCATGTGGCCAAAATGGCAGGTGCAGCGCGATCGGATCAAGACTATGCAAATACATCAGGCAGCACCCACGTTGTGAGTGTGTATTCTGCCCGATTTAGCCGCCTAGCCCAAGCCTTAAACTCGGGTCAGCGCTGTAGCCGTTAGGTATCTGGCTTCAAAATCCGCCAAGGCGATAGGTCGGCTGAAAAGATAGCCCTGCACCTCGTCACAGCCGGCCTGGCGCAACAAATCATATTGGGCTTGGGTTTCTACCCCTTCGGCGATCACGCGTAAATTCAGCGACTGCGCCAAAGCAATTAAATGCTGCACGATATTGGCCATACGCGTATCGTCGCAAGCACTGGAGACGTAGCTACGATCGAGCTTGACCATTTGCAGCGGTAATTGCGCCAAGTGCGTTACCGACGCATAGCCGGTGCCAAAATCGTCTAAAGCCAAAGCCAGTCCACTTTCGGAAAACTTCATCAATATCGGTAATAAATTATCTTTGTCATGCAATAAGGTGTTTTCGGTAATTTCGCCCTGAAGCGCATCAAAAGTTAAACCCGCTTCATCTAGCATGATTTGTAAGTCGTAAGCAAAACCGGGATAGGTCAATTGCTCCGGCGAGAAATTAAAACTAAGCCTGAATTTTTCATGGCCGGGTAGTTGTCGCCAGCCTGCTAAAGACTTGAATGCCTGGCGAATCAACTTCGGTTGAATTGCAAGTAGCGCGCCGGATTCTTCAGCAACATCGATAAACGCTGCAGGTACAAGCAAGCCTTTTTCCGGATGCTGCCAGCGCAACAAGGCCTCTGCTCCAAGCAAAGCCTGACTGTGGGCATCGAGGATGGGTTGGAAAAAAAACAGAAATTCTCCTGCCTGCATGCCACGGCGAATATCCTGCTCGATCGCCATGCGCTGTTTCGCGACTTCATCCATGCCTGGCGTAAATAATTCTTGACCGCCGCGTCCGGTTTGAATCGCTGCACTCAGCGCGATGGTGGCATCACGTAAACATTCGGAAGCATCGGTATAAGGTCGTGTGTCGGCAACAATGCCGATACTGGCCGTTAAGACAATTTCACGCTGCCCGAGAAAAATCGGCTGTGCAATAGCAGTTTGAATTCTTGAAGTAATTTTCATCGCTTCGAGCATCGGCGTGTTCGACACTACGACCACACCGAACTCGTCATTACCCAAACGACCAATACGGTCCATTCCGGTCAGCGAAGCCAGACGATCGGCAATAGTGACCAACGCGGCATCGGCATCTTCTTCGCCAATAGCCTGGAGGACATTGGCAAAACGGTCGATATCGATAACCAATAATGCTGCACCTTCTCCGGCCCGCATTAACTGGTTTAAACGATCAAGCAATAAGCCGCGATTGGCTGCGCCGGTAAGGTGGTCGAAAAATAAAGCGCGATTACGCTCGTGCTCCATTTGATGCAAACGGCGATGCTGTAGTGACTGCGAAACGAGCGCTGCAATGGCACAACAAAATACCCGTTCTTCGTCGGTCCAATGCCGGATCGAACCAATATGTTCGTGGCATAACACGCCGATCATTTTGCCAAACACGATAACCGGAACGTCCAACATGGCGGCAATTTTGTTCTCGGCCAGATAACTATCCCTGAACTCGGACGTCCGCGGGTCGTTGGCAGCATCGTGCGCAGCGAGTGTGAGTAAATTATTCAGCGCTTCAAAATAAATAGGCGTTTCTTTGCGTTGCAAGACTAAGGGCAAATTCAATTGCATTTTTCCATTTTGGAATAATGCGGTGCACCGTAATTCGGATTCATCGGAATCGAACAACCATAGCCCTACCCGAGGGCAGGACAAAGCCTGCGAACTAGACGCTAGAATACGCTCCAGACTGGTTTCATCATTGACGAATGGATGTCGTGAAATATCCAATAGTGCGTCGCGCAAACGCAACCAGCTTTTGCCGGAAAGAAAAGCATCGCCTTCGGGATGACTAGAGGTGTCAATCGTCATAAGGGGCCCTGTTGATACAGTTCCAATTTAGCATGATATTCAGGACTTGAAACTCATTACCGCGTCACAGATTTGCGGCAAGCTGACAGCCTGGATAAACATCGTAGAAGGCGGCCGATTTTCATCGGCACAGGCTCTTGCGCTCGACTAATCTGACGTATCGCCCGCAAGCGGCCTCCTACACAAGATTGCATTAGCGAATTAAAGGCTTCGGTTCCCACAACATGAAACATCGGGGCAGCCTAAACAATCATACATTCCTGCGTGACTTCTTTCGCGACCAGATGTTCAAGGCTTCAACACCCGCCGAGAATGCCATCGCGAAATACAGCAGTTTTCTGTCGATATGAATCTCGAAACCTTCAGCGATCAAAGCGACGCCGACTAGAATAATGAAGGCCAGTGCCAACATCTTGACGGTCGGATGCTTATCAATAAAGTCACCAATCGGGTTCGCGGCAAAAATCATTACCATTACGGCAATCATGATGGCAGCCACCATAATCCAGCGATTATCCACCATGCCAACCGCTGTGATCACCGAATCAAGTGAGAATACGATATCGATAATCGCGATCTGTGCAATCACGTAGCCAAATACCGCAGATGGCTTGGTATCGATATCTTCATCTTCTCCACGGCCTTCAACCGAATCATGGATTTCCATGGTGCCTTTGACGAGCAAAAACAGGCCGCCCGCAATCAGCACAATGTCACGAGTAGAAAAATTCTGGCCAAATAAACTGAAAAGATCGTTTTTCATGCTGGCGAGAAAGGCCAGTGACAGCAACAAACCAATGCGCGTTAAACAAGCGAGCGCCAAGCCAAACTTTCGGGCTCTGGGCCGTTGTTCGGGCGGCAATTTACTGACTGCAATAGAAATGAAAACGAGGTTATCAACACCGAGTACGATTTCAAGCATGGCCAGTGTGAACAAGGCCACCCACATTTCCGAACTAAATAAAAAATCCATCTTAACTATTTACCCACAACATAAAGCGCGGGCCAAGAATGCAGGCCCAGCAAAGCAATACAATAATATCGGCTAAAAACACGGACGCCGAACCCAAGTCTTTTGCACGTCCCGAGAGTTCGTGATGTTCACCACCAAAACGATCGACCACCGCTTCTATCGCCGAGTTAATCACTTCAACAATAAGCACCAGTATTAAACTAGCGACTAATATCGCTTTTTCAACACCGGTATTGCCCATAATGAAGCCAAGTGGGGCCAGTACCAGAAAAAGATAAACCTCCAGACGAAATGAGGATTCATAATCCCAAGCCGCTTTCAGGCCCTTCATCGACCATTTAAACGCCTTGATGATTTGAAAAACATTCCGCGGCGCACTTTGGCTTTCGGTACTATCAGCCATCTGTCATCCCATTGAAGGCAAACAAGCCGCGTATTTTGCCACAATAGGCTCACCAACATGACCTTGAGCAGGTTCCATTTAGCCCCCATTGTGTGAACGTGGGCTCACTTTTCTGGAGATGAACGATGTTTGATGCGAAGAAATTACTGGGACAAATGATGGGAGATGCATTTTCCGGGGCCTTGGGCGGAAAAAAGCGCAAACATAAACGCAGTTCCTCGGGCTTGTCAGGCCTAATGGGTGGCATGTCCACCGGTACCAAGGCGACAATTGGTGTGGGCTTGCTGGGCTTGGCTTATGCCGCGTACGAGCACTATAAACAGCCGACCAGCCCGGCGACTAATCCGTCTGCCAGCAGTCCGCCCCCCCCGCCGCCGTCGGCTAATTTGCAAGGCTCGCCGCCACCGCCGCCCACGAGCACGGCCGGCGTGAACAATGAAAACGCCTTGCATTTGATTCGCGCCATGATCACCGCTGCCGACGCCGATGGCTTGATCGATGCGGAAGAACGCGAAAGCATTCTTGCGCGCGCGCGCGGGGCCGGTCTGGATGCCGAAAGCCTGAGCGCACTTGAAGTGGAAATCAGCGCTCCGATGAGTTTGAAGCAGTTGATCGTTCGCACGCCGGAAACTCTTCGTGACGAAACCTATGCCGCCGCCTTGATTGCCATCACTGCCGATACTACCGAAGAACGTGATTTTCTTGATCAATTGGCAGCCGGATTAAAACTTGACACACAGGCTCGTCAGGAAATTCATAAACAGCTGGGCTTCTAATTTTTTATTCTGTGAAATTGTTCCGAGTCGGCAAAGCATGACCCGGGCGACGAGATAAAAACATCATCCAATCGACTCAATGGGAGAACAACAATGCATCAATGGCATTTCAGTTATAACGGCCAGCAAGTAGGGCCACTCGATCAAGCCGCAGCGGTAGCGCAAGCGGCGAAGAATCCGAATGGCCATTGTTGGCGGCAGGGCTTTGCCGAATGGCAAGCTATCGCCAGCTGCATGGAATTACGTGCCGAAAGTGCGGCCGGAAGCATATCCGTACCCGCGCCACCGAGCCCGCATCAGCAGCGCACCGATGTGATTGATTACAAAGTTTATGGCGAAGACATGCAATTTGTCGAGATAGAACTCGACCCGGGCGAAAGCGCGGTCGCAGAAGCCGGCTCACTGATGTACAAAGACTCCGCCATTTCGATGGAAACCGTTTTTGGCGATGGCTCGGCGGCCTCAAGCGGTGGCGGCTTCATGGACAAACTTGTCGGCGCCGGCAAACGTCTGATCACCGGAGAAAGTTTATTTACCACGATGTTCTCGCATACAGGCCAAGGCAAGGCGAAAGTTGCTTTCGCGGCACCTTATCCAGGCACGATTGTGCCAATGACATTAAGTAATTACGGCGGGAAAATTATCTGTCAGAAAGATTCTTTTCTCTGCGCCGCGCGTGGTGTTTCGATTGGTATTTTCTTCCAGAAAAAAGTAATGACAGCGCTTTTTGGCGGCGAAGGCTTCATCATGCAAAAACTGGAAGGTGACGGCATGGTATTTATTCATGCAGGCGGCACCATTGTCGAACGCGAATTAAAACCCGGCGAACGCCTTGATGTCGATACCGGCTGCGTAGTGGCAATGACAAGCACGGTGAATTTCGACATTAAATCCGTGGGCAGTGTGAAGTCGGCCTTATTCGGTGGTGAAGGCGTATTCCTCGCCACATTGACCGGGCCGGGGAAAATATGGATTCAATCGCTGCCATTTTCTCGTTTGGCAGGTCGCATGTTTAGTGCGATGCCTCGACAAGGCGGGAGTCGGGATGAAGGTTCCATTCTGGGTGGCCTAGGCGGAATTATTTCCGGTGATCGCGGGTTTTGATTTGATGTTTTTTGTGGCAGCGGCGCGAGCCGCGAATAAACACTCGATGCTGTTTATTCACGGCTTGCGCCGCTCCAATGCGTTATTAATCGTCTTTAAAAATCGCGGTGCCGCGGGTGCCGTCGGGATTTATCCAGCCGCGCGACATACCCCCGGTGTTGAAAGGCATGGCAATATTTCCAGCTTTATCCAAGGCAATCGCACCGCCATCGCCTCCCATTGCAGGAATAATCTTGTTGATAACGTCGTCGGCCGCTAATGCAATTGAATCACCGCGATATTCAACGCGAGAACAGATGTCATGGGCGGCGACGGCACGTATATAAAATTCACCCCATCCAGTGCCGGATACGCCGCAGTTTTCCGTCGCAAAAGTACCGGCGCCAATAATCGGTGAATCACCGATACGGCTCCATTTTTTATTTGTCATGCCGCCGGTCGAAGTGCCGGCAGCGATATGACCTTGTTGATCGAGAGCAACCGCACCGACTGTACCGAAATACGTACCTTGCACGGTATGGGTGGTATGTGAGGCTTCCTTTGCTTTTGCATCCTGCAATTGTTTCAAGCGTTTTTCGGTGTCGAAATATTTCGGATCGACACGTTCGATATCTTTCTGGCTGTCGGCAAATTTTTCGGCACCCTCGCCGGCCAACAGCACATGTGCCGACTTTTCCATCACGCTACGCGCAAGCAAGATCGGATTTTTAATCGTTGTTACGCCGGCAACGGCACCGGCGCGGCGGCTATGGCCTTCCATCACGGAAGCATCAAGTTCATGGCCCCCTTCTGCATTGAAAACAGAACCCTTGCCGGCATTAAACCAGGGCGAATCTTCCAAGACGATAATCGAAGCGCTTACCGCGTCTAATGCATTTCCGCCTTTACTCAGCACTTCATAACCGGCATCTAGCGCTTTATTCAAATCGATATGCATTAACTTTGCATCGGCAACGGGAATCGATTCACGACTGACAACACCGGCACCGCCGTGAATAACCAATGCGAATTTTTTATTATCATTATTATTTTGCATAGTGTTTTCTTTCGAACTTTCATTGGTCATTTGGGTTGCGCCTGAAACAGAGCTAATGGCAAAACCCAGGATAGGAATGGCAACAAATAATAATCGGCGCATGAATGGCTCCCGCGAGACTGTAAGCATAACGGCTTGTACTGTTGAGTCCAAGCCATAAAGTTCTATTTATTATTCGTGTGCGGGTGATTCACGATCGCTTTTGGAAATTCGATGCTGGCCCGGGTACCTTCGTGCAAACGACTTTCCAGTTTTACCGGCCAGTGATAACGGTCGGACAAGCGCCGCACAATCGATAGACCGACGCCTTGGCCTTCTTTGCTGTGGTTGCTGCCACGAAAAAAGGTGTCATACACTTTATCCAGATCTTCTTTTGCCATGCCCACACCAGTATCAATCACGCTGATACGACCGAGCTCGATTAGCACGCGGATACTACCCTCATCGGTGTAATTGCAGGCATTGCGCAAAAGATTGCTGAACATCACACTGAGTACGCGCGAAGGTGCGAACAATTCAAAGTCCTGAATAACTTCAACCCTGAGTTCCACTGGTTTATCGCGCAATAACACTTGTGCTTTATCAATTTCATCGGCCACCACTTCTGCCACCGAAAATTCTTCGTCAGGCAAACCGGTATCACCTTCACGGGCAAGAATGAGAAAGCTTTCAATCAAGGCTTCCATGTCGCGGCCGGCTTGCTTGATGCGAACCAGAGATTTTTGCGATGATGGCGACATGCCTTCATCACCACCCATAATGTCACCGGCGACTCGAATTACGGTGAGGGGCGTTCGTAATTCATGCGATGCGTCTCTTGTAAAATTACGTTCGCGTTCAACAAAATTATTGATTCGTGATGCGTAATCATGCAATGACGATGCCAAGGTAAAGGTTTCGCCTTCAACGTCACTGGGTAAATTTTCCGGCTTAATCGAATTGGCATCTGGGTTTTTCGGGTCCCAAAGCCGCACTTGATTCGCCAGCCATATCACCGGCGATACCGCACGCTTGGAAGCTCGATAAGTACTGAAGGCGATTAAGTAAACCACCGCCAATACCAATGCTAAAGGCACCATGCCAAACCAGAATGCCAGAGCATCGACCTGGTCTTGTTTGAACTGCAAAAACAGATGCCGGTCACCGCTTTGTTCCACCAGGATCAAGGCGCCACCTTTAGCTTGCGGCAAACTGTGGAACCCGATCGCTAGTCCGCGCATGGTGTCCGGCAATACGGCTTCCGAATCGCCCTCGAACAACAGATACCCTTTCATATTGTAGGTATCGGGTGCCGTCGCATTTTTATTGGCGCGCAATATATCCCAGTAATGTTCGGCTTCTTTTTCAAGCGCCTGCCGAATCAAAACATGTTTAAGAATTATCGATGCGCCATAAACGCCCAGCACCGCCGCAAAACTAATCACGACGGCCTGCAGAATAAACGCGGTCCAGATTTTTCGACGCAGACCGGCGTTCGACGATAGCTTTGTCATGATGGGTGACTTACGTTCTTTAGTTGGCTTACGCGGTTGGCACAGTCTCTAAATCGGCAATACGATAGCCCGCTGTCTGGACAGTGTGCAGTAACTGCTTATCAAACGGACGGTCCACGCATTTACGCAAATTATAGAGATGGCTGCGTAGTGTGTCGGAGTCAGGCAAGCCATCGCCCCAGATTTCGCGTTCAATATCACGCCGCGTGACTACGCGTGGAGATTCACGCATCAATATGGTCAGCAAACGTAAGCCAATGGGCGATAGAAAAATTTCTTGGCTACCGCGCGTCACTCTCAAGCTGGCGGTGTCCAATACCAAATCGGCAATTTTCAAGACTTCGGCACTTACTTGACGCCGATCGCGACGAATCAGTGCGCGCACCCGTGCTTCCAGTTCCTGAATGGCAAAAGGTTTGACCAAATAATCGTCAGCGCCCGCTTCCAGTCCGGTAACTTTGTCATTGAGGGTATCGCGTGCGGTCAGCATTAATACAGGTGTTGATTTTTTTGCTTCATTACGCAGGCGGCGACACAGATCGGTACCGTCTAGCCGCGGCAGCATCAAGTCCAGCACAATAACGTCGTAACTATTATCTACCGCCAGACGGTAGCCGTCCAAGCCGTCACTGGCGTAATCGACACCGAAGCCTTTGGATTCAAGATATTCGCCCACCATCTCCGACAAATTACGATTGTCTTCGACTAACAAAATTAATCCTGACGGGTCATCGCGGCGCATAAATCTCTCCAAGGGGTTTCATGCCGGTATTAGACGTGAAGCTAAGTTCAGCTAATGTGA
>Ga0105048_10018631_pt1 | contig 10667 bp, 8 predicted proteins | sample MAT05_FD_78382 | JGI IMG/M metagenome (GOLD analysis project Ga0105048, IMG submission 78382) | Freshwater microbial communities from Lake Fryxell liftoff mats and glacier meltwater in Antarctica - MAT-05 | ecosystem: Environmental > Aquatic > Freshwater > Ice > Liftoff microbial mat | place...
ATCCGATCTTCGCCCAAATGTCACCGAAAGAAAACATGCGTTGTTTACTCTTGGAAAGAGATGCCCCCTCCAGAGCTTCCCGTCCCGCGGGTCTCCGACGTCCTCCGCGACCTGGTTACCCGGCCGCGTGAGTATCTGCTCCGCCGCTGGCATTGGAAGGCGGCTTTTTGTTCCGCCTGCATCCGGTTCACCATCTTCTTCGCCGCCAACGCGTCGGCCGGATGGAAAGCCGCCTGGGGGGCCGCTTTGGCCGAATTCCTCTATCGCCTGGCTGCCTCGGGCTGCTATGGCTCCATCACCCAGGCCTTCCGTCAGGCCCAGCCCTTCTGGCTCGCGAACCTCACCGCTGCCGTGCTGGTGCCCCTCTTTCAGCACCTCTTTGAATTCCTCATCCATTGGCTCCGCGGAACGCCGAATCTCAAAGCCTCCATACTGATCTCCGCCGCCTTCACCGTCTTCTCGACGCTCTTCAATCTTTACTCCATGCGCCGCGGATCGCTCGTGGTCGGCGCTGGCGCCAAAACGCTCTGGGAGGATATCCTGGCCTTCCCCAGGCTCCTGGTCGGCTTCCTCTCCAGCCCCTTCACCGTTTCCGCTTCCCGATGAAAAGCCTCCATCTGACGAACTCCTGGCACGCCCGCTCCGGCGGCATCGCCACCTTCTACCGCGCATTACTGGACGAAGCCGAACGCCAAGGCCGCGACATGGCCATGGTGATCCCCGGCGAGCAGGACGGCTGCGAGCGCCGCACCCACACGCGCATCTACACCGTCCGCGGCACGCCGTCGCCCTTCAATCCCAGCTACCGCGTCATCCTCCCCAATGCCTGGCCCGGCATCAACCGCCGGGTGGCCGAGATCGTCCGCGAAGAACAGCCCGACCTCATCGAAGTCTGCGACAAATACTCGCTCCACTACCTCGCCGGCCTCATTCGCCGCGGCCTCTTCAGCCTTCCGCACCGGCCTGTCCTCATCGGCCTCAGCTGCGAACGCATGCGCGATTCCGTCGCAGCCTATATCGCTTCCGGCCCCCTCGCCGATCGCCTCTCCCGCTTCTACATGAAGTGGCTTTACTTTGCCTTTTTCGACCATCACCTCACCGTCTCCACCCACACCGCCGACGAGCTCCGCGACGCCGGCCGCGGCCACGTGCGCCAACGCGGCGTCTGGATTCGCCCCATGGGCGTCGACCTCGCCAACTTCAGCCCCCACCTTCGCAACGCCGCCTTCCGCCACCAACTCGCCCGCCGCGCCCAAGGCAACGCCGACTCCCGTCTGGTCCTCTACGCCGGCCGCCTCGTGCCCGAGAAAAATCTGCCTCTCCTCCTCGACACGTTCGAGCAACTCCTTGCCGACCACGACGCCGACTATCGCCTCATCGTCGCCGGCGACGGCATCCTCCGCCCTTCTCTGATGGAGCAAGCCGAAAAGCGCTTCCCCGGGTACTCGCTTTGGCTGGGCCATCTCGAAGACCGGGAGGCCCTCGCCCGCCTCTACGCCAACGCCGACATCTTCCTCCACACCAATCCTCACGAGCCCTTCGGCATTTCGCCGCTTGAAGCCATGGCCAGCGGCGTACCCGTCGTGCTGCCTAATTCCGGTGGCGTGCTCTCCTACGCCGACGCAAGCAACGCCATCCTCGCCGAGCCGGACCCCGCTTCCATGGCCACCGGCGTCCGCCGCGTCTTCACTACGGACCCCACCGAGCGCATCGCTCAAGCCCGCACCACGGCCCTTCGTTACGACTGGACCGTGATCGCCCGCGACTTCCTCGACCTCTACGCCGGCTTCCTGCGCGGTGAATCTCCCGCCCAACCCGACTTCCTCTCCACCCCCGGCTCCTGGCTGGGCCTCGAAACCGGGAATTAGATTATGATTCACTTAGACTTCATCGTCGTTCGCTACAATCGTCTATGGTGGATATGCGCCTTTTGTTTGTCCTTCTCACCTGCGGCCCACTGCTGACGGCCAACCCCCTCGAGCTGGCCATTCGGCGTGCGAGGCTCTCCCGCACCAGCGCCACCCAAACCCTGGCTACTCAGCATCGCCGCGAAGTGGTCTTATTCGGCGCGATCCCGCTCGAATGCGGACTCGACGCCTTCGAAACCCGCGTCCGCGGCATTCAAACCTTTAAGAAAGGGCCGGAGGTCCTCGCCGTCGGACTCTTCCAGCCTCATGCCGCCCTGAACGATCTCCGCACCCTTAAGTTCGCCGACGCCGAACTCGACTCGCTCCGCCGTTGCCGCCCCGGCGAATGCGATTGGCGCCTGCCAAAGACCGCGATCGAACGCCTCCATCGCGACGCCCGCTGGGACCAGCCCGGTGCCCGTCAACGCGCCAACGACATCGTCCGCGACGAAATTCTCGCCAGTATCCGCGCCTATCAGGAAGGCGGCGCCACTCGACTCCCCGCCTATCACGACAAAGCCACCGCCCTCTCCACGGGCGTGGAATCCCGCGAAATGATCGAAGCTTCTCGCGGCCTGCTCGCCGAAGTCCCCGAGTTACAACGGCACTTACTCACTTACCCGGCCGCGCCACTCTCCGGCGCCGAAGACTTCTTCTATTGGTCGCTCGAGAAGATGGGCCCCCGCCCCGTCTTCAGCGCCACCCACATGACGATTTACCGCACCGGCCCGCGCCTCTATATCGTGTCCCGCCAAATCTACGGCAATCACTATCTCGACGGCGCCCTCGGCATCAGTCGCCTGGAGCAGGACCCCGTCCACGCCGATCGCGCCTGGCTCGAATACGTCAATCGTTCCCGCCTCGGTTTGCTCGATGGGGCCTTCTCCTCCGTCCGCCGGATGATCCTCGAAGAGGCACTGCGCCGCACCCTGCATCGCTATTTGAACGACCTCGCCTTGAGGGTCCGCCGCCCCACCCTGACCGCAGCTTCCTTGAGTAACCGATAAGTTGAATGACCATCGCCCCGGTCATCAACGCTTTCCTGTCGAAGTAGGCGTCCCCTCAAAGTACTTCTTCACAATCCATTCCGGCTGCCACTGATCCGGCTCCCGCTTCCGCCCCGTCAAGTCGACTCGCTCCGGAGGCTTGCTCTCCAAGGGAATCGCCACCGTGTCTCCCACCTTCACTTGCCACTCCTTCATCAACCCCCGCAACCGGGCAATGTGCGGCGCGCTCTCCGGCCGGTCATACAAGTTATTCGTCTCGTAGGGATCCTTCTGTAAGTCGAATAACTGCAAATACCCCAACTTCGGATAAGCAATCAGCTTCCAACGCTCGTCCCGCACGGCCCGCTGAATATCCAGGAACGGCAGAAATACCGAGTCCCGCAACTTACTCTTCTTACCTTCCCACAAAGGCCGCAAACTATAACCCGCCATCCCCGCGGGCGGCGTCACCCCGGCGACGTCGCACAGCGTCGGAAACATATCCAACAAGTAAGTAAATGCCGTCACCGTCTTGCCCTTCGGCACCCCCGGCCCGGCGATGATCATTGGCGTGCGCATGCTATGTTCGAACACGCTTTGTTTCCCCAATAACCCATGGCTCCCCAACGCCAAGCCATTGTCCGCCGTATAGACAATGATCGTATTCTCGGCCTCGCCCGTCTTCTCAAGCGCCGCCAACACTCGCCCAATCTGCTCATCCAAATGCGTGATCATCCCGTAATATTCCGCTAGTTGATCTCGCACCATCGCTTCCGTCCGGGGCCAAGCTCCCAAATTCTCATCCCGCCCGCCCTTCATCATGCCATTGTCAAAACCCAACTGCGGCTGAAAATTCTTGGGCAGCGGCGGCAATTGCTTATAGTAAGCCTCCCGTTGTGGAACCGGCGGCATCCGCGGATCATGCGGCGCCGTAAATGCCGTATAAGCAAAAAATGGCTTGGCGAGGTCGCGCGTCTCCAAAAACTCAATCACTGAGTCGGCAAACATCTCGCTCGAAAACTTTTCGCCTTGCCGCGGCGGCGTTAATTTGCCATCCGCCCCCAGATCATGCACCGGCACCTTCAGATGGTCACTCATGCCGCCGAACATGATCGTTTTGCCCCGTTGGAAGGCCCGCAACCAGGATGCCTGCCCGTTATGCCACTTCCCCGTGCCAAACGTCGCGTACCCATTCTCGCCCAATAACTCCGGGAGTAACTTCTCGCCCTTCAGCGCCACGGTATCGATATGCATCCACGTCTTGCCGGTCATCAACATCGCGCGGCTCGGCATGCACACCGCCCCACTGTTGCCGCCAAAAATGTAATTCCTCCGGAAACTGACGCCCCGCGCCACCAGCCGATCTAAATTGGGCGTCCGGATATGCGAATTACCATGCGCATGAATCGTATCCGCCCGCTGGTCATCGGCAAACAAGAACAGGATATTCGGCCGTTTCCGGTTCTGCGCCGGCAAAGCCGCCGCGGTAAAGGCACCCAACAGGTTTCGACGCGTCATCCCGCCATAGTATCCAAGAAACTAGGCCGGTGGGCTCCAACGCCGCAGCGCAGTCTCCAGCGACAGCAGCATGATCGGCTTGCTCAAGAAGTCGTCCATCCCCGCGTCCAGGCAACGCTGCCGCTCGTCCTCCATCGCGCTCGCCGTTAGCGCCACAATCGGCAACCGCGCAAACTCCCCGCCCCGCGCCCGAATCGCCCGCGTCGCGGCATAGCCATCGAGTTCCGGCATCTGGCAATCCATCAGCACCAAATCCACCGTCGCCGTCTGCAACTTCTCCAGCGCCTCTTGGCCATGGTTCGCCACCGTCACCGCGCAACCCAACCGCGATAACATCTTGGCCCCAATCATCTGATTCACGGGGTTATCTTCTACCAACAATACCCGCAAGCCCAACTGCGCCAAGCTTTCGGTGTGTGCCACCACCGCCACCTGCTCCTCCGGCTCACATTCCTCCAACGCCTCCAAAGGCAAGGTCACCCGAAACACCGACCCCACCGCGACCTCGCTCTCCACCGACACGCGGCCCCCCATCGCCTCCACCAATCGCCGCACAATCGACAGCCCCAAGCCGCTTCCGCCAAAGCGCCGCGTCGTCGACGAATCAGCTTGGACAAAGGGCTCAAAAAGGGTCAGCAGCGCCGCGGGCGAGATCCCCATCCCGGTATCTTCCACATGAAACGTAATCAGACTCGCGTCCGCGCTCACCCGCAGCCGCACCTCACCCCGCTCCGTAAACTTAATGGCGTTTCCCACCAAATTCAACAGAATCTGCCGCATCCGCTGCGGATCGCTCAAAATCAGGCGCGGCACCCCCGGCTCCACCACCAAGCGCATCCCCACCCCCTTCGCGTCGGCCTTCGCCTGAAACAGCGCCAACAGACTCTCGCCCAGCCCGTAGACCTCCACCGGCGCCCGCTCCAAGCGGATCTTGCCCGCCTCCACCTTGGCCAGGCACAAGATGTCGTCCACAATGCTCACCAGATCTTCGCCAGATTGCCGGATCACCTCCACCAGCTTCTTCTGCTCCGCGTCCAGCGGCGAACCCTCCAGAATCTGCACGGTTCCCAGCACTCCGTTCATCGGCGTGCGGATTTCGTGGCTCATCGTCGCCAAAAATTCCGTCTTGGCTCGGTTCGCACTCTCCGCCGCTTCCGTCGCCTTCGCCAGGGTCGCCGTGCGTTCCTCTACCTTCTCCTGAAGCCACCGGTTCCGGTCGAGCAACTGCTTCTGCCGCCGCCACAGGACAAAGCCCACCCCCAGCACCAAGGCCAGAATTGTCATGGCCTGCACCCATCCGCGTTGCAGCAGCGCCGGCTCGATCTCCAGAGACACCCGCAACACCCGCCCATTCCAAGCTCCCCCCTGGCTCGACGTCTGGACGACAAACTGATACGACCCCGGCGGCAGCCCCGGATACTGCTGCGTCCTCGCCTCATTGCAAGTTCGCCACGCCCGGTCGAACCCTTCCAGGCGCACGCGGCAGAAATCGCCGCCCAACGCATCCAGCCGCACCGTCTGAAACTGAAACTCCACCGTCTTGCCCCCGGGCGGGATCTTCAGTGCGCGGTTCAAGTCCTGCCGGGCCCCGTCCAGCGTCAATTGCCGCAGCACCGCCATCGGCGCCGGTGGCACCCGCTCAAAATCGGCCGGCTGCAGCGAGACCAAACCCAACAGCCCCGGCACCCAAATCCGCCCGTCCGCCGTCATCGCGCCCGTCGACGAGGTCGCTAGTCCGAAGTTCGTGGTCGGCAGCGTTTGCTCATTGCCGAAGCGTTCGACAAAGAAATGCTCGGCCTCTCCGCCCCGCGCTACTGCCAGTGCCTGCGCCCGGTCTAACCGCACCAGCCCCATCCGCGTGGCGCACCAGATCTTTCCGAACTTATCTTCGCTAATGTGAAAGATCTGGTCACCCATCAAGATCGGATGCTTGGTTAAGAAACGCCGCTCGGCCGGAGAATAGATCTCCAAGCCATCGAGTGTCCCCATCCACAGCAGGCCCTCCCGATCGCTCGCCAAGCTATACCAAGCTCGTGACCGTTCCGGAAACGCATTCTCCGCCGGCCGGTACCGCACCCCCTCCAGCCAGTGCAAGCCCGAGTATTGCGATATCGCCCACACCTTGCCGCCCGGATCCTTCGCCCACTGCCGCACCCGTGGCGGCCCATCCAAGGGCTCCGCCAGCCACTTCTCCCCGGCACGCCGACGCAGCCGGAAGTGGCCTTCGTTATTCGCCAGCAGCAATGCCGTCGAGTCTTCCCACGCCAAACCAGTCATCCCGCCGTACCGGATTGGCCCTGCCAAGGCAATGGGCTGCACCGGCCCCCTTCCCGGCCCCGTTCCCGGCCCCCTTCCTGCCCAAAAAATACCCTTCGCCCCCGCCGCCAGCACCCCACCCGCCGGATGCGCCACCATCGCCTGCGTCTCGGAGATGCCAGCCTCCGTCAGCCTCTGCACCACCCGGCCCCCATCAATCCGAATCAGCCCCGATTCCCTCGTACTGCCCCAAACTTGCCCGTCCCGATCCGTCGTCACCCCCGTAAAGTGACTCTCCGGAGCCCCTTTCTGCTGCGTAAATGTCTGAAAGATCGGATGGCTCAACCGGTAAAGATTACCCCACACCCCACCCAACCAGATATTCCCCTGCGGATCCTCCGCTATCGTCGAGAAAACTTCTTCTTGCGCCCCACCCAATTCCATCGATTCGATCCGTGCCCCGCACCACCTCGCCACCGCGCGAAGCGAACCCATCCAGATGCATCCGTTCCGGTCTTCCAGCAGTTCCATCACCCGCGGGTGTGGCAGGCCATCCACCACGGTCCACTCTCGCGCCACGCCATCCTTCCAGCGAAACAGCCCCTTGGTGCTGCCAATCCACACCGTGCCGCTCCGGTCCACCAACAAACTCAATGGCGCCGCCCCCGGCTTCCCCACCCCCGGCTTCCCTGCCCCCGGCTTCCCTGCCCAGTGCGTAGGGGACGACCACCCCCCACCGGGCCGCCGCGAGAAAAGCCGGCTGCCGGACACGCCCCACAACACCCCATCCGCGCCACGCGCCATATGCGTCAGCCGGCTTCCCTCCGGCGCGCCGAACAGCCGCTCCTCCAGCGACAGGCTCGTCGACGGCGGCGCTAGCCTTCCCGCCACGCTTTCCGCCGCGCTGGTCCGAATCCGGCTTAAACCTGTTACCCGCCCCACCTCCACCTGCTCGCCGTCCGAAGACTCCAGCAGCAGCTGCACTGCCGAGTCCTGCCGTCCCACCGTCGGGGACTCCATGGCCATCACCTCAAAGCTGGCAAATCCCCCAAACCGGTCCCGCCGGATCTGGAAGACGCATCCGCTCCCGGCGCCCACCCAAATCTGCCCCTTTTTTCCCGCCAACAGCGCATTTAGCGAATTGCTGCTACAACTCCCCGTCCCCTTCGGGCGGAACATATCCCCCAGCCGGAAGACCTGCGCCCGGCTTCCGTCAAAACGCGCCAAACCGTGGTTGGTTGCCAGCCACACATACCCATCGCCCGATGCCAACAGCGCCGACACCGTCTCTTCGGGAATCCCCGCCTGCGCCCCCCAATGCCGCACCGTCAGGCTCGCCAAGCTCTCTTCCGGCCCAATCGCCACCAAGCTCGACGCCATTGCCAAACACAGACCCCACCGCCACCGCTTTTCGATGATCATCCCGCGCATTCAGCTTACATCGGGCGAATGCTCGCCCTTTTCCACAGGTCTTTCCGCTATTTTTTAGGGTCCGACCCCAAAAGCGGGCCCCAAAAAGCAGGCCCCAAAAGCGGGCCGGTGCTGCCGGAAGCCTATCCACTCACCGCAATCTAAGATTCTGCCATAGTTCTCACCTAATTCTTCACTCCATTCGCGCAAAATACCCCGTCTTATGGCGCGTTCGCAGCCCCTCCCGCTTGCACCGGATCCGGATCTTGCGGAAAGTCCCATCGCGCTCCGCCTGGCTACTCGTGTAGGCCAAATCGTAGGCGCTCCGCAGCATCTCCGCCATCTGCCGGAACGCCTCCCGCAAGTTATCGTCCTCGCCCGCATCGAACTCCAACCCGCCCGTCTCATTCGCCAGCCGCCGCATCACCGATCGGCCATACTTGTTCCGCGCTGTCCACTGCCCCCTCTTCAGTTCCGTGTACCGTAAAGCAAAGATCGTGGCGCCGCATTCCTGAGCCGTTTCCATCGCATCCAGCAGATTCCGCGCGCTCGCGTTGTCCTCGCCATCCGAAAACACGATGATCGCCCGCCGCCCCTCAAGGCCCTGCAACGCCTTCGCCGCCTCCACCAGCCCGTCGTAGAACGAGGACCCCTGCTCGCGCACTTCCACCGGCCCCAACTTCCGGTACACCGCAGTCGACTTCGCTTTCTGAAACGCCTTCAGGGCCTCATCCAACCGCTCCGGCCGCCCATCCGCCGGCGCCACCTCGTAGACATTCCGCCCAAAGCAGATCAACATCGCACGGTCCTGCGGCTTCAGCGTCGTCTGCAAAAACTCCCGCAAATCCCGCCGGTGCTCCTTGAGAAAATCCTCTTGCGACCCCGACACATCCGCCAAAATCGCTAGCGTTAACGGCGAATTTGCCGCGCGGGAAAAGAAGCGTACCTTCTGCGCCACCCCGTCCTCGAAGACCTCAAAGTCTTCCGCGCTCAGGTCACGCACCAGTTTCCCGCTCGCATCGGTCACCGAAAACGGCACACTCACCAGGTTTACTTCCACCCGCATCGGCGCCGGTTCCTGAGCGAGAGCGAAAGGGGAAAAAAGAAAGAGTCGCCGTTCCATGTGGAGGACATACGCACCAAACGCCGGAAAGGTGCCATTTTTTATCGACGTTAACGACCGAGACGCCGATGATGACGGCACCGGTGGGGCCTTTCACGAAACCCGAAATACAGCCCGTAGCTTTCTGGCGAGCGCGGAGCTGAAGCTCCGGAAGTGGCTGCGGGAGGATGTGGCCTATGTCATCACGCCAGAGGAGGCGGCGGGTTTCCGTGCGCTCAAGAGCGGAGGAGCGAGAGAAGTTGGTTGAGCAATTCTGGGCGCGGCAAGTTTGGGGGGAAAAGAGCCGGGTTGGAAGACGTCGCGGGGCCGGATCTACATCTTGAAGGGTCCGCCGGATGAAATCGAGTTGCATCCGGCGGAGGGCCGGGAGATGTGGCTCTACCGGTCGCCGCGGGAAATCTTCGAGTTCAAACTTTAGCGACGAGAGACAAACGGAACCAGGGCCGGTGCTGCTCGACTTTGCCGTCGACCAGGCCGGCCTTTTGGGCCAATTGCTGGAGTTCGTGGGCGTGGAAGGCGGCTTCGACCGAGACGGGCCCGTCGTGGAGGACGATTGGGCTCCAGCGCAGGAGCCAGGCGGTGGAGGGCAGAAAGTAGTAGGCGAGGGGATGGCGCTCCAGGTCCTGAATGACTACGGCGTGACGGGCACACCGGCGCATGTTCGAGAGCAACTCGACTACCTGAGCGTCGGTGAAGTGGTGCAGGAAAAGGGCGCAGTGGACGATGTCGAATGAATGGTCGCGAAAGGGCAGGGCGAAGGCGTCGCCGGTGACCTTGGGGTGGGGGGCGTCGCGCAGATTGCGGGTTTGCCAATCGAGGCAGGTGACCCGGGCGTTGGGGAAGGCGCGCGTCACCGTGCGGGCAACGTCGCCGGTGGCGGCGCCGACGTCGAGCATGGTGAAGGCGTCGTTTGCCCCGTAAAGACGACGTAGGGACTGCCGCAGCACGCGATGGCCCCCGAACCAGCGGTTGATGAAGGTGAGTTCGCCGAGGTTGGTGCGGGCCTCGTCGTCGGTCGCGGTATCGAGCAGTTCGGGGACGATGATGCGGCCGTTTCTTGCGCGAATCAAAGCTCGATGAAGCCTTCGAGATAGAAGGCGCCGTGGCCGGAGATAAGGACGCGGTCGCCTTGGGTTTCGCACCACAGTTCGCCGCCGCGGAGGGAGATTTGGCGGGCGGTGAGTTGCGTTTTTCCGAGGCGCTCAGCCCAGTAGGGGGCGAGCATGCAGTGGGCGGAGCCGGTGACGGGGTCCTCGTCGATGCCGGCGCGGGGGCCGAAGAAGCGCGAGACGAAGTCCACGGTGTCGCCGGGAGCGGTGGCGATAAGGGCGAAGTGTTCGATGCCGGCGAGGGCGCGCATATCGGGATGGAGCGCCGCGACTTCGGCCTCGGTAGCGAAGACGGCCATCTCGAAGGCGCCGGTGAAATGGGCTTGTGGTTGCGCTCCTAAGGCCTGGGCGAAGTCCG
>Ga0105048_10018632_pt1 | contig 10666 bp, 10 predicted proteins | sample MAT05_FD_78382 | JGI IMG/M metagenome (GOLD analysis project Ga0105048, IMG submission 78382) | Freshwater microbial communities from Lake Fryxell liftoff mats and glacier meltwater in Antarctica - MAT-05 | ecosystem: Environmental > Aquatic > Freshwater > Ice > Liftoff microbial mat | place...
ATAAACACGCTGCGCATATTTTTTTCCTTTTCACTTCTATGGTCTGGGTAATGAGTTAGCCAACGGTCTCGTACAAATGGGGAGAATCTGGCACGACCAATGCCTCATGCTTTGCGCTGCCAACGGGCTTGTACAATCGATACGCCAGCCAACTCTGCCATGGACAACCCCTGGCCATTCGAGGCCGCCACATTTTGGGTCAGTTGTTCAAGGTTGCGCGCGCCAGGGATCGCCGCCGAAACGGCCTTGGGGGTGATGGCATAGCGCAGGGCAAATTGCCCCAAGGTCAATCCGTCATCGGGCATGACGCGCGCAAAGGCAGCGGCTTGATCGACATAGTCCGGCACCTTATCACCCAACATGCTGGCACGATACTCTTTACTCACGGCCTTGCCTGGTTCGAATTTGCCGGTGAGGATGCCGCGCGCCATGGGCATTCGCACCAAGATACCCGTGCCATGTTCTTCGGCCAGCGGAAAGAGTGCTTCACCGCTGGCCGGTTGTACCATGCTATAGTCCACTTGGAGCACATCGGCCACGCCGTTTTCCATCAGCCATTGACCGCTAGCCACATCATTGATCGAAACCCCAGCAAAGCGAATCTTGCCCTGCGCCTTTAGCTTGGCCATCGCTTCGGGCCAGTCAAATTGTTGCAGGTCCGCCAGGTTGGGGCTATGCAATTGGTAGATATCGATACAGTCACGGTGGAGCCGTTGTAGACTTGCCTCGGCCTGGGCAATAATGCGCGCCGCCGAGAGATCTTTGGCATTCGTTGCGCGCACGCGGCTGATCTTGCTGGCGATCAGCATGTCGCGGCGGTTGCCAATTGCTTGGCCCAAAATTTCTTCGCTGCGGCCCCAGCCATAGGACTCGGCGGTATCAAAAAGATTAATACCCAGCGCAATCGCCTGATGGACCAAATCGATCCAATGGCTATCAGGACTTTGTGCTTCGCCCAGCCGGTTGCAGCCCAGGCTGATTTCCGAAATGTTGGCCGCATGTTTACCAAGTTGGCGATAGTGCATTTATGCTCTCCGATCGTCCAATCTGCTGATATTTCTCTGGTGCTCGCTCAATAGTGCGCATTGTACCATGCGCTTTATTGCCTTGTCTAACGCATGTGAAAAGCCCCCAAATGTGCTACCCTTGGCAAAAACTGTTACAATCAACCCTATTCCTGTTTCTTTAGGTCAGCGATAGAAGCATCACTCATGGACAAACAACCCATTTCAGTTCAAGCAGTTCGTACCGCGCCCTATAGTACGCGGGTCAAGTTGCTCCCATTGGCGATCTTGCTCGCCTTGCTCAGCGGCTGTGGCAGTAGCTTTGGCCCCGCCAGTGCCGCGCCGACGGCCACGCCAACGCGTGAATATGTGGCTGTGCCCACCTTTACGCCTACCCCCGCGGGAGCAGCCCCAACCGTAGAACTGACCGTAGAACCAAACATAGCCGTGGCCGCCGCGCCCGCAACCTTTCCCGTCACGCCAACGGTTGCGGTAACAACGACAAGCGTGGTCACAACGCCGGTGGCGACACCAGCCAGCGCCGCGCGGCTAACCGTCACCGGGGATGCGATCAACATTCGCAGCGGTCCAGGGACGGATTTTGATAGCATCGGCACGGCGGCACTGGGCCAAAGTTTCCCGCTACTTGCCCGCAACGCCCAGGGCGATTGGTGGCAGGTTTGCTGTATCAATGAGCAGCCCGGCTGGATCTTTGGTGCGCTGGCTACGGTTGAAGGGGCAGAAAATCTGGCCGTCGCCGCAGAGATTTCAGCGCAGCCTACATCCGCCGCGCTGGCCGCAGCTACCATCGCCCCAACACTTGCGCCCGTCGCCGAAGCACCAACCACGGCACCCGCAGAACCGACGAGCGCGCCCGCGCCATTGCCACCGGTCGCCACCGATTCAAGTGCCGGCGATTTCAATCCCGATGCCCACTATCAAATTGTCCACTACCGTGTGCTGGGATTAAACGAAAACAATGGCGGCGTGCGTGACAGCCAAGCGCAGCATCATATTTTTCTTACAGTGCTCGACCAGGCTGGAAACGGAATCGATGGGGCCGTTGTCGAAAATTTAGTCGGCGAAAAAGGTCAGACGATTACGGGCAACAAAGGCCCAGGCAAAGCCGAAATCACCATGTACTACGAGCCGTTCAAGTTGCGCGTGGCAACCGATGGATCGGGTCCGGTCACTAGCCAAACCTCCAATCAGATGGGCTTGGCCTTTCCCCATCTCCCCGATATTGTGGGCAAGTTGGGCGATGTCAATTATGAATATGGCGTCTGTCCGACGCTCGAGATCAAATGTACGTGGCCGATCCAAGGCATCCATTTTTCCTACGAAATCACTTTTCAGAAAGTTAAATAGAGCGTACGTCAAGTAGTCGAAATAGGAAACATCATGAAACGTGTTCTCCTCACCGGTGCCGCGGGGCGGATCGGCACCGCGTTTCGTCAGTTAGCCGATACGCGCTATGCGTTTCGCTTGGTTGATCGCAACGGCGCACAGATCACCGATCCCGGTAATCACAAAGTTGTTACCACAGATTTAGCCGATCTCGCGGCCTGCCAGGCCGTCTGCGCAGAGATGGATCTGGTTGTTCATCTGGCAGCCGACCCTTCACCACGCGCAGATTTTTATGAATCGTTGCTGGACAACAACATCAAAGCGGCCTACAACATCTTGCGCGCGGCCAAAGATCAAGGTTGTCAGCGGGTGATCTTTGCCAGCAGCATCCAGACCATCGAAGGCTATCCGCTGGATACCCAGGTCCACCCGGAAATGCCCCCCAAGCCCATGAATATGTATGCCGCGACCAAGGTCTTTGGCGAAGCCATGTGTCACTATTTCGCCTATGCCGAGGGGCTTTCCTGTATCGCCATCCGGGTTGGAGCCTATGGCGGCAATGCGAATTATGCCGAGCACCCCGAGAAAATGGACAGCCGCAACCTAAGCGCCTATGTCAGCCCGCGCGATCTAACCCACCTGATTGTGCAATGTCTGGAGACGCCCGACCTGCCCTATGCGGTTTTCCAGGCCGTTTCGGACAATCGCTTCAAGCGCATGGATATTACCTCGGCGCGGCGGCTCGTGGATTATCAACCCCAAGACGACGCTTTTGATCTGTTCAACACCGGCATTCACCACAACGCGCGCTGGTATAAAGAATGGGACCGTGGCAAACACAAGCCATAAATTTGGCGCAATTTATATCCGTTGATGCAACAATTTGGTGCTGGCCTGGCCAGCTGAAAAGAGATCACAGATGGCAACCCAACCACCTATCCGCTTTGCGACCATTGGCCTCAATCATTTTCACATTTATGGGCAAACCAACCTGCTCTTGCGCGCCGGTGCCGAACTGGTCGCATTTTATGCCGACGAGGCAGATTTGGCCGCGCTCTACCAAAAAGATTACCCGCAGGCCAAACAAGTTGCCGACAAGCGCGAGATTCTGGAAGATCCGTCGATACAGTTGGTGATCAGCGCGGCGATTCCTTGCGATCGCGCGCCGCTGGGCGTGGAAGTCATGCGCCATGGCAAAGATTATATGAGCGATAAACCTGGCTTTACTACCCTGGAGCAATTGGCCGAGGTACGGCGCGTCCAACAAGAGACAGGGCGCATCTACTCCATCGACTACAGCGAACGCTTGGAGACGCGTGCGTCGGTGAAGGCCGCTGAATTGGTCCAAAGCGGCGCGATTGGTCGCGTCATCCAAACCCTGGGCCTGGGACCCCATCGCCCGCGGCTGGCGCAACGACCGTGGTGGTTCTTCGAGCGTGCCAAATATGGCGGCATTATCTGTGACATTGCCTCCCACCAGTTCGATCAATATCTGTTTTATACAGGTGAAACCGACGTTGAGGTTGTCCATGCCCAAGTTGCCAACTATCATCATGCTGAGCATCCCGAATTTGAAGACTTTGGCGATGTGGTGGTGCGCGGCCAAAATAGTACTGGCTATATCCGCGTCGATTGGTTCACGCCAGATGGATTAGCCACCTGGGGCGATGGCCGCACGGTGATCATGGGCACGGACGGCTATATTGAGTTGCGCAAATATATTGACATCGCGGGCCGCCCCGGCACGGATCACCTGTTTCTGGTGACCAATGAGAAAACCGAGTATATCGACTGCAAAGATCTAGAACTGCCCTACGGTCGTCGGTTGCTCGCTGATATTATTAACCGGACCGAGACAGCCATGCCCCAGGAACATTGTTTCCGCGCCTCCGAGCTGGCGCTCAAAGCGCAAGCCATGGCGACCCGATTGGGTCATTTACGCTAACGGGCAAAACGATAAAGGGCAAAATCCATAAAAAGCACCCCGGATCGGTTGCGATCTGGGGTGCTTTTTGTTATGCTAATTCCAAGTAGCCAAAGTAGCTTGGTCGATGAAAGTCAGCGGGGTCGATCATGGTGGGGGACCAGCAACTAAATTCATCGGTCGCCTGGCGTGGGCGCTCGATGCGGTAAAAATTGGCGCGCCACACCTTGGGCAGGTCACCAGGTGCGCCAATCGAAGCCCAGGGCATTGCCAACACGGCCTGCCAGCGATTGTTAGCGTCATCACGCTGGGCGGCCCAGCGCAGATCCGGACAATCCCAGGCAAAGTCGATGGTAATATTCGTGCGATCTTCTGTGGGGTTGTAGGCTAGCACATCGAGCAGCACGCCATTGGGGCTGACTTCAAATTCGTAATAGGTGACCGGGGTTGCTTCGCCGGGCGCCAGGAAAACCTCGACCACTTCCTCATCATAGATCGCCTCATCGCGCTGGGTATAGGTACCCCAAATATCATTGTCATCACAGGCAAAATGCACAAAGAGGGCACGGTTGTTGTAACAGACGCGCGTCACAGTTTGCTGGGCTGCCGGCCCAGAACCATCGGCGAGCAGAAAAGGCGACAGGGTCGCCGCCGCTGTCCATGCCCAGGCAAAGGGATCGGCGGCCTCGTCCCAATGCTCGTCAACACGCGGGACAACCAACGTTGGCAGTGTCATCGTCATCTACGCTTTCTATCTTTTCTGTGTGTTTGTTCTGGCTAATGATCAATCGCAGCGCCATCGTCGGGATGGAACAGCCCTGGGTGACGACGTGCCTCGCCCAGCTGAGCGGTGAGTGCTGCTTCGTCGAGTTCAATGCCCAACCCTGGTAGGGTCGGCAGAGCGATATAGCCATCCTTCACCACAAAGGGTGTTTTTAGGTAGCCCTCGCCCAAATGCACTTGCTCCTGCGCCAGGAAATTCGGAATGGCAGCATCCAGTTGCAGACCTGCCGCCAGCGAAATTGGCCCCAAGGGACAGTGTGGGGCAACCGCCGCATAATAGGCTTCAGCCATCCCGGCAATCAGCCGCCCTTCAAAGATACCCCCGACATGGGAAAGATCCGGCTGGAGAATGGTCGCGGCCCCTTTTTCCAACACTTCGCGAAAGCCCCATTTGGTAAATAATCGTTCACCTGTGGCAATAGGGATGTGGGTTTTACGCGCCAGATCGGCCATGACATCAATATTTTGGCACTGCACAATCTCTTCAAAAAACATGGGCTGGTAGGGTTCCAGCGCCTTGATCAGCAATCCAGCGGTCTGCGGACTGACCGCGCCATGAAAGTCGATGGCGATATCGATCGCTTTGCCCACGGCGGTGCGCAAAGCAGCGATTCGTTCAGCAACGCGTTCCACGAAACCGGGGGTCTCGATAATGCGCGCCGGACGACCACCTCGGATACCCGTTTTCAGGGCCAGAAAGCCTGCGGCGACTTTGGCTTGGGCATCGACCACCAGCTCGTCAAGCGTCTCACCACGGCAGTGAGCATAGACTTTGATGCGGTCGCGCAATGGCCCACCCAACAATTGGTAGACGGGCACGCCCGCGGCCTTGCCGGCCAGATCCCACAACGCATGTTCCACGCCCGAAAGCGCGCTTGTCAGCACAGGGCCCCCACGGTAGAAGGCATGTTTGTACATCGCCTGCCAATGATGGACAACGCGGGTCGGATCTTTGCCCAGCAAATAGGGTTCTAACTCAGCGACCGCTTGCACAATCGTAGGCGCGCGATTTTCCAAGGTTGGCTCGCCCAGCCCCACCAAGCCCTCATCGGTATGGATCTTCAAAAAGACCCAGCGCGGCTTGACGATTTGCGTTTCGACTTTGGTAATGCGCATGGTTCGCCCGTTATGCTTGGTACAGTTTGCTGGTCGTTGTGACCATGGCACCGTAGCTTTCGGCTTTGAGCGAGGCGCCGCCGATCAGCGCGCCATCGATGTCGGGCTGCTGCATGATCTCCCCAATATTTTTCTCGTTGGTGCTGCCCCCATAGAGGACACGCACCGTATTGGCCACATCTTTTCCATACAACTCGCCCACCACGTTGCGCACAAGGCCACAGATATCGCCCGCCTGTTCGGCAGTTGCAGCAAGGCCCGTACCAATCGCCCAAATGGGTTCATAGGCAATCACCAGCAATTCCACCTGCTCGGCGCTAAGGTCCTGCAAGGCCGCTTGTACCTGCCAACTCACCATCGCTTGCGTTTCGCCAGCCTGATTCTGCGTCAGCGATTCGCCAACACAGACAATGGGGATCAAACCGTGCGCGAAGGCAGTGTGGGTCTTCTGATTGACCGTCTCATCGGTTTCGGCAAAATATTGACGGCGTTCACTGTGGCCGATGATCACATAACTGGCGAGATCCTTGAGCATCGGTGCGCTGATTTCGCCCGTGTAGGCACCATTCTCGGCCCAGTGCATGTTTTGGGCACCCACCGAAAGCCCTGTCCCTTGTGCGGCCAAATGCACAGTCGATAGTGCGACAAAGGGTGGGCAGATGACACAATCTACGTTGCTCACTCCATCCACCGCGGCCACAATTGCATGGGTCAGATGCACCGCTTCGCCTGGGGTTTTATTCATTTTCCAATTGCCAGCCATCATCGGTCTGCGCATGGCGGTTCTCCTCATAGTCGTGCGTCATCTCTTGGTCATTTGATACAATGGGTTAAAACACCCAACACGGTTCGCTTCGACAAGTTCGATGCTGTACCCGATAAAAGCCGCTATTCCTCAGCTTTGGGCGTTTCGTCCTCGATCAGACGGGCCTGAAATTCAGCCTCGGCGCGTTCGTATTCTTCTTCGGCCAACCAAGTGCCACCCTGCACTTCGTGGCGCAGTAATTGCTTGTCTTTGGTAAACCAAACCAATACTTCTACCTGATCGAAACAGCGCGTGCGCCCCGTGGTGTGCAACACTTTGCGTGTATAATACGCGCTATCGTCCTCCTCGGTGAGGCTGATCTCATTGAGCAGATCGATCTGCCCTACCAACGGCTCGCGACAGCGACGGCTCAGCACATAGATCGGAAAATGGCGACCACGGCTTGCGGTACCACCACCTTGAAAGAAACTGGCAATGCGTTTGAGAAAATTCATAATGATCATCATCCAGAGCATGGTAAGCGACAGTGGGACAGTAAGACAGTGAGACGGTGTCTCATGTCTGATGTCTCGTGTCTGCCCTTGTCGCGTATCTATTTATCCTGCAATGCCGCCACGCCAGGCAAGGTCTTGCCTTCCAAAAATTCCAAGCTGGCACCGCCGCCAGTGCTGATATGGGACATCTTGCCTTCCAGTCCAGATTGCGCCACTGCTGCGGCACTATCGCCACCGCCGACAATTGTGGTAGCCGTGCGCAACTCGGCGAGCATCTCGGCAATTGCGACGGTGCCCTGGGCAAAGACAGGGAATTCAAAAACGCCCATCGGCCCATTCCAGATCACCGTTTGCGCGCCAGCCAGGTAATTCGAGTAATGGGCAATCGTGGCGGGACCAATATCCAAGGCCATCCACTCAGACGGGACATCTTCCACGCTCACAATTTGATTCTCGGCATCCGCCGCAAACGCCGACGCCACGCGCAAATCAACTGGCAAGTTGATGATCCCTGCGCCTTTATTGATCAGATCAACGGCTGTATCAAGCACGTCGGTTTCGACCAAACTCTTGCCCATGGCATACCCCTGGGCGGCGAGGAACGTATTGGCCATGCCACCACCAATCAGGATTACATCCACTTTTTCGAGCAAAGCTTCAATCACGACGATTTTGTCGCTGATCTTCGCGCCACCCATAATCGCGATAAACGGATGCACCGGGTTAGCCAGCGCGCCGCCCAGAAATTCCAGTTCCTTCTCTAGCAAGAAACCAGCCACACCGGGTAGAAAGGTTGCCACACCGGTGGTGCTGGCATGGGCGCGATGGGCGCTACCAAATGCGTCATTGACAAAAACATCGCCCAGTTTGGCCAATTCCTGGGCCATGCTGGCATCATTCTTCTCTTCGCGTGGATCGAAGCGCGTATTTTCCAGCAGCAACACTTGGCCCAGCGGCAAGCCGGTGGCGGCAGCTTCGGCCTCTGGACCAGTGGTAGCGGCGACAAAGTGTACGGGGGCTTGGATCAAAGTGCCTAGGTAATCGGCCACCCCTTTCAAGCTAAATTTGGGCTCAGGGCCACTCTTGGGCCGCCCCAGATGGCTCATCAAGATCACCGCTGCGCCTTGCTCAAGCAAGTAATTGAGGGTGGGCAGGGCAGCCTGAATCCGCGTATCATCAGTAATATGTCCATCACTCAGCGGCACATTAAAATCGACGCGCACCAGGGCGCGCTTGCCTTGCCACTCGATATCTTTTACGGTCTTTTTGTTCATGTTGGTTTCTCACAAGACCTGCTATACGAAACTATCTAGATTTACCGAAGGTAGCAGGATGATCGCGGGCGATGTTCATCACCCGATCATCCTGCTACCCGCTCCAATCAAATGCCTTGATCCGTAATATACTTCGCCAGATCCGTGACGCGAACGCTATAGCCCCACTCGTTGTCGTACCACGAGATGGCCTTGACCATATTGCCACCAATCACCAGCGTATCGAGCGCGCTGAAGATCGAGGAATGGGTATTGCCCTTCAAATCGGTCGAGACGAGCGGCTCTTCGGTATAGCCCAGAATGCCCTTCATCGGCCCATCGGCATATTCTTTCATGGCGGCGTTAATCTCTTCGACTGTCACATCTCTGCTCAACAGCGCCGTGAAATCGACGACGGAGACAGTCGGGGTCGGTACGCGGAAAGCCATGCCGGTAAACTTCCCCTGCAATTCGGGAATGACCAAGCCGACGGCGCGCGCCGCCCCCGTGCTAGAAGGCACAATGTTCACAGCCGCGGCCCGTGCGTCGCGCAGATCAGGCGCGGCCAAGTCTAGTAGGCGCTGCGAATTGGTGTAGGAATGGACAGTCGTCAGAACACCTTTTTCAATACCGAAGCGCTCGTAGAGCACCTTCGCCACCGGCGCTAGGCCGTTGGTGGTACAGCTCGCATTCGAAATCACATGATGCTTGGCTGGGTCATATTTTTCATTGTTCACGCCCATGCAGATGGTAATATCTTCACCTTTGGCGGGCGCGCTGATGATCACCTTTTTGGCCCCAGCGCTGATATGGAGCGATGCTTTTTCTTTAGAGGTAAAAAGACCCGTGCTCTCCACCACAATATCCACACCCAGATCGCCCCAGGGCAACTTGCTGGGATCGCGTTCGCTCAACACCTGTACGGCGTCGCCATCAATGACAATGTTGTTGCCCTCTACCTTGACATCGCCATGATAGACGCCATAGCTGCTGTCATATTTGAACAGATGCGCATTGGTCTTCACATCGCCCAAATCGTTGACGGCGACCAGGTCGAATTCACCACGATACCTTTCAAATAGAGCCTTGGTAACTTGGCGACCAATCCGACCAAAGCCGTTAATTGCAATCTTTGTAGCCATGATCTCTCCTTTACTGCAAATAATTTTATGCTCGTCACCCTTGCGCCGCTTAAAAACGTGTTGTTTAACGCAAGTATACGGAGCAAGACCATTGATGAGAAAATTGGTAGCAGATTGCGGTCAATTCCTTGCTATCCAGTCGATTTCCATCGAGTAGCGCTTGCGGTATAAATTCAGTGGCCGTAAAACAGTGGTTTTCAAACAAGTGCGCAGATAAATTGATAAAACAGGCAGCTATCATAGACACCTGTTAGTGTCCATTCTACCATATTGTACACAAAGGACATGTATGGAAGCTTCTCTGCGCTACTTTTTAGCGGTCAACTCGGCGTAGACTGCCATCAGACGGGCAGCGAGCTTCTGTGGGTTGTGATGCCAAGGCCGCGCCGTATCCACCAGATCGCCGCGAAAGAGTCGATACGGTAGCGCTTCATTGGCAGGGGGCAAGGTGACCCAACTGCCAATTTGGTAGGGTGGCTGGGCTGGATCATAGTGATCATTGGCCAGTACCGTGGTAAAGGCGTCACCCGCGTGACGCCGCAGTTGGCGCATATGGTCGGAAACGGTGTAGCCGTCGGTTTCGCCGGGTTGGGTGGCAACATTACACAGGTAAATACGTGGCACAGTGGTAGCACAGATCGCATCGCGAATGGCTGGCAACAGAAGGTTGGGCAAGACGCTGGTGAAGAAGCTGCCTGGCCCCGCCACAATCAGATCGGCGCGCAGAATCCAGCGGATTACCTCGGGGTACGCGCGCGGCTGATCCGGATCGAGAAAGACCCGCTGAATCCGCCCGCCGGTTTCGGGCAGATTACTTTCGCCTTTGACAATGGTCCA
>Ga0105048_10018635_pt1 | contig 10665 bp, 8 predicted proteins | sample MAT05_FD_78382 | JGI IMG/M metagenome (GOLD analysis project Ga0105048, IMG submission 78382) | Freshwater microbial communities from Lake Fryxell liftoff mats and glacier meltwater in Antarctica - MAT-05 | ecosystem: Environmental > Aquatic > Freshwater > Ice > Liftoff microbial mat | place...
ACGATGCGCGGGTCGGCGGTGAAGACGCCGGTGACGTCGGTGTAGATCTCGCAGCTGTCAGCGTTCAACGCAGCAGCCAGCGCCACGGCGGTGGTATCGCTGCCGCCGCGACCGAGCGACGTGATTTCCTTGTCGGTACTGATGCCCTGGAAGCCGGCGACCACGCAGACCTTGCCGTCGGCGAGGGCCTCGCGCACACGGTCGCCCTTGACCTCGATGATCTTCGCCTTGCCGTGCGCCGTGTCGGTGACGATGCCTGCCTGGCTGCCGGTGAAGCTCTTCGCCTCGATACCCAGGTCGGCCAGCGCCATGCAGATCAAGGCCATGCTGATGCGCTCACCAGTGGTGATCAGCATGTCGAGCTCGCGGCCCGGCTGCGTCTTGGACACATCGTTGGCCAGCTTGATCAGGTTGTCGGTGGACTTGCCCATCGCGCTGGGCACGACGATGACGTCGTTGCCATGCCGCCTGGTGAACGCGATGTTCTCGGCGACAGCACGAATACGGTCGGGGTCGGCGACGGACGTACCGCCATACTTCTGCACAATCAGGGCCACGGCTGCAGAAGGATACCGAGACGACTACCCGGATGTCTGCTGGATATGGTCACTGGGTGCTGCAGCGTGCCCTCGACGATTCCTTCACCCCGGAGGTACGGCGGCACGTCACCACGCTCACGCTGGCTCGCACGTGTGCCAACGCCTGCTTTCGGTTCGCCCCGCCGTTCCTCGCCACCATCGCCAGCGGCTTGGGAATCTCACTCGATCGCATCGGGATTGCCCTCGCGATCAGCGAATTGTCCGGTCTGCTGTCGACCGTCACCGGCAACTTCGCCGAGCGTTTCCACCGCCGCAACGCAATGGCCATCGGACTCCTCGGCGTTGCCGCAGGCACGACGCTCGCTGCCACCAGTACGCACATCGTGGTGTTCGCAGTAGCGCTGGTCATCATCGCTCAGAGCAAGGTGATGTTCGATCTCGGCGTGGGGGCGTGGGTGTCGGACCGAGTGCCGTTCGCGCAGCGCGGCAGGGTGATGGGGCTGACCGAGACGTCATGGGCCGGCGGGCTGCTGCTGGGTGTGACAGCAATGGGCCTGTTGACCGCGGCAACGAACTGGCGGGTCGGTTACGGCCTTGGCGCAGCCGCCGTGTTGGCGTTCGCCGCGGTGGTGGCGCGCGTCATTCCAGACGATCCAGTGGGGCACGGCCATGCCGCTCGCAAACTGCGCGTCAACGCCCGCATTCCCGCTCGCGGCTGGCTGCTCGGGTTGGCGATGCTGTGCCTGATGGCCAGCAGCCAGGCGCTGTTCCTCACCTTCGGAAGTTGGCTGAAGGACACCTTCGGCCTGACCAACACCGGTGTCAGCATCGTCGTGTTCGGAATGGGTTTCGGAGAGCTCTTCGCATCGCTGTCAGCTGCCCGCTTCTCCGACCGGTGGGGCAAGGAGCGCTCCGCCACCGTTGGCGCGTGCATCATGATCCCCGCCGCGCTGATGCTCGCCGTGGCCCACGAACATCTCGCGGTGGGCCTGCCGTTGCTGATCATCGCCGTTGCAGCCTTCGAGTTCTCGGTGGTCAGCTTCATTCCGCTCGGCACCGAGGTGGTACCTGGCGCACCGGCGCGAGGTATGGCCTTGATGTTCACGATGGGCACCTTCGGCCGCGCCCTCGCCTCCATCCCGGCCACCCAACTGTTCGTGCACTTCGGGATGACGTGGCCACCCGTGATGTGCGCAGCACTGGCCGCCTGCACCGCCCTCGTCCTGTGGCGCATCGGCACCACGACCGCTCGCACACTCTGAAACATCAGAGCCAATCAATTCCCAATTTGGGATTGAGCTGGTAATCTGCGGAACATGCACGTGACGATGGACAAGGTGGGCAGGGTGGTGCTCCCGAAGCGCCTGCGTGACGAGTTGGGACTCGACTCCGGCACCGAGTTCGACGCGGTGATCGATGGGTCGTCAATACGACTTCAACCACGACAGCAGCGCCGGCGAACCATCCGCGAGGTAGACGGTTGGCCATCCCTCATCGCCGTCCCGGGCCAGACGCTGACCGACGACGACGTGCGAGCGCTGCGTGACGCCGACCAGCGGTAGCGCTGGTTGGGCGGTCGACACCAGTGTCGCAATCGCTGCGCTCGACGAGTCGCACGATGCCCATACCCAGTGTCGTTCCATCGCAATCCAACGCCGTCCTGCGCTCGCCGGGCACGCTGCGTTCGAGACGTATTCAGTGCTCACTCGGCTACCGGGCGCCCAGCGTGTCGATCCCGAGATCGTCGGCGACCTGATGCGTCGAGCCTTCCCGACTCGGTGCTGGCTCGCAGCATCAGACCAGGGGGCGCTGCTCGAACGGCTGCCTGAACTCGGCCTCGTGGGGGGCACCATCTATGACGCGTTGGTGGGCGAAGCTTCCAGGCTTGCGCGGCGAACCCTCTTGACTCGGGATGGTCGAGCGCGGCGGACCTACGAGTTGCTCGGCGTCGACTACGCGATGGTCGACTGACGCAACGGCGCGAAACTCAGCCGCGGTAGGCGTTGGTGATGGGCAGGCGGCGGTCTTTGCCGAACGCCTTCGCGCTGACACGAACGCCTGGAGGGCATTGGCGGCGCTTGTATTCGTTGAGGTCGACGAGGCGGGTGATGCGACGCACGATCGCTTCGTCGTGACCCATCTCGATGATCTCTGCCGCAGTGCGATCTTCCTCCACGTACAGCGCCAAGATCGGGTCGAGCACCTCGTACGGCGGCAGGCTCTGGTCGTCGCGCTGGTCGGGCCGCAGCTCTGCCGAGGGGGGCTTGGTGATCACGTGTTCGTTGATGGTTTCGCGACCATCGCGCCGGTTGACGTACCGACAGAGGTCGTACACGCGGGTCTTGAGCACGTCCTTGATGACGCCGTAGCCACCAACGGAGTCGCCGTAGATGGTGAAATAGCCAACAGCGATCTCGCTCTTGTTGCCGGTGGTCAGCACCATCCAGCCGAACTTGTTGGAGAGCGCCATCAGCGTGGTACCACGGATGCGGCTCTGCAGGTTCTCCTCGGTCAGATCGGGTGCTGTACCGGCGAACGATTCGGCGGTCATGTCGAGATAGGCGGAGAAGGCGGGCTCGATGGGGATCGTGAAGAAGTCGATGCCCAGCTTCTCGGCGAGGTCGGCGGCATCGGTGCGTGAATGGTCGCTGCTGTAACGCGAGGGCAGCGAGACCCCGTGCACATGGTCGGCACCCAGCGCGTCGACCGCGACACAGGCGACGATGGTGCTGTCGATGCCGCCGGACAATGCGACCACGACGTCGGTGAAGCCGTTCTTGACCACGTAGTCGCGAGTGCCGAGCACGATGGCGTCGTACAGCTCGGCGTCAGCCTCCAACAGCTCGGCCATGCGCACCGGCGCCAGCTCGGTCTGAACGACCGGCTGCTCGCTGATCAACACCACGTTCATCGGCGTCTCGGTGCGCCGACCGCGCGGGTCAAGCAGACGCTTGCGATACACGGGCTCGATCTCGATCTCCACGATCATCAGTTCTTCGACGAACAGTGCGGCGCGTGCGACGAGGTTGCCATCGGCATCGAAGACCATGCTGCCGCCGTCGAACACCAGCTCGTCCTGCCCGCACACCTGATTGACGTAGACGAGCGCGCAACTGGCATCGGCCGCGCGAGTGGCGAGCATGCGCTCCCGCGAATGTGACTTCCCTGCGTGATACGGCGAACCATTGATGTTGATGTTGAGCTCGGCACCGCCGGCAGCCTGCTGCGCGAGCGGCCCGGTGGGGCTCCACACGTCTTCGCAGATGCTGATGCCCACCTTCACGCCACCGATCTCGTACAGCTCGTAGGGGTCGCTCGCCGCGCCCGGCGTGAAGTAGCGAGCCTCGTCGAAAACTGCGTAATTGGGCAGCAGGCGTTTGCGATACGTGCCCACCACTTCGCCGCCGACGCACATCGCGGCGGCGTTGTAGAGATCGCGATCAGAGGCCACGTAGCCGACCACGGCAGCACACCGACGAGTGTGCTGCGCCACCCGACCGAGGGCGGCCAGGTTGTCGGCCACGAAGCCGGGCTTGAGCACCAGATCTTCCGGCGGATAACCGGTGATGGACAGCTCTGGGAAGGCGATGATGTCACAACCGGCAGCCTCCGCCTCGTCGTAGGCCGCGCAGATCTCGGCTACGTTTCCATCGAGGTCGCCGACCGTCGGATTGAGCTGAGCGAGGGCAATACGCAGCCGTGTCACAGGTTGAGGCTACCCAGGACCTAGCCCTGGAAGTAGCCGGTGACATCGACCACCAGGTGTGTCCCGATGGAGAGGTAGAACGACGACGAGCCGGCACCCAGCACCGTCATCGACAGCACACTGCGGTTCTGACCGGCGGCAGTCGTGTTGCCGTTGCTGACCACCGGTACCGCTGCGAGCCCCGTCGGAAACGCGGTCACATAGCCGTAGCCATCGGCGCCGACCATGATGATGTTCTGCGTGACCCCGAACGCGTTGTCGGGTACAGCCGCGGCGTTGACCGAGGCCGTCGCTCCGGCGATCATCCGCCCGAAGGGCGTCGACGACCGAGTGTCGACGATTCGTGTCGGGGCGAGTGGCACATACGTACCGGTCGACGAGCTCGACGCCGTGCCATCGGTGAACGAACCCACGACGTCGACAAGTACGTGGGCGACATTGTTCAAGCGAACGTCGATGCTGCCGTCGGCACCCAGAGGCACCACCACCAGATTGGCCCGAGTGTCGCCGAATCCGTTGACGTTGACGTTGGACGACGGCGGCTCAGTACCTGCGTGGGGTTTGGCCACGACATACCCGCCAGCGCTACCAGCACCGGAGATCGCAGTGACGATGACCGCGACCGAACTGTTGGCCGACGTGATGCCATAGCGTCCGGCGATGGGCACGTTGACCAGCGTCTCGACTCCGTCGGCTGCGGTCGAGTAGACGTTCGTGGCCGAGGCGGGCGAACGAGTGTCGGCCGCGCGCACGGGGGTGGTCTGCGTGAACCGGCCACCCGTTGCGACACCGCTGGCAGCGACGTCGAAGAACCCGATCAGGTCGACCACCACATGCGCCGTGATCGACGTGAACACCATCAGATTGCCGTCCGCGTCGATCGGCACCACGGAAGCATTCGCTGCCACCTGGCCGCCTTGGCCGTTGATGTTCGACGAGGGCGGAAGAGTGGAACGCGGCAGCCAGGCGGTGAGGAAACCGTCGGAAGTTGTGCTGATGAAGGTGAGGTTGACGAGAGCCGCACGGTGGTTGCCTTGCTCGGCCACCACATTGACGAGGCGGCTGGTGCCGGCGCGCAACGGGCCTGTGTCGCCGCCGGCGTTGCGGCTGTCGAAGGGGCGGCCAGCCGGCGACGCGGCCACGTACGACAGCGCACCCGGTGACGCGGCGGGCAGCGTGTTGTAGACGATCTTGCGCACCTCGCTGGTCGCCGCGTTCACCGTGTAGAGCGCCCATCCGGCAGGCTCCATCACGAACCCGATATCGGTGATGCCGCCGACGCCGGACACGAACGGTTGGGTGTAGCTGGTGTTCTTCGCCGCGTTCCGGAAGAAGATCTTGCCAGGATCGCCATCAGCGAAGAGATAGCCACCGTCGTAAGCGCTGCCCCACGCACCATTCGGCACGAACGCGCCGCCAGTGATGTAGTCGCCGCCGTTGGCCGAGTTGTGTGGGTAGGCGGTGAGCGGTTGCGTGAACCCCAGGTTTGCCGCTGGTGGCGGGCAGAGATTGGAGAAGACACCCTGCGCACAGAATCCTTCGCGGGCCGGGTAGCCGTAATTGGCACCGGCAATACCCAGGTTGACTTCCTCTGCGGTGTTCTGGCCGACGTCGTTGATGTAGAAGCGGGTTGCACCGGTGTTGGGGTCGAAGGCGAAGCGCCACGGGTTGCGCAGGCCGTACGCAAAGATTTCCTGACAGATCGTGGTCGGGGTCGCCGAGCTGTTGCCGCGAGTCGCACACACGTCGGTGCCCGCACCGGTGTAGGGGTTCCCCGGCGCCGGCGCGCCCGTGTCACGGTCGATGCGCAGAATCTTTCCGTTCAGCAGACTTCTGTCCTGAGCTGCATCGTTGTTGCCGGCACTGCCGCTGTTGCCGCGTGGGTCGCTGCCGCCGTCGCCAACGGCCACATAGAGAAACCCATCGTTACCCACCTCCAGGTCGCCACCGTTGTGGTTACCTGCCGGCGAGCCGATGTTGTCGAGCAGGACCACTTCACTGGCGGGGTCGATGGTGTTGTCATTCATCAAGAAGCGGCTGACCCGATTCACGCAGCGACCGGGCGCACTGGGGCTGGGTCGTGTGTAGTACAGGTACAGACGACCGTTGGCCGTGAACTCAGGGTCGAGGGCAACGCCCAGCAGGCCTCGTTCGCTCTCGGTGCACACGGTCAGCGTGAGAGCACTGCCCGCCAACGGCACCCCACTTTGCAGCACGCGCACGGCACCGCCCTTTTGCAGCACGATCACCCTGCCATCGGGTGTCGGCGCCAGGGCGGTGGGACTGGACACCTTGTTGGTGACCAATGACTCCGTGAAGCCCGACACCACCGTCCCCTCAGGTTGCGGGGCACGCTCGGGGGCCTGAGCGCTCGCCCCAGTGACTGGAATGACGGACACAGCGAGCAGAGCAACCACGAGCAATCGACGCACGAACAACCTCCGAGATCGGCAACGCGCCCGCGTTGGGGCGCACCATACTCATCGGCCGAAACGGGCGCTTGTTGAGCGTGGAGAATCGTGGCCTGACGGCTGCGGAGTGGGAGGCGCCACTATCCTCCACTCCCCGATGATCCCAGCCGACGAAACCGAGGCCGAGGAGCGGGCTCCGGCACTGCCAGCCCAAGCCGCGCCAGGCCTGCTGGGCATCGTCGCGCTTCCGGGCATCGCCATCTGGCGGCGCTGGCCAATTGCGGGTGCACTGCTCATCATCGGGGGCGTCATTGCCCCCGCCTTCTCGCTGATTCTTGTCGTGCAGCACAGCGGCGACCTCGTCGGGCTCTTTTCGAGACCCAACGTGTTGCGCGGGCTCGTGCTGGTTGCGGTCGCCGCGATCGGCTCTCGAATCATCGCCGTGTGGCTGACCTCGGATCGCGTCCGCGATCCTGCTGCGCAGCGGCACATGCGCCTCGTCGGCAGCGCAGTCGTCGCCGCGTTGGCAGTGCCGACCGTGTTCATCGTCGTGCGCATGGAAGAGGCACGAGCAGTTGTGCAGGAAGTGTTCCAGCAGTCGTCCGGCTCGGCATTGGTCACCGTCAGCAAGGAGCTCGACCCGCTCTCGGAAGAGTTCCACACCGTCTTGCTGATGGGCAGCGACGAGGGCGATGACCGCTTGGGCCTGCGCACCGACACCATGATCATTGCGCTGGTGCACCAGGCGTCCGGTCGCGCCGCCCTGGTCTCGGTGCCGCGCAACCTCGAGCGGCTCGAGTTTCCGCCCGGCTCGCTGTTGGCGGACGAGTACCCGAACGGCTTCCAAGACGACGAGGGCGGCCTGATCAACTCGCTGTACATCACGGTCGAGAACGACGCGAAACTGAAGGCGGCCTACGGCACAGGAACGGCCGAGGCGGGCGTGCAGGCGTTGATCGAGGGCCTCAGCTACTCGCTGGGCATCACCCTGGACGACTACGCGTTGATCAACTCCTGCGGTTTCGTCAAGGTGGTCGATGCGATTGGCGGCATCACCATCGACATCGACAGGAAACTGCCAATGCCCAGCAAGTTGCGCTGCTCGAACTACCGATTGGACTCCACCATCGGGCCCGGCGTGACGTATATGGACGGCACCAAAGCGCTGGGCTTCGTGCGGTCTCGCACCGGCGACAGCGACTATCAACGCATGGGCCGGCAGCGGCTCCTCCTGCAAACCATCGTCGACGAGATCGGCATCGACGATCTGCTCCTTCGATTCGGCAACCTGGCCGATGCCATGAAGGACAACGTGCGGACGTCGATGTCCGTGGAGGAAGCCCGCACCATGGTCGCCACCTTGCAGGGCGGCGACCAATCGTTCGACTCGGTGGGGCTGACACCGCCGCTGGTCGAGCCGGCGCACCCTGACTATGCAGCGATCAAGGTGCTGATGCAGAAGATCCGGACCGCGCTGTCGAACGGCGCGCCGCTCGACCTGCCCACCGACACGACCGGCTGAATGCCGTGTCAACGTTTGCCCAGCCAACTTCCGGCGCCTGTGAGCCTGGCTCACCCGCCCAGATCGCCGGCTCCGCGCGCTGTTCTCGATGCCGGTCCCGCACGTTCTGAGCGCGTCGCCGAAGCGCGTTCTGCGTGGGCCGTGAGGGTAAGCCAATCTCCCTCGAAGTCCGGACAGCCAGAACGCTCCGGATGGCGGTCGCCCGCTCAAATGCGGTTGAGTGGCGGGGTGAGTAACCTTAGTCCGTCTTATGGAAACCTCATAAGGTCTTGTAAGACTTATAAGATTCTCACGTCAAGCCCTGACAAATCCCTACACGCCCAACGCCGGCGCTGAGCCCCAGGCTGTAGTGGGGCGCGACGACCAGCTCGCGTCGTTCGACCTGCTCCTGGACCGCCTCGCACGGGGTCGTACGGAACAGTCGATGATCGTCACTGGCCTTCGGGGTGTTGGCAAGACCGTTCTGCTGGGCCAATTTCGGACCGCAGCGCTTGGTCGCGACTGGGTGGTCATCGAACTCGAAGGTCGAAAAAACGATGACACAGTGTTTCGTCGAGAGATCGGCACGAAGGTGCGGACAGCTCTGTTCGAGCTGTCGCCGAAGGCGAAATGGACGGAGCGGTTCAGGCATGCAGCGGCGGTTCTCACGTCATTCTCGGTCAGCGTGGACGGTTCTGGAACGTGGACAGCAGGACTCGACGTTGACGCGGCGGAGGGCTATGGAGACCATGCCAACCTCGCTCTCGATCTGACGGACCTCTTTCTCGCGGTCGGCGAGGCGGCGGCCGAACGTCAAACAGGGGTCGTTCTACTCTTCGACGAGGTCCAGTTCCTCGATCGCATTCAGCTCGAATCGCTCATCGAAGCACTTCACAAGATGGTGCAGAGAAAGCTCCCGATCACCCTCGTCGGGGCGGGTCTGCCCCAGATCGCCGAATTGGCTGGTGACGCCAAGTCGTACGCAGAGCGGCTGTTCAAGTTCCCCTCCATCGATCGGCTCTCAGCAGCCGATTCGAAACTGGCGCTCTCCAGGCCCGCCGCCGACGAGGGCGTGAGCTTTACCGATGATGCGCTCAACGAAGCGGTAGCGACCACCGGCGGCTATCCGTACTTCGTGCAAGAACTCGGCTACGCGGTTTGGACGATCGCCGAAGGGCCTGTCGTCACCCGCGACGACGTCCTCGCCGCCATCCCCGCCTACGAGTCCAAACTCGACGGGTCGTTCTTCCGAGTTCGTTTGGACAGAGCAACCGAACTGCAGACTGCGTACCTCAGAGCGATGGCCGGGCTCGGACCGGATGCTCAAAAGGCATCCGACGTGGCGGAAATCATGGGACGAACTTCCGAAAACCTGGCGCCAACGCGGGCCGAACTCATCAACATCGGTTTGCTGTACACCCCTCAACATGGGTACGCAGCATTCACTGTCCCTCACTTCGACCGCTTCATGATGCGAGCGGTCCCGGAGCTTGTCGTTCCAGAATTGCGGCGCCGATCCAAGAAGTGATGCGCCCCTCGTCGATCCGTCGAGGTCGCGCGCAGAACAGGCAGCGCAGAACACCGCCCGCTTTCACCGTGGAGGCGAGCACCTATCGGCGTCTCGGGGTTGTCCGCGCGGCTCGTTCCCGGTCGCGGGTTGGGTGCGTGGTGACTGAAACGGGGACGCACCCGGGTGTCGCTGCACGTAAGGTCACTGCATGAGTTCCATGAGCAGGATGAACGATCTGGGAATCGAGCTGCCGGCCCTGTCTCCTCCTGCCGGGCTCTACGCCCAGTGCGTCCGAACTGGCTCTTTGCTCTACACGAGCGGCAAGGGCCCGACCCGCAACGACGGGTCGTCCGTGACGGGCCGCGTCGGCAGTGACCTCACGCTCGCCGAGGGACGCGCGGCGGCACGGCTCGCCGGGCTGCAACTCTTGGCCGCGATGGCCGCGGAGCCGGGAGGGCTCGACAACGTGGCTCGAGTGGTCAAGACGTTAGGGATGGTCAACTGTGCCCCGGGGTTCACCGACACGCCGGCCGTCATCGACGGATGCTCCGAACTCTTCATCGAAGTGTTTGGCGAGACCGGCAGAGGCGCGAGGTCAGCGGTGGGCATGTCCGAGCTACCGAACGGCATCGCTGTCGAGATCGAGATCATCGTCGAGCTACGCGACTGACCAGCACGGATCGGTATTCCCTTCCGAAAATCCGATGACAGTCGTTGCGATGACCCTCACTCGGCCCGATGAACCCACGCAGAACGCGCGACGCAGAACGACGCCGACGGCCAGGCGATGAAGCAATACCGAACGGCGCATCCGTACGAGCGTGAACTTTCGGTCGTTGCATCTGGCCAAGAGATTCCTACTCTGGTAGGATTGACTTGTGGCTGTGACGAAGTGGTCCGTGAGCGTCGAGGAGGCACTCGCTGCGCGCGTCGAGTCACATGTGGGCGATCGCGGCTTGAGTGGCTTCGTGGCTCGCGCTGTCGAACATGAGCTGGAG
>Ga0105048_10018636_pt1 | contig 10665 bp, 9 predicted proteins | sample MAT05_FD_78382 | JGI IMG/M metagenome (GOLD analysis project Ga0105048, IMG submission 78382) | Freshwater microbial communities from Lake Fryxell liftoff mats and glacier meltwater in Antarctica - MAT-05 | ecosystem: Environmental > Aquatic > Freshwater > Ice > Liftoff microbial mat | place...
GTGCCACACGTGCCACACGGGCCACACGTGCCACACGTGCCACACGTGCCACACGGGCCACACGGGCCACAGGGGCCACAGGGTGGCCTGGCCTGGTAGTCTTCTGTTTGCCGCTCGCCTAGGAACCGAGTGTCTACAATTTCTCGCGGTATTTTTCGCGGCCGGCAGCATACACCTGCTTGTTGGGTGATCGATCTTTCAGCCAAGCCTCGATATCGCAAGCGTCGGGAGGTACTGCGTTAACTTCCACCGTAAGCTTTTCGAGTTGCTTTCGACACCAGCCGCAACCGGTACCGGCCCCGCCGCATTCGCTTAGGATGCTCGGTGTCGTCACGCGATGAATACGAATGTAGTTGATGACTTTGCGCCACGAAATGTGGAAGCACAAACAGAGCTCGTCGTCAGGTTCCATACGGAGTCTCGTCCTGACGATACTTGTCGAGTTTTCGGTATAGCGTACGAGCTCCGATGTCGAGGATCTTGGCTGCTTCCTCGCGGTTACCGGCTGTCATCTTGAGCGTCTCTTCGATAGCCCAGCGTTCGATATCGTCCATTTTCTTTCCGATCAGTTCACCAGGCAGTTGAAGGCCTGAAGCGGATTCCGTCATCCCCATTTCGCTCATGGCCCCTGCCAACATTTCACTTGAAGTGTCTAACCCTGGCTCGATCAGTTCGGGTGGCAAATCATCGAGATCCAATCGTCCATCCGTGTCGAGCACCACCATGGTTTCGACAAAGTTTCGTAACTGCCGAATGTTGCCTGGCCAATCGTACGCATAAAATTTTCGGGTGACGGCTGGTGAGAAATTGCATGGGCCATGACTATGCCGCTTGACAAAGGTTTTTCGGAAATGGTCCATCAACGGAATGATGTCATCGCGGCGTTCACGCAACGCGGGCAAGTGAACGGTTACGACCTTCAACCGATAGTAGAGATCGTTTCGGAACTCGCCCGCTTCGATCATGTTTTCAAGAGGTCGGTTGGTTGCCGAGATCAATCGCACATTCACTTTGATCGGTTTGTTATCGCCTACCCTCGTGATTTGATGCTCTTCGAGCACTCGCAGGAGCTTGATCTGGGTGCTCATCGGCATGTCGCCGACTTCGTCCAAAAACAAGGTGCCGCCATCGGCGTACTGAAACGCCCCTTCGCGATCGGTTACGGCATCGGTGTAGGCGCCCCGCACGTGGCCAAACATTTCGCTTTCCACCAAATTTTCGGAGACAGCTCGCACGTTGAGGGCGACCAAGCGTTTGTTTTTACGAGGACTGTTTTGATGGATGGCTCGAGCGATGAGTTCCTTGCCGGTCCCGCTTTCGCCGGTGATGAGGACGGTGGCGTCGGTGGGTGCGATACGTTTGAGGCGATCGATGAGCGATTGCACTTGAGGGCCGGCATAAACGATTCCTTCGAAGCCGAAGCGTTCATCGAGTCGGCGGCGCAGTTCGAAGTTGGTTTGTTTGAGTTGTACAGACTCGACCGCTTTGGCAGCGATGGCGCGAAGCCGATTGGGGGTGATCGGCTTTTCTAGGAAATTGAAGGCACCTAATTGCATGGCCTCGACCGCTTTGGTCACGGTTGCGTGGCCTGTCACCATTACGACTTGGCAATCGGGCAGGAGTTGACGGGCAAGAGCCAGTATTTGCATACCGTCAAATTCATTCATCATCAAGTCGGTGATCACCACGTCGTAGGTATTTTGCTCCAGCATTCGTTTGCCTTCGGGGCCACTGGTCGCCACGGTGCATCGGTAGCCGGTCCGTTCCAAGCTTTCGGTCATGGCGCGGGCGTGGGCTGGATCGTTGTCGACGATCAGGAGCGAGAATAATTTCGGGTCGAATTCCGAGGGAGTGCCCGAATCGGACGCGATGGGAGTCAAAACGGTGGAATCGTCTGATTGCATGGGAACAGGGATTTGCGGGTGGTTGTGCTGGGATTGACTGCAAAGCCCCAGAAAAGTGGTTCAAGGCATTGCAGGTGATGGGAAAATAGGTACCGTGTTGGGCCGTCCGTAAGGCGACGATCGCCCAATAGGATTGATTTTCGGTAAATGCTTGGATTTGAAAAGGACTAATGGATGTCGGAAAACACGGTGTGCCGTGGAGTTCGCGGTGCAACGACCGTCGAAGCTAACACGCGTGAAGCGATTCTCAAGGCCACTCGTCAGCTTTTGGCACTAATTATCCGTCGCAACGGTATCGATTCTAACGACGTGGCCAGCGCTATCTTCACCGTGACTCGCGACTTGGACGCGGAATTCCCAGCTTTGGCCGCACGGCAGTTTGGTTGGCTGGATGTTCCATTGTTGTGCGGATACGAGGTCGAAGTTCAAGGATCACTCAGTTCTTGCGTGCGAATTCTGCTTCATTGGAATACCATCAAAATGCAGAAAGAAATCCACCACGTCTATATCCATGATGCCGTGGCGCTGCGTCCGGATTTGAGTAAATTGCCGCCCGTAGATTGGCAAGAGCTGGAACAATGGATCGGCGAGCAGGTGACGACCCGCGACTCTAGCAAGCCTACATAATGATGCATTTGACCTGGACTCCGAACGCTTCGGCGAGCGCCATGCATGCCGCTCAGTCCATCTGCGATTACGGAGATAAGCTCGCGGATGCACGCATCGCGGATTCGATTGGCAAATACGCTGTAGGACTGGGGCACTGGATCGAAACAGCCGCACCCTTTGACACCGCTCGCTTTTGGTCGCTCTTGGTGGGCCACTCCGCCATCATCGATTCGAACACGGAGTTGGCGCAAGCGGTCGTTCGAAAAGCTGCGATTCGAGTTGGTGACAAGACTGCGATCTCGCAATTGGCTGGTTACGTCTCCGATATCGAAGCGGCATACAACCAACTTTTTCCTAAGTTTCAAGAACAACTTCCCCTGCGAGCCAGACCGCTCCAAGAGCATTGGCTCGGCTTTGGGCCAGGGTTGCTGGCGCATCTCGGGCGGCTCACTCAAAAGGACCTTCTCGTTTCAGAAGCCCGCGTGGTATTGCTGCAACCGATTCTAGGTGGTGCCGGAGTGGCTCACATCGACTTGAACTTAGTTCGCATCGAAGCGGTTTTGACCAATCCTATGATCGAGTTGCCTGAAGTGGTTCGGTTGGCATGGCTCCTGTCGCAGCTTCAACTCGATTTGCCGATCCACAGCGATACGATCGGCTCCAATTTGTTAGCAAGGCTAGCTCCACTGGCGATGTTGCCTCCCATTTTGGCGGCGGCGGAAGTGATGGAGCTGAGCAAGTGCGATGAGTCGGTTGCCGAGCTGGCAATCGAACAGTGGCATATTCCGGTCCCGCGAGACAAAGATATTCACACCGAGATCGTTCCAGTCATGATGGATTGGTGGGAAACCTATCTTCAAACGCGTCCAGGTTGGCAAACTGCTTTGCAAGCATTCGCAAAAATGCTTGGGATAAGTTAGGGCTGACATTGTCGCCTTTCGCTCTGCGAAAGTGCGATTCGCAAGCGCACTTTCGCAGAGCGAAAGGCGACAATCACGCTTGACCCCAAAGAGGGAATCGGGTTAGTCTTCGCAGGGAAAGTCCAGGACGGACTGCTATGACTCGTGCACTAGGGGCTCACAAAAAATGTCGAAAGAAAACGCGACCAAGTCGGCTGTACCACTACTCGATGTCAATCGAGGCAATGCAACGCTTCGAGATGAGATTCTCGCGTCGATTGCAGAAGTAGTCGATAGCGGTCGGTTTCTACACGGCCCTCAAGTCGGCGAACTCGAGTGTACCGTTGCCGGCCTTTGCCAGACTCCACATGCCATCGCATGCGCTTCTGGAAGCGACGCACTCTTGCTGGCCTTGATGGCTCTCGACATCCAAGCGGGCGATGAAGTGATTCTTCCGAGCTTTACCTTCTTTGCAACCGCTTCCGCCGTAGCCAGATTGGGTGCAAACCCTGTATTTGTCGACATCGACCCGAAAACGTACAACATTTGCCCTGTCGCGGTTGCAGCTAGTGTTACCTCGCGAACGAGGGCCATTATACCTGTCCACCTTTTTGGTCAGTGCGCAGCCATGGACAAGATCAGGACGATCGCCAAGAAACACGATTTGCCGGTCATTGAGGACGCGGCTCAAGCCATCGGTGCGGAGTATTTGGGACGGCCAGCGGGTGCTTGGGGAGACATTGGGTGCCTGAGTTTCTATCCCACCAAGAACTTAGGAGGAATGGGAGACGGAGGCATGATGGTTTGCCATGACACAGAAACGGCAGCCAAACTCAGGCTTCTTGCCTCGCATGGCATGCAGCCCCGCTACTATCACAAACTGGTTGGCATTAACAGTCGGCTCGATACCATTCAAGCAGCGATTCTCAACGTCAAGATCGCACATTTGCAGTCCTACAGCGACGCCCGTCAAAAAAACGCCAATCGCTATGCCGAGTTGTTTGCAGGTTCGGGTTTAACTCAAAACATTGAGCTGCCGTACCATGCCCCCGAAGCGTTGCACGTTTGGAATCAATATGGCATTCGAGTTCCAGGCGGCATGCGAGACTCACTTCGCAAGCACCTGACGGACATGGGGATTGGTAACGAAGTCTATTATCCGGTCCCGCTTCATCAGCAAGAATGCTTCCGCGATCTAGGCTACACCGACGGATGCTTGCCGCAAACCGAGAAGGCGGCCAAGGAGATTTTGCACTTGCCGATTTATCCAGACTTGACCGAGCGCGAACAAGACGCGGTGGTCAGTGGTATCCAACGCTTCTATGCGTCTGCGTCGTCAAGACGAGCCGCGTAGCGACGAGCTAGTGTAGAACGGCACTCCGTGCCGTTTCAGCATCGACGTGCCGTTTCAGCACTCCGTGCCGTTTCAGCATCGAAAATCGGCACGGAGTGCCGATCTACACTTACGGACTTCCAGAGTCTTTGTTCGGATTGAAGAGCTTTAACATCTCATAGGCTTTGGACGTCGCACAGCGTCCGCGTTGAGTGCGAATGACATACTCGCTTCGCAACAGAAAGGGTTCGACTTCGTCCTCAAGCGTATCCGCCGAAACACTCATGGTGTGGGCGATGGCTTCCACGCCGGCCGGACCACCATTGAACACGCGAATGAGTGTTTCCAAGTAACGACGGTCTTGTCGATCTAGCCCAATTTCGTCGATACCCATCATGTCGAGGGCTCGTTTGGCTATGTCGAGCGAGACGCGGCCATCGGCCTTGCTCATCGCATAATCGCGGACCCAAAGGAATCGATTGTTGGCAATTCGCGGTGTCCCTCTGGCTCGCTTGGCGATCTCGACGGCGGCATCGGAGTTGAGAGAAACATTTAACTTCAACGCGTTGCGAGACAAAATCTCGATCAACTCATCGACCGAATAATAGCCCAAATGCTGACGGATCAAGAATCGATCGCGAAGCGGGGCGCTGAGCATGCCAGCTCGTGTCGTCGCGCCGATAAGAGTGAACGGTTGCAATTGCAAATTGAGAGTTCGAGCATTGACCCCCTCGCCCAAGATAATGTCGATGCGGTAATCTTCCATCGCCGTGTAGAGAAATTCTTCGACAGGTTTGGGCAAGCGATGGATTTCGTCGATGAATAGTACCGATCCATGTTCCAAGTTGGTCAGATACGGAATCATCTCCTTGGGAGCTTTGAGGACCGGGCCGCTGGTCATGTCGACCTTGACCCCCATCTCGCGAGGAATGCATGTGGCGAAGGTCGTTTTACCTAATCCAGGTGGGCCGTCAAACAGTATATGGCCTAAAGGCTCTTTGCGTTTCTTGGCCGCATCCATGGCAATTTGAATGACGTCCATCACTTCCTGTTGGCCGACCATGTCGGCGATACGCTTGGGTCGAAGGACAACATCGTTTTCGCCGGGCGCCATGATGCCTGAGCCAGGAACGTGACCTGGCGTGGGCAAATTCCCTTGCCCAGCTTCCTTGCCATCGCCGTCGCCCTTGCCATCGCCGTCGCCCTTGCCATCATCGTCATCGTCAGGCTCGACCGGAATGATTTTGCGTTCTCGAACCATACTACTTTTCCGCACCTGTGTCTAAGATGGCCATAAACGCCCTTTGAGGGATATCGACCGAGCCGATCGATTTCATTCGCTTCTTGCCTTCTTTTTGCTTGGCCCAGAGCTTCTTCTTTCGGGAAATGTCGCCACCATAGCACTTGGCGGTCACATTTTTGCGCATGGCCGCTACGGTTTCTCGGGCGATGATTCGCGAACCGATGGCAGCCTGAACGGCAACTTCAAACATATGCCGATCGATTTCGGCTTTGAGCTTCTTTACGACCGCTCGACCGCGGCGGTCCGAATCTGCAGTATCGCAAATGATGCTGAGTGCATCGACTCGCTTTCCATTGACGAGGATGTCCATCCGCACAAGATCTGCTGGCTCGTATCCGATAATCTCATAGTCCATCGTGCCATATCCACGAGTCACACTCTTGAGCTTGTCGTGCAAGTCGTAGATGACTTCGGCCAAGGGCAAATCGTAACTGACCAAAGCCCGTGTGCCGGACAAGTATTCATTGCCGCGTAGAATGCCGCGTCGGTCTTGCGAGAGTTTCATGACAACGCCGATGTACTCGATCGGCAATACAAAGTTAACTCGCACAATAGGTTGACGAAACTCTTCGATGTCACACGAGTCAGGCACTTCTTGCGGTCGATGAATTTCCAAGACGGTGCCGTCCCGTTTAACGATTTCATACGTCACGTTGGGAGCGGTTTGCACCAAGTCGACGTCGCATTCGTTTTCCAGGCGTTGCTGGATAATTTCCATGTGCAACAATCCTAAGAACCCACAGCGGAATCCGAATCCGAGGGCTTCGCTGGACTCGGGAGCGTAGTCAAACGATGGGTCGTTTAGGGAGAGTTTTTCGAGAGCGTCTCGGAGTTCTGTAAACTCTTGTCCGTCGCTTGGATATAGCCCGCAGTACACCATGCGTTTGGGCGGTTTGTAGCCTGCAAGAGCCACAGCCTTGTCGTCGTTGGCCATGGCAACCGTGTCACCGATGCGCACATCCTTGAGCGACTTGATGTTGCAAATGAGATATCCAACTTCGCCGGCGAGAAGCGAATCGACGGGCATGCGATGCGGGATGAACTGACCCAGCTCGAGCACTTCGTAGTTGGCACCCACTCCGAGGAACCGCACTTTGTCGCCCCGTTTTACTTTGCCTTCCATGACTCGAACGTAGGTGATTGCGCCTCGGTAATCATCGTAGAGCGAATCGAACACCATCGCCTTGAGCGGGGCATTGCGATCACCCGTGGGTGGCGGGATGCGTTCGACGATGGCTTCGAGCAATTCATCGATACCGATTCCGGCTTTGCCGGAGCACTTTACGATTTCGGTTGGGTCGATACCCAAGCTCTGTTCCATTTCGGTAGTAACTTCGTCTACGCGCGCGTGGACCAAGTCGATCTTATTGATGACAGGGATGATTTTGAGTTCATGCTCCATGGCCGCGTAAGCGTTTGCAACCGTCTGAGCCTCGACCCCTTGGAAGGAGTCCACCAAGAGCAATGCCCCTTCGCAACACGTAAGTGCACGCGAGACTTCGTATTGGAAGTCGACGTGGCCGGGAGTATCGATCAAATTCAATTCGTAGAGCTCACCTTTGTGCCAGTGATTCAGCGAAACCGACTTGGCTTTGATAGTGATACCGCGAGATCGCTCCAAGTCCATTCCATCGAGCAATTGCTCGCGCATCTTGCGGATCTCGACCGTGCCAGTGCGTTCCAGGAGTCGGTCCGCGAGCGTGCTCTTGCCGTGATCGATGTGCGCAATGATGCAGAAGTTGCGTATTTTGGCCGTAGGCATTTCACCCAACTGTTGGCCACCGTGTTTGCCGCCAGTGCTCATGACTGATTCCTAGTAATTGTTTTCAATGGATTCTTTCGTTCGCCCTGATGGCGGGGGAAGCTTGCACTTTAGGCTGGTAACTTTTTGAATTCCATGCGAGCAATGCCAGCCGCACCGAGGTAACCCGCGTCGCCACCCAAGGAGGCGAACTCGATTTTGGTACCGTTTGCGACGTACTCGAAACTGCGTTGTCGAAACGTCTCCCCAATCCGTTTTAGGAATCGCATCCCAACGGGCGATAGTGTGCCACCAAAGTTCATTGCTCCACCCAAGACAATCAGGCCTGGATCCAGGGTGTGAACGATGGTTGCGATTCCAAGCGCCAGATAGTCCGCCGTTTCATCGATGATTTTCAAACTGAAAACGTCGCCGGTTTCGGCCGCTTGGTAGATCTTTTTGGTTGTGAGAGTCTCAACGCTTTCTGAAAGCGAGCTGATCGCCCCGGCGACAAGTTCTTCTTTGGCTCGTTGGGACACGCCGCTTGCACTTGCGTACGCTTCTAAATGACCACGCCCCCCGCCCCAAACACAAAGTCTTGCGTCGGGCCGAGGATCAATAATCATATGACCGCATTCGCCCCCAAAACTGTTTTGTCCGACGACCAACTGGTTATCGATAATGATCCCACCGCCAACTCCTGTCCCGAGTGTCAGCAATACCATACTACTGTAAACAGCGCCGGTACCGACCCAAAACTCGCCAAATGCAGCCGCATTTGCATCGTTCGCGAAGGACACCGGCAGACCGATAGCGTTCTCCAGGCATTTCACGATCGGAAAGTGGTGCCAATGTGGATGGTTGGGCGGTTGGATTAACATGCCCTTTGGGATGTCCTGGCTGCCCGGTGTTCCCAGTCCGACGCGAGCGATATCCTTTTTCGATAGACCGATAGTTGCTAGCAATTCGATCGCGGAAGCTGAAACGCGTTGCATGCCGTCCGCCGGACCTCGCGGTTCTTCCGTTGGAATAGAAGTAAACCCGAGCGTATTCCCTACGTCATCGACGATCCCTAATTTGATTCCCGTCCCACCGACGTCGATTCCTAAGTAAAAAGGAGAAACTGCTTTCGAGACAGGGAGGATTGGCTGCGACGTCATAACTCTCTATTGGGTAAAGGTTTACTGCGTCACCAGTGCAGTGGCAGATCAGATCAAACCCCAGTATACGGCATGCTTAACTGGACCAACAGGGACAATTCCTTGAACCTAGCGCTGCTCAAGGTGCCAAAATCCAATCCAGGTTGAAGCGCGCGGCGAGGATTGCCTTTTCGCCTTCGTAGAGGCAAAGCACAGTGCCGTCCGGCAGGACTGCGAGATCGGAGTAAGCGCTAGGGCCGGGTTCAAGTGTCTTGTTGATCGGCCAAGTCTTGCCGTCGTCTCGACTCAGTTTGATCGAGAGGTTTTCGCGTTTACCCCGTCCAGCAGGAATCTCCTGTCCCTCTTTGTCTCGCCCGAGACTGTGTGGATTCGAAAAGATTAATGTTGCCGGCGTTGAGGGATGCGAGACAATACTGGCCATGCAGATCGGTTCCCAAAGTTGTTCATGAAACTCCGGCTTGCTCCAATTGGAAGCACCATCTCGACTCATGGTGATGAGTTTTCGATTTGGCTTTGAGACGCTGCGGGTGACCAGCATGGCTCGACCATCTGATAGTGTGGTGATCATCGTCTCGTTCGGATCACCGAATTCGCCTTCGTCGGGCACTGCGATTTCACCAGCCTTCCAGGTTCGGCCGTGGTCGTCGCTAAAGATGGATGCGGTAGCAGATGGCTTATGTTCGCCGGTTTTTCCGTAGGCAAGCCAGATTGGGACAACAAGTCGCCCGCTCGCGAGCTGAATTCCATGACCGGGGCCGGTAGCGATGACTTTCCAGTCATAGTCTTTGCGAAACGGCTCGAACGTCTTGGTGATCTCAACCGGTTTGCTCCAGGTCAGGCCATCATCCAGACTGCGCATCGAGAAGCATTGAGCGTAGTTGACACAGTACAAAAACTCGACGGCACCGGTCGTTCGATCAACGATGGCAACCGGGTTGTTAACGGTTTGTTCGCGCGCTCCACCTTCTTTTTTGACAGGGTTACCTTCGATGCGATCCGCCAAGTGCGCGATCTGCTTTGGCGTGTTCCAAGTCTTGCCACCGTCGGTTGATCGGCGCAGATGCACTTCGATTTCACCCCAATCACTGCGAGAGTTGGTGCGAGCTTCGCAATAGGCGAGCACGGTCCCTTTCGTTGTAACAACTACACCTGGGATTCGATACAGCGTTACGCCATTCATGCCTGCCGGAAAGACTTCGGTTTTTTCCAGTAGCGGCTCGCTTGCAAGAACGGAGCAGCAGGAAATACTTATTAGAAGGAGTGCGATTGCTTTCATGGGAGTGTTCCGGATGCCTTAGGATTCGGTTTGGCTGTGCGACAAATAGCAGTTTACGAAAAATGCGTTGATGCGAGTTTTGTTCCGTTCTACGATCTGGCCTTTCAGGTTGGTCAGGCTGGCCTTTCGGGTTGGTCGGGCTGGCTTGTCCTAGGCCGTTAAAAATTTGCTATTGCGGGAGCAATTGGATTGCGCATCTTTTCTTCCACTTCGCCTGATGGAACAGACTGGCAAACCGATTAATCTTGCTTCCGTCGGTTTTCAACCGGCGGGGCAGCATCTGTCAGCTACCAACGTTCGCAGAGTGATCGCTCTCCGTCGGACTCGTCCGGCGGAAGCAACGTGCTCAAACGTTGCTTCCGCCCGAATAAATCGGACGGAGAGCGGTCAGCGATGCAAACATGAAATGAATATCGGGTATTCGAGGTAGCTGTCTGATA
>Ga0105048_10018637_pt1 | contig 10665 bp, 9 predicted proteins | sample MAT05_FD_78382 | JGI IMG/M metagenome (GOLD analysis project Ga0105048, IMG submission 78382) | Freshwater microbial communities from Lake Fryxell liftoff mats and glacier meltwater in Antarctica - MAT-05 | ecosystem: Environmental > Aquatic > Freshwater > Ice > Liftoff microbial mat | place...
ACTCTGCGGTGTGCGTCCGCCGCGTCGCACGCGGCTGCACTTCCACTGTTCGTTTTCCTTGCTGTGCCATCTTGCTGTTCCTTTGCTTCGCCCTTCAGTCTACTCTAAACTCGCTGACCGAAGTTGTTTCACCCATTCTGGCACAGAGGATTGAGCGGATTATCGGAAGCGGATGTCCACACCAAGCAGATTGACAGGGGGCATGGGTCTACTCCTTCTCCTTACGTACAGTTCCAGATCTATCGCGAGGCAATCCTGATTTTCTATGCCAAAGCCAGTGTATACCTGAAAGCGCTGGAAAAACCCTACTCCGACGAGTGGAAACGTTGTGTTGGGTAGACTTGTAGGAGCGCGAGTGCGGACTTGCAGTATTTTTCGCGGAAGAAGGTTTCAAATTCGGGGAATACCTGGTTGCAGGCAGTGGCACTAGGATGGATTGCACATCCAACGCCGTTTGTGTGGGGGGGGTAAATGACGTGAGCACCATCAGTGGGCAAGAGCCAGGCAACTTCTTCCTATCGGTGGTTCGGTCGCTTTTACCCAATGTCCCCTAGAGCGCCTCAATAAATGGTGCCACTCACACCGAGTGACCTACTAGGCGTGAAGATCATCAGCGAAACACAACTGACACTGAATGTTAGCAGGCAATCCACCACGTAAAATCCATTCAAAATCTTTGCATAACCCCACTTGAGCATCTGCTGTATGCTGTATGCGCGAACTTGTTGACAAACCACCACATGATGTGTCATAGTGTCATGGTATCACCACAATTTGCCATATTACGCTTACAGAGTGTTCCATGAAGGTTTCCGCACCACTTGCGACCTCAGCTATTTCCCAGATACGAAGCAGAATGCCGTCGCTGGCAAGTTCCGAATTGCGTGTTGCCAACTGGGTCACACAGAATTGGGAAGACCTGTTGCCGTATTCTATGGCGCAGGTGGCACAGGCATGTGGCGTAAGCGATACAACTGTGCTGAGGTTCTGTCGCAGTGCCGGCTTTCACGGCTTTCTCGATCTGAAACTGAGACTGGCACGTGATACTGCTGATCCCACACACGTTATTCACAGCGAAATAACGCCAGAGGATGATTCGGTATCGATTATTCGGAAAGTGTTTCAGGCGAACATCGCCGCACTACGTGACACGCTCGAAATTATGGATTATGCCTCGATGACGCGTGCCGCAAAACTGATTGCTGAAGCAAGCCGTGTGTTGATAATCGGGGTGGGTACATCGTCGCCCATTGTCCACGATGCGTTTAACAAGTTCTTCCGATTGGGTCTGAACTGCCGCGCCCAGACCGATTCTTATCTCCAGTTGATGGATGCAACATTACTCACGCCTTCAGATCTGCTGATCGCCATTTCGCAATCGGGGTTGTCGGTTGACCCCGTCATGACAATTGAGCTGGCTAAAAAGAACGGGGCGCGTACCATCTGCATCACCGGCAATGCCCAGTCAGCTATCACGCAGTATGCGGATGTCACCCTGTTGAGCGTATCGAATGAAACACGCGGCGAAGCGATTGCTTCGCGAATTGCCCAGATCACGATTATCGATGCGCTCTACATTCTGCTATCGATGCAACGCCCTGAAGAATCGGTCTACAATGAACGGCGCATCTGGGATTCCGTCCTGCCAAAAACGCTTTAGTCGATCCTGAAAGTGGCTACTATGAACAGAATTCCAGTAGTTTTGGATACCGATATCGGAACCGATGTGGACGACGCGCTGTTCCTGCTGATGGCGCTGGCTTCGCCTGAGATCGACCTGATTGCCGTCACGATTGTGGATGGGCATGTCGATCAGCGTGCCCAGATTGCGGCGCGGTTGTTAGGCATGGCAGGACGGGCAGATATTCCCGTGTACATGGGCGCGCAAAGACCCCTTGCTGAAGGTCGTGGACCAACTTGGTTTGGTCATGAAGGCAGGGGTGTTCTGGACATGCCTTATGAGGGTCCCGTGGCACAGATTCACACACTTTCAGCAAGCGAGTTTATGGTTGAGGCTTCCAAAAAGCACCCGTATCATCTGGTTGCGATTGGTCCCTTCACGAATGTTGCTCTCGCCTTTCAGCTTGACCCCTCACTGGCTCAGCGCCTGATCCATCTCACTGTGATGGGAGGTATGGTGCATCCTGAAACATATACCGCTAAATGGCAACAGTTCTTCGCAGATACCAGAATTTTGCCCGCGCACATGGATCACAACACTGCGTCTGATGTGCGTGCGGCGCTGGCTGTTGCCACTGCTGGCATCGATATGACATGGGTTACGGCTGAAATCACCTTCTGCACACCGCTGAATAAACGTGCCATTGAGCTGTTCCGCAGTTCAGATACGCATTTGGGCAATGCAATGGCGGCGATGCTGAGTATCTGGAACGACGAATGGTTTCACTTCATCCCGCAGTTCCCAGATTATCCCAGCCCGTTTCCAGAGGATGCAGTTGCGTGTTTACATGATCCGCTGGCGCTGGCATCACTCTTTCCTCAGCAATGGATGACGCTTGAAAAGCAGTCCGTCCGTTTTGCCATTGAGGGACATCTGTTTCGCATTCATCCCGTTACCACTTCCATCGACGCATATCATCAGATTTCTGTCGAAGTGGATACTGCCGCGTTCGAGACGTTCTATCTGGAACGCATCGAAACATTTCTGAAAGCGCTTTCGGCATAACATCTCCCAAAGGAGGATTTGGAGGGAAACAGGTTTCAGGCTTGGAAAAACACTACGTATCGCATTATTTGTGAGAGAGGTTTATGCCCGTGTTACACACACGCTGGTTGAAAACATTCATTGCTACCGTTCCTTTACTGATGCTTACCCTCCAGGCGGCTTCCGCACAGGATACCGTCACCCTTTCTTTTGTGGGTCCTGAAGCAAACACCACAATGCAACCCGTGATCGATGCTTTTCAGGCGGCGAACCCCAATATCATCGTCAACTATGAGCAGGTTCCGTTTGCAGACCTGAATGATATTCTGCAAACGCGTATTGGCGGCGGAGACAGCACCCCAGATATCTTTACCGCCGATCAACCGCGTATTCCTGCACTGGTCGATCGCGGGTTTCTGGAGGATATCACCAACGACGTAGGGGATATTTCGGATCGCGTGATACAAAGCTCAATCGATGCCTCCACCGTCAATGGACGTCTTTATGCTCTACCAATGTCTACCTCCACACAACTGCTCTACTACAATGCTGACCTTCTGGAAGTGGCAGGCATCGACCTCCCAACGATGGATCCGCAAGACCGCCTGACGTGGGAAGCATTGACCGAAGCGGCAGTTGCGGCGCAGGAAGCCGGTGCTGAATATGGCTTCATGTTTGATCAGGTCAGCCGTGTTTACCAGATTCTGCCCTTGCCAGAATCGCTTGGCGGCGGCAACGGCATTTCAACAGATGACCCGCTCTCACCTGCTTTCACCAACGATGCCTGGGTCGATGCCTTGACTTTTTATGGTGATCTGTTCGAGAGTGGCATAGCGCCACGCGGCGTTCCACCTGAGCAGACCCCTGATCTGTTTGCAAGTGGTCGGGTTGCGTTCTTCGTGGGTGGTCCGTGGTGGTTGCCGCTGTTCAGTGGAACCGATGGGCTGAATTTTGGCGTATCTGCGCACCCTTACTTTGCAGATGGCGAACCCGTGACCCCGACAGGCGCATGGTCGTGGGGAATCAACCCAAACACGCAATATCGCGAGGAAGCGTTGCAATTCCTGACATTCGCGGCGCTGACCGCCGAAGGTGCTTCTGCCGCGGCAATTAATTTCCCATTGCCGCCTGCCAATATCGCGGCATTTGAAGAGGTATTCGTCAACAATATCGAAATTGATGGTCTGGGAGATCTGATTCTATACGAACTCCAGAATACAGCTGTTATTCGTCCGCTCACGGTTGGGTTTATTCAGTTCGAAGAAATTGTTGGTCAGGCAATGGAAGACATCCGCAACGGAGCCGATGTATCGACGACGCTGGAAACCGCAACAGAAGATTTGCAAGCCGCCTGGTCACGTCTGGGCTAGGGTAAATCACAGAGCGCTTTTCAGTGCTGAAAAGCGCTCTGTGATGATCCGTCAAAAGGGCTGAATGTGCCTCCTTCTCTCAGGTTCAACCGAAATATGGCAGTGGCATTTCTCTTCATGATGCCTGCGCTCATTTTGCTGGTGTTCATTCGCATAGTACCAAGTGTTCAGGCATTCGTCTCCAGCTTTCAGTTTCGCGGGGAGTTTGTTGGGCTAGACAACTATGCCTTCATTCTCAGCAATGACCGCATTCTGGGCGCGATCCAGACCACGCTTATGTTTAACCTGATCGTCAATCCCCTTCAGATTATTTTGGCACTGTTGCTGGCGCTCCTTTTGGTAGATCGTGTGTATGTGCCGTCTTTATGGCGTGTGTTGATTTTTATGCCAGTTGCTGTTCCGCTTTCGGTTGCCACTATAGTGTGGGGGATCGCGATGCGTCCTGACGATGGTATGCTGAATGCCTTCCTAAACTGGCTCGGAATTGCCAGCCAGCCGTTTCTGGTCTCTCAGGATCAGGCGCTGTTTTCGATCATCTTCATTGCGTCGTGGGCAGGTGTAGGATACTGGATGATTTTCCTGATTTCGGGGCTAAAGGAAATTCCTGAAAGCCTGAAAGAAGCGGCACAGCTTGATGGTGCAGGGTACTGGCGCACGCTAATTTCGATAACGTTGCCACTGCTTCGGCGCACACTGGCATTTGTGCTGGTGGCGGATACCATCGCTAATTTCCTGCTTTTTTCACCCATTCAAATCCTCACGCGTGGTGGACCCAGCAACAGCACAAATCTCATCATGTTTGAAACCTATCGCAATGCTTTTGCCTTTAATGATCTGGAACTTGCCTATGCCCTCATGATCGTTCTGCTTGCCATTCTCATGGTCGTCGTCACGCTTCAGTTTCGATTGTTACGCACACACGAATCCGCATGATTCAACGATTGTTATTTACGCTGGTCGCTTTCCTGACAAGCCTCTTTTTTATTCTGCCCATTCTCTGGATGCTTTCGAGTGCGCTTCGCCCTCAGGCAGAGATTTTCAGAACCCTGTCTCCGCTTAGCGCCGAGGCATTTCTGCCCACGACCCTCGATACCAGTAATTTTCAAAACCTGCTTCAGGGAAACTATCCGCGTGCCGTGCTGAATTCGGTCGTCGTTGCCAGCGGCACGGTCGTCATCGGATTGCTGATCTCATCGGCGGCGGCATTCGGCTTGAGCGCGATCGAGTTTCGCGGCAGGGAGGTTGTGTTCGCCATTGTCGTCATTAGCTTCATGGTTCCCTTTGAAGTCATTTCGATTCCACTTGCTCAGATCGTGCGCGAAAATCGCCTCAATAACAGTTTTGTCAGCCTGATCCTGCCCGGAGTAGCAAACGGACTGGCGATCTTCCTGTTGCGCCAGTTTTTTCTGGGCATCCCGCGTGAGTTGATTCAGGCGGCACAGGTGGACGGCGCAGGCTGGTGGAAAATTTTCTACGGCATTTTCCTGCCGCTGTCAAAACCTGCCTTGATTGGTGCTGGCTTAATTCTGTTTATCTGGCAATGGCAGTCTTATCTGTGGCCGTTGATGATTATTTCCGACAACAGTATGGACGTTGCACCAGTTGCGTTGGCAAAATATATGGGGCAGTTCGATTTTGATTTCGGGCAAATGTTTGCAGGGGCAGTGATTCTCTCGCTGATACCCACGCTGATCCTGCTTCCGCTTCAGCGCTACTTTACGCAATCCATCACCTTATCGGGCATCAAGGAATAAGGTCAATTGATGAAAGCACTTGCCATATGAAGATCGGTGACGTGCATTACCGCACGATCTGGCAACATCCACGCCATCCGAACATCGTTCAGGTAATCGATCAACAGAAACTCCCGTTCCGCTTCGAAATCGTCGATCTTCACTCGGCATCAGATGCGGTACAGGCAATTCAGACGATGACAGTGCGCGGCGCAGGGCTGATCGGTGCAACCGCCGGCTATGGCATGATGCTGTCTGCGCTTGCCGCATCGCGTGAGAGCCTGCATGCGTTTCTAGCGCATGTCCGTCGTGATGGAGCCGCGCTCATAGCCACGCGCCCCACTGCTGTCAATCTGGCGTGGGCAGTCGCGCGTCAGATCAGCGCGATGGAAGCCTGCACAAAGGTTGATCAGTCGATTGAAGCCGCCCGCGACATGGCACAGCAGATTGCCGACGACGATGCCGACTATTGTCGTCGTATCGGAGAACATGGGCTGGCGCTGATCGAAGCGATTGCCCAACGTAAGCCGGGGGAACCCGTTAATATCCTGACACACTGTAACGCTGGCTGGCTGGCATTCGTTGACTATGGCTCTGCCACCGCACCGATTTACGCCGCGCATGATCGTGGTATTCCGGTACATGTTTGGGTCGATGAGACCCGCCCCCGCAATCAGGGAGCCCGCCTGACGGCGTGGGAGCTTGGACAGCATGGTATACCACATCACATCATTGCAGACAATGTTGGTGGACACCTGATGCAACATGGCATGGTTGATCTCTGTATCGTGGGTAGCGACCGTACTACTTATACAGGTGATGTTGCGAACAAAATTGGCACCTATCTCAAAGCGCTTGCCGCACAAGACAATAGCGTTCCGTTCTACGTGGCACTGCCATCGTCCACCTTCGATTGGTCGATGCGTGACGGCGTGCATGAAATTCCAATCGAACAACGTGACACTGCCGAAGTCAATATGATTGAAGGCATCGATCATGCCGGCAATGTGACCGAAGTCACGCTTGTGCCAGCACACAGCCCATCTGCGAATTATGGCTTTGATGTGACCCCTGCTCGCCTTGTGACCGGGCTGATCACGGAACGCGGTATCTGTGCCGCACATGAAGAGAATATTCTCGCTCTGTTTCCAGAACGAAGGGCATATCCATGGAATACCAAATCCTTGATACCACCACCGTAGTTGCGTATGTCCTGAACAATCCGGAAACAGCCAGCCATTTCCGTGATCCGCTGAGCGTCAAAGCGCGTGAAATTGGAGATGGAAATCTCAACCTTGTGTTTATCCTTCAGAGCGAGACATTCCCCCAGGAGGCGCTGATCGTCAAGCAGGCAGTGCCGTACCTGCGCGTCGTTGGCGAATCATGGCCGCTGAGCAGGGAACGGATGCGCTTTGAAGCACAGGCGCTGATGCTCTATGAGCAGTTGGCACCCGGGTTGGCTCCAAAGGTGTTTGCCTATGAACAAGCAATGTCGATCGTGGTGATGGAATACCTCAGCGAGCATCAGGTGATGCGTCAGCCGCTGGTTGCGCGTCAGAAGTTTCCGCTGTTTGCGGAACATCTGTCTACGTTTCTAGCGAATGTGCTCTTCAAGACGTCTGATCTGTATCTGACAGGGCTGGCAAAGAAAGACCTGCAATCCCGCTTTATCAACCCGCATCTGTGTAAAATTCAGGAAGATTTTGTGTTCAGTAATCCCTATATGGAATCGCCTGAAAACAAACACAACCCTCTGATCACCGACGAGGTGCGCGCGGTACGTCAGAATGTCGAACTGAAACTGGCGATCGCCAACCTGAAAGAGAAGTTTATGACTCAGGGGCAGGCACTTATTCACAGTGATCTGCATACGGGCAGTATTATGGTCAACCCAGCCGATACCCGCATCATCGACCCTGAATTCAGCTTTTTTGGTCCCATGGGCTATGATATCGGCGCTGTGATGTCTAACCTGATGATGAATTACATATCTCACTTTGCGCATACCGCTGATGCCGAACAGCGTGAAGCCCATCAGGGCTATCTTCTGGACACCATGCGCTCACTCTGGAACCTGTTTGCATTCAAATTTGATGCGCTGTGGGTGCGCGCGAACACCGGCGAGCTTGTGCCGGAACTATATTGGCAATTTGAGGGCGGTGAACAGGCTTTTGCGCGCTATCGCGAGCGCTACATTCGCCAGATTCTGCGCGATACATTTGGGTTGGGTGCGTGCGAAAGCCTGCGCCGTATGATGGGTCTGGTGACTGTGTGGGATGTTGGCAGTATTGAAAACGCTGAAGCGCGAGCCTCAGTTGAACGCCGGATTATTCGCGTTTCAACACGCTGGATTCTGGAACATGAGTCGTTTATGTCCATTGAGGATGCACTGCGTATAGTTACTGAAGAAGTATACTGAAAGATGAGACGATGCAATCTCTGTGGAACGATCAGCACGCCAGTCAGTATCATACGCCGCTGGCGCAACGCGTCTATACCTCGCGCTTACTAGGAAAAAACCCCGCACTGGTAATGCACGGCGGCGGCAACACCAGTATCAAGGTGCGACAGACGAATATTTTCGGTGAGCAGGAAGATATCCTCTATGTCAAAGGTAGTGGATGGGATTTGGAGACTATTCGCGAAGCTGGCTTCTCGCCCTGCCGTATGCAACCGCTGATGAAGCTGGCTGAACTGGACGCGCTCAGTGATTTACAGATGGCGAATGAACTGCGTCAGAGCATGACGCTGGCATCTGCACCTTCACCGTCTGTTGAGGCAATTCTGCATGCGGTACTGCCGTACACATTCGTTGATCATACCCATGCTGATGCCATCATCGCGATCACCAATACGCCTGATGGACGCGCCCGTATCGAGTCGCTGTATGGCGATCAGGTGGTGATCATCCCCTATGTGATGCCGGGGTTTCGGCTTGCGCGTCTCGTCCGTGAGTTGTTCGCTCAACAGCGTACCCCCCAAACTATCGGCATGATCCTGATGAATCACGGCATTTTCACGTTTGGCGACGATGCCCGCACCAGCTACGAACGCATGATCGCGCTGGTGAACCATGCAGAAAGCTATCTTCAGCAGAACGGCGCAGGTGCGATGCCTGCTCCGGCGATCACCCCAGAACCGCGAACGCTTCGGTATGATTTGGCTGAGTTTCGTGGGAAGGTTTCGCAGATCGCAGGTAAGCCGATGCTTCTGCACACCCAACGTGATGCCTCAACACTGACCTATACACGGCGCAACAATCTCGCCGTGCTGGCGCAGGGACCACTGACTCCCGACCATGTAATTCGCACCAAACCGCTTCCGCTGATCGGGCGTGATCTCGAACAGTATCGTAGCGATTATCAGCATTATTTTGAACAGAATGCCGCGCAGGTATCCCCAATACCCACACCACTCGATTCTGCCCCACGGGTAATACTTGACCGCGAATGGGGAATAGTCACAGTTGGGCGCACCGCCAGAGATACACGTATCGCGCTCGATATCTATCAGCACACCATGCACGTCGCTCAGCAATCGACAGCGCTAGGCGGATTTCAAGCGTTGCCTGCGCTCGATCTGTTCGAGGTGGAATACTGGGATTTAGAGCAGGCAAAGCTGGCTTCAGGCGGGAAATTACCACCCTTTACGGGCGAAATCGCACTGGTGACTGGTGCGGCATCGGGCATCGGCAAGGCGACCGTCGAGAGCCTGTTGCGGCGTGGCGCGGCTGTGATTGCGCTGGATATCAACCCGGCGGTCGAAACATTATGGCAACAGCCCGATGTGCTTGCGTTGACGGTTGATGTGACCGATGAAATCGCGGTTGCTGATGCGCTTGAGGCGGGTGTGCGGCGTTTTGGCGGACTTGATATGCTGGTGCTGAATGTGGGGATTTTTCCGCCCGGCGTGAAAATAGCCGACATGAGTAGCGATCAATGGCAGAAAGTGATGCGCATCAACCTTGACAGCAGTTTTTTCCTGATGCGTATGGCGCACCCGCTTCTCAAGCATGCGCCGAATCATGGGCGGGTGGTAGTGGTGGGAAGCAAGAATGTGCCTGCACCCGGAAGCGGCGCAGGCGCGTACAGCGCGTCAAAAGCGGCGTTGACTCAGTTGGCACGCGTGGCGGCTTTCGAATGGGGCGCTGACCATATCCGCGTGAACACGGTTCACCCCAATGCTGTCTTTGATACCGGTTTGTGGACTGATGAAGTGCTTGCGAACCGCGCCGCGCATTATCATATGAGTGTGGACGCTTACAAAACTAACAATGTTCTGCAGGTAGAAGTGACCAGCTACGATGTGGCTGAACTGATTGCTGAACTGTGCGGCACAACATTTTCGCGCACGACCGGCGCGCAGATTCCCATCGATGGCGGCAATGATCGCGTGATCTGACGGGCACCACATGCGGTCACGATCCTGTATTGAATGAGGACAGCGTACTTCACAACTGAACCGTTCCACCCATGACTTGCGCGACTATCCTGTTTGTGCTGGAGCGCATCACTTGCCGCAATAGTCGCCGTGCATGTGACGGACGGAGTAAGCGTGAACGTCGACATGGGTGGTGTTCGGACCCGGACTGACGCTGGAGGCAATGCTGTTGCGCTGGTAGCGGCAGACGAGTAGAAATGCCTGAGCGGGCATCCGTCCAGCGGTCGTCGTTCGCCATGAGGCGGCTGACCGCGAGACGAGTACACGCGCGATGTAGGCAAACGACCTGCCCCCATCCCTTTACATCTCGATTACATCAATTCCACCAGCCGAGCACGTCTTGTGGACGAGCATACGGTGATGCACCGTGCGGATAATTCCCGACCGCTGTCGTCCGATATAGCAAGTACGGACCCACACCCTCCTCCTGTTCGTCGAGATTGGCGTGTCCCACACG
>Ga0105048_10018638_pt1 | contig 10665 bp, 4 predicted proteins | sample MAT05_FD_78382 | JGI IMG/M metagenome (GOLD analysis project Ga0105048, IMG submission 78382) | Freshwater microbial communities from Lake Fryxell liftoff mats and glacier meltwater in Antarctica - MAT-05 | ecosystem: Environmental > Aquatic > Freshwater > Ice > Liftoff microbial mat | place...
AAACTCACCACCGTCCGCATCTGGCAGATCGTGAAGCGCGTCGCCAAAACCGCCGGACTCGACCTCAACGTCTATCCGCACCTTCTCCGCCACAGCTTCGCCACCCATCTCCTCAGCAACGGCGCCGACCTCCGCATCATCCAGGAAATGCTCGGCCACGCCGACATCTCCACCACCGAGATTTACACCCACGTCGATCAGCAGCGGTTGAAGTCGGTCCATCACCGCTTCCACCCGCGGGCCATCTCGGGCGGCGCACTGCCGAAGGCGGCGGAGCCGTCACTGGAAGCCCCGAAGCGGCCGGAAACCTCGCGCTGAGCACCCCGGACGCGAGACTTGTCGAGCGGCGTGCCTCGCGCCGATGATGCCGATTGATGCGCCTCCTCCCCCTCCTCCTCTTCGCCTGCGTAGCCGTCCCCGCTTTCGCCCAGACGCCATCCGCACCCACCGTATCCGCACCCGCTGCCACCGAGATCCCCGAGCCGCTGCTCGAATGGCGCGACGTGACCACGGTGGGCGTCGAGGGCCGCGCCTGGAATGACGAGGAGCGGCTCCGCTGGTTCGACCGTTTTCCCTCCGCCGCGCAGGGCCGGGTGACGCAGAAGGTGTGGGACCTCAGCCGCGATAGCGCAGGCATGATGGTGCGCTTTAAGACCGATGCGAAAACCATCTGGGCGCACTACACCCTGCTGAAGGAAAAACTCGCCGGCCCGAACATGACCGCGATCGGCTCCAGCGGGCTGGATCTCTACGCCCGCGACCCGGACGGAAAATGGAAGTGGGTGGCCGTGGCCAGGCCGGAAAAAAAGGAAGTGCGCCAGTCCCTCATCTCCGATCTCGCGCCGGGGCTGCGCGAATACGCGCTCTACCTGCCGCTCTACAATGGCATCGAAACTCTGAAGATCGGCGTGCCGCCCGCAGCGAAGTTCGAGCAGCTCGCGCCGCGCCCGGAGAAGCCGATCGTCTTCTACGGCACCTCGATCACCCACGGCGCTTCGGCGTCCCGTCCCGGCATGGTGCACACGGCGATCCTCGGGCGAAAATTCGACCGTCCCGTGGTCAACCTCGGCTTTTCCGGGAATGGCAGGATGGACGCGGCGGTCGGCGAGTTTCTCGTCAAGCTGGACGCTGCGGTTTACGTCATCGACTGCCTGCCGAACATGGCCGCCGCTGAGGTCCGCGCCAAGGCGCCCGCGCTGGTCAGGCAGCTCAAGGCCGCGCACCCCGAGACCCCCATCGTGCTCGTGGAGGATCGCCGCTTTGCCAATACCTGGATCCGCCCGGAGCGGCAGAAGTTTCACGACGCCAACCACGCCGCGCTGCGCGCGGTCTTCGAGGCGCTGAAAAAGGAAGGCGTCGCCAAGCTCAGCTACATCCCGGGCGACGACCTGATCGGTGACGACACCGAGGGCACCACCGACGGTTCGCACCCGAATGACTTGGGCTACATGCGCCAGGCCGCGGTCTTCGAGCCCGTGCTGCGCGAGGTCCTGCGTTGAGGGGAAAGCGGCGCGGGCGCGCAATCTGCACGACTTAGCGGAACTTTCCCGCCTCCCGCTGGTTGAAGACTCCAGCACCCTCCCGCTCATGCACCTCCGCCCGCTCGCCCTCGCTCTCGCCACCTTTGCCCCCGCCGCTCTGGGCGCCGTTTCCACGGAGCCGAGCGCGGACCAGGCGGCCTTCTTCGAAAGCAAAATCCGCCCGATCCTCGCGGACAACTGCTACAAGTGCCACTCCGTAGAAAAAGGGAAGGCGAAGGGAGACCTCACCCTCGATACCCGCGCCGGCGCGCTCAAGGGCGGCGAAAACGGCAAGGTGATCGTCCCTGGCGACCCGGCAAAGAGCCCGCTAATCGTGGCGGTGTCCTATGCAGACCCCGATCTGCAGATGCCGCCGAAAGGCGAAAAAATCACGGCCGAGCAAGTCGCCCTGCTCACCCAGTGGGTGAAAATGGGCGCGCCGGATCCGCGCCAGGACGACGCCGACATTCACGCCAAGCTCAGCGGCCTGACTGAGGCCGCGCGGAATCACTGGGCCTATCTGCCGGTGACGAAAACCGCGGTGCCGAAGCCCAGGAACCCGGCGTGGGCGCGCACGCCGGTCGATGCCTTCGTCCTCGCCAAGCTCGATGAAAACAAAATGGTCCCCGCGCCGGATGCGACCAAGGAAGCACTCCTCCGCCGGGCCACCTACGATCTCACCGGCCTCCCGCCCTCACCGCAGGACGTGCAGTCCTTCATCAATGACACGACCCCGCAGGCCTTTGCCAAGGTGGTGAACCGACTGCTCGCCTCGCCACAGTATGGGGAACGATGGGGCCGCTTCTGGCTCGACACTGCCCGCTACTCGGATACCGCCGGCGGTGAAAAGAAGCTCAAAGGCGCCGACTACCGCTACGCCTACGCGTGGACCTACCGTGACTGGGTGGTGAAAGCCTTTAATGAGGACCTCCCCTACGATCAGTTCATCATCCAGCAGCTCGCGGCGGATAAACTGAGCGACAACGCCCCCGAAAACCTCGCCGCGCTCGGCTTCATCACCGTCGGTGAACGCTTCAAGGACGTGAACGACCGGATCAACGATCGCATCGATGCGGTCACCAAAGGCTTCCTCGGTCTCACCGTCTCCTGCGCCCGCTGCCACGACCACAAGTTCGACCCCATTCCCACCAAGGACTACTACGCACTGCACGGCATCTTCGCCTCCACCGTCGAGCCGGACGAAAAGCCAGTCATCGCCGAGGGCATGGCGGACAAAAATGCCGACTACCTGAACAAGCAGGCCGCGATCGAAGCACAGAACCGGAGCATCTACTACCGCTTCGTTGAGGACACCCAGTCGGACTTCCACAAGAAGGTGGACAGCTACCTGCTCGCCGCCCGTTACGGTGCAAAGAAGAAGGGCGGCACCGCCGAGCAGATCCAGGCGCGGAACGCCCTCCAGAACAAAGCCGGACTCGATCGCGACACGCTCCAGGTTTTCGCCAGGAGCATGCGTTCCGATGCGGCAATCTATGCGCCGTTTCACGCCTTCGTCGAGATCGAGGGGCCGGAGTTTTCCACCAAGGCACCCGGGATCGCCGCGCAAGTGGCCGCCGGAAAGGTCGGGCGCACCGCGGTCAATCCGCTCATCGCCGCCGCCTTTAAGGACGTGCAGCTTTATTCGGTCGAGGATGTCGCCGCGATCTACAAAAAGCTCTTCCTCAGCCTCGGCGCGCAGCGCAAGGCCTTCGTCGAGGCCAATGCAAAGGCGCTCACCGCGCCGGTGGCCGGGTTCACCGCCGCGCAGACCGAACTTTTCAACACCCCCATCGAAGTCATGCCCGCGAGCCGGGCAAAAACGGACGCACTCCGCGAGGTCGTCGCGAAACTGCCGAACAAACTCGCCCAACGCACGCCGTTCCAATTCGCCAAACTCAACGAGCTCGAACTCACCAACGCCGGCGCACCCGCCCGGGCCATGCTCGTGGCCGATGCCGCGCGACCCAAGGACTCGCCCGTCTTCATCCGCGGCCAGGCCGAGGTGAAAGGGGAGACCGTCCCGCGCCGCTTCCTCGAGATCCTCTCGCCCGATCGCAAGCCCGTCGCGTTTACGAATGGCAGCGGCCGCTTCGAACTCGCCCGGAGCATCGCCAGCAAAACGAACCCGCTCACCGCGCGGGTGATCGTGAATCGGGTCTGGATGCACCACTTCGGCGAGGGCTTCGTCCGCACGCCCGATGACCTCGGCGTGCAGAGCGAAAAACCCTCGCACCCCGAACTGCTCGACTACCTCGCCGGCTACTTCATGGACCAGCAGTGGTCGCTGAAGACCCTGCACAAGCTCATCATGCTCTCGCACGTCTATCAGCAGAGCACCCGCACCCAGCCGCAGTTTGAGATCCAGGATCCCGAAAACCGCCTGCTCTGGCGCGCGAACGTCCGCCGCCTCGACTTCGAGGCGATGCGCGACTCGCTCCTCGCCTTCAGCGGCCAGCTCGACAAGACCGTGGGCGGGCAGCCGATCAATCTCACCGACGAACCCTACAGCTTCCGCCGCTCCGTCTATGGCTATATCGACCGCGGCAATCTCCCCGAGCTCATGCAAAACTTCGACTTCAGCGACCCCGACATGCCGAACTCGAAACGCACCACCACCATCGTGCCGCAGCAGGCCCTCTTCTTCATGAACAGCGCAATGTCCGTGGACGTCACCCGCAGGATCGTCGCCCGGCCCGAAGTCACCAACGCGCCGGACGCCCTCAACCGCCTGTTTAGCATTTACCGCATCATCTTCCAGCGCCCGCCGAGCCAGACGGAAATCAAACTCGCCTACCAATTCGTCGGTGGTGAGGACAACAAGCTCGTCGCCGCGAACGCCGCGACGAATACCGGGAGCGCCTCCTCCGCCAAGACCATGTCCGCCGAACTCGCCGGAAAAGCCGCGAAGAAAGCCGCGCAGAAGGCGGAGGCCGAGAAGCGAAACGCCGAGAAAAAGAAGGGCCGCTACGGAGCGACCGCCGCGATCCAAAACGAAGGCAGTCGCGTCCTCCGCGCCCCGCTCACGCCGTGGGAGACCTACGTGCAGGCCCTGCTCTTTTCCAACGAAGCGGCCTACGTGAACTGAGCGGCAGTCTAAAAAGTCCGGCTTATAGCGAAAGACGGGGCACCACGGCTCGCCTCGATTAACTGGCGATGCTCTCGGGGATCTCCGCTGGTAGGCAAAGGAGAATCATAAATAGATAGATGAAAATCCCAGCGCAGGTCAGCCATTCCCAAAAGGCAAAGCTGAGATAGAGCGGCACTCCCAGCTCAGCCCAGTGCGGACCGACCCAGCCGAGATCGTTGGGAACAAAGTAGAGATAAGCCTGGCTCAGGCCTGTGCCGAGGATCGGGCTGACGGACACGAGGGAAAGCACCACGAGCGTCCAGACCGGCCACTGACGTTCCTTGAGCAGCCAGCGCGTGAGACAGATCCAAAAACCCGCAATCCCAAGGAGCAGGCCGAAGAACGTGACGATGCTCACGTACTCGTGCGCCTTGTGGATGTGCAATGAGATGCTTTGGGTAAATAGTCGTTCGAAACCGATAGCCACCGAACCCAGGAAGCCAATCTTGAGCGCGCGAAAAGCGAACCATGCTACTTGCGGTGCAACCGGCTCAAAGCGCACCCGGATGTATCTGCACAACGGGAGCCCCATGCCGAATGAGGCGATCAGTCCGAGGCAGCAAAAGGGATAGCCACGGGGATTGGTGGAGGCGGAACTCAGGCTGGAAAGCGTGCGATAGCGCCAGTCGAATGAACCTTGGAGAAAGTATAGGGAGGCAGCACATCCGGCCACGAACCAGAGCGTCGCAAGTGGAAACCAGACCCAGAGGAAGAATTCCTTGCTCCACTCATTTTTCCTCTTCTCGGTGAGCCGTGCGTCGGACTGTTTTCCAGGAAAGCGGAAGCTTTTGAATGAGAATTGGCGTGGCATCATTTAGCAAAGGGCGTCTCGGCTAACGATTCAGGCGGAGGGTCTGCCGGCTTCTCGAAACCGACGATTCGATAGCGAACGAGACCTAGCTTCGAAACCCATTGCAGCAAGCGGGTGGGCCACAACTTACTGCCAGTCACTTCGACATCGACACATCGCGCGCGGAGGAGATCCAGGAACACGGGATAGGTGGGAAGAGTTTGTGCGGTGATGTCACGCTCAACGACGAGGCGCAGACCGGCAGCCCGTGCCATGGCCAGATAGTCTCCATTAGCCCAATCACCGAAATCACCGAAGCCTTTGCCGATCTGCCGCTCGATTGCCCGACCGAGCCAGCCTCTCGAACTGGATAGCGATGCGGGAACGAAATCCGAAAGCGCGAGGCGTCCACCCGGTTTAAGAACCCGCCTCGCTTCCTGTAAAAAGCGCAGCCGCGAAGGAAAATGGAATATGCATTCGACCGCCAACACCCGATCGAAGGCCGCTGTCTCAAATGGCAAGGCACATGCGTCGCCTTCCACAAAGCGAACTCCCGGAACCTGGGCACGGGCGATTTCCAACTGGCGGCCGTCGATGTTGATTCCGGTCAACCGCATGTCTTTCCATCGACCGCCGATCGCCGCCAGCGTTCCACCAAAACCGCAACCGGCGTCGAGCACTGCTAGTCCGTCTTGAATTTCGCAGGCCGCGAGGACCTCGCGATCAAGCCGTTCCATGGCCTCCGTAAACTGTGCTGGATCTCGCGTTGCTTCCGCCGGATTCTCCCAGTAGCCCCAGTGTACGTGGCGCCCAAAGATCCGGGCCATCTCGCCGCCCCGCCGCCGGTCGTCGAGCAGTTGATCGATGTAGGGCAGGTTGGTCACAGCGGCTTAGGAGACGGAGTTGAGCAGGCGTCGGACACGTTCGGTGACGGCCAGAAAAGGGGTTGTGCGTTCCTGAGCGATTTCCGCGTCGCTCATTCGCAGGGTCCATCGAGTTCCATCGGGACGGTGGCGCCAGCGGGGATGGAGCCAGTTGTATTGCTCAGCGTATTCGAGAATCCAGGGTTCAAAGACCGCGTTGATCCGGCGTGTGAGCTGTTGGATTTGCTCGTCGGAGTTGTCACTTTTAGGCGGCAGGATCGCGGGCGCAAAGTGCGCGCTGATCCGGCCGATGCCCGACCGGATCGCGACCGCGGGGACGAGTGGGACATTTTGCAGAAGGGCCAGGCGGGCGGGGCCTGACGGGCAGGTGGCAGACACGCCGAGGAAGTCCGCCACGGTTCCACCGGAGAGGGTATTGAGGTCGGTCATCAGTGCGACGATTTTCCCCGCACGGAGGGCACTGAAAATGGCCTCGACGTTCTGACTGACGATCCACTCGATCCGATACGCGGCCCGGATCTCCTGGAAGACCTGATCGCTGCGTGGATTGAAGGCTCGACGATAGACGCCGACGATGGGCAGTCCGATCTGCGCGCCGTAGTGGAGCACGGATTCCCAACTGCCCAAGTGGATGCCGCACAGGATGACGCCGCGGCCTTTTGCATGACTCTCCAGCAGCCTTTCGGAGTGATGAAATTCGACCTGCATCTCCTCATGGCGCAGCCCTTCCAGATAGCTGCTCAGATGATGTTCGAAGGCCAGCGTCGCCAAACGCTCTCGCTCGGTGCGGGTGAGATTCGGCCCGAAGATGAGCTTCAGATTTTGCACCGCCCATCGCCAGTCATGGCGCAGGACCCGGGTCAGCAGCGGGGTGAGTTGATTCAGGCGCTTTCTCGCGGCCGGATAATCTCCACCACGGAAGAACGCGAGCAGCCCTCGGAGCGCCATCCATTCAAAATAGAATCGCACCTGTAGCGCCGTGGAAGCGGGTGGTCTTGATGGCTGCGGCGCCGCCGCGACGTCCGGTGCCGGCGCGATCTGCGGCGTCGTTGCAATGTCTGCGGCGGCAACCTCACGTCGAACTGGTAGCGTCAGTGCAGGGCGCTCAGGAGCCGGCGCGGGCGTCACGGCCGCCCCCGTCAAGACGCCGAGCAAAGCTCTCGCGAGCTTTGAAACGGAGACTCCCGCTCCGATTGTGCCCGGCGGCAACGAAACCCGGCACGCGGATTCCAATCGATTCACCAACTCGATGCCCATCAGGGAATCGAGCCCAAGTTCATTGAGCGGGGCATGCACATCGAGCCGGTCGGTGGAGGTGCGGAGGACGTGCGCGACCTGCTCGGCGATCTGCGTCGTGAAGGCGGGCAGTTGTTCTTCAAACGGCAAAGTGAGGATCGCTTCGATCGCCGTGCGGGCGCCGCCGTTTGGCGCGGACGTCGAGTGGGTGAAAAGCGCGGCGAAGCGTGGTGAATTCGCGAGCCCGCCGAGGCTGTCCGCTCCTCTCTCCCAACGCACACGGAAGGCGCCCACCTGCACGGCGGCGCTTTGCATCAGGCGTCCGAGAATGGCGGTCGCCTCGGGGGCGGTGAATCCCGACAGGCCGTGATGGCGCAGCGCGGCCTCGAGCCCATCCGTCCGCGCGACATAGCCTACGTCGCTGAGCATTCCCCAATTGACGACCAAAGCCGGCAGCCCGCAGTGGTGTCGGTGATGGGCGAGGGCGTCCAGAAAACAGTTCGCCGCCGCGTAGCTGCTTTGCCCGGCATTGCCGATCACCGCGCTGACGGAGGAGAAGAGGACGAAAAAATCCAAATCCAGATTCGCGGCGCAGGTGTGCAGATTCCACGCACCGGTGACCTTGGGCGCCATCACGCGCCGGAATGGTTCCCCGCTTTGCTGGAGCAGCGTGCTGTCTTCCATGACCATCGCGGAATGAACAATCCCGCGCAGCGGCGGTAGTTGTTCCGCGATGGTGGCGAACACGCGCTCGACGTCCGCTGTGCTCGCCACGTCGGCCGCCAGCGCGACTACTTTTCCACCCATTGCGCGGAGCTGGGTCAGCGCTTCCAGCGCGACTTCGCTCGCTGCCCCCGTGCGGCTGACGAGCACCAGATGCCGCGCGCCGCTCCGGAGCATCCACTCCGCGACCGCGAGACCGAAGCCGCTCAGACCCCCGGTGATCAGATAGCTCGCGTCGGCGCTGAACTGCATCGCGGCATCGACCGGCGTCGACATCGGCATGGGCACGACATCATCCGCTTCGCGGGAAAGCACGATCTTCCCGATGTGCAGAGCCTGCGACATCTGCCGAAACGCGTCCGGAGCGCGCGACATGGGAAACGTCTGCAAGGGTAATGGCCGCAGCCGTCCCGCCGCGATGTGCGCCATCACTTCGCGAAGCATTGCCTGAATCATCGCCGGGTCGTCCCGCGCGATTTGTGCGAGGTCGATCGCGGAGAGCGACAGGTTGTTGCGGAACGGACGCAGGCCGAGCTTCGTGTTTTGGTAAATGTCGCGCTTGCCGATTTCCAGAAACCTGCCGCCCGGCGCGAGGCACGCGATTCCCTTCCCGATCGCTTCGCCGGCGAGCGAGTTGAGCACGACATCCACGCCGCGCCCGGCAGTGAGCGTCCGCACTTCATCGGCAAAGGCCAGCGTGCGGGAATCCATCACGTGGCGGATGCCGAGCGAGCGCAGATACTCCCGCTTTTCCTCGTTGCCCGCCGTCGCGAAAATCTCCGCGCCGAGGTGCTGGGCGACTTGCACGGCGGCCAGTCCGACCCCACCCGTCGCGGCCTGAATCAGCACGGTCTCACTCGCGCGCAGTCGCCCGAGACGATGCAGCGCATACCAGGCGGTAAGGAAGGCGACGGGGAGCGTGGCTGCTTCGGTGAAGCCGAGCCCGGTGGGTTTGCGGACAACCAGAATCGCCGGAAGCGTGACGTGTGAGCTGAAAGATCCGGGCGCCATCGCGAGCACTTCGTCGCCGACTTGGAATTCGGTTACCCCTTCTCCAACCGCGGTGATCCGCCCGGAGCACTCGTCGCCGAGGAGGCTGTCCGCATCGTCCTCGGAGGGATAAATGCCGAGCGCCTTCATGACATCGCGGAAGTTCAGTCCGGCCGCCTGGACTTCGATCTGCACTTCACCCGCGTCCGGTGAGCGGCTGGCGCGCGCGTGGAAGGCGAGTTGATCGATGCTGGAGATCGCGCCGAGTTCCAGTCGGTAGCTCGTCAGCGATTCTGCGGGGGCGGAACGTCCGGGAAGTTGGGCCGCGGAAATTTTGACGAGGCGATTCACATGCCGCGCGTCCTCGCGATATGCGACCTCTTCCTCTCCATCGTCGATTGTCAGCTCTTCGAGCAATGTCGCGGCGGCGTTTCCAGATTCCGTCGGCGACAGGTCCACCAGGCGGCAGCGGAGCTTCGGATGTTCATTGAGCAGGACGCGACCGACACCCCAGGCGGGAGCTTGCGCGACCGAGATGCGATCTTCCGGGCGCACCGACTGAGCGCCGCGAGTGACGCACCACAGACGCGGTGGCGCCTGCTCCTGCGTCAGCACCTGCACCAGCGGCACGATGCTGTAGCAGCCTTCCTCTTGCGCGCGAAGCAGCGCCGCCGCGTCCAGTACGGGCGGTTCGCTGGCATCGAGATTCCAGAGATGAATGACGCCGGTGATCTCGGGCAAAGCCTGGCTTCGAAGTTCCGCAAAGAGGCGCTGTAAGTCGTCGCGAGACTCCGATCGGATCTCATATTCTCCAGCGTTCCGGCGACGGTAGCTCGTCCCGGAAAAAGCGGCGACGACACCATCCCCGCGCGCGGCCAACTGCGCGGCGAGGGCGCTCCCCACGCCGCTTCGATCCGCGAGGAGTAGCCAGTTCGCCGTTCGCGGTTCGTTGCCTGAGGGTGTCACCGCTCCCGCTGGCGGCTCAGCAGATTTGCGCTTCCACTGAAACTCGTAACACCAGTCGTCAGCGTTCGCTTCGTCTTCGCTTTCCGAAAGCATGACCCGGCAGCGAGAGCCCTCGATGGCCACAAGCAGACGTCCTTCTTCGTCAAGAATGTCGATGTTTCCGACAAAGCTCGTCCCGCCGTGGCGAATGAGCCGCGCTCGCCCCCAGACGACGGCGCCAGGACGCGCGATGAACCGCACTCGCTCCACTTGCACGGGAAGAGAGAGCCGGCACTGCCGGGCAAACTCGGCCGGCAGGGTGTGGGCGATGACTTGCAAACACGAGTCGAGCAGGCAGGGATGAATCTGGTAGCTACTTGCATCGAGCCCCTCTGGAAGAACGACCCGGCCCAGCGCTTCGCCGTCGCGCCGATAGACGCACTGCAGCCC
>Ga0105048_10018639_pt1 | contig 10664 bp, 13 predicted proteins | sample MAT05_FD_78382 | JGI IMG/M metagenome (GOLD analysis project Ga0105048, IMG submission 78382) | Freshwater microbial communities from Lake Fryxell liftoff mats and glacier meltwater in Antarctica - MAT-05 | ecosystem: Environmental > Aquatic > Freshwater > Ice > Liftoff microbial mat | place...
GGATCCGACGCGCAGCCTTGCACGTCGATGCGGTCCGGGAAATCATGCGCGGCTGGCAGGAGGCGCTCGTCGAAGCGACCGTTCCCGCCTCGCGCACGCTGTACCTGCTGCGCGCCTCAGGTCAGCGGGCCCTGCGCGGCGGCGCACTCACGCCGCGTGAGGCGGCCGAATGGCGACGATGGGGCCGGCACGCGCATGAACGGCGAGACGGCGTCGTGATCGCCTGTGTACCAATGGCGATGCTGCCCGTGGCAATGCTGTCAGTGGCTACATCGCACGATCACGCGCGGCAGGCGCCAGCGGTATCGTCCGCGCACGAGCCGGTGGCAACGTATAATGTGCGCGCCGGTGACGACGAGGTTCGCACCATTCGTCTCCTCGAACTACGAGCGGGGCGCCTGCACACTGTCAGGGCGCCCCGCCGGTACTCCTCTACTCACGCTCGCTTTACGGCTGCTGACCCAGCGCTGCACCCGTGGTCTGCGGGCGGTGGTAGCGACGCTCAACCGCCGACCGCTTCTCGTCCAGGTCCCACAGCGTCGCCTGAACCATGATGCCACGAATACGACGCGTGTGCTCAGTCGCGGGCACGGCGTACGAAGTGCCCACGATCGCGGGCTCGGGCGCCACCGGTTCGCCATTGTACACGGACCGCCACGTGCCAAGCTTTACCAAGCCGTCGGGCTTCTGCATCACAAACACGCGACCGACCACCGGCTCACCGTTGATCATAGTCTGACCGGTCACCGGATCCACGGGCCAGGTAGGCTGGGGCGCCGGCGTGACGGGTGCCGCGAGCTGCAGCACCATCATCGCGCTGTCGGATATGGCCATGGAGTCGACCATGGCGGTCGTGTCAGCGCGCATGGTGTCCTGCATCGTCGAGTCGGCCATGGGCATGGCGGCCGCCGGCTGCGGCGGTGGTGCGGTCTGCTGTCCACCCTGACTGCGCGCCGCCACGGCGACCGCCACAAGGGCGGTGATGCCGACAACGGTGGAAACGCGCGAGGCGAGGCGCGAACGATCCTGATGAGGCTTCATGACGTCGGTCCGGGTTGAAGTGGGAGAGCAACACTAGTGAATTACCTTCTACATTCAACGAACGCAAGAAACTGCTGGGAGATCCCGAAGGGAATCCTGGCCTCCGCACCACGCCCGCCTTCACGACGATGCCAGAATTCCGCCTGTACAACACGCTCGCGCGCCGCGTCGAGCCGTTCGCACCCGCCGATGGACAGACGGTGCGCATGTACACGTGTGGACCGACGGTCTACAACCCGGCGCATCTCGGCAACTTCCGCACGTTCCTCTTCGAGGATCTGCTGCGGCGTGTTATCCGGTTGGCCGGCTGGCAGGTCCAACAGGTCATGAACCTGACCGACGTCGACGACAAGATCATTCGGAAAGCCGCCGCTACCGGCGCCAACATTCTCGAAGTGACCGAGCCGTTCACCGAGCTCTTCCATCGCGACCGGCGCTATCTCCGCATCGAAGATGCCGAGTGCTATCCGAAGGCCACCGAGCACATCCCCGAGATGATCGCCCTCGTGGAGCGTCTCGTGACCAACAACGTGGCGTACGTCGCCGAAGACGGTTCGGTGTACTTCGCGATCGATCGTTTTCCGGACTACGGCAAGCTGTCGCAGCTCGACAAGCGCGAAATCCGTGCCGGTGCGCGCGTCGCACAAGACGAGTACGCCAAGGAAAACGCCCAGGACTTCGCGCTCTGGAAGGCCGCTAAGCCGGAAGACGAGGCCACCGGCGCCGCGTGGGATTCTCCGTGGGGGCGCGGCCGCCCCGGCTGGCACCTCGAGTGCTCCGCGATGGCCATGAAGTACCTCGGCGAGACGTTCGATCTCCACGCCGGCGGCATCGATCTCATCTTCCCGCATCACGAAGACGAGATCGCGCAGTCGGAGGCCGCCACCGGCAAGCAGTTCGCGCGCTGCTGGTGCCATGGGGAGTTCCTGCTCACCGATGGCGCCAAGATGGCCAAGCGGGTCGGCAACGTGGCCAACGTGGTGGAGATGCGCGATCAGGGTATCAGTGGCACCGTGTACCGCCACTTCGTCTTCAACGCGCACTACCGCAAACAGCTGAACCTGGGAGATGACTCACTCGAGCAGTCGCGGTCGGCGGTCAATCGCATCGGCGCCTTCGCGCGGCGACTGTCCGAAGCCACCACCGGCACGGCCGCGCTGGCCGATGCCGCGACGCGGGCCGAGAAGGCGTTTCTGGAGGCGCTGTTCGACGATCTGAATGCACCGGAGGCGCTGGCGGCGCTGTTCACGTTCATCAGCGAAGCCAACAAGGAGCTCGACGAGCAGGGCAGTGATCTACCGGCGCTGGAGCGGGCCCGAGCCGCGTTTCGGCTCATGGACAGCGTGCTCGACCTCGTGCCGGAGCAAGACGTGGATGCCGACCTGGCCGAATGGGTCGAGGAGCGACTGGCGGCCCGCCGAGCCGCCCGCGAGCGGCGGGACTTCGCCGCGGCCGATGCGGCGCGGGCCGAGCTGACGGCTCGTGGCATCCTGATCGAGGACGGCCCAGAGGGAACGCGCTGGCGAAAGGGCTGACCACGCGGGTATCGGAGCGGGTATCCGATCGGGTATCCGATCGGGTATCCGATCGGGGCTGCTTGAATTCGGGGCCCCGTCGGATTATCCTGCTCGTCTTGTCCGGAGTGGTCAGTACAACCATTCTGCTGACGTAGCTCAGTTGGTAGAGCAGCTGATTTGTAATCAGCAGGTCGTCGGTTCAATCCCGACCGTCAGCTCTTTCATAGCTCGGCAGCCGCGCCCGCCATGGCGCGTCGGAGAGGGCCCCCGGTGGGGTACTCAAGTGGCCAACGAGAACAGACTGTAAATCTGTCGGCGCAAGCCTTCGAAGGTTCGAATCCTTCCCCCACCACTGCAGGACCGCTGGTTGCATCGGCGGGTAGGACCGGAAAACGCGGGAGTAGCTCAGTTGGTAGAGCGCTAGCCTTCCAAGCTTGATGTCGCGGGTTCGAGTCCCGTCTCCCGCTCTGTGTTAAGTCGAAGCCCGTCAACGGTTTACCGTTGGCGGGTTTTGACTTTTTGTCCCTCGCGGTGAACGGAAATCCGCGAAAGTCATCACATAGTCATCACGGTGGGGCCGCGCTGGGCTCGTCATGGCGCCCGAATTGATGGCGCGCCAGTATCGACTGCCCTAAGGGTCGCGACCCCCCTCTAGCACTTCCCGAAAATGGGATCGGGTCCCTTCTGGGTCCCCAAGGCTCCTCTCCCATCCGAACCACCCCCGGCCTTTTCGGCGCCGGTCCCGGTAGTCGGCGCGCAGTCTGCGATAGAAAAAACCAAAGCCTCTAAAGTATTGACTCGTCTTTTTTTGCCATGACATCTGGGGAGGCGCTAACACACTTGTCAACGGCGCTCTCGGGAATCCTTCAGAGACTCTCGATCAATTCTTTCTCATGGAGCGTTTGAATGATGACAGTTGACACCGATCCGGCCCTAGCCCTGTGGCTCACACGTGCGGAAGCCGCGACACGGCTCGGGCTGAAGCCTAAAACTTTGGCGAATTGGGCAACGCGCGGCGAAGGGCCTCCCTTTACCTATCTCGGCCCCTGCACGCCTCGGTATAAGCTCGGCGCCTTGGTTGCGTGGGCGGAATCTCGCAGCGTGGCCAGCACGACCGAAGGCGACGCGTTAGCGCTCACCGCGCGGTCACGTCGCCAACGGGCCGACTGATCCCGTTACCGGCAGGGCCGTTCTATCTCAATCCGCGAGAGGTGCCCGTGCTGGGCATCGCGCCACATCACCAGCCCGTGCACTTCATCGCCCCGCACGGCATGAGCCGTCCGACAAAGCGATAACGTCACGCAGTCGCCGTCATCGGTAGCGCCACCGGCACCATGCCACGGCGCCCGCGCGAAGACGTGCATCACGCTCCCATCGTGCGCGAACTCTGCGCGCCAATCGTCGCCTGACACGCGACGCACATTCGTGCCGAGCGCTTCGCTCGTTGCGGTTGAGGTAATGATCACGCCTCGTTCATCTCCATCGACGAAGTAGTCAATCGGCTCGTTCATAGCGACCTCACAGACTAGGGTGAGCCGCCAACATGAGTGCGGGAACGCGTAGTTGCTACACTTGCTGTGCGTCGCAAGTCCAACGCACTTCAACCCACGATAGCGCACGCGGCGCACGAGACGCACTGCAATACACATCGCGCCACTGATGGCGTGTCATTCGTTCACACGCGTTGCGTTGCACTGCGTCCCACTCTTACCCTCAACCCGTTTCTACGGCTGATCGCGGCGTGAGTCGAACGCCGATCTTCGCGAACCAACACAATCGAACCATTGCCGCCGGTTAGACATGCAAAGTCCACCGGCAAAGGAAAACACATTGACTGAACCAAAGACGCGACTGGCACTCACTGCCAGGGATGCCTGCCGAAAGGAAACCATGAGCCGCCGTAGTTTCTTGCGCGCGGTCGCCGACGTGCCGGAGTGGTGCGACCAGTACAACGTGAGCTTGACCGCGCGAGCCGATAGCCTCGCCGATCAACTGATCCACATCGCCGATGGCGCGGACTCCATTGGCTCGCTCATCCAGCGCATTTCCACTGAGGCGCCCGACCTGGAGCCGAAGGCGGTCGAGGCCCTCGCGAGAGGATTGAGCCGCTCTCAGGTCGAACGGGACCGATTGCGGGTGCACGCGCGCGAGTGGCTGTCCTCGCGCCTATTCCCTCGGCGTTACGGCGCGCAATCGGCGCCGAGTAGCGCGGGCGAACCGACGACGATTCGCGTCGTCTTCGATCCGTTGCCGATGCCGGTCGCGGTGCCGTACCATGAACTCCCCGACGCGTCGTTCGAGGTCATTGAATGAGTGCCCCGCGTGTCCAAGTGAACAGCAACGAATGGTTGACCACTACCCCAATTCGGGAATCAGAAATGCAAAAGAATCGCAGCCAGAAAGCACCCCGTGTGACCTTCGCCGAAGTGACCGCCCTTGTCCGCGTAGTTCGTGCGGCTGGTGAGAAAGTGCCAACGGCAGACCTAGAAGCCCTCGCTAATGCGGCATGGATTCCGGCGATATGTCGCGCTGAAATTGAGGTCGAAGCCAACGCATTCCGTGAGTTCGAAGCGATGGGTGGGGAACGACTATGAGCGGCAACCTCGCAGCCGAGTACCACTACACCGACGCCGTCGGTCGCGTCGTTGCCACCAAGCGACGGCTAGAACCGAAAGACTTTCGGTGGGTGGTACCTCAGCCTGACGGGTCGGTGGTTCATGGCCTCAACGGTGGTTCACAGCGCGACCTTCCGTTATACAACCTCGCCGTCATCGTGAATGCCCCTCCGGGGGCGTTCATCTACTACGCCGAAGGCAAGAAGGACGCCGAGAATATCACGGCCCTCGGGTTGGTCGGAACCACGTCACCAGAGGGCGCCGGGGCGAAGGATCTTCCCCCTTCGCGTTTCGAGGCCCTTCGCAATCGTGACGTGGTCCTTCTCGCCGACAACGACACGCCGGGGCGCGAGTACATGCAGCGCTTCATCGAGGTACTCGCTCCGCTCGCGCTTTCGGTGCGAACACTGGAACTCCCCGACCTCGCCGAGAAGGAAGACGTGTCCGACTGGCTCGCGCGCGGCGGAACACGGGAAGCGCTCGAAGCGATGGCGCGCGAGACGCCACCGTCGTCGTACCGTGAACTCGTCGAACAAGGCGAAGGCCCACGCATTGCGGACGCCATCCATGCGACGATCACGCGGTTCGTGGTGCTGCCCGATGAGGCGGCGGTAGCCTGGGCCTTGTGGGTGCTGCATTGTCACGCCTTCGACGCCTCGGAGGGCTTTACGCCGTACATGCATATCACCAGCCCAACGCGTGAGAGCGGCAAGAGCACGCTGATCGACGTGGTCGAGAAACTGGTACCCGAGCCGTTGCGCGCGGACTCGGCCTCAGCGGCGGCGCTGTATAGGGTCGTCGACGTCGGGCGCGGTATCGGAGAGCCGAAGGGGCGCCCTCCGATGCAGTTCCTCGATGAGCTCGACGCCGTGTTCAATGGGGGCGCGAGTAAAAGCGAATCATCCGAGGCGATGCGGGGCGTCCTGAACTCGGGATTCAAGGAGAGCGGGCGGAAGATCATCTGTGACGGCGACAAGAACGAACCGCGCGCGTTCGCGACGTGGTGCCCGAAGGTTCTCGCCGGAATTGGCCTCCTACCTGACACGCTTACCAGCCGGTCAATCCCGATTCCCTTGGCGCGTGCCACCCGCGAGGAATTGAAGCGACTCCGTCCCGCTCGCGCCAAGGAGCTAGAGAAGCTCTCAGATCTCAGGGGGGAGGCTGCTGCGTGGGCAGAGTCGGCTATCCCTCGCCTCAAGAGCCGCGATGAACCGATCCTCGGCCTTCGGGCGCGTATCGACGATATCTGGGGGCCGCTACTCAACATCGCCGATGACCTCGGCGGCGACTGGCCGGAACGGGCGCGTAGGGCTGCGCTCGCGTTGCACGCCGAGACTGGCGATTCCACCGGCGGGCGCGTCGCCGGGACGGCGCTCCTGTCCGACCTTCGCGACCTGTTCGTGTCGGACGGGACCACTTACCTCACGTCGTCGCGTCTTGCGGAGCTCTTGCGGCTGATGGAGGGCGCCCATGGCCTGAGTATCGGCAGGGCCAGCCAATTAGCGTCCACGCTATTGCACGGCTGTTGCACCCGTTCGGCATCAGTCCAAAGCAGGAGCGAATCGGGTACGAGAAGATTCGCGCCTATTTCGCCGTGGAATGCGCGGACGCCTTCCGACGGTACCTGCCCCCCGTACAGACCGGGACAAGCGGGACAGATTCGGATTCCTAATATGTAAAGGCGTGTCCCACTCTGCGAGAGAGCAAGCGGGACACGAACCGGGACAGAAGCGGGGCAGTCGCCCACCGAGGCGATTCTGTGCCTTTTTCCCGCTTGTCCCGCTTGTCCCGCTTCTAGCGGGTGCACCCCCCGCATTGAGCTTTGCTCCCGATCCGGAGGAGCTAGAGCCGCTCCCCTTCTAACGCGTCACGGCGCGACGTGGCGGCGGCCTCGTAAGGGGTTCGCCGTCCGTCGTCGGCATCGTCGATGCGATAGCGCCCACGTCACGGCACGTTGCGGTAGAACGTGGCGTAGAGGCTGCCGAGCAACGCGGCTTGGTGCCGGTCACGGCACGGGATCGGTATCGGGTGGTCATCGGTCCAGAGCAGTGCCACAGCGCCAGTGTACGCGGTGCCCGTCGTCGAGTCGTCAGCGAGTTCCGAAGGGGGCATGGCGCACGAGGTTGTACTGCGCGAGACAACGTTGCGCGACAGAGACGTTCCGGAAGGCACGGCCCCTATGGAGATACGCAGATGTGGGGTGTGGCAACCGATTGCATATCGCGGCGACAAGCAACGTTCGGGTTTGGTTTGGTCAGGGGTTCGCATTATCGTGCAGAAGAGTCGCCAAACGCTCTCTTCTGTGAAAGCGAGCAAGCGGCAGGGCGGCTCTAGAGTCCCAAATGCACCAAGCGCCCCAAACGTCGGCGGCAACCGACGCGGGGCACTTGGAGGGACCGCACCGGCACGGCTTCGCTCGCCGCGACCGGACATACTGCTGCAGGTCAACCCGTTAAGTCACTCCCTGCAAACCGGAAGGTACCTCGCGACTCCTTGTCGTCAACCGTTGGTCTGCTCCCGCGCTGTCGTGCACTTGGCATGATGGCGGACTGGTCGAGCTCAAGACATACGTTGCTCGCACTGCGAGCAGGAGTTTACCGTGGCGAAAAATAATGAGCGCACGACAGCCCCCATCGCGAAGCTCGCGGGGAAGGTACTCGGCAATGGTGGCAAGGCTACGCCAGCGCAGGTGAAGAAGCTGGCCGGGTCCGTGCTCACTCAGGCGACGTCGAAGCCGACGAAGCGCACATAACTGACGTCCGGACGGGGGGCGGTCACGAGGATCGCTCCCCTGATGGATGCAATCCGGATAGCCAAATGAAAACCGAACTCATCGAGTCGCTGACCAGCACGTTTGAAGAGCACGCGTACGATACCGACACCGGTGTGCCTTACTGGCTCGCTCGCGACCTACAGGGTTTATTAGGGTACACTGAGTGGCGCAATTTCACTCTGGTCTTGTCCAAGGCGAAGACCGCCTGCGAAGGGTCTGGCCAGAAAGTGGAGAACCATTTTGTTGACGTCAACAAGATGGTTGAACTTGGGTCCGGAAGCATTCGCGAAATCGAAGACGTAATGCTATCGCGTTACGCCTGTTATCTCATCGCGCAAAACGGCGATCCTCGGAAAGAGAAAATCGCGTTCGCGCAGACCTACTTCGCGGTTCAGACGCGAAAGGCCGAGGTCATAGAGCAGCGGCTGCTTGATATCGAACGGGTCAGCGCCCGTGCGAAACTTACTCAGACCGAGAAGGAGTTATCCTCGGTGATTTACGAGCAAACCGGTGGCGCTCAGGATTTCGGTACAATTCGCAGCAAAGGCGATCAAGCACTCTTCGGGCGCTCAACGCAAGCGATGAAGTCGGCGTGGAGTGTGCCTGACGGCAGACCACTCGCGGACTTTGCGCCGACAATAATCCTGAAAGCAAAGGATTTCGCTACAGAGATAACGATCCACAATGCGCGCGCGAAGCAATTACGGACCGAGGCTGGAATCTCAAAAGAGCACATCGAGAACAACAGCGCGGTGCGCGGCACCCTGCTCGACCGAGGCATCGTTCCGGAAGGGCTGCTCGCAGCCGAGGACGTGAAGAAAGTGGAACGACGCGTAAACGCAGACGAGAAGAAGACCCTCTCATCGCCCGAGACGCTGGCCGACTAGGACCACCCTTGTTCTGGCGAAAACGCCAGCCGCGTGAGAGCACGCTTAATCATGCGGCTGGTGGCGCCTTCGGCGAGACCATTGTCTAGCGATTCGGCCGAGCGCCGATTCAAGACGGACCGCTGTGCATCGTGAAATCCCGCTGGGCTCGTGTGGGCTGAGAGTGCGATCAATGGCACAACTGGGCCGCCGCAATGTTCATCGTCGTCTCGAAAGCGCCGTCGGTCGGGTGTCAGACCCCGGAATCGGCATCGCCCCTGAGCCGCTTCCCACCCTGTGGGATCTGTTCACCCAAGTGCGTGACACCCTCGAGAAAGCCCAAGGTGGGCTGGGCATCGGGTTGTCACTCGTAAAACAACTGGTCGAACTACACGGCGGAACGGTGGCGGCCGAGAGCGCCGGTATCGGCCACGGCAGCACGTTCACCGTCCGTCTGCCGCTCGCCACGACTACCGACCAGACCGCCGCTGCGTCTTCAGATCAGAATGGATCGGCCCTTACACCATCGGCTGGCCGACGGGTGCTCGTCGTGGACGACAACGTGGACGCGGCTGAGACCTTGGCCATGCTCCTCGAATTCTCGGGACACACGACCGCGACGGCCCACAGCGGGCCTGAGGCATTGAAAGCCGCTCGAACCTTCATGCCGGAGATCGTCTTCCTCGACATCGGCCTGCCAGCCGGCATGGACGGGTACGACGTGGCGCGGCATCTGCGTGCCGACCCGCAGATGACCAACACCGTGCTCGTGGCGTTGACGGGTTGGGGAAGCGAGGACGACAAGCGGAAGAGCCACGAAGCCGGGTTCGACGGTCATCTGACCAAACCCGTTGCATTGGAGGCCGTGAAGGCCATGATCGCCCGGTTCTCCACGATGCAGGGGCTGGAGAGCGCCCCGTAGGCCACCTCGGCGCGCCCGCCAGACTCCCTTTCGAGCAACGAGAACCGTCGGCCCTGATCTCGCGGGGTCGGCGGTTCGTCGTTGGTGCCCATTCGGGGAGATGATGCCCCGATAGTGATGCGGCTTCTCGTATCTGAGATACACGTTGCAATGTGTCCGCGTGGAGAGTGACTTGCGAGTGTGATACAGTGCGACGCTCGCATGCCGGAGCGAGGCGCAACCCGCGCCGACACAGTTTTTGCACCTCCCTGCCTATTCTCAGCGCTCCTGAGGCACACCATGACCCCACCACTCCTGCCCTCCACACCGCGCAGCAACGACATCCTCCGCGCCGCATTGCCTGGTCTGCTCTTCGCGATCGCGACGCTGCTGTTCGGCTACGCGATGGGCGTCGTGTTCGGACTGAACGAAGACCTCATCAAATCCCGACTCGCGGCGTCTGCCGATGCGGTCGGTGCCACCGTCTATCAGGGCGACAGCGCGGCCGCGAAGGCGGTGTTGAGCAAGTCGTGGACGTACATGCAACGCGCGCATCTGCACGCCGGTGGACTCGGGTCTGCCGCGATCGGTGTGACGCTCCTCGTCGTCATGCTCGGCGTCCGCGCCACGTATACGCGACTCATCAGCCTCGGACTCGGCGCCGGTGCATTCGGCTACGCCGTGTTTTGGCTGTGGGCCGGCTTTCGTGCGCCCGCGCTCGGCGGCACCGATGCCGCCAAGGAGTCACTGGCCTGGCTCGCCATACCGTCGAGCGGAGCGGTGGTGATTGCCACGCTCGCCGCAGCGGGGCTGGTCATAGCCACGCTGCTGCGACGGCGCGAGATCTAGCCTGACCGGTCACCGCACCGGCGGCTTCTTTTTCTTCCCCGACAGCGCGTCGAGAAGTCCCTTCGCCGCCTTGTTTGCCGCGTCGCTTCCCGCCGCCTTCAC
>Ga0105048_10018640_pt1 | contig 10663 bp, 9 predicted proteins | sample MAT05_FD_78382 | JGI IMG/M metagenome (GOLD analysis project Ga0105048, IMG submission 78382) | Freshwater microbial communities from Lake Fryxell liftoff mats and glacier meltwater in Antarctica - MAT-05 | ecosystem: Environmental > Aquatic > Freshwater > Ice > Liftoff microbial mat | place...
CACGGGGCATTTGTGTCTTATCGAGTGGACAAATAAAATAGCGGGATTACTACCCGAAAACTTTGCCCGTATTTGTATTGTTGAGGCCGAGGAGGGAATACGAGTTGTAAATATTGAAATATAGGAAACGGATTAAAGAACAACAAAATGACAGGTTTTGGTGAATTGGCACAAAAAACGGCATTGTATCCACAGGAGGCTTTGGCTCCTGTGAAAACAAGTCAACAAAATTTGTTCATAGGCTTGCCCAAAGAAATTTCACTCCAAGAAAACCGCATCGCACTCACGCCCGAAGCTGTGGCGATTTTGGTGCGTAATGGACATCGAGTCCTTGTAGAAAAAGGAGCTGGATTAGGTGCAAATTTTGCTGATAATCAATACGGCGAAGCAGGGGCTGAAATCGTTTTTTCTCCCCAAGAGGTGTATGGGAGCGATTTGATACTCAAAATTGAACCTATTGTCGAGCAGGAATTTAGCTTTTTAAAAAATGGCCAGACTATTATTTCTGCCCTTAATCTGCCTACCCGAAACCGCACTTACTTCGAGCAGTTAAACGACAAAAATATCACGGCCATTGGCTATGAGTATATAGAAGACCCCGCAGGAGGGCAACCTGTCATACGTTCATTAAGTGAAATTGCAGGAAGCTCTGTCATGCTCATTGCCGCCGAATATCTTAGCAGTGCCAACCATGGTCAAGGTATTATCTTGGGGGGAATTACGGGGGTTTCTCCTACCAAAGTAGTTATCATTGGTGCTGGAACCGTAGCCGAATATGCGGCACGCACAGCCCTTGGCTTGGGTGCAGATATTAAGATTTTTGACCAACACATCTATCGCCTCCAACGCCTTAAATACGCACTCGGACAAAATGTCAATACGTCTATTATAGAATCAGATACGCTTTCAGAAGCTATTCAACGCGCCGACGTAGTAATCGGTGCTTTACGCCCTGAAGACGGCCAGAATATCTTTGTCGTCACCGAAGAAATGGTAGCTAAAATGCAGCCCAATTCTGTGATTATTGATGTTTCGATAGACCAAGGAGGTTGTATTGAAACATCACGAATTACAACCCACAAAGACCCTATTTACAAAGTTTATGATGTGATTCACTACTGCGTGCCCAATATTGCCTCCCGTGTAGGGCATACGGCAAGTATGGCGCTGAGCAACGTGTTTTTGCCGATACTTTTACGAACTGGAACCACAGGCGGTATTGACCAAATGATGTACAACAAGCGTTGGTTTGGTAGAGGGGTTTATGCCCATGGTGGAACACTTACCAATGCCTTTATTGCCAAAAAATTCAGTATGCGCTATAAAGATTTAAGCCTTTTATTAGCCGCGAGAAGATAGTGAAAACGGGGCCGCCCGTCCAGCGAAAAAAACGGAACTCTCACCTCGGAACTACTGACTCAAGACTAACGACTCAAGACCAAGAACTTATGATTAACAACAGTAATGAAAGTATGCTCATGGACGATGCCAATTCACCTGAAGTCAACAGGCAACTTTTGGGTATGGTATCACAAGATTTTATCAAAGTGTCGGATCAACTAAAGGAGGCTTCTTATCAAATACGAACGCGAGGGTTTTCGGAACACCCTGTCTTTGTCGCTATTCAGACAGAATTAGACCTAGGAATTCTGCTTATCGCAAAGACAGAATTAGAAAATGAGTGGAACTACCGCGCTTCTTTTTTGGATGAGTTCGTTCAACGCGAACTCGTTGGACTAGAGTCGTTGGAAGACTTCAAAGAAAATTATAAAAATCCAGATGAATATTGCTGCCTCTTTGTCATTAGAGGTGATTTCGCAGGATTTGTTTTTATTCCTTTTCCTGAAGATTAGTCGGCAGTCGGCAACTCCGTTTAAAACCGACTGACGGATAGCCACGCACAATCCCATGAATGATCAGAACCCGCACCACTAGGACAGACATATACTCACGACTCACGACCCACGACTCACGACTCAAAATGCTCCTCATAGATGCACACTTAGACATAGCGTTGAACGCTGTCGAATACAATCGCGATTATACTTGCACTGTGCAGGAACTACGCGAAAGAGAAATCGAAAAATACCTGACAGATAAACGCGACCGTGGCCAAGGAACGGTGGCATTACCTGATTTGCGCCAAGGCAATGTGGGCTTAGTGGTTGCGACCCAATTAGCCCGCGTTACTGAACGTGGGAGCGTTTTCGATGGTTGGTATTCTCCAGCACAAGCTTGGGCCATGACCCAAGCACAGTTGGCGTGGTACCAAGCCATGGTAGATTTGGGAGAAATGACACAAATTACCAATATTGCCGAACTCAATAGACATATTGCGCTGTGGAACGACGAACCCTTTGCCAATGAAACCAAACCTGTAGGTTTCATTTTGTCGCTCGAAGGGGCTGACTCTTTGATAAATCTCTCTTATCTCGACAAGGCTTACGAATATGGCTTGAGAGCATTAGGGCCTGCTTGGTATGGCCCAAGTCGGTATGCTTCGGGTACTGGCACCACCGACGGACTCACGCCACAGGGCAAAGATTTACTTCGAGAAATGGATGCCCTTGGAATGATTCTGGACGTTACGCACCTTACCGACAAAGGGTTTGACGAGGCATTGAGCTTGTATAAGGGAGCTGTTTGGGCAAGTCATCATAACTGCCGCACGCTCGTTCCCAATCAACGTCAATTGACCGATGCACAAATCGCCCGCTTGGTTGAACGCGGCGCAGTCATTGGAGGTGCATTAGATGCATGGATGTTAGCCCCCAATTTTATACAACGGCAGTCAGATCCCAAAGAATTTGGCGTAACAATGGATACATTGATTGACCATTGGGATCATATTTGTCAATTGACAGGTAACAGCCTTCATGTAGCCTTTGGCACAGATTTAGATGGTACGTTTGGGCGTGAACAGTCTCCTTTCGACCTAGATACAATTAGCGATTTACAACACTATCAAGAAAAATTAAGTAGGCGTGGCTATCAACAAACAGACATAGAAAATATCTTCCACAAAAATTGGTTGAGACAGTTGTCCAAGGCCTGGTCTAGTGGCGTATAGTAAAAGAATTGATATTCAGTCTTTTTATCCGATGAAACAACTACTCTATTTATCCGTCCAAATGATGCTTTGGGCTGTTTGTAATGACAGCCTGGCCCCACAATCTCCCAAAGCGAATTTTTGGCCCGAGGGAAAAAGCACTGCCATCAGCCTGAGTTTTGATGATGCGCGTCCGAGTCAAGTTGATATAGGCACAGGGCTGTTTGACCAATATGGCGTTAAAGCTACGTTCTTTGTGCTGACTTCAAGTGTCAACAAACGGCTTGAAGCTTGGAAAAAGGCCGTCGCCAACGGCCATGAAATTGGAAACCATACAGAAAAACATCCTTGTAGCGGAAATTTTGAGTGGGCAAAACCCAACGCCTTAGAAGATTATACCCTCAACAAGATGAAAGATGAACTGGTACGAACCAACAAAACCCTCGAGGAAGTCCTGGGCGTTACGCCACAGGTATTTGCCTATCCATGTGGGCAAACGTTTGTGGGGCGCGGAGTGGCTACGCAAAGCTATATTCCGCTCGTTGCGGGGCTTTTTGCTGCAGGAAGAGGCTGGTTAGACGAAGGCCCCAACGACCCCACTTTTTGCGATATGGCACAACTGACAGGTATGGAAATGGATGGGAAAGATTTCGACGAAATACTACCCATTATCGAAAATGCCAAAAAAACAGGACATTGGGTGGTTTTAGCAGGCCATGAGGTGGGCGTTTCGGGTCGCCAAACTACGCGGGTGGCGATGTTGCAAAAACTCTGCGAATATGCGCAAAACCCTGCCAATGGCGTTTGGATAGCACCTATCGGAACCGTTGCTAAATACGTGCAAGAAAAAAGAAAGTAAGAAATCCAAAACCTATTTTGCTATGCGTTATGTTGCGCTCATTGGTCTGTTGTTATTTTTTTCTGATCAACAACGCCAACCCAGGCTTTCGCCTGAACACCAAAAAGCCTTGGAATCCTTGCAAGTAATGGAAGGGTTTAAGGTAGAGATGGTGGCAGCCGAACCGCTCATAGCCGATCCCGTAGCGATGGAAGTGGATGAAGACGGCAATATGTATGTGGTAGAAATGCACGGCTACCCTTTGGATATGAGCGGCTCGGGCGAGGTTAAACTCCTGAAAGATACCGATGGAGATGGTTTCCCCGATCAAAGTACCGTGTTTGCCGATAAACTGAAGTTGCCAACGGGGATTATGCGTTGGAAAAAAGGTTTCATTGTGACGGATGCCCCCGATGTGATTTACTTAGAAGATACCGACCACGATGGCAAGGCCGATATTCGCAAGAAAATGCTGACGGGCTTTGCCCTCTCGAATCCTCAACACAACCTCAATACCCCTCGTTTTGAGCTAGACAACTGGGTATATCTGAGCCATGAAAGTGCCGTAACCCCCTTTGTGTATAAAAAAGAATTTGGTGACAGAGGTACGAATATTTCCTTTCCAGACAATAAAAATGCCCCTCAACTCGACCCCAATGCCAACGGGCGTGCCGTGAGATTCAAGCCTGATAGTTATGAGTTGGAAGAACTTTCAGGTCGTACACAGTATGGCCACACGACCGATGCTTGGGGACATCGTCTTTATACGAGTAATGCCAACCACCTCTTTCACGAAGTCTTGGCGAATCAATACCTCAAAAACAACCCCGCTTTGCTCATTGCGAATGCTACACAAAGCATTTCAGATCACGGCGATGCAGCCGAAATATATCCAATAACAGAAAATCCCAATCATCAATTGCTGACGGATGTGGGCATGATTACCTCTTCCTGTGGGGTCACATGGTATTTAGGAGGGGCATTTGGCGAAAAATTCAAAAATGTGACCTTCATTGCCGAACCTGTTCATAACCTAGTTCATGCTGATATCATCAGGGAGGCAGGATCCACTTTTGTGGCAAGTCGTTTGAACCAAAAAACGGATTTTTTAGCCTCCAAAGATGCATGGTTTCGCCCTGTCAATTTCTATGTGGGGCCAGAAGGTGCTTTGTATGTAATTGATTATTACCGACAAATAGTGGAACATCCCGAATGGATGTCGGAAGAAATTAACAAATCAGGGGCGTTGTACAACGGCACCAATAAAGGAAGAATTTATCGGATTGTGCCTGAGAAAGGGCTACCGATGAATTGGCTCGGAAAGTTAAATTTATCAAAAAAATCACCAGCAGCATTGGTAAAACTCCTAGAAAGTGAAAATAGTTGGTATCGCCGTACAGCCCAACGCTTATTATTGCATCTGCAGCCTAAAAGCGTTGTTTCTGAATTGCATGAAATGGTAGCTAAAAGCAACTCCCCTGAAGCCAAAGCACACGCGTTATGGTTGTTGGATGGCTTGCAAAGTATTGAAAGCGAGGATATTATTTATGCTTTTGAAAGTAAGGACGCAGGCGTGAGAGAAAATGGAATTCGAATCGCAGAAAGGCATTTAATGGATAAATTGGGGCAGAATATCACTCAAAATTTACTGTCGCTCCAAAACGATGACAATGCCAAAGTACGGTTCCAACTGTTGAATACCCTTGGATTCTTAAAATCCACCGAAGCAGAGAAGGCACGTTTGACTATTTTAAAACGTGATTTTCAGGATTGTTGGGTGGGGCTTGCTGGCATTGCGTCCTTTCCAGGTAAAGAAATTCAGATTTTTGACATCGCTGTCGATGCCTTCACGCAGAAATCCATGCCCGAATCTTCCGAATTTTTGTCGAATCTAACAGCTACCATTGCCAACAGCCCTAATAAAGTAGGCTTTTCGGAAATGATGCACAAAATTATAACCGACACACAGGAAGATAAGGGATGGAAAGCGGCAGCACTCAATGGTGTAACTAAACTTTGGCGGGTTAAAAAAGAAAAAGGAACTCTCTCCGAGACCGAAAAAGAACAATTATTGGCCAATTTCTCGGAGAAAACTTCCATGTCACTCCGTGCTGCTTCTTTGGACTTGCTCGAAGTGGCGGGTTTACCCAAAGGGAAAATACTCGAAGAGAAAATAGAAATCGCTAAGCGCATTTTAAATATGCCTTATTCAAAAAACGAATCAGAAACAGATGCTTTTCGGGCAGATGCCTTGGTCCTGCTTTCTTTGGCTACACCTAGCGAAATAAACCCTATTTTACGAAAAATACTCACCCAAAAAGAAATCGTTGCGGTGCACCATACTGCCTTGGTTTTATTGGGGAAAATAGCGGATAATCAGACTTGTTTGTTTCTGCTGCATGAGATTAAAAACTTTCCACCCTCTCTTCAAGCAGAGGCGGTCAATGTTTTTTTGTCGAAACCAGAACGAATCAATTTGTTATTAAAAGCCATTGAGGAAAAAGAATTGGAGAAATCGGTGATTGGATGGCGACAAATGGTGCGATTGATGAATTATTACGACACCGACATTCGTGCTTATGCCCGCAAAGTTTTGTCGGTCAATGAAGACCGAAAAGCAGTATTGCAAAATTACCTAAAGGCGTTGGAAATCAAGGGGAAACAGGCCAACGGAAAGATAGTCTTTGAGAAAAGTTGCGCATCGTGTCATCAGATAGAAGGAGCGAAGGGAGTAAACTTTGGCCCTGATTTATCAACATTAAGAAGCAGAAATGCCACATCGGTATTGACGGAAATAATAAATCCCAACAACTCCATTGCCGACAACTACGATTTTTGGACCTTAGAACTCAAAAACGGAAGTACTGTTGGAGGTATTATTACCCAAGAAAATGCGAATAGCCTTTCAGTTAAGGAGATTGGAGGTGTTGAGCGTATCATTCAGAAAAAAGAGGTAGAAAAAATGCAAAAATCAGACATATCAATTATGCCCAACGGCCTAGAAACGGCTATTACGATTCAAGAAATGGCTGATTTGATTGCTTTTATTAAGAAACAGTAAACAGAGTTGTTTTAAGAATTTCGTACCTTTGCCCTAAATGAACAAGGTGTAAGACAAAGACACCTATAAAAAGATGGAATCAAAAAGACAACAAAAAGTGGCTCGGCAAATTCAGAAAGATCTGAGTGACATTTTTCAAAAAGAAGGGAAATCGTGGTTTGACAATGCTTTCGTGACCGTTACGGTGGTGAGAATGTCACCAGATTTGGCTATTGCGCGGGTTTATCTGAGTTTTTTAATCGCAAAAAATAAGGGATTGTTATTGGAGCAAATCCAAGACCGCAACAAATCCATTCGTCAAGTTTTGGGGCAGCGTGTACGCCACCAGCTACGGATTGTTCCTGAATTACACTTTTATTTGGACGATACTGCCGAATATGCCGCTAAAATGGATACGCTGTTCGCAGGGTTGACCATTCCGCCAGCTAAAGAAGAAGATTTGTGATTTAGTGATTTTATATTTCTGATTATCAAATATTTCTATTTTTTTAATTCGGAACTTCCAACTCCCAACCGCACGGGCGGCCCCGCCAAGACTTAAGAACAAAAAAATGACTTTAGAAGATATTCGTCGTGAAATTGACGCGCTTGACGACCAACTCTTGTTGTTGCTCAACCAACGCATGGATTGGGTACACAAAGTAGGTGCTTTAAAACGTGCCACCAAGACTGTAATTTATCGCCCAGAACGCGAAAAAGCAATTCTTGATCGTGTAAAAAAACAAAACAAAGGGCCACTTACCTCTGATGCCATAGAGGCCATTTATTTGGAAGTTTTTGCTGCTGCTCGTAACATCGAATTGCCAGAGCGAATAGCCTATCTGGGTCCAGAAGGGAGCTTTACACATCAAGCGGCAGAAAGTCGTTTTGGTGCTATGAGCGAGTATATGACCTTGCCAACCATCAAATCTGTTTTTGAAGCTGTAAATACGGGGAGGGCGAAGTTTGGCGTGATTCCCATTGAAAACAACCAAGAGGGCATTGTATATGAAACCGTTGACTTGCTGAATGAAACAAGCATCAATATCGCAGCGGAACTGAAAATACCCGTGCATTTTGCCTTAGCAACCGAGTCTGAAAATCCGTCTAAAATCAAACGAATATACTCGAAAGACATTGCTTTCAGGCAGTGTCGAGGTTTTTTGAACAAGTACTTTGAACAAACGCAGCCCGAAGAAATTCAGGTGGAATCTACTTCTAAAGCCGCAAAATTGGCAGCAGAAGACCCAGAAAGTGCTGCTATTTGCTCGGTAATCGCTGCAAGACTGTTTGGCTTACCTGTTTTGTTTGATAATATCGAAGACAATGGCAACAACCGTACCCGCTTTTTTATCTTAGCCAAAGACTTTGTGAATCAACCCAGCGAAAATGACAAAACAACGCTTATTGCTCGCCTGCCCGACACCGACAAGCCGGGAATTTTAGCGGGTTTTCTGCAAGACTTCAAGCGTGCAAATATCAACTTGACCAAAATAGAAAGCCGCCCCTATAAAGGTAGCGAGGAGTTTAATTTTTGGTTTTTCATTGAACTAGAAGGTTACTTTAAGGACGAAAGGGTACAAAAAGTTTTTAAAAAACACCGAAATTATATCAAATGGCTAGGAAGTTACGTCAAAAATACTTGATGATATATGGCAATTTCATGGCAAGACTTTGAAAAAGTAGAACTGCGGGCAGGTACTATTGTTCAAGTTGAGGATTTTCCCGAAGCTCGCAAAGCTGCCTATAAAATTTGGGTGGATTTGGGTGAAGAAATAGGCGTAAAACGTAGTTCAGCCCAAGTTATAGCACATTATACCAAAGCGCAATTGCTCGGAAAGCAGGTGATTTGTGTTACCAACTTTCCGCCCAAACAAGTAGCAGATTTTATATCAGAAATACTGGTTACGGGCTTTGTTTTGTCTGGAGGTGATGTAATTTTAGCCCAATCAGAGCGTTCTGTTCCCAATGGTACACGATTGGCCTAAAAACGCCGCCATGAAAAAAAAAGGTACGTTGTTATTGTTTCTCATAACTGGGTGTGTTTTACCGCTTTTCAGTCAAAATAACTATCCTATTCTTCCTAAGCCATCTCGTTTGGAAGAGCGACAGGGGCAGTTTTTGCTTTCTGCCAATCCAATCATTGCTGTCGCCGGCACAGACCCAGCACTTCGCCGTTTAGTAGAGACTTTTGCACAGCAGATTGGCCGAGTTTCGGGGCGTGATACCAAAGTTTTTGCAGGCAATTTTAGGATCAAGGATGGGATTAATTTTGTGGTGCTAAAAGACCCAAAATTAGGCAAAAGTGGTTATTTTTTGGAAGTGACACCACAGCGGATTGTGATTACTGCCGAGCAAATGAATGGGTTTATTGGCGGCTTGGAGTCATTAAAAAAACTCATGCCTACGGCTATTTTCAGTACCGAAAAAGTAGAGGGGGTCTTATGGCGTATTCCATGTTGTTACATCGAAGATCAGCCTGATTTTTAAAAGTAATAGCCTAAATGAAAAGGTATTTATTTAGCTATAAGTATTTGTGCAAAATTAGTCTATATTAAGATTTTATTGATTTTAAGTAGATTTTATTGATAATCAAAGAGTTACAATAAAATCCCAAAATCAACTAAAATCGAATACATACTTGTGCAACAAGCTGTATGCTTTGTTAAGAAAAAAATAGATAAGAAATATGACAAAGAGCTTATTGCTTATCGCCTACGACATTACAAAGAAAGATGAATAAAAATAAAAAATCAGCAGGTGTTTTTTTCGCAATAGCTGCCTACTGTCTATTGTTACTCGCTGCCTGTCAGGCTCCTAACACAACGCAGCCCAAAGCGCCCGAAGCGGCTTACAAACATACCGATATGCAAATTCAAAGTGAAAAACATAAATCGGTGGTTCATGTGCCGATTGAACTATCCATCGCAGATCTGTCAAAACACCTCAACACGCAAGTACAAGGGTTGATTTATGAGGATGATGACAAGCAGGAAGGTTTTAAAATAAAAGTTTGGAAGCGCTCGCCGATTATTGCTGACTCGCGTGACTCACTCCTATTTTATACAGTTCCATTGAAGATATGGGGAGAAAAAACATATCAAGTATTAGGTATGTCGGGAGCACAATCCACTGAATTTCAGATTAATCTCAAATTTATGACCCGCCTAGGAATAAATTCTGATTGGAAAATAAATACACAGACGGTATCGGTGGGGTTTGATTGGGTCACAAAGCCCAAGATTACAATTGCAGGGATGGACATTCCTGTTACAGGCATAATAAGCCGTCAAATCACCCAAAGCTTAGAGCGCTTTTCTAAGGCAATAGATGACAATATTCAACAAAGTGTGCAGATAAAGCCCTATGTTTTACAGGCATGGAACTTGGTTCGTGAGCCGCGCCTCTTGTCAGAAGAGTACCGTACCTGGCTGCTTGTTACGCCCAATGATATATTAATGAGCCCCTTCAAGGTTGCCCAAGGTAAAATAAGCGCAACCTTGGGAATCCGAGGGTTTACCCAAACCCTAACAGGTGTAAAGCCAATCATTAAACCTGTAACGAATGTTCCTAACCTTATTGTGACTACAGATATGTCGGAGGGCTTTCAAATTGGCCTAATTGGCATTGTCCCCTACGAAGAGGCTTCAAAATTTGCTTCAACTCAATTCGTCGGGAAAACCTTTGATTTTAGCAATGGTAAGTACAAAATAGAAGTGACAAGTATCGCTATATA
>Ga0105048_10018642_pt1 | contig 10662 bp, 7 predicted proteins | sample MAT05_FD_78382 | JGI IMG/M metagenome (GOLD analysis project Ga0105048, IMG submission 78382) | Freshwater microbial communities from Lake Fryxell liftoff mats and glacier meltwater in Antarctica - MAT-05 | ecosystem: Environmental > Aquatic > Freshwater > Ice > Liftoff microbial mat | place...
AACAAAACGGATCGGCATAAGGGGTTGCAGGATCCACAACCAATCCTCGCCGTGACGCAAGAGCCCGAATGGCTCCGTCGCATCAGCCACCCGGTCTGAACGAGACCGCCGGTAAAGTGATTTGGCCCGGCGTCGGTGAACTGGTCAGCACGCGCATCCACTGACCACCATTATCCTTGTAAAGCTCCAGTCCCTTCGCGCCCAGCACGCCGCTCAGTTTCTGCGAGGCTTGCTGGGACAGGGCCGCAAGTTGTTCGCTGCGTTGCGCGGCCGTGAGGGCGGCGTTTCCGCGGATTTCCCCGAACTGTTTCATCGCGTCCTGCTGAACCGTCACGATCTCCCGGGTGGTTGCCGGAGGCAGATTCAAGTGCGCCACCAACCGATTGGCCACGGCGTACAAGGGGTTGGTCGCCAGTTCAAATTCCGCGAGACGTTCCGCGCTCAGAAAGGTCTTGGCCGTTTCGAGGAGTGAGTCCGACGAGAAGCCGCTGGCGTTGAATGAACCGCTCCCCATGCCCGTCAAACCACTGTTGCCACCCGTGGATGCCTTGGCCGCATTGAACAAGAGTCTGTACTCGGCTTCCGAAACCTCGAAGTTTCCCAGGCGAGAGCGGACCATATGGGAAATCGCGCTCGATCGCAGCTCATACTCCTCAAGTTCCTTGGGGCTGAGCAAACGCTCGAGGTCCGCCCGTTGCTCCTTGTCGATGAACGCCAGTTTCTCGCGGTTCTCGGGCAGCGACAGTCCCTGCGAGGACTGTTGGATCTGCATCCGCAGCTCGTCGTAATCACCCGCGATCCGCTGGAGCTGCTTGATCTTGTCCGCCGGGAGATCGCCGTACTGGCGGCGCTGGATTGCCGAGACGATTGTCTGACTGGGGTCATCCTCGCCGAGGAGTTCCTTGAGCAGGGTGCTCTGCTCCTCGGCCAGCGCACGGCCTTCCGCCAGGATCGTCGGATCAAACGAGCGTCGGTTGATCCAATAGCGATCATCCTGCATCCGGGCATAGATCTCCTTCTGCCGCTCGGCGAAGCGATCCTGCAGACGACCTCGGACAACCCAGCGAACGACCGACGAGGGAACACCGGCTTCTCGCATCCGCGCCACTTGGGTTTTGAGATCATCACCGTCGAAGAGCTTCCACGTCTCCGCGTTGGCCACGCCATTCTCGCCCGACGCCGCCGTCCCCGACGATTTGGCAGCCCGCCGGGCCGGGTCGGACGCTGGCCGTTCGATCGGTGCGTTCGAGTCATTCCCTGCTTTGGAGATCCCGGACTTTCCCGTCTGATTCACATAAACCACCACCAAAGCGGCATTGGCCGCGAGCGAGCCTGCGAGGAGCAAGGGGAAAACCTTCATGGAAGTGGCTCGATTTTGTGACAGATTGGCGGCAATAATCCACGCCGAATGAGCTCCTCCCGTTCGACACGGCTGCAAATCAGCATCTTCGTGCGTGGAATGCTTGGTTGGTTTGGTCTCGGCGTGCATCCGTTCGGTCTTCTGGCCGCCGGATGCCTCGGCGCCAGTCTCTTCGCCGCCCCGATCCCGACCGAATCAGACGTGGTCGAATTGCCGACCTTCACCATCCAGGAGAGCCGATTGCTGCCCGAACCCGAATCCTGGCGTTTCGCACAGATTAGCGGCTTCGAGGTGCTTTCCAACGCTTCCGATGGCAAGGCGACCCGTTTGATCAAGGACTTCCAGCGCTTCCACCAAGCGCTCATCGCAGCCTGGCCACCGGCCGATTTGCGTTCAGCCATGCCCTCATCGCTGATTCTCTGCGGCAAGCGGGGCGCGTTCGATGCTTTCCGCCGCGCGAACGAGCAAGGCCCCGATGTGGGCCTGATCAGCCTGAGTCTTCGCGATGGTGAGGTGTCGACCATCGTCATCGATCTGGAGAGCACCACGCTCTCGCTGGTCACCCCGGAGTCCTTCACCGTCACCGCGGCACCGGTGACGGATGACGCCGAGGCCAACGTGCTCAGCGGCATTCCCGACTTCGCGGTGTCGTATTACGAACAGCTCTACCGCGAATACATCCGCTTTGTCCTCGCCCAAGTCCAACCCCGGTCACCGGCCTGGTTTGAAGAGGGGATTTCCCAGATTTTCATGCGCATGGAGTTCTCCCCGACCACCATCACCATCGGCAAGGTCGAGGATCCCAACACCACGTCAATCACCGCCAATACAATCGAAGACCGCGACTTCAATGTCGCCTTGCGACGCCGTGCGCTGATGCCGATGGACCAGCTTTTCGCGGTGGAACATGACAGCCGCACCGCCCGCAACCCGCTGGGCAATCTCTGGGCAAAGCAGGCCTATGCCTTCGTCCATCTTTGCCTCTACAGCGGCGACGCGTCGTTGCAAAAGGCGCTGCTGACTTTCCTGCGGCGCCTCGGCGGGCAACCCGCCAACGAGACCCTCTTCAGGGAATGTTTTGGCAAGAGTTACAAGGACATGCTCATCGATATCCGCGCCCACGCGGAATTCACCCGCTACAAGGCCGTGCAACTGCGGCTGAAGAAGGGCGAGCGCATGGCCGATCCCACACCGCCGGAATTTCGGGAGGCCACCCAGTCGGAGATCGGCCGAATCAAGGGGGATGCGCTTCGTCTCGCGGGCAACGCCAACGCCGCCCGCGAGGCGTTGATCGCACCCTACATCCGTGGGGAACGCGAACCAGCCTTGCTCGCCGCCCTTGGGCTCAACGAGGCCGCCGCAGGTGAAACCGCTCGCGCGCGCAAGTTCCTCGAGGCCGCCGCCAAGGCCGAGGTGGTCCGTCCCCGGGTCTACATCGAACTGGCCCGTCTGCGCCTGGCCCAGGCCAACGCCGCGCCCGGGGAAGCCGGCGGCAAGCTCAGCGCCAGCCAGGTCATCTCGGTTCTCCAGCCTCTTGCAGTCGCCCGCAACCAGCCTCCCCCGTTGATCGAGCTCTACGAGACGTTCGCCGCCGTCTGGTCAAACTCGGCCTCAGCTCCCACCGCCGCCAACCTCACGCTGATCGACGAGGGTGTCCGCCGCTTCTACCAGCGTCCCGCCTGGGTCCTGCAAGCGGCCCGGCTGAAAGCTCAGTTCGGTTTTACAGGCGACGCCCACTCCTTGGCCGACCTCGGCCTCAAGGTCTCTTCCGACCCGGCCATACGGGAGCAGTTCGAGGCCCTGAAAGCATCCCTCCCGCCGCCCTCTCCCGAAAAAACCGTCGCCCCGGACAAGCCCTGAGTGCGGATCGGAATCGAGGCCGACGCAGGCGAAGGAGTCGGAGTCATGGTTGGATGGGTTGAGAGGTCCCGTCAGCAGGCGTTGATCCGGTCGAGCTGCCGGGAAAGCTGAGCCAGCCAAGCCGCGTCCGTCATCTCCGGGGGCCGCCATTGTTCCGTGATGATCCAGCCGGAGTAACCGACCGCGTCGAACGCGGCCATCGTCTCCGGCCAGTCGCTGTCGCCTTCAAACAGGTCAACCTTGAAGCCGGCAAAGGGTCCTTTCTCGTCGCGCAACTTGCGGCTGAATTCCTTCACGTGGACCTGGACAATCCGCGCGCCAAGCGTGTGGATCCATTGCTGCGGCCAGGCAAAGGTGACGATGTTGCCGACGTCGAAGTGCCAGCGCACGAAGGGTGACTTGAACGCGTCCACGTAAGCCGCCGCCTCCAGGGGACTGAGCAAAAAGCGGTTCCAGACATTTTCGATCGCGATGATCACGCCGAGCGATTCCGCCAGGGGCAGCGCCTTGGCAATCTCCGCGGTCGATCGTTGAAAGGCTTCCGTGTAGGAGACGTCCTTCGTCACCACCGCCGGCACCAGCAAAACCGAACGTGCGCCGTAGGCGTTGGCGTCGCGCAATCCCTGGCGCAATCCTTCGAGGCCGGCCGCGCGGACGGTGGGGTTTCCATCGGAAAGCGGCCGGGCCCAATGGGTCGAAACGACGACACTGGGAATCTCCAATCCCGTGGCATCGCGCGCCGCCAGGACCTCGCGCTGATCGAGGGCGCTGGGCACTTCCACGCCGTCGAATCCGGCTTCGCGCAGGAGCCGAAATCGCTCCAGCAGGCTCAGCTGCTTCGACGTCTCGCTGTTGAGCGTGCCCAGCATGAAGCCCTTGCGGTGCTTCCGCGGAACGTTCGGGGCGGGGCCCGCCGGAGCGACGGCAGGCGATTGCGCCGACAAACGCGGCGCAAACGGGATGGCGGCACCAAGGGCCGCGGCGGCATGGAGAAAATTACGGCGATTCATCGAGTGGCGGAGGGTTGGGTTGGGTCAGCGCTCAATCAGAGAATACTCATGCAATTCCATCGAGCGATCCCGAAACCAGTTGAACTGAGTCTCCGGATTGGCTCCCGGCGGCAGCACCGCCCACAGCCGGGCATAACATCCACCCATGTCCACCACCCAGGCGCCAGGGAGCTGGAGCTGCAATTGCAGCCACGATTGGGCGTGCTGATTACGCACATCGGCTTCGATCAGCGGCGTCCACTCACCGTGATGATATCCATAACCGAACCAAAAACGTTCCGGCTCCCAGAAATAACCATACCACGACCAGCGACCAAGGGTGTCGCCGAGGACCCACGAGATCGGCTGCGGTTTGCGGCCGAGGTTGTTCGCGTGCTCGAAGCGCAGCTGTTCCAACAGCGCAGTCCAGCCGGCACAGCGTTGCACCAAGGTGCGCATGAGATCTCCGTCAGTCATGGAAGGCGTGGGTCAAGTCGTGGAATAGAGTCGGGCGGGTGTTCCTCTGCAGACCCCGGCCCGGTGAAAGGGTGCGCATTTGTGTTCAACCTGGTTCATCAGTCCGCCGCGCGCGAGCGTTCACCGGTGCGAACGAGTCCGATGAATTGCAAGCGGGTTTTGGCCCCGGCCTTTCGCAGGATGTTGCGGATATGGGTCTTCACCGTGGGGACCGCGATGCGCAGCCGGGACCCAATTTCATCAGCCGAATGGCCTTTGAGGATCAATTCCGCCATCTGAACTTCGCGTCGCGAAAGCTCAAACTTCTCCGCCAGTTCGGCCATGCTCATTCCTTGACTCTTTTGCGTTCGCACGATCGACGAGGTCAGCAAGAGGTACGGCCGAAGGCCCAGCGTGCTGCGGAGCGCGAGATAACGGACGGCTCCCACCACTTCCTTTTCATCGGACATGGGTTTGGTCAGGTTCACCACCGGGCCCTGCGACACGACCATCCGACTGCCCGTCGGTGGCAACTTGAGGTCTCGCAGGGTGTGAAAGGCATCCACGCAGGCTTTTTGCCAGACCGCGGGGATCGAGGCCGACCGCGGTACGTTCATGTTCAGCAACGCCCCTTCACCGTGCTCCCACAACAGAAGATGCTCGCGGAAATTGCGGTTCTCGAAGACCGGACGTTGCTGCTTGTCGAGGACGCAGATGCCTTCCGGATGGAGGTTGCTGATCAGTCGAAAGAGCCCGACCATGAACTCCTGCTCCTGCTGTTCCGCGAGCACCATGAACGCCTTGCGTACGTGCGCTCCCGCCCAGGCCAGCATCTCAAGCTCCGCATTGGCGAATGCCCCCCTTTCCGCCCGTCGAAAAACAAAGAGGATCAGCGGCGCCGAGGCGCTGTCACCCAATTGCAGGACCCGGCGATGCCATTCCGGAGCCGGAGCCAGTTCCACCGCGATCGCCTCGAGCACCGCCGGTGCAAGCACGCCGCCGGTTGTAAGCGATTCAATGCCTTCACGCGCAGCCTTCGCCAGAAGCGGCCCCGCCGGACGGACCGCTTGGCCGACAAACAGTTGCCGATCGCCTGCTTGAAAGCTCGGCGGGAGAAAAACCGCCCAAGCCTCCACTGCCTGCAAGGTCCAAATCCGGCCCAACGCCTGCTCGAACCCGCGCAGGGTGCGATGCAGGCTCAATTCCACCAGACTATCGGTCAGCTGTCGCCAGTTTGCCATGGAGTCGCCGCCCGCGGCGGAATGGCGAATCTCGATTGAGGAAGCCCGAATGTCGATCCGAGACAGTCGAATCCGCTTCCCAAGCACCCAAACTCCCTCCGGTCACCCACCGGCCCCCGCCCTGTCCACGTCCTGTCCGCCCAACTGATAGGCGGCCTCGCCGAGGCCGCACCCGCCCCTATCGCCGCACCCTACACCCATAATCCCCCTTACCCGATCCCACCCCACCGTCAGCCTCAGTACCGAACGTTCTTAAACCCAAGCAAACGCATCAGCCAGCGGCCGAGGCGGGAGGCGTAAGTCGTTTCCCGTCCGGCGATGGTCACTTGGGCGCGCATGCCTTCAACGGTGAGTTGTTCGGGCCGGGCGACCAGTTGCGCCTCGACCAAATAGATCGGGTAATCGGGCATCTGGCCCGCGTGCGCCTGGTTTGAGATCGGCGCGGCTCCTCCAAAGACACTGAGCATGCCTGCAGAGTACTCGCGCAGGCTCGCCGGCTGTCTCGGCACTTCGAGCACCGTGGTTTCAAACCCCTGGCCATCCGCGCGCCAGCGTCCTTTGACCGTATTGCCCGGTTCCACCACCTCGGCTTTTTCCTCGGGTAGCGCGATCAGTAGTCGCAGCGTGCCGGGGTCAGCGACCCTGAACAGCACTCCTTGCGGATCGGCGTACCGTCCGACCAGTTGGTCGAGGTTGCGGCCCCAGACCACCCCGTCCATGCCGGCTCGCAGGATCAGCCGGTCTTCGTCCACCTGGACCCGGTCGAGTTCGTCCTTGGCTTGGTCCATCGCCTTGGCCGCCTCGGGCATCAGCTCGAGCGCGCGCCAGTTCGGATCGGCCTGGAGCGCGGAGAACCTCAACCGCGCCCGCTCCCAGTCGGTCTGCCGCTGCGCCCTTTCCGCCTCGACCGTGGTGTTCTCAATCCGCGCGAGCGGGTCCCCGGTTTTCACCGGCTGGCCGATCTTCACGTACACTTCCTGGATCACCCCTCCGATCACTGTCGACACGTCCTGCGCCTTCGCCGCTCCGACCACCGCCTGCTCGCTCACGTAGTACCGGGTCGGGATCGTGAACAACAACACCACCCCCAAGGCCAGCAACCCCAGCGTGCGCAGCACGTACCATCGGGTCGGTCCTAACTTCACAATGTGGGCTCCGGGACTGAACGCATCCATAAAGACTTTGATAAACGGCAACGCGACAAACGAACCTTCCACGAAAAATCCCAGCAATAATCCCAGGTCATGCAGCCCGTACGGGGCCAGCACCCGGGCAAAGATCTGGGTCAGCCCGTAAATGATGAAAATCATGTAGACGTATGCGAGCACCGCATACGCGATGAACACCCGGCCTTGCGCGTCGTCCCCCATCGTCGACTCCTGCACCCGGTTGCGGTACCCCAACATCAGCCGCTGCAGGTGGTACGAGCAGTACGAGATCGCCTTGCCCCGCAGGTTGGGGATTTCCAGCCAGTCGCACACCAGGTAGTACCCGTCGAAGCGCATCAGCGGGTTCGCATTGAACAACAGCGTATTGATGCTCGCCACCAGCATCGCGTTGAACGCCAGGTTGCGCGCCAGCCCGTCCGGCAGCACCAGCCACAGGTGCGCCGCCACCGCCGCGATGTTCAACTCCACGAACACCCCCGCCAGGGTCGTGTACATCTTGTGACGCTTGTGCCGCATCATCCACGCGTCCGATGCGTCCACGTACCCGCAGGGCGTAAAACACATCAGCGCGAGCCCCATCTCGTGCACCTCCCCGCCAAACCTCCGGCAGGTCGCCGCGTGCCCAAACTCGTGGAACGTCTTGATCACAATCACCGACACCCAGATCAGGGCAAAATTGCTCGCCGAAAAAAAGTTGATCCCCGGCCGGCTAAACTCCGCATGGTTGATCGCCAGCAGCCCCAGGGTCCCGAGGATGAACACCAGGCTCGAGATCACAAACCACGGTCTCCACGCCACCCTCACCGCGTGCACCAGCTTGCCCAGCCACGGGCTCGGATCGACCAGCGGGATCTTGAAAAAGAGCACCCCCGAGACAATCTTGCCCCAGATCATCAGCCAGTGGCTGCTGCGCTTCTGGGCCCGGGCCGTGTCCAGAAACGCCCGGGCATTGATCGAGAGCAGCCCACTGGTCCCCAGGTGATTGATAAACAGCGCCACGTCCTCGAGCGTACGCTCCGAGTTCGGGTAATGCGCCCGGTACTCCGCATAGATGTCGCGCAACTTCCTGCGTCCATCGAGCAAACCCACCAGGTACGCCTCCTCGGTCTGGAGCCGAAAGTACGTCAGCGACAGCGGGTCTTTGACCACGTAATAGTCCTCGTACTTGAACAACTGCCGGCGGATCACCAGGTCCACCCGCAACGGTGCCGGCACCGACTCGGCCAGCCTCAGCCGCTGGGCATTGACCGCCGGCGAAAGGCTCTGGTCCGGCTCCAACCCCCTCGTGGCGACCGCGGTCGTACTCATGGCATCACTTCCAGGCCCACATCCCGGCCTCCGGGCAGGACTCCACCAATGCCAAATTCAAGTTGGGCGAGCGTCGCATTGAGCGTCACCACCGTCTCCGCATACGCGTTTTGGCTGCGCAGCAAAACATTTTCCGTTTCCAACACCTGCTCCAAATTGGCCTGCCCCACTTCGTACGCCCGGCGCGCATGCGTCAGCGACTTTTCCGCCAGGCTCTTCGCCTCGGCCTGCGCCGCGAGCGCCGCCTGAGCCTGCTCAAGCCGGGCAAACAGCTCCACCACTTCCGTGCGCACCTGCATGTCCAGGTTCTCCAGACGCACCTGCGCCACCCGTTGATCCGAGCGGTACGCCTGAGTCCGCCCCTTCAGCGCGTGCCCGTCAAACAGGCTCCACCGTCCACTCACCCCCACCGTCCAACCTTCCAGCTGGCGGTGGTAATCGTAGTACGACGAGCGCTGCCCGTACCCCGCGACGATGTCCAGCCGGGGCAGCGCTTCGCTGCGGATCGCCTTGAGGGTAAACTCCGCGGCCTGCACCTGCAGCTTGCCCGATTGCAGGTCCAGCCGGTTCGCCACCGCCAGGCTGATCGCCTCGTCCAGCGCGAGGGCCGTGGTCTTCGGCGCGAGCTCTCCGGACAGCACATACGACGGGCCCTTGGTTTCATCGACCGGCAGGTACAGTTGCCGCGCAAACCCGATCCTCGCCTGGCGCAGTTCACTTTCCGCCCGCACCCCATCGGCCTGCGCCAGCTTCAATTCCGTCGCCGCCCGCAGGTACTCCAGCTCCGGTTGCTCCCCCAGTTTCCACCGCCGCTGCGTCCACTCGGCGATTTGCCGCAGCGAGGTTTCCCTGCGCTTCACATTGCCCATGGCCACTTCCCGGAACAGCACCCCCTCGTAATGTTGTTTCACCAGCGCCACCGTCCGGTACGCCGCCACCTGCAACGCCATCTTCGTTTGCAAGGACTGCAGCCGTTCGCGTTTCAGCGAATTCGACACCCCTCCTCCGTCAAAGAGCACCTGCCTCACCTCGACCCTCAGGTCGTAACTGCGATCAGCGATCGCTGTCCGGCTGCTCGGCGGCAAGATCAGCTCCCCCCGCGACCGGTCAATCGAGTCAGGATCCCGCCGCTCCCCACTCGCCAGAATCGCCATCTGCGGCAGGCGCTTGGAGCCGACCTCCACCTCCACGCCTTTTTGGCGTTGGACCATCAGTTTCGCCTCCACCAGCGCGGGGTTCGCCACCAGCGCCCGCGCAATCGCCGTTTCCAGGCTCCAGACATACCCCGGCGCCGAGAGCTCCGGGGTGAAGGCCGGCAGCCTGATCGGTTCCGATCCCGGTGAACCCGGCCGATAAATCAGTCCCCGCCGGTTCGCCCGGCTCACGTACACCGAGGCCGGTCCGGTCTCGGTTTCCAGATCCGGCGAAAAGGGGCTGAACCACTTCTGCACCCCCCGGAACGCTCCTTGCACCCCGCGCCCCACCGTCCGACCCACCCCTTGAGCCGTGCCCTTCACCTCCTGCGCGACCTCCATAAACCACGGCACCGGCGTCTTCGGAGCCGGCGGGTCCTGCAAAGCTTGCCGGGCTTGGGCTTGGCCCACCGACACCCCCAGCCCCAAGCTCAGCCCCACCATCAGGACCATGCGCACGCTCTTCGTGGGACTCCGACGCCAGCATTGGGTCAATCGTCTAAACATGCAAAAAGTCCAAACCTGACCCGAAACATTCGGTCAGGGAAGGACGAAATGCCGACTGCCAACACCCAGCCATTGTTCCCCCATCCGGAACAAAGCTGTGATTCCACGGACCTAAACGCCTTATTCCAACCAACGAACCTAACCCACCGTCAAAGTGCACGTTGCCTCCTTTTTCCAGATTCCTGCGCTGTTTTCAATGGATCTGAGCGTACAGAACGCGTGGCCGACAACCCGGACTGCAAGCCGGCTCGGTTGTAGGTGGCCTCGGCGAGGCCGCGACGGGACCATCCAGTCCCGCCTCCGCCAAGAGGGCGGTTTCAGAACGTCGTTGATCCCAGAGCGCGAACCCCGCGATGCGAGGTCCGGGGGTTGCGGCTTCGAGTTGGCAATTCTCAACCAAGGCAACACTCCAGCCCACAAGGCGCCTCCACCCCCAGACCTCGCATCGCTGCCCCAAATGGAGCTTGCGAACCAATCCCGGTTCAACTGCGGGAGTCTTTTGGGGTGCGAGCCTGCGCAGGGGTGGGCACGGGCAACTCGCTGGGTCTCCTTTCCACGCGTAATGACCCTCGTGGTCCT
>Ga0105048_10018645_pt1 | contig 10662 bp, 5 predicted proteins | sample MAT05_FD_78382 | JGI IMG/M metagenome (GOLD analysis project Ga0105048, IMG submission 78382) | Freshwater microbial communities from Lake Fryxell liftoff mats and glacier meltwater in Antarctica - MAT-05 | ecosystem: Environmental > Aquatic > Freshwater > Ice > Liftoff microbial mat | place...
CCGGCCACCCGCCTCCTGCGTTCAGCGTTGTAAGTGCGGAATTTAGCTCACCTTTTGGCCCGAGCACCTATGGCAAAAAATCAAAAAAAACTCGGCGAGATCCTCGTTGACCTGGGCGTCTGTCAGACCAAAGAAGTCGAGAAAGCCCTCGCCCACGCCAAGCTGAAAGCCATGCGCGTCGGTGAGGCGATGATCGACCTCAAGATCTGCTCCGAGAGCAACGTCTACAAGGCGCTGGCTGCCCAGTACAACATGGAATACGTGGACCTGGACAAGAGCGCCGTCCCACCGAATGCCGTCAACCTCATCCCTGATGACTTGATGCGCAAGTACGTCATCATCCCGCTAGGGCTTGAAGGCGGAAGACTCCGCGTCGCGATCCACGACCCGCTGGACTTTGAAATGCAGGAAATCCTGCGTTTCCGCCTCGGCAAGGAAATCCGCCCGGTGCTGGCGCCCAAGGGGCGCATCAAGCAGGTTCTCGATGAGCTTTTCAACACGACCGCAGCCAACACCATCGACAAAACGATGGACAAGACGATCGACCGGCTGAAGGATTCGCTCGACAAGACGCTCGATAAATCGCTGGATAAATCAGTCGACCGCTCGATCGACAAGTCGATCGACGTCGAAGGCATGGGCGAAGACGCCCAGAACGACGCGACGCAGGCCCCGATCATCAAGCTGGTGCAGTCGCTGATCGCCGAGGCGGTGCGCAATCGTGCGAGCGATATTCATATCGAGCCGATGAAAGACCGCGTTCAGCTTCGCTACCGTATCGACGGCGAATGCGTCGTCCGCGATAAGATTCCCGCCCGCATGAAAGGCCCGCTGATCAGCCGTATCAAGATCATGGCCGGCATCGATATTGCCGAGAAGCGCCTGCCTCAGGACGGGCGTATCAAGCTGAAGGTTGATAACCAGCAGATCGACTTCCGTGTTTCGTCCCTCCCGGCCGTCCATGGCGAATCGGTCGTCATGCGTATTCTGCGTCCCGACTCGGTCCGTATCGGTCTTGAGAAAATGGGTTTCGAGGAAGAAGACTACAAGGTCTTCCAGAAGATCATCAAGCGCCCCAACGGCATCTTCCTGGTTACGGGCCCGACCGGTAGCGGCAAAACGACGACTCTTTACGGCGCACTCAACGTGCTGAACCGCCCGGATCGCAAGATCATCACCGCAGAGGATCCGGTCGAATATAACTTCCCCGGCATCAACCAATGCCAGATCAAGGAAGGCATCGGCTTCACGTTCAAGAGCGTGCTGCGATCGATGCTGCGTCAGGCCCCCAACATCATTCTGGTGGGTGAAATTCGTGACTTGGAAGTCGCCGAAATCGCGATCCAGGCGGCACTTACGGGTCACCTGGTGTTCAGCACGCTGCACACCAACGACGCTCCCGGTGCCATCACCCGTCTGATCGATATGGGCGTCAAGCCCTTCCTGGTGGCGTCCGCCATTCAGGCGATCATGGCCCAGCGGCTGATTCGCGTGCTGTGCCCCAAGTGCAAGCAGGTGGATCGCGATCCCGACCACACATGGCTGCGTCGCTGCGGCATCGTCGAAGCGGATCTGAAGGACAAGGTTCTCTACAAACCCCGCGGCTGCGACCACTGCACCGGCACCGGCTTTCGCGGCCGACTGGGTGTGTTCGAACTGATGCAGATGAACTCCGAAATCCGCAACCTCGCCTTCGAACGCGCCCCCACCAACAAGATCCGCAAAGCCGCCATCGCCAGCGGCATGAAAACACTCCTCCAGGACGGCAAGATCAAAGTGCTGAACGGGTCTACCACGGCGGAAGAGATTGTGAAGGTGGCGCAGGTGGAGGGGATTGTTACATAACGTGGGTGGGAGGTGGTGGGTCGTGGGTCGTGAGAAGAGCGGATTTGAAAAGCTTGAGGCTTACCAGCTTTCCGAACACCTTGCTGATGCGTGTTGGCAAATCGTTCGCGACTGGAAGACATTTGACCGCGACACAGTCGCGAAACAGTTGGTCCGGGCGGCTGATAGTATTGGAGCGAACATCGCTGAGGGATACGGACGCGGCTCGGTAGGCGATAACAAGCGATTCGTGCGGATCGCAGTGGGATCTTTGTACGAAACGAAACATTGGCTGAGACGAGCATTCGTTCGGAAGTTGATCGATGACCAGCAGGTCGAACAACTCCGCCCTATGGTTGAAAGGCTGCTGCCGCTGTTGAATGGATACCTGCGGTCGATCGGACGTACTCATGAGTCTTCAACGACCCACGACCAACGACCAACGACCCACGACGAAAGCTAAGTATGTCCACAATTCAAATTGACCGATTGCTCGAAACTGTAGTCCGCCGCGGCGCGTCGGACTTGCACCTTGCGACTGGCAAGCCGCCGACGGTGCGGTTGCACGGGTCGTTGCGGGAGCTTCAGACCAAAATCCTGGAGCCCGAAGACACCATGGCGATGATGAAGGCCATCACGCCCGAGCGTATTCAGCAGGAATTTGAAGAAACCGGCTCCGGGGACTTCGCGATCGCGTACGGCGAGGCGGCGCGTTTCCGTGTCGCGATCTTCAAGCAGCGCGGCAACTGCTCGATGGTGCTGCGCCAGATCCCCAACAAGCTGCTGACATTCCAGCAGATCGGCCTGCCCGCCATGGCCGAGTCGATCTGCCGGCGTCCGCGCGGATTGTTCCTGGTCACCGGGCCAACCGGCTCCGGCAAATCCACCACGCTTGCCGCCATGATCAACTGGATCAACGAGCAGTTCGATCGGCACATCATCACGATGGAAGACCCGATCGAGTTCTACCACAAGCACAAGAAATCGATCGTCGTGCAGCGTGAAGTGGGCGTGGACGTACCGAGCTTCGCCGAGGCGATTCGACGCGCGCTGCGTCAAGATCCGGACGTGATGCTCGTCGGCGAAATGCGCGACTTGGCCACCATCGGTGCCGCCATCACCGCCGCTGAAACCGGCCACTTGGTGTTCGGCACGCTGCACACCAACGGTGCCGCCTCCACCATCAACCGCATCATCGACGCCTTCCCCGCCGACATGCAGGAACAGATCCGCGTGCAGTTGGCGAATAACCTGATCGCGGTGCTCAGCCAGACGCTCTGCCCGCGCATCGACACCGAAGGTCGCGTCGCGGCGTACGAATTCATGTACGTCACGCCGTCCGTCCAGAACCTGATCCGCGAAAACAAGGTCTTCCGTATCGATTCGGACATCCAGACCGGTAAAAAGTACGGCATGCAGTTGCTGGACGACAGCCTGTTTATCCACTTCCAGGCGGGCCGTATCAGCGCCGAAGAAGCGATCGACAAGAGCAAGCAGCCGGCGACGATGGTCGACCGCATGCAGCGCGTGGGTGTGGACGTGCAGAGCGCCGACGCGGCGCTGCTGGCGGAAGTACAAGCCGCGACCGAAGGCGGTGGTGCCCCCGGAGCCAAGCCCGGCAATGCCCCCGCCGCCGGCGGCAAGCCCGACGGCGCGGCCGAACAGGCTGCCGCCAACCGTGCGCGAATGATGGCACAGAACGCCAAGCGGTAGGTCGATCGTGACACCCCAGACGAGCAACCGATAAGATTAAGAGGTTTTTCCATGAGCCGAGTCATCAACAAACCCCCGTCCGCCCCAGGCGGTGCCAATCCCGGTGGCGCTAATCCCGGTGGCGGCGGTGGCGGTATGCCGCCGATCGACCAGCTCAAAGGTCGCCCGCTCGGCCGAGTGCTCACCAAAATGGGCAAGGTCTCGCGAGAACAGGTCGTCGAAGCACTCGACTTCCAGAAACGCAAAGGCGGCGTCATCGGACGCATTCTCATCGACCTTGGCTACGTCAAGGAGATGGACGTCAACATCGCGCTGGCGGCCCAGAAGGGGTACGAACTGGTTGACCTGTCGGGCATCAACATCCCCAAGGAAGCCATCGACGCCGTCCCCGCGCAGATCGCCAGCACCAACAAAGTGCTCCCGATCGCCTTCGACGCGGCGACGAAAAAGATCACCGTCGTCATGGCGTCGCACGATAACTTCCGTGCCGTCGATGACCTGCAATCGCTGATGGGCTACCGCGTGACGGTCAAGATCGGCGACGCCGAGCAGATCGAAAAGCTCGTCGGCAAGCACTACAACACCGCCGCCGAATCCCTGGGCGAAGTGCTGGGCGAACTCGCCGGCGATGAATCCCTCGCAGACCTCAAGAACCGCGGCGGCGAATCGATCGACCTTGATACCCTCAAGGACGCCGCCGATTCCAACCCCGTCCGCAAGCTCATCAATCTCGTGCTGCTCCAGGCCATCAAGGACAAGGCGTCGGATATTCACTTCGAGCCCTTCGAAGACGAATTCAAGATGCGCTACCGCATCGACGGCATCCTGTACGAAATGATGCCCCCGCCGAATCACATCGCGCCGGCGATCAGCAGCCGTATCAAGGTTATGGCCAACCTCGACATCGCCGAACGTCGCATGCCGCAGGACGGGCGTATCGAATTGAGCGTCAACAACCAGCCGATCGACCTTCGTGTGTCGGTTCTGCCCACCATGTTCGGCGAATCGGTCGTCATGCGCGTGCTCGACCGCTCGAACGTCTCACTCGATCTCGATAAGGTCGGCCTGCGCGACGACGACCTGGCGATGACGCGCCAGCTCATCACCAAGCCCAACGGCATCGTGATCGTCACCGGCCCGACCGGTAGCGGTAAAACCACCACGCTCTACTCCGCCCTTCGCGACCTGAATGACCCGAGCACCAAGATCATCACCGCCGAAGACCCGGTCGAATACGACATCGACGGGATCGTGCAGTGCCAGATCAAGCCCGAAATCGAACTCACCTTCGGCCGCATCCTTCGCGCCATGCTGCGTCAGGACCCGGACGTAATTCTGGTCGGCGAAATCCGCGATAAAGAAACCGCCGAGATCGCCGTGCAGGCGTCGCTCACCGGCCACTTGGTGTTCAGCACGCTGCACACCAACGACGCCCCGTCCTCCATCGCGCGCCTGCTCGACCTGGGCATGGAGCCGTTCCTGGTCACCGCCACGCTCGAAGGCATCGTCGCCCAGCGACTGGTCCGAAAAATCTGCGTCAACTGCAAGACCGAATACACCCCGGCCGAAGAGCAGTTGATGGAACTGGAACTCCGCAACGAAGACGTTCAGGGCCGCACGTTCTACTACGGCAAAGGGTGCGAGAACTGCAACAGCACCGGCTACAAAGGCCGTCTCGGTTTGTTCGAGATCATGACGCTCGACGACGAAATGCGCGACATGATCATCCACCACGCCAGCACGCAGGTGCTCCGCGCCGAGGCCAAAAAACGCGGCATGCGCACCCTCCGCGAATCCGGCCTGCTGGGCATCTACGACGGCATCACCACCATCGAAGAAGTCGTCCGCGAAACCATCACCGACGAATAGCGCCGCGTGATCCCGTTAGTGCGGATCTACGGACGTCGCATTTCTTGTAGTGCCGGGTCCGGTCTAATTCGATCGGTGCCACGGTTTGGTACGCCAAGCCGTGGGAGGCTCGCAAGTCATCGGGCACTTCAAAGCGTTCCACGGCTTGGAATAAAAAGCCGGGGCACCCACCATTTCAGGATAGCCGGAACAGTAGCGTTCGCCGTGCGAACCAATTGGAAAGCGGTTCGCACGGCGAACCCTACAAGATTCGCCACCCGCGTCGCCGAGGTCCGGCGACCCGCGTTGGCACGTCGTGTTTTCGATCGCGCGTGTCAAATCTCATACTTGCGCAGGACAACGATCGCGATCCCGAGACGACAAGAACGAGAACCGACACTGTTTCACTCGCCCAGACTACTTTGCTGCCCCGCCGCCGCATAGTGCCGTGATCAGTTCGTTGAAGACCTTCGCCTGCTGCTCATCGCGAATTGCTGCGGCTGCGATATCGCGACTCGTTTTCCACTGCGCGCCATACCTCTTCAGAGTATGGACCATTCGTGCGGCAAGAAATGTCTCTCGATCCGGCATTCCGGATGGGGTATTGTCAATTCCCCGAAGTTGGAATTTTAGGTCGCGCCAGTGCGTTCGACTCAGCACTTCGTCTACGCTCGTCTTGGCTTGGTCGTTTCCGGTCAGCGTCGCCTCGCGGGCGAGAATATCGATGTAGCCAAGAACATACTCATATTCGTGTACGTCGAGTTCGCCCAAGAACCCTTCCATTTTTGCACGGACAGTTACTAAAGCGCTTGGTGTAACCACATATTTCACCGTCGCGAGGATCGCGCTCCAGTTTTCGCGCTGGCCCTCGTCCCGAAGCATCTCAAGCAACAGCGGGAGCGCTTCGGGGTTTGCACGCATTCGCATCGTCTCAAGCGAGTTCGTCTCGTCGTAATCTATTACTCGAGCCTTCGCGACTTTGACTGTCTGCTCAATCGTCAACGGCGGCTGAGTTGGTTGAGACGCAGGAGTACCGTTGCCGCAGCAAAGGGTTCCGAGGCATGCAGAGCATACCAGTAGCGACAGATTACGCCGTACCAGGTGATCGCCTATCCTCACCCGAAAAGTTGCATTATTCATATGCTTCTCGCTCGTCGTCATTGATCACATTGCCCGCTCCAGCAGTGTTGGGAAACATCACAGCGTCCACATCATCAGTGCGGTGAACAAGGTCAACGCCGTGCCCGGCTTCATGAATAAAGGTGTGTGCGCTGAACCCGCTACGCAGTCCCATCAGACTCAAGTCCCATTCGCAACGCCCAAGGATCACGCCCGGATCTACATTGTCACCGTTGGTCTGCACGAGAATTTCTTTCACAATCTTGACGTCCGCGTTGACGTTCGCGTGAAGAGCATTCCATTGATCGTTGTTATAGATAATCGACGGGTGATCAGCATCATGCGTATACGTTGCGATGTTTCCACTGCGTGTAAAACGTACGGTTGCTCTTCGGTCGACGGCAGAGTGGCGAATATTTACCAAGGCATTAGCATCTGCCAACTTGGCGTCGAGGGTCGCATTAGTCTCGGTCGCTACGTTGGATGCCTGAGCGAACGTCAACGGCCGCACTGTGTATCGTTGCGAGGCGAAAGAATTGTCCACCACGGGCTCACCGGAATCGAATTGTCCATCGAAGTTAGTATCTAGATAAACGCGCACGAACCAATCGTCTTCCACCTCGTCGTCTTCAGTAAGCGTCCTGGAGAAGGAGTCGCCGGCCCCGACGGCGCGTAGCTCATCTGTACCATCCGTGTCCCACAATTCCCACGTCAGATACTCCGGATGCGCGTTAGGCGAATTGTAGAAAGTCTTTACATCGTATGTGTCGCCTTTACCGATCGAGCCACCGCCATCTTCGGCGAATAACGATGTCTCTTCCACGTCGCGCTTCAGCCTAATGTCGTCGAAATCGGGAGCGACCTCCTCCATTTCGACCACCCAGAGGAAGTCGTCGTAATCGCGATCGATGGCCCCGTAGCTATCTTCGAGCGCAATCACATATCGAGTCCCTGTCGTCGACAGGTTATTCCCGGCATACGCGGCTGCAATGTCTTTCTCGACACCGAGCTTGAACTCGCCGTTGTTAAAGAGGTGGGTGACAGTCGAGGCGTCATCTTTGGTGATGACCACCGATCCATAAACGATTGCGTTTACGACCGTCTTCCAGTCGCTAGCCGGGATCCACTTGCTCTCATTCGCGAAGCCCGGGCGTTGATGAATCGAATCGATCGGCAACGACTGGGAAGCCAGAGTCCACCCAGCCTCCGGCGAGCCTGCGTAAGTAATAGACTTGATACGGTAGAATTTTGTTGCAAGAAGCGAGTTTGTCGTCGCTGTGACGATGTTGGCGGAACGCAGGCTATCGCCAGCCGAATCCACTGCACTAACACGGTATGTGGTAGCGTATCCCGGAACCAAATTCTGAATAACGGTGGCGGTTGCATCTGCTGCGAGGTATCGCGATCGTCGCCATCCGTTCCGCGTCCAGCGGTCAATACGATACGCTACTTCGTCGTCAGTGTTATCGTCCCAATTCAGTCGTATCGCGTCACCGCTCCAAACTTCCGCTTCCAGGCGGGTTGGCGGGCTGAAGGTGCTCGTTTTAACCAATAGCGACGACCCGCCCAGACCAGAAACTTCCAACGAGTAATTACCCGCAGCGACCGGACGAGAGATGGAAGTTCCGCTCATCATCGACACGCCGTTGCGCTTTAACGTGACGCTGCCACCATAGGCAATCGCATCGACCGTCGTCGCCTGTGCGAGCGTGAAGGAATACGTGTTCGTGCCACCCGGAATCGCAAATTCGTCGCGATAGCCGAGCGGCAAGTCGCCGATCGGAATATTAGCGAGCAACTGGCGCTGCTCCAAGGTCTCGATTGCGGCCCGGACGAATGATTTGGATGACGAGTTGACAGAAACAGACCGCGAGCGATTCGAGCGAGGAAGCATGGATGAATCCTACCTAAAGTAGAATGACATCAGTCGCACGCATCACGGCCCTGACCGTAGCTCGGCGACTACTTATGTGTGCCAAGATATCAGCGGACGAAGGCAAGTCAATCAAATAGTTCGTTATTTGGCGAGAGTGCGACAATCTTAACTCAGTCTGTCGGCACCGGTGGAACAATTGGCGTAGGCGGACCGCCTTCGATACGTTCTGGCGATGGCATCGGCAGGGGTTGCGTTCGACATCACCGCACTCGAGCCCGACCCGGCCAAGAAGCCGCTCGGCCTCGTCGCGGGTCGGCCGCTCGTGCCGGTGGCGATCGCGGTGATCGTCGGCATCGCACTCTCGGGACTGCTTCCTTTGCTTGTTCCACTGTGGCTCGGCGCGACGCTTACGCTGATCGCCATCGCAATCCTCATCCGCGCGAAGCCCGTCATCGCGACAATCACCATCCTGCTGGCATGTCTGTCGCTCGGCCTCGCCATCGCACAGCTTTCCAGCAGCCACTATCCGGCCAACCATATCGCGCATTTTTCGACCGAAACGCGCCGGCTCGCGCAGGTCGAACTCAAGCTCATCAATCCGCCGCGCATCTATGCCCCGACGTTCGGTCAGGCGTATCCGATGCCGCCCAAGCAGGTGACGCTCGCCGAGGTGACGGCGGTGCGGACGTGGCGCGGGTGGGAGCGATCGACCGGGCAGGCGCTCGTCCAAATCGCCGAACCGAATCCGCTCTTGAAGGTCGGCCAGACCGTCCGCGCCTTCGGCATGCTCGACCGCCCGGCACCGGCGATGAACCCCGGACAGTTCAACTGGGCCAGCTACTACCGCCAGCAACGCGTGCTCGTCAGCCTGCACGTCCCGCACGCGGGCAATCTCGTCGTCACGCAACCGGGCTCCCCTTCCGTCCTCGATCGCTGGCGCGCCTGGACACGCGACGCGCTCGCAACCGGCTTCACCGATAAACAATCCCTCGACCACGCCCTGCTCCGCGCCCTCGTCCTCGGCGATAGCGATCCGGAACTGCGCGACGTGCAGGAACAATTCCGCGCCACCGGCACCAGCCACCATCTGGCGATCTCCGGCATGCACATCGCGGTGATGGGCGGCGTGGTGTTTCTGATCGCTCGCGTCTTGCGATTGTCCCCGCGATGGTCGTGGATGCTGGCGATGGTGTTCGTCACCGCGTACGGGCTTGCGGCGCTTCCGTCGCCGCCGGTGGTGCGGTCAGTACTGCTGTGGCTGGCGATCGGCGTGGCGGTGCTGTCGCGACGCGGCATCGATCTGCTGCAACTGCTGGCGCTGGTGGTGTTGGGCATGTTGGTCTATCACCCGCTGGACCTGTTTAACGCGGGGTTCCAGCTCTCGTTCGGGATCGTTCTGGGGCTGATCCTGCTCACCAAGCCGCTGACCCATTTCTTCGGCCAGCACGCGCGTGAGGAAGCCGCCGAAACCGTCCCCACCCGCTGGATCCTCCGCGCTGCGGCGTACATTGATTCCCAGATCCTGCTCATCATCTCCGCCGGGCTGGTCGCCTGGCTGGTCAGCATGCCGATTATTTCTGCGCATTTCTCGCAACTAAATCCATGGGCGATCCTATCGAGCGTGTTGATCGCGCCGGTGGTGTTCGTGACGCTGCTGGCCGGGGCGCTCAAGATCGTGCTGACCGCGCTCTGGCCGGGCCTGGCGGCATCGTGGGCGTGGGGCGCCCAGCAACCGACTCACCTGATGCGATCGAGCGTCGAACTCCTGACCAATCTTCCCTTCGGCGACGTGCCGCTGCCCGCGCCGACGTGGTGGATGATCGGCGTGTTCTACGTCACGCTCCTGCTCGCCGCCTACTACTGGCCTCGGCCGGGAATGCGGCTGCTCACGAAGCTTGCGCACATCGCGGCGATCGGCATGCTGCTGTTTCTCCCCTACCGATCAACCATCACCCAGACCGCGCCGGCGAACGCACTGCGCGTCACCATCCTTTCCATCGGCGCCGGGCAATGCGCGGTGGTCGAACCACCTTCCGGACGCATCGCGATCATCGACGCCGGATCACTATCGCTGGCCGACCCGGTGCGCCGCGCGATCGCGCCGTTCTTGCGATCGCGCGGGATCACGCAGATCGACACCATCGCGGTCAGCCATGCCAACAGCGATCACTTCAGCGCCGTCGCCGAACTGGTGCAGGCGTACGGCGCACGGCAGGTCTTGGTCGGACCAAAGTTTGCCGAAGTTGCGACCAACAACCCCATGCTCGGCGACCTGCTCGCCG
>Ga0105048_10018646_pt1 | contig 10662 bp, 7 predicted proteins | sample MAT05_FD_78382 | JGI IMG/M metagenome (GOLD analysis project Ga0105048, IMG submission 78382) | Freshwater microbial communities from Lake Fryxell liftoff mats and glacier meltwater in Antarctica - MAT-05 | ecosystem: Environmental > Aquatic > Freshwater > Ice > Liftoff microbial mat | place...
CCTCACGTCGAGCCCCGAGGTGTTGCTCGGCCTGTCGTTCACGCTGCGGCCGAAGAAGCAGAAGAAGGCGAAGCCGACGAACATGGATCGCGACGGCGATCGCGTGCTCGATCCGGAGGACTTCTGCCCCGACGTGTTCGGCGTGCAGCCGCGCGGCTGCCCGCAGGTGTGCATCGACGACAACGATAGCGACGGACTGACCAACACCGAGGACGAGTGCATCGACGATCCCGAGAGCCGCAACGGCTTCGAGGACGGCGATGGTTGCCCCGACGAGGTGCCGCCGGAGCTGAGCGATCTCGCCGGTATCATGGAGGGCATCCAGTTCGACACCGACAAGGACACGATCAAGGGCGAGTCGAAGTCGAACATCGACAACGCCGTCGCCGTGATGAAAAAGTACCCGACGATCCGCGTGCGCGTCGTCGGTCACACCGACAACCAAGGCGGCTACAAGCACAACCTCGATCTGTCGCGACGCCGCGCCGAGTCGGTCGAGAAGTACATGGTCGATGGGGGCATCGACACCGACCGCATCGAGACCGCCGGCGTCGGACCGGATCAGCCGATCGACAGCAACGAGAATGCGACGGGTCGCGCGAAGAACCGCCGCATCGAGTTCCAGATCCTCGAGGAGGCGGCGGGCAAGGGGCGCAAGAAGAGCAAGGTGAAGTCGAAGGACGAGGAGCCGAAGCCGGAGCCGCCGAAGGATCCCGACCCGGACCCGGAGCCAGAGCCGCCGAAGACGGAACCGGAACCACCGAAGTAGCGCTCGAGGATGCCCGCGGGGATCTGGACTTCCAGAAGTGCATCCGCACTCGCCCGGCGCGCGGGCGCCCCGGGCCCGGCGGATCGATCATCCTCGATGCGCCCGAGCTGCACCTGGGCGCCGACGTGCGCGTGCCGGATCTCGCGGGCTGGCGTCATCACTCGCGGGCGTCGGCGCCGAGGAGCTCGGGCAGCCGCGGCAGCGCATCTGCGAGCGGCAGCACTGCAATCCCATCGACGTCGTAGCGGCGCGTACCACCGTAGAACAGCAAGCACCGCGCCTTGGGGTAGTCGTCGCGCAACAGGCGTAGTCCGGCGAGATCGGCTGCGCGATAGAACCCACTGCGCTTGACCTCGATCGCGACGAGCCCACGAGGGCCGTACAGGACGAAGTCGACCTCGTCGTGTACGCGCGTGTGCCAGTAGAACATTTCGTACTCGAGATCGAAGCTCGCGTTCGTTGCTCGTAACTCCTGCATGACGAGTGTCTCGAGCGCGGCGCCGTCGATCTCCTCGACGACATCGAGCGGGCCTCTCGGACGCAGCGCACGGTAGACCCCCGCGTCGAACAGGAAGAACTTCTGATGCGCGGTCATCGCCCGTTTCGCGCAGTTCCTCGCCGCCGCTGGCGCCGGGACTCGCCGGCTGCGACGGGTCCCGATTCGGTAGGTGCACCTCGCTTCAACCCACTGGGGTCGTGGACGATGGGGCCGCTGCGCTGGTCGCCCGATGTCGATGATCTTCGAAGATGCCACCGGACGACGGCGACGATGGGCCCTGGGCCTCGCTGCCGCAACGACGACGATCCTCGCCCTGCCACTCACGCTGTATGCCCTCGGACAGGCCACGCCGAGCCATCGCGAGGCACTCGCCGTGCCCGTCGAGATCGCGATCGCGGCCACCGCTGGCGAGTCGCGACCCGACACGGTTCTGGCTCCACCGGTGTTGTCGGCCGAGTACCTGCAGTATCTGCGCACGCGTGAACGACTGGCCGACGCACGCATCGAGTCGATCGACGGACTCGGCCTGCCATTGCCGCCGAACACCCACCTCGCGTTCGTCATCGACGATCCCCGATCGTTCGCGGCGGTGCGCGACCACGCTGCAGTGATCGGTGCGGTGGCACCGGATTGGTTCCGTGTGCCCGGATCGGGGTGCGAGATCGACGTGCACCCGGAGGCCTCGATCGACTTCGACCACGGCGATGCGCTGGTGCTGCCGCGCGTCGCCAACCTCGACGGCGACACGTGGACGAGCGCGGCGACCTCAGAGCTCCTCGCCGACGACGATGCACGCGCGTGTGTTGCGACGGCGCTCGCCGACGAGGTGATCGCTCGTGGTGCCGACGGCATCAACGTCGACTTCGAGTCGCTCGCGCCCGAGGACGCCGCGAACCTGGTGATGTTCATCGCCGAGCTGCGCGACGCGCTGCATCTGTCGGGACGCCGCGTCACCGTCGACGTCGCGGTCGGCGATGCGGCCTATGATCTCGGTCGACTCGGCGCGGTGGCCGACGCCGTGGTGGTGATGGCCTATGATCAACACAACGCGGGCGGCACTCCCGGCCCGATCGCGGCCCGATCGTGGCTCGGCGAGCAGGTCGACACGGCGTTGGCCGACGTCGATCCCGAACGGCTCGTCGTCGCGCTCGGCGGCTACTGCTACGACTGGCCCGCGACCGGCGAGGCGCCCGCGCAGTCGATGACGATCTCCGAGGGCTTCGCACAGGCCGCGATCGCCGGTGCGAAGCCGTGGACCGATCCGAGCTCCGGCAACCTGCGCTGGGACTATCGCGACGGCGACGAAATCGATCACCAGGTGTGGTGCCTCGACGCCGTGGCCGGTGCCGATGCGTTGGCCGTGCTCGCCGCACGTGGCCTCGATCGCACCGCGTTGTGGCGGGCCGGCGGTGAAGATCCCTCGTGGTGGGACGTGCTCGCGACCGACGATCCAGGCTCACGCGCCCGTGCGCTCACGACGATCGCGGTTCACGACACCCCGGTGACCCGCGGTGCGGGTGACGTCGTCGTGCGCCGCGTCGCTGCACAGACCGGAACCCGCGTGGTCACCCTCGACGACGACGGCTACGTCGTGCGTGCCGAGGTGACCGTGCCGCCCGCACCCACGGTGGTCGAACGCCTCGGCGACGACGAGGGCAACGGCGTGGTGCTCACCTTCGACGACGGACCCGACGCCGAGTGGACACCCGCGGTGCTCGACGTGCTCGCCGAATTCGACGCACCCGCGGCGTTCTTCGTGGTCGGTGTTGCGGCGAGTGACGAACCCGAGCTGGTGCGCGAGGTCGTCGACGCCGGTCACATCGTCGCGAGCCACAGCTGGGATCACCCCGATATGGCGCAGCTGGAGCCCGACGAGGTCCGCGTGCAGCTCGAACGCACCGCACGATTGCTCGAGTCATTGGTCGGGCACGAGATCCGGCTGTATCGCGCGCCGTACACCGCGATGCTCGACACCTCGTCGGCGCAGGCGCTCGCAGTGCACAAGCCGGTGTTCGATGCCGGCTATGCCTACGTCGGCGCGTCGGTCGATCCGGCCGACTGGTCGGGTCGCGACGCAGAAACGATCGCCGACGAGATCCTCGCGCAGGTCGAGGCTGGTGGGCGCGTCGTGGTGCTGCACGACGGTGGCGGGGATCGCAGCGCCACCGTGGCCGCGCTGCGCACGGTGATCCCCGAACTGCGGCGACGTGGTCATCCGATCGTCGGACTCGATCACTACCTCGGTCGAAGCCGCGCCGAGCTCACCCCCGCGTTGTCGGCAGTGAGCGAAGCGGTCGGCACCGCCACCTGGGCCGTCGCCCACGTGCGGGCTGGCGGTGCGTCGCTGCTGCAGTGGCTGTTCGCCGTGTGCACGATCCTCGCGGCGGCACGCATCGTCGCGCTCGCGGTCCTGGTGGTGCGATCGCGACGGGTGGGCGTCGCATCGACCGACCACCACGAGCCGCTCGTCACCGTGCTGCTGCCCGCGTTCAACGAGGGCAAGGTCATCGAGGCCAGCATCCGCTCGCTGCTCGCCGGCGAGTACACCAACGTCGAGATCCTCGTGATCGACGACGGCTCGACCGACGACACCCATGCGGTCGCGCAACGCATCGCGCTGGTCGAGCCGCGCGTCCGCTGCATCCGCAAGACCAACGGAGGCAAAGCCTCGGCCGCCAACCTCGGCATCAGCGTGGCCAAGGGCGAGATTCTCGTCGCCGTCGATGCCGACACCGTGGTCGCACCCGATGCGATCCGCCGAATGGTCGCGCACTTCGCCGACCCGCGGGTCGATGCGGTGTGCGGCAACGTCGAGGTCGGCAACGTGTGCTCGCTGCTCACCACGTTCCAGGCGATCGAGTACGTCACCAGCCAGAACTTCGACCGCCGTGCCTTCGCGACGCTCAACTGCATCGGTGTGGTCCCCGGCGCGCTCGGGGCCTGGCGCCGCGCGGCCGTGCTCGCCGCAGGCGGCTACAGCCACGACACGCTCGTCGAAGACGCCGATCTCACGTTGAGTGTGCTCGCCCGCGGCGGTCGCATCACGTACGAGCCGCGGGCGATCGGTCGCACCGAAGCGCCGCTCGGCCTCGGCGCGCTGTGGAAGCAGCGCTTCCGCTGGACCTACGGCACGTACCAGTGCATCGCGAAGCACCGCGGCATGCTCGGCAAGGGCACACTCGGCTGGATCGCGCTGCCCAACGTGCTGGTGTTCCAGGTGCTGTTCCCGATCGTCAGCCCCATCGGCGATGCTGCGCTCGTCGCCGCGATCGCCACGGGTGCGTGGTCGGCCGTGCTCTCGGGCTACCTCGGATTCCTCGCGATGGATCTGCTGGCCTCGGCCCTCGCGTTCCGCCTCGACGGCAAGCCCATGCGCTGGCTGCCGCTGCTGTTGGTGCAGCGGTTCACCTATCGCCAGTTCCTGTACCTGGTGAGCTTCCGGGCGATGCTCGCCGTGATCGCGGGCTCGCGTCACGGGTGGAGCAAGCTCGCACGCACGGGGACCGTGGTCGCGCTGCCGGTGCGCGCGACGGGCCTCGATCGCGCGGGCCTCGATCGCGCGGGCCTCGATCGCGTGGGCCTCGATCGCGCGGCGTGATCGCAGCGACACCGAGGTCAGCGATGCTCGCGGTCGGGGCGCTGATGCGCAAGGCGTTGGAGAAGGAAGTCAGCGCGGTGCTATCGCGGATCGACGTCGGGGGGAACGGCGGCCACAACCCCTTCGATGGACGAGTTATGGCTGATTATGTCGCTTCATAAGCAGCCACAACTATTGATTCTGACCAACTTGTGGCTGCTTATAGCTGGGTGCTGATCGCTCGGCAGCGTGGCTGCTCGTGGTGATCCGTGGCTCGTCGGCATCGGGGCGTTGATTCGCAAGAACCAGCGCCGCGCATGCGGGGAGGCGGGGATCGCCGGTCGGATCGGACGAAGAGTCGACGACCGCACCAGCCGACGACGACGACGACGTCCACGAGCACTGTTCAGTAGCGCCGGCGCGCGCGCAGGCCGAGCGCGACGAGGGCGATCATCATCAAGCCATCGATGCGCCAGCGCACGACCGCGCAGCCGCAGCCGTCCTGGGCGTCATTCCAGGCGTCGAGGGTCTCGTCGATCGACGCTGCGTTGTCGATCAGCGTCATCGGAGCACCGACGGCGGGTACTTCCTCGACGCTGAGCGCGTAGGGCATGCCGTCGAACACCGGCGCGCGACCGTTCTCGTCGTAGCGAATGATCCGTCCATCCTCGAGCTCGACGTGGGTGGGGCCGTCACAGTCGGACACGATCGTCGCGCTGAACTGGTTGCTGACCGGTCCGAGCTCGCGGTTCTCGTGGAACATCGGGTCTTCGGTCATCTCCGCCGGGGACATCGTCGTGAACATCCGCGTCAGATGGGGACGCGCGCGCAGCAGATCGCCGGCGTGATCGGCGGGCGCCGCAATGCGTTCCTCGAAGAGGGCTGCGAACACTTCGGATTCCCACTCGTTGGTGTCGAGCACCGGATCGGCGCCGAGGTTCGCCCACCACTGTTCGGGTGACGATCCGGACGGGGTGGGAAAGAACTGCTCGAGCAGCGACCCGACCAGCGGATGCAGCAGGATGCACGACACACCGATCTCGCACGCGATCAGCCCCTGGCGCTCGAGCTCGGCGACGACGTCGTTTGCACGCATGTCGACGAACCGCGAGCCATCGAGGCCACCGAATTCGACCGCGCTGGTGTCGACGATCGTGCTGTCACCGGCGTACTCCGTGACGAACGCGTGGCCGCTCGCCTCGTCGCCGTCGACCGCGAGCGTCACGACGTCCTCGTAGTTCGCCGCGAGCCCGGTCCAGTCGATCTGGATCGGGTTGATCAGCACGTGGCGATAGTTCGTCGGCACGGTGCGGTGCTCGCCGAGGAAGAACGTGCGGATGCCCATGTCTTCGGTCGCCGCGATGCGCGTCAGTCGAATCGGTACGCACGGCTCGGTGCCTTGGTAGCGCAGCACCACCGGATGGATCTCGTCGATGCCCGCGCCGCCGCGGAGCTTGAACGCGACGAACACGAAATCGTCGGCGAGGTACTCCTCGAGGATCGGTGCGGCCTCGTCGTCGCCGGCGTAGCCGTTGTCGGCGAGCCACTGGATGATGCCGTCGGTCGTGCCGCCGTCGAGCACGGCGTACTCGAACGCGCCCGCGGTGCCCTTGACGACGACGTCGGGCTCGAATAGGCCGCCTCCGGCACTGTCGTCGTTCGTGGCGCCTTCGAGCTGATCGGCCCGGGCCTGAACACAGCCGCCGCTGCCACCACGTGGCCCACAGCGTCCATCCGTGCGCTGATCGATGGTGAACGTCGGCACGGTCGCGGCCAGCATCGCGCGAAACAGCGGCTCCGATCCGACCTCGACCTCGGGCACGGCGGTCATCGGCACCAGCCACGCGAACGAGGCCGCGTCGCCTTCGTATTGGATCTGGATGTGCGCCTCGATAGTGTCGCCTTCGCGGACGAACAAGATGTTCTCGCCGCGCTGGTCGACCGGCATCACCTGCGGACCGCCGCCATCGCAGAACGTCCCGCCACACGCATCGGCCTCGCGCGGGGCCGCGAGGACCAGCGACGTGATCAAAGGCAACGAAGTGAGGGTGAAACGGCGCATGGCCCTGTCAGTGTCGCTCGGCTCGCCCACGATCGTCTGCCTCGAAGAAAGTTGATAGTCTCCGGCGGTAGGCACGCTCGTCGTCGTTCGCCGGGTGCCGACGCCGCAAGTTACTGCTACAATCCTCCCATGGGATGGCTGGCCGATCGTGGTAGACCCTTCGCGCACACAGGTGCCATCGCTGCGCTGCTGCGGCTCGCCGCGTGCAGCAGCGAGCCACCGATCGACGAAGAGACCGGCGAGCCGACCGGTGGCACCTGCGAGGACGCGTCTTGCGAGCCCGATCCGTGCGGCGGTGATCCGTGCTGCGGTGATCCGTGCTGCGGTGATCCGCCGTGCTGCGGTGATCAGGGCCCGGATGAAGGCTGCTTCGACGATACGAACGACACCGTCGATCCGCCGCCGCCGGGCGATGCCTGCGATCCATTCGGCTGCGGCCACGGCGAGTGCGTGCTCGACGAGCTCGGCGCGCCGCGCTGTGACTGCCCCGAGGGCTACGCGAACATCGTCGACATGTGCTTGCCGTGCGACGAGGTCAGCGACAACTACGACATCCTCGTTCCGACCCTCACGGTGTCGGTCGGCGTGAACCTCGACGGGCAGGAGACGCCCGAGAGCCCGGACGAGTCGGCGCGGCTCTGGCTCGTCGGCCTCGGCGGCGACGAGGTCGCGCTCGGCGATACGACCGAGTCCCAGCTCTACGCGGAGGTCATCCCCGGTCGCTACGCGCTCGTCTATGGTCACATCGCCGGCGACGTGATGCCGCGCAACACGGCAGCGACCGTGGCGTGGCTCAATGTCTCCGACGACGACCACTCGTTCTTCGTCGACCTACAAGCGGTCGCGGTGACCGGCGGGTTCACGATCGATGGTGTGCCGGCGCCTGCGAGCGCAGCGGAGAACGGCCGGGTGACGCTGCGTGCGGGCGCCGACGCGGTCGTCCTGGGCGAGACCGCCGACGGCGGATACCAGACGACCGTGCTGGCTGGCACCTACACGCTCGAGTACGCGTGGCTGGCCGGCGAGTCCGTCGTGCCCGCGAACCCGCGCGTCAGGATCGGCATCTTCGACGCGCATCCCGCGGAGCAGCCGCTCGACATCGACATCCCCACCGTCAACGTCGATGCCGAGGTGCTGTTCGACGGCGAGCTGCCGCCTGTGTCCGACGCCGAGAATGCGCGGCTCTCCCTGGTCGGTGCGCTCGCCGACGACGTCATCGTGCTCGGCGAGACCTCCGATCTCAGCTTCGCGCGACGCGTCGTGCCCGGCGCGTACGAGATCGTGTACGAGCACCTCGCCGGTGGGACCGTGGTCCCGACGAACGCGCGCGCGTCCTTGGGTGGCGTCGACCTGGTGGGCAGTCAGCAGATCACCGTCGACATTCCCGTCGCGACCCCCACGGGCGTGTTCACCCTCGACGGCGTCGTGCCGCCGGACGCCGGCAGCGACGCGACGATCTATTTGTCGACACCCGGCGGCGACTGGGCCCAGCTGGGCCTGTTGTCGGCGGGCAACTACGAGGCACGGGTCATCGCCGGCGAGTACGACCTCGTGTATGCCGTGACGGAGACCGACGACGTGGACGTTCCGCGCAACGCCGGTGCCGTGGTCGCGCAGGTGATCGTCGAGGGCGAGCCCGTGATCGACATCGACGTGCCGACGGTGGCGCTCACGGGCGCCGTCACGATCGACGGTGCCGCGCCACCCGTGATGGGCGACGGCGGCGCGCTGCTGCTGCGCGACGCGGGCACCGGCGAGACCTTCGAGCTGGCGCCCGCGTTTGCGGCGACGTTTGCGGTGCGCGTCGTGCCGGGCACGTACGAGGTCATCTATGCCGCCGACGAGGTCGCCGTCGTCGCGCCGGCGAACGCGAGCAGCGTGATCGCCGAGATCGACGTGACCGACGACGCGGCGATCGACCTCGACGTGCCGAGCTCCGCGATCATGGGTGTGATCCTCGTCGGCGGGGCGATCCCGGGGAGCGACGCGGTCGGTGAGCTGCGGCTCGAGGATACCGCGAATGCCGAGTCCGTATTCGCGCTGGCTGACGTCGCCGACGCGAACTACGTCGGGCGCGTGACGCCGGGGAGCTACGTCGTCCGTTACATCGTGCCGGATGGTGTCGGCGTGCCCGCCAACACGAACGCTGCGCTCGCGTGCATCGCGGTGCCCTGAGACGTCGACCTTCGGCAGGCGTGCCGGAACCCACCGGCCGCCGCGGTACAGCCGGCGGCGGTCCAGCCCGCGGTCGCGGCAGTCGAGCCCATGGCCACGGCGACCCTCGCTGCGTGAAAGCGTTGCGCGGATGCACCACTGTGCTCGCGAGATCTGCGATGGCATTCGACTCCGATCTCCCGCACCGTGCCGCTTGCCGATCGACCGCGGCGATGGATCCTGCTCGAGAGCGGATATTGATCGTGGTCGGAAACCCCGGCACGGCCTCGCTCGACCTCTCGTTGGCGGAGGCCTACGGCGAAGGCGCGCGCGAAAGTGGTGCCGAGGTCCGCGAATTGCGGCTGTCCGCCCTCCACTTCGACCCGATCTTGCACGAGGGTCATCACGGGGTGCAGGAACTCGAGCCGGACCTGCGCGCGGCACAGGAGAGCATCCTCTGGGCCAACCACCTGGTGATCGTGTATCCGATCTGGTGGGGTTCGGTGCCGGCGCTGCTCAAGGGCTTCATCGATCGCACCCTGAACTCGGGCTTCGCGTATCGCTACCACGACGACGGACCGCTCTGGGACAAGTTGCTTCGCGGTCGATCGGCGCGGCTCATCACCACGTCGGACGCACCGGGGTGGTGGATTCGCTTCGCGTACCGCAACTCTGACGTGGCGATGATGAAGCACGCCGTGCTCGAGTTCTGCGGCGTCACTCCGGTCCGCGTCACCCGGTTCACGCGCACGCGTCACCGCAGCGACAGCGAACGCGGTGAATGGATCGCGCGCGCACGGGCGCTGGGCGAGCGCTGCGCCTGAACTCGACCTGGTCTGTGCCTCCTGCCGCAGGATTCGCGACTAGTGCTGGTGAACTTCCGGTGTCGCAATTGTCGAGCTCACCGGCCTCGCGCGTGAGCGTGTGCCCGCACCGCGCCTCGCAGACGTCCTGCGGCCCCCAGCCGCAAGTAGCTGCCGTCACCGCCGCGATAGCGCGCCTGCGCGTCGTTGCCCTCGCCGAAGTCGCACGCCTCGTAGCCGTCGACGATTCCGGTTGCCGCACGCGGACGGCCCTTCGACGTGGAGCGCATCGATCACCGCGACGTCACCCACCGACAGCCGCGAGTTGTACGGGATCGGCGTGCCGTCCTTGCGCGTGATCGTGACCAGGCCCGGTTCTCTGCCGAACGCGTGCCCCTCGTAGTGCATGATCGAGGTCGAAGTCGGACTCGCCGACGTTCGCACCAGCCTTGCCCATCTCGATGAACGTCTTGAACTGGAAGTGGTCGTTCGCTTTGATGTTGTCCCACAGCACATTGACGTGCTCGTCGCGAGCGCTGCGCGACTGCTCGTGGAACAGCCGCTGCGGCATCAGGTCGTCGATGCCGTCTGCGGCCGCGAGCGCGATCTGATGCGCGAACGCGAAGGAGATGTCCACGTTGATCGACCGGAGCAGCTCGTCGCTGACCGCTACGATCGCCGTCATCGACGCCGTGGATCATCGTGTCGTCGTCGTCGAGTCCGGCACCGTGATGTCCGCCGCGAACAGCCGCGGTTCCTCGATGTGCGCCGCGATCGCCTCTGCGGTCGCGTCGCGCA
>Ga0105048_10018648_pt1 | contig 10661 bp, 7 predicted proteins | sample MAT05_FD_78382 | JGI IMG/M metagenome (GOLD analysis project Ga0105048, IMG submission 78382) | Freshwater microbial communities from Lake Fryxell liftoff mats and glacier meltwater in Antarctica - MAT-05 | ecosystem: Environmental > Aquatic > Freshwater > Ice > Liftoff microbial mat | place...
CCGACTGAGGCCGCATTCCTGGCCGCATGCGATGCCGCGGGGTGGCCGCGTGCGCCGGGCAATCAGTCAGCGCCGCCGGAGGGCGTGTCGCTGGACGTCGTCGGGCCGGCCATCGAAGCGCCGACGCTCGCGGGTGCGTTGATCACGCCCGGCGCGGTCGATCCGCGCTGGCACGTCAGTGCGTCCTGGTTTTCAGGCACCGCCATGCCCCCGAGCTTCACTGCGGCCGAGGTTATTCCGGAACGACCGGTGCGGATGTTCGCGGTGAAGGAACCGGCGCAGAAAGTGGCGGCGCTCAAGGCGTTATTCGATGCCCGGAAGCTAGCGAAACCGGATGACCCGAAGCTGACTCCCATCACCTTCAACAAAGAGGTCGCCGTCGGAAAACAAGAATGAGCCTGGAGCACCACTGGTCCGCTTGTGCCGGAAACCCGCGCGCCGGCGCGTCGGAGTGGAGCCGTCATAGCGAGTTTCTGTCTGATCTGGCCGCCACGCTCGGGCCAAGTGCCGAGCCGATCGATCAAATGTTTCGGGACGCAGACGCAATCCAAAGCTGACCTTCCCCCCAGTACTTGGCCCAAGCGCCGAGGGCACACGGCAGGGCCTACTCCGCAGCAGATCTGGCCGACCGATCGGCCCGGCGCCACCCCAGTCTCCGCCTAGCGCAACAACGCAACAATCTGTTCCACCGTGTGCCGCGTCCTCACGCCCGTACCCGATCCTGCAAAGCCCAGCGCCGGATAACGCTCAACAACGGCATGTCGATCACTCCATGGACCCCCGCTATTCGCAGCAGCGGGAGATTCAGACATGGGTCAAATCTCAGCCGAAGAATCAGACTTGAACGGGTCAGATCTCAGTGGAAATCAACATACCGGCCAATGAACGCAGCAACGACGCCTCATCCGCACGGAGCAACGTTGCGAATCCGGGCGTTCTCCCTCCGGCACCTCCCACAGGATACCGCGTTGGAACAACGGAACGGGGCCGATGGCGGCGGTCTGAAGCGAGGCCCGCGCGGCCGCGCGTCAGACCGGCTGCTTCAGCACCTCGCGGATCGTCATGGCGGAAAGGAAGCGAAGGTGACTGAGGTCGTCACGCGCCGACTTCAGCAGGCGCAGCCGGGCCTTGGCTGCCTGGTTGACCGGCGCCGTACGGGCCTGGTGGGCCAGGTGGCCGAGCTGCAGGAACTCCGGCCGGTCCACCGTCTCAGCAGGGCCACCTTCGGACCGTTGAAACTCGTACGGAAGCTGCCAGCATTCTGCGGTGCACGCGATCAGCGCGCGCCGGCGCGCATCGATCTCGCCGATCAGCACGCCCTGCTGCGCCTGCCACAGCAGCAGTTCCAGTGCCGCATCTTCCGGCAAGTTGAGGCCGGCATTAGCGGCAAAGGTTCTGAGAAGGCCGGGATCGCCCAGGCAGCCCTCCGGCATCCGCAGCCATTGCAAAAGCTCCTCGACCGCCGGACGGCATCCCGCCGCCATCATGCGCGGCGCGGCCAGCCCGATCGCCAGCGCGGCCAGGACCGCCAGCATCACCGCCGGCTCCGTGCGACCGCCCAGCGCGTAGCGCGCCATGACCTCCAGATCCATCCGCGACAGCGACAGCACGGGATCGGGCAGCACTTCCAGCCCGGGTCCGCCCGGCGCCGGCGGCACGGGCAGCGGGATCACAAGGCGCAGGCGCTCGCCCGGGGGCAGGTCGCGCTGGCCGTCGGCCAGGCGGTTGCCCGCGTCGTTCCAGGCGGCCGCCCTGCCGGGGGCGATCCCGTCGATCCAGAACACCGTGGTGTCGAGGTCGCCGCTGCCGCCGCGCAGTTCGGCCAACATGTCGCCGGGCGCGCGAGCCTCGTCGTCAAGGCAGGTCTGCATCAGGGCATAGGATTCATGCAGCTCATCGGTCACGACGCGCCGCAGGTCCCCCTCCCAGTCAGAATCGCCGTGCAGGCACACCACGGTGCCTGACAGGAGGCGGGCCACGATCCGGCGGACAACCCCGCCGGGGCCGGGCAGGCGCCAGATGTCGATCACCGCGCGGGCGCCTGCAGCAGATTCAGCGCAGCACGGAGCAGGGGGTTCGGCTCCAGCCCGTGCGCGCCGGGCACCACGAGTTCCACGGCCTGCGCCCAGGCCAGGCCGGAGAGCGGCCGACCGAGGAGGTCGGCCAGCAGCGCCGCGGTGACCGGCTCGCCCTCGCGGCGCAGCGAATGCGCCTCCTCGATGGCGGCGATCAGCGCGGCCAGGCCCGGCCGCGCGGCCAGCTCGCGGATCGCGGCATCGCCGCCGGCGCCGGCAAGCAGGATCGCGGCCAGGCCCGCGGCATCGGTGCGCACCGGGCCGGGCCGACCGAGGTTCAGCAGCCGGCGCAAGGCCCAGTGCCAGCCGCCGGTAGCCTGCAGCAGCGTGGCGCGGTCGCTGATCAGCCAATCGGGCAGGCTCCTGGTCTGGTCGTACAGCGCCATCCACACATCGATGCCGCGGCGTTCCACAACCCGGGCACGATCTCCGTCACCAGCCGGCGTTCGGCGCCGCCCGCGGCGAGCAGCGCCGCGCGGTCCGGCGTGGCTTCGGTCCACTGCCAGCCCTGGTCGGCATCGGCGATGAAGACCACGCGCAGCGCCTGCCCACCATGGTGGCGTGCCTGCAACGCCGCCACTGCCTCACGCACCAAGTCCGGCGTCCAGCCATGCCGGGGCGTCACGACGGCAAGCCGGGTCTGCTCGCCGGTGGCTGCGGCCAGGGCGGAGAGTTCCAGCCGGAAACCGGCCGCGTCGGCCGCGCGGAGCACCGGTACCGCCGGGCGCCGCAGCGGCGGCAGCGCCATCACGGCCTGGCGGGCCGCCCGCTCCACCGCCCCGCCATCGCCGGAAGGCGTGCCGCCCAGGCCGAGGCCGAGGCAGATCACGATGCCGTCGCCCACGTTGAGCCCCAGCAACTCCGCCTCCTGCCGGGCCGTCAGCAGGCTCGGCGCCTCGTCGATGTAGCGGCGGTGCTCCAGCGGGTCCGGCTCGTTGGGCGCGGGCCGATCCAGGAAGGCCAGCAGCTGGTCCTCGATCGTCTTGGGCGAGCCGATTAGGTGGATCAGGTTGGCGCTGCGCAGCGCATAGCACCGCGCCTCGGTCGCGCGCAGCACCCCAAGCCCCACCATCTGGTCCAGCAGGGCATCGAACGCCTCCTCGTCCAGCCCGGCGAAGCCCGCCGGCCAGAAGGCCGCCGCATCCTCGCGCAGCCGGGCTGCGGGCACGCCGGTTTGCAGCGTCAGCCCCTCCTCCTGGTTGCGGGCCGCCACCGCCAGCGCCAGCAGGTCGTAGCGTGTGTCGAGCGCGAGGGTGATGCGGAACTTGTCGAAGGCGGCGCGGCGCATGTCGGGGCGAGCCAGCAGGCCCTCCACATCCGCCATCTCCACCGTCCAGGGGGGCGGGCCCGCCTGGCGCCCGCGCAACTCGCGCAGCAGCGCTTCGCATACGAGCTGGATCAGGCTGGGGTAGTAGTTGGCGAACACCAGTATCCGGTTGACCACCGCCGGCGCCAGCGCGAAGCCCAGTGCCTCGAACGGCCAGCGCACCAGGTCGGCGGCCGCCCGGCGCTCCTCGCGGCGCAGCAGCGGGCCGATCAGCAACGGCTGGCCGAGCTGGGCGATCGGGTTGTTGGGATCGCGGGCCATGCGCTGCACGTTCTCCAGCCCCGCGAACACCGGCTTGAACCGCCGGTCCGTGCGTTCGGCCAGGCCACGCAGTTGGACGGTCACCGGATAGCCCTGCGCCTGGTCCTCGCGGAAGAACTTGTCGGCCTCGTCAAGCAGCAGCAGCACCGAGCGGTCGGCGTTGCCGTCGAGCCAGGACTGCACGTCACCCAGGAAGCGCGCGCCCGGGTCCCCGCCGCGGTCCGCGCGCATCGGAATCGCGCTGCGCAGCTTATCGGTCAGCGCGTGCCAGAGCTCGGCGGTGGGACGGGTGGTGCCGAACGGCTTGATGTCTTCATAACGCACCACCCGCCGCGCGTCGCCGGCAGCCGCCCTTTCGATCTGGCGCAGCAGCGCGGTCTTGCCGAGCTGGCGCCCGCCATAGACCAGATGACTGATCCGGCCGGCACGCGCCTCGATGCCCTGGCGCTCGGCGTGCCGGCCGAAGAACATCTCGGGCGCGGGCGCACCGATCGCCGACCACGGGGCCAGCCCGCTGAACGGCAGGGTGCAGGCGAACAGGCTGCGCAGCCAGCCGCCCTCGCCCAGGGCAAGATGCGTCAGCAGCACGTGGTCGACCACGATCGCTGAGCCGAGCTGCCCGGCGGCGGCCATGCGGGCCAGCTCGCGCCGGTCCAGATTGGTCAGGACGCCGAAGAACAGGATGAAGGATGCCCGCACGGTCCCGCCCAGGTTCTGCAGGGCGTCGCGCACCTGCCGCAGCTCCGGCCTGCCCGCGAGGGCCACCACCGGATAGCTGCCATCCGCCACCGAGCCGAAATCAGGCAGCAGCGTAGTGTCACGGTCGCGCAGCGGCTGGCAGCGGAGCGTCATGCGCGTGGCGCCGCCCGGCAGCGGCGCGAGGGCCTCGATGCGCGCCCCAGTGAAGCCAAGCTGGGCGAACAGCGTGGCATAGGCCGTGGCCGGATTGCGGCCCGCGGCGCAGGCCACCCAGGCCTTGGCCAGGAGCTGTCCAGCCTCGCGCCGTTCGGGCGGCATGGCGAGGTCCACCGGCAGCGGGGCGGTCTGCTCGGCCAGGCCCGCGATGCCGGGCCGGTACATGCGCAGGGCCCGCGCGATGCGCTCCGAGCGCTCCGGGAAGAACGCGGCGAATTCCGGTGCGGGGCTGGTGGCATCGGCGCCGGCATCGATGTGGTCGCCGGATTCGGCGCGGTCGATCAGATCCTCGGCATTGGGCAGCCACCCCTGGTCGATCAGCCGCGTCACCTCGCCACGGATCGTGGCCGCCACGGTGAGGTCGAGGCCCCCCAGGCGGCGCAGGATGCGGGCGCGCTGCTGGGCGGAGGCATTCTCCAGCGCATCCGCGATGCCGCCACGCAGGGCGGCGAACTCGCCTTCGATCAGCGGCACGTCATGCGGCGCGGCCAGGCGCAGCAGGGCCTCCAGGTCGTCGATGTCCTTCAGGAAGCGCTGCGCCAGGCCATACTCCAGCCGGCCTGTGCCCTCGGCCGCCTCCACGGCGGTGCGTGCGCCGGCCAGCCCCTGCACCATGGCCTGGTGGCGGGCGCCGGCAGCATCGCGCGCGTCGCGGTCAAGCCAGGCCCGTGTCTCGTCGTCCTCGACAAGGGCCAGCGCCTGCACCGCCACGGTCAAGTCGCCTGCCGCGATGCGGCGCCTGATCGCCGCCTCGAGCGGGAGCGGTGCCGCCGCCGCCACCAGCAGATCCGCCAGCGTTTCTGGCGTGGGCGGTACGTCCATGCGCCAGGCGGGGTCGAGCGCGACGGATGGCACCTGCAGCACGTCGCGCGCCAGCAGCTGGTCGGCATGGCCGTGCCCGCCCGGCCAGATGCCGTGCGCTAGCAGGTCGGCGAAGCGCGCCAGGATAGCGGTGGCCGCCTGCGCGGCCGGCTCGCCCGGCAGCGCGCCGATCTCGACGGCGGCGGCCTGGATCAGCGGCAGCAGCTTCCTGCGCAGGGCGTGGGCCATGCCGCGCTGTTCCGGGGTGGCGGCACGCCGGGCCAGTCGGACCCAGCTGTGCAGCAGCTCCTCTGTATCCTTCACCAACTGGTCCAGGTCGCGCCGGGCATCGCGCTCGATCGGCTTGTCCTGCACCATACTCATGCCCCGCAGCGCCCCATCCACCCGCGCCGTCTCCTTCTCGCCGTTGAAACGGGCAAGCTCTCCGGCAATCTCGGCCGCGCGGTCGGCGGCGTCCGCGCAGGCCGCGGCCAGCATCCGGCCCAGTGGCTCATCCGGATGGATCATGCGGCTCCAGAGGTTCCGCGCAGGCACATACTTTCCCAGTTGCGGGTCGCGGTTGCGCTCCAGCCAGTCCCGCAGCGCCGCGCCCTGCGCCAGCATCTGCCGGCGCTGCTCGTCCTCGCCCACCGCGCTCCCGAGCGCATCCGCCGCCTGGGACAGCGCGGACAGCTGCACCGCCTGCTCCGACAGCGCGCGGCCCAGGGCCAGGGTGCCCGGCAGCCCTTCCGGCGGCGCCTGCAGCAGCGTGCCGATGAGGTCGGTGCAGCTGCTCCCCGGCGCCAGCACGATCATCAGCCCCGCGGCGGGCAGGGCGAGCAGCCAGGCGGTGCGGGCGGCATCGCCGGGGGCAGGGCCGGCCCAGGCGCCGCGCACCTCATCGGCAAGGCGGGTCACCGCGTCGGGGTCACTGGCGTCGCCGGCGACCAGGGCCGTGGCGGCCAGCGCGACGGACGCGCCCAGCAGGTCGGCCCGGTCGGGGGCCGCCCCGGCCGCCAGCAGCGCCTGGACGAGGCCAAGCCGCCGTTCTGCCAGGGCGTGCAGCACCGCACCTGGCCCGGCATCGGCGGGCGGCGCGGTCTCCGGGTCCGCCCCCTGGTCGGTGTCCGTCTCCCTGTCCGAATTCGTGTCCGCGACCAAGACCGGGTCGGCGGCGCGTGCCGGCTCGGGCGCTGGCGCGGGCGAGGGGGCGACGACGGGCGCCAGCGGAGCTTCGCGCACGCCGGCCGTATCCGGCGCGGGAGCAGCATCCACCGCGTCGGCAGCCGGCTCAGCCGTCGCCGGAGGGGCGGAAGGCTCGGGCACCTTCACCGGCGCCTCCACCGTTGCCTCCCCAGGCGCCTCTACCGGCGCCTCCACCGGGGCTTCCACCGGCGCTTCCATGGGGGCCTCGGCGGCGCGAGGCGGGGGTGGTGCGGGTTCATCCGCGGCCGCGGGCGGGGCCGGAAGGGCCGGCGGTGGTGCGGGCGCGCGCTGCAGGCCCTGCAGGAGCGCCGAACGCGCCGCGTCGGCCGCTTCGCTCGCCCTCCTGGCCACCCGCAGCCTCGCTTCGATCAGGTCAAAGCTGCCGATCCTGCCTTCCCCCAAGGATGCCTGCCGGAACGCCGACTGCGCCGCGTCGGCTAGGCGCCTTGCCTCCTCCGCCGCATCCAGGGCGGCTTCGATTTCGGCCGGCGCGCCGTCGGCCGGCAGCTGCACATCGCCAAGCCCCAGCGCAGAGCCAGCCAGGCGCTGCGCCAGCGCCGCGCGCGCCGCGGCATCCTGATGCGCTGCCTGGCGCAGCGCGTCCGCCAGGCCGGTCGCCAGGGCGGCAAGCTCCTCCAGGGCGGAGATGCCGGGCTGCGTCGCCGTGGCCATGGCGGCCGCCGCGGCGCGAAACCGATCCAGCAGGTCGGGGGCGCCAGGCGCCGCGGGCGGGTCCATCGGCTCCGGTGCCGGGTCGGGCGGTCCGGGGCAGGGCCGGCCCTCGCCGAGCGGAGCCTCCGCCGGAGCCTCCGCGGCCGGGCCGAAGAGGTCCCGCAGCTCGGCCGAGTCGCGCAGCAGGGCCGCGATCCCCGCGCGCTCCTGCGGGGCGCACAGCGCGGTCGCCCATGCGAGCAGCGCAGCCTGCGGCGCCGCCCCTGCGTCCAGCAGGGCGCCGATAGTGGCGGCGGTATCGGCGCGCCGGCACGATTTCCGCCCCCCTCCCAGGGCGAGGACCCGCACCGCACGGGACAGGTTCAGCTTGTGGTCGGCCTCGAGCGGCCCCTGGTTGTGGCGCTCAGCGGCCGTGCGGAAGAGTGACGCCCCGTCAGGCCGTGCCAGCAGCTCCAGCAGCGCGTCCGCCCAAGCGCCCGCCTCCCTGGACGAGGGCCACTCGCGCCCGGCCAGCGGGCCGAGCAGCTGGCCAAGCTCGCGCCGCAGCCTGGGGTTCGTGCCAAGCGACAGCGCCTCCAGCAGGATGTCGGTGCCCAGCGACGGCGGGTAGACGAGCGGCTCGGTCATACGGCAGCCTTGCGCAAAGGGTCGAGGGGCATCACGGCGGGGCGGCAGGCGGACGCCCTGGCCGCCCCACCGCCCGAGCCAATCCCAGCAAGAGCGCCGTCAGCTAGCGCCGGCTGGTCCGGATCGAGTGGAAGGCCAGACCACGCCCAGATGGCTTCTACGGTCTGGCGCTTTTTCCCGGCACTGATGTTGTCCGGAAAGAGCAGGAGGACCCAAAGCGCCTCGGCCATGAGGTAGCGAGCTTCGGAAGCCCCGGAGCTCAGCTGCGCCTCCAGCTTCTCCAGGAAGTTGCCTTCGCCCTCGTCCAAGTTCTGCACGAATAGCCGGTCAAGCTCATCGAAATTTTCTAGGGTCCAGAGCCGTGCGCCTTCGCTCAAGACCGATCCATCACTGATCGGGCATCGTGAGACCCATAGCTCAGCCGCCTGGTAGACGCCGGCGCTAGCAATATGCGGATTGAAGTGTGACATAGATCAATGCTCTCCAGTCAGCCTCACCACTTGCACCACCGCGAGTTGTATCTCCCTTCGAGACACATCAATTTTGGTGACGCCGCAAACGACGGCCCGTGCCTAGTACCGGGCTGATCTTGCGGTCCAACCGCACTATTGCTCTGGACCTCGCCTACAATCGCAACCGTAACCCTCGCACCGCAGCCGGTCTATGCGGCCTCCAACCGCTCGACAGCAAATTTCTGTTGCCGTATGCAATCGAATTGCAGCGAAAACCGCAGCAGAACCGAGAGGCACATGAACCTGGCGCGGCTTTGGGCGGCCATCGGGAAAGGGGCATGGCGGTCGGCGGACGACCATCCCAATGAGTCGCACGCACCGCACTCACCCCGCGGGTTCTCCGACTCACCAGTCGCGCGCGGCCAGGAGACTGTGGACATCGAGTTCCCCCGGGCGCCAAGGTCACCGGATCTACAGCCGCTACCGACCGGGAGCAGTGCGCCAGCGTTCCCAACCACGGGCCCGCATGGCCACCGTCAGCGGATACGAGAGAAGTTGCTCACACGTGGCCCCGACGCATTGGCCGACTATGAACTGCTGGAGATGCTGCTGTTCCTGGCATTCAAGCAGGGCGACACCAAGCCGCTGGCGAAGGCTCTCATCAACCGATACGGCAGCTTCGCCAATGTCATTGCGGCTTCCGCGGAGGAGCTTGGGCGTCTTCGTGGGATGGGGTCGCACGCAGTCACGGCGATCAAACTGGTTCAGGCTTCAGCGACCCGGTCTGCCAGAGGCGAGGTGATCGATCGCCCAGTCCTGAACGACTGGGACCGCCTCATGGACTACCTCACCGCCAGCCTTGCCCGGGAGAAGACCGAGGTCTTCCGGGTGCTCTACCTGGACACCAAGAACCGGCTGATGGCCGACGAGGAGCAGAGGCGGGGCACGGTGAACCATACGCCGGTCTATCCGCGTGAGGTGGTGAAGCGCGCGCTGGAACTGCACGCCACAGCCTTGATTCTCGTGCACAATCACCCATCAGGTGACCCGACACCCTCCAAGGACGACATCCAGATGACGAAGGAAGTTCAGATGGCGGCCGGCGTCCTGGGCATCACGGTTCATGACCATTTGATAGTGGGAAACGGGCGGTGGGTAAGCTTTCGGGAGCGGGACCTGGTCAAATGACGGGGTTGACCGGCCAGCCGTCGCGACGGAGCCCGGAGAAGCTTCTTTCGGGTCGTTCAATGTTGGATTTCGGCTCATGCCGCGGAAAACTCTATCCAAAGTAGGCGCTTGCAAAACCCCTCGATCGCGCGATTTTATTTAGTTTTTGAGGTTCTGGGCGCAGCGCCCGCTTCCAGGTTCCGGTATTCTGCGTCTGCAACAACCAGATATGCGGAACGCAAAAGGAAGGAAGCGGATGCTGTCGCTTAAGGACACTCTATCCACATACTGGCTGCGTGTTCAACATGAACTTCTTCCCTGGCTGGACGAGGCGCTGGGTCCGTTGGGGCCGCGCCACGTGCAACTGGCTGGCGTGCTCGGCTTGGCTCGGATCGAGGCGCTGGTGCCGCGTTTTTCTGGCCTGGTTGGCCGCCCACCGAGCGAACGCGCGGCGCTGGCGCGGGCATTTGTCGCCAAAGCGGTGTTCAACTTCCCCACCACGATCATGCTGATTGAGATGCTGGGTGCCGACAAGACGCTGCGTCATCTGTGTGGCTGGCAGCGGCTGGGCGAGCTGCCGAGCGAAGCCACCTTTTCGCGCGCGTTTGCCGGCTTCGCCAAGAGCGCGCTGCCGTCGGCTGCATGAAGCGCTGAACAAGGCGACACACGGCGATCGGCTGGTCTGCCATATCTCGCGCGACAGCACCGCCATTGAGGCGCGCGAGAAGCCGGCGGCCAAACCAAAGCCGCCGTTGACCGCCAAATTCCGGCGTGGCCGCCCCCGCAGGGGCGAGGTTCGACCGCCCGCACCCTTGCGGCGGATCGAACGTCAGGTCGGCGGCATGAGCCTGGCGGCAATGCTGGTCGATCTGCCCGCACACTGCGATGTCGGCAGCAAACGCAACGCACAAGGCTTTCAGGAGAGTTGGTAAGGCTACAAGCTTCACATCGATACTGCCGACGGCCAGATCCCAATCAGTTGTATACTGACCGCCGCCTCCGTGCATGACAGCCAAGCCGCCATTCCGCTCGCCACCATGACCGCGGCGCGCGTGGTCAATCTCTATGATCTGATGAAAAGCGCCTACGACGTGGCCGAGATTAAACAATTATAGTCGGTACCTCCGTCATACCCCGATCATCGACACCAATCCCCGA
>Ga0105048_10018649_pt1 | contig 10660 bp, 10 predicted proteins | sample MAT05_FD_78382 | JGI IMG/M metagenome (GOLD analysis project Ga0105048, IMG submission 78382) | Freshwater microbial communities from Lake Fryxell liftoff mats and glacier meltwater in Antarctica - MAT-05 | ecosystem: Environmental > Aquatic > Freshwater > Ice > Liftoff microbial mat | place...
AGCTACAATGCGCTCCCCGGTTGGCACATGCGCGGAATGATCCGCGACATGATGCTGTTCCACACGCAACAGTTCGGTGAAGTCCAGCAGAAGATCAATCAGTCCCGCGCCTTGGTGAAGTTCCTGGTGGACTCCGTTCCAACCGAGAACAACCCGTATGGCCAGTTCTTGAAGAACGAACTGACTTCCATGCAGGGCTGGGCGGACGGCTATCTCCGCCACGATTTTCTCGAAGAGGAGAACAAGGCCTTTTACTTTCACGAGTTTATCGAGAACGCGGCCAAACACAATCTGCAGTACTTGGGCGAGCCCGAGTTGAGCTCGATGCTCGCTGCCAATTTTGCACCCCAGGTCCAAGAGACGCTGGCCAAGGTCGGTCGCAACATCATCGCGATGGAACAGTATATGGATTTTCTCCGTAATCGCATGTTCCGGATGACCCTCCTCGTCAAAAAGGGCACCAAGCTGAACCGCAACATCGACGCGACCGTTCTCAAGGACTTCTACATCGGGTCCCTCAGTCGCCCGGTGAAGGAAGATATGAACTTCCAACCCGGCCAAAAGGAAGAGTTCCGCTTGGGCTCGGGAGTGACCTTCTCTTCCGACAGCGCGCTGGTGAAATCGATCGTCTACACGGTTTATAAGACCGCGCCGAACTATATCTCGTTCTCCGAACTGATGGCCGGGGTGCGCAGCAAGTTGACGGCGGGTGGATCCGCGATTCGCGAATCCGGCCATGAGGCCCGCGAAGAAGCGGTCATCTCCCAGCAATTGCTGCTCCTTTACAGCAAGGGCCTTCTCGATGTGGTCTCTGTCCCGCACGCCACCGTTGCGTTGAAAAACGAGGGTACGCTCAAGGCGACCGCAATGGCTCGCTTCCAAGCGCTTAACGACACCCGTCACGTCACGAACCTGCGCCACGTCTCGATCCGCATGGACGCGTTCTCGCGTCATGTCCTCGCATTGATGGACGGTAGTCGCGATATCGACCAGCTCGCCGATGCGATGGCCGAAAAGGTCAAGGCCGGCTTGTTCACGGTTCAAGACAGCGGCAAGACGATCACCGACCTTGCGCAGCTCAAAGCGGTGCTGATCCCGCGTATCAATGCGGTGATCGACCAGGTGATGCGTCTGTCTTTCTTGCAACCCGCCTGATCCGGATCGCGAGCCCGCGAGCGGCTTCGGTAAGCTTCGTCTCCGCCCTGCTCTGGGGCGGAGATTTTTTTTAACGGCGTAGCGCGACCCGAAAGCCAGCGTCCCCTTCGTTTCCGACATGGCAGTTTTTTCACTCGTCACACCCTCCTTCAATCAAGCGTCCTACCTTCGGGCCGCGATTGAAAGCGTGCGGCGACAACAAGGGGCGGTGCTTGAGCACGACGTGCGGGATGGAGGCTCCGCGGACCTTTCGGTGGAAATTCTCCGGAGTTACGGCGATTCGCTCCGCTGGCGGAGCGAGCCGGATGGGGGACAAGTCCGGGCGATCAATGCGGGCCTGCAGGCGTTGACAGGCGAATATTGCGGCTACCTCAATAGCGACGACATTGTTCTGCCGGGTGCACTCGCGGCGGTGACTTCCGCGTTCGCGGCGAATCCCCAGGTCGACGTGGTGTACGGCGACGCCTGGTTCATCGGTCCACAGGGAGAACGCACACGCGCCTACCCGACGGTGCCGTACGACTTCGATACCTTGGTGCAGCACTGCTTCATCTGCCAGCCGGCGGCTTTCTGGCGCCGCTCCGTTCACACGCGATGGGGATGGTTCGATCCTGACTGCGATAACACGTTCGACTACGAGTTTTGGCTCCGGATTGCCAGTAAGGGTGCTCGATTCCTCCATTTGACCCAAGCGTTGGCGGAGTCGCGCGAGCATTCGGAGACCAAGACGCAGCGACAACGGAGAAGCATTTTTTCCGAGATTCGCCGGATGGAGCTGCGCCATATAGGCTATTGCGGGCGCAATTGGTGGGAGCAGGAACTCCGGTATCTGCGCGACGAGTCGGGCGGGTGGGCCAGCCGCCTGCTCCCGGGACGTCGGGAAGAACGGCTCTATGGCCTGGCCTGGTGGCCGTACGTTTTCTGGCGCCGACGTTTGGGCGGACCGCTCCGCTATCGTCCGGGCGATTGGCGGGCTTAATTTTAAGTTGCGTTCAAAATGAGACGAACGGCTGGCCGAAGATCGAACCTTCAATCCGATTTAACGGGAGTTCACTGAAGAAGCAGAGGTCGGAGCAAGAGTGGGTTTAGTCAGTGTGAATGCCTCCGCTTCCTGTGCGAACTTCGGTTAAAAATGGATCGAGGTGCAGCTTTGGCTCATCTTGAAAGCGCATTGGAATAAACGGTTTCATCCTCGGCAGCGTCGTTTTCGACGTCGACCCGGTCGTCGCAGCGGCAAAGCTGGCCACTCTCCCGTGCAGATCCTCACGATTCTCTCCCCCCTCTTTCTCACGATCGCATTGGGAGCGTGGCTGCAACGCTCGGGGTTTTTCGGCGAAGACTTTCTCGCCGGGGCGAACAAGCTTTCGTATTGGGTGGGTCTGCCGATCCTGGTCGTCATCAGTTTGATCACGGCCGAACACGGCGAAGGCGGTGGCGGGCGACTGTTGGTGGCGTTGGTGATCGGCACGTTCGTTTCGGTCGGACTCGCATGGTCCGCCGCGCGGCTGTTGCGCGTCAAATCCGGTTCCGAGGGGACCTGGGTGCAGGCCGCCTTTCGCGGAAATCTCACGTTCATCGGCCTCCCGATTATCCTCACCATGCCGAATATTCCGCGCACGGCGGCCATCCTCACGATGGCTCCGCTGCTGATCGTCTTCAACACGATCTCGGTCTGTCTGCTCGTCGCGAGTCGGCACCGGTCCACCGGGAGCGTCTGGCCCATGGTGACACGGGAAATCTTCCGGAATCCCGTCATCCTCGCGAGCGTGCTGGGCGGAGCGGTGTACGCGGCCGGGGGTAGCCTGTGGCTGCCATTGGAACGCACCCTGATTCAGATCTCCCGCATGGCGGTGCCGCTGGCGTTATTGTGTATCGGCGGTGCTCTGGTAACGACGCCGTTTCGCGGGAACCGAAGGATCGCCATCGCCGCCGCGGTCTTCAAGACCCTGCTGTCACCTCTGATTGGATACGGCGTGGCCCGGGCGATGCGGCTGGATCCCGGCGAGACGCGGGTGGTGCTCCTTTTGATGGCCTGTCCGACCGCAGCCATCTCCTACACGATGGTCCGGCAACTCGGCGGCGACGAGGCGGTCGCCGCCAGTTCGATCGTTTTTAGCACGCTCTTTTCCGCGATCGCTCTCCCGGCCATTATCGCTTTCGTCTGACAATGCCCGAACCGTGCGTGAAGGCGTCGCGGTGCGGCCGTTTACGACCAGGCGTAGTTGAAACTGATGCTGATGCGTTCGCCCGCAGAGCGATTCTGAGCCACTTCGTGACGCAGCCAGCTTTCGAAGAGAATAATATGACCGGCCTTGGCCACGTAGGTGACATGCGTGCGGTTGGCGTCGCGCGCGCCCGAGAGCTTCGGCGGCGCTGCCATGAGATGGGAAAGGCGTGGGTCCTCGAATTTCAGCCCAGGACAATCGGGTGGTGTGGCGACGTAGTATGTCCCGCTGATAAACGACAGGGGATGAATGTGCATCGAATGCGCGGCCGTCGGGGGCATGATGTTTACCCAGCAGTCGGTCATCGCGATCGTACGCCCGCGAAGGTCCATGTCCAAACCGCGTGCGAACGTCCGCACATGGCGGGTGAGTTTCTTTTCCAACACTCCGAAGGTGCTGGAAAAGCGGTGCAGCGTGTTCATCGACGCGTAACTCGTATATCCGCCCGGATAGTTTTTCGCAGACCAGGTGCGTCCGGCCGAATCGAAGTCGCGCAGTTTGCCGCACTCGTCGAGCAACTCGGCATTGAAACGGGTCGATCCCGCGGCTTGGAGCGGCTCGTGATAGATCGAGGTCGGAAACCAGGCGCGAGTGGGCATAAATGAGAAGACCAGAGTGGACCGTTATCGGGAAAAAATGGCGACGCTTACGCGCGGGTCTAGGTGAAAAAAGTCACGCGTCGCCCCATGAACGACTTACGGACCGTTTCGACCGTCACGTCGAAAATAAGACGGACTCCGGAAATCATGGCTAACGGACGCCGCCCATCAAGCGTTTCACCCAGGGGACGAGTGCCAGGAGGGCTACGGTTGCCACGCCCACCGCGATTGCCTGTTGAAGAAAAAACTCGGAAAGACGTTCCGCATTGGTCGAGGTGAAATGGCCGGCAAGCGCTCCGGCCAGTTTGTTTCCCAAGGCGGCCGCGAGGAACCAAATCCCCATGATTAATCCCATCAGACGCTGGGGAGCGAGTTTGGTCATCGTGCTAAGGCCGACCGGACTGAGCAGCATTTCGCCCACCGTTTGGAGGAAAAACAGGCTGAGCAACCACAGCGGGCTCACCTTGCCGTCGACCGTTAGTTTTGCGGCGGGAACCATCAAAAGGAACGAAACCCCGACAAAGAAAAGTCCGAGCGCAAACTTCAAGGGACTCGAGGGCTGCCGTGTGCCCATCCGGATCCACAGCCAGGCAAACAACGGTGCCAGGAGGATGACCCAGATCGAATTGACGGACTGCCACCAAGACGACGGAAATTCGTGTCCGAAAATCTTATTTCGGGTGAGGCGATCTGCAAAGAGGGTGATCGAAGAACCGGTCTGTTCGAAGAGCGCCCAAAAGATTTCGGCGGCGATGAAAAACACCAGGATCGCGGCGATCCGTTTGCTCTCGGGCTTCTTTCGGAAGGCGAAAAAGAGGACCGCCCCGATTTGCACCGCGAAAAGCAGCCAGATCAGCGGGGGGTAGTCGTCGCTGGCCTTCATGATCGCGATCAGCACGAGCGAGCCGAGCGCAACCAAGCCGAGTTTCGCCCACGGGCGTTTACCGTCGACGGCGGGAGGCGGAGGATTGCCGACGTGCGCGATCCAGCTCATCTGTTTGACGTAGACGATCAATCCCAAGGTCATGCCCACGCCGGCGGCCGCGAAGCCCCAATGCCAGCAGGAAAGCGGATCGATACCCCAGGAGAGGAGACGCGCTTTCCATCCCGCGCTTTGGGCCAGATAACCGGTCACGAGAGGAGCGGCGAACGCCCCGACGTTGATCCCCATGTAGAAAATCGAAAATCCTGCGTCCCGGCGCTCGTCCCTATCGCTGTAGAGGTTTCCCACCATCGTGGAGATATTCGGTTTGAGCAGTCCTGTCCCGAGCGCGATCAGGACGAGTCCGGCGAAAAAGGTCTCGGTCGCGTCGAACGCCATCGCGAAATGGCCACAGGCGATGATTACGCCGCCCCACAGCACGGCGCGCCGCGAGCCGATGAAATTGTCGGCGATGAATCCGCCGAGGATAGAGAGCAGATACACGCTCATCGTATAGGTGCCGTAGATCGTGGTGGCCTTCCGTGTCTCGTAACCGAGCCCCCCACGGGTAACCGATTCCACCATGTACAAAGTGAGCAGGGCGCGCATCCCGTAGTAACTGAAACGTTCCCACATTTCCGTCAGAAAGAGAGGGGCGAGACCGCGCGGATGACCGCCGAAATCGTTTGCGCCAGCGCCATAGGGTAGGGTGGACGCGGCAGCGGCAGGCGGGAAGCTCATGACGCCGCGCAGCTTGCGAGGTGATTCATCGAGGGCAAAGCGGAAACACTCTTAGGGTAGACGAGGCATCGAACGGAGGCACGAACGCTGCGGATCTGCCCCGGTTTGTTCTTTCGCTGCTAGGAGGGAGTTTCCGTGCACGTCGCGGCGCGCACTCAGTCGGTTTCGCATCGGCCTATTTAGGGGTATTCGCGTACTTCCGGCTGATCCTGGCAGGCGTCATGCCCATCCCCGTCGCGTATTTCGCACCACGTCGATTTCACGTCGAAATCGAGGGACCCGTGCGAACCGCGGCCAACCAAAAGGAAGATCATGAAAACGTTATCGCAGGCAGAGTCGGCACGGGTGGCGGGAGGTGGCGACCCAGTCACCCTCGGAGCAGCCCTTATCGTGGGGCTGTTTTCGGCGGGTGCCTACATCGGCAAGGACATCTACGACAACTGGGGCGAGTTCAAAGCGGCGGTGGCCGACGGGTGGAACAACGTTTGAACACCAACCCCATGACCTCGCTTGCACCTCACGAACTCTCGTTCGTTTCCGCCGGTAGCGATTCGGCTCGGGTCGATCTCGGACAGTTCTTAGGCGCGTATGCCAAGTCCGTTGTCACCCACGCGTATTTCGGGCCGTTAACCGGCGCTTACGCGTTCTTCGAAGCAGTCGCATACGCATTGAGCGAATAAGCCTCCTCGTCCACAACCTGCGCGCAGGAATGATCCTCCTGCGCGCCCTCTTCGAATGAAAATTTCTTACAAAGGGTTAATTCTCAGTTCGCTCATCGGCTGGTGCTCGGCCGCGCTGCTGTTTCGTTATTGGGTCGAAATCAAGCACTTCATCCGTCAGCTCTTCTGAAACCCTCGCCCCGAGTATGGTAAAAAATCCATTGGAGCGCTGTTTGGCGGTCCACCGGACTGTCGCCTGGCTGAAGCGCTTTAGATATTTATTTCGAGTTATTGTTTTAATCTTTACGTTATTTAAATGTAATAGCATTTAATATGCGTTAAATGCACCTTAAAACAATTTTCCGTTCTGAACGACAAGTATTTGATAGTGCTGCCAAGGTGGTTGCCTCCTCCGCACAGCTTGAGGCGATCGCCCCGACGCCACCGACGCAAACTAACGGGCCGGCGTCTCGCTCCGACTCGAAAGCGGTTCCATCCGCTTTACCGAGTTTGGCGCACGTGCGACGCGTGGTCGTGGCAATCGACGATCGGTTCACGCGAGAGGTCGTGCAGTCGGCGATCGCTGCGGTGACGGTAGAAACCGAAATTGACTTGCACGAATCGCGTCAAGGTTTGGAGGAAAGTCTGCGGAAACAGCCGGCCGATATGATCGTAGCCGCGGTGAGTCTGCGCGATGGCGATGTCTTGGATACGCTTTGGGCGATCAAATCTCTTTCGCCGTGCGACCGAATTCTTGTCTTGTCCGATCGCAGCGAAGCTCAAGTTTTGCATTCGGCGCGCGCATTGGGTGTGCGCGGTGCGATCGATACCCGAGTCGAGGGGGTGAGTGGTTTCCAAGAGGCGTTCTGTCGCGTAGGGAGTGGCGGAAACTATTGGAGCCCCACTTTTTTGCATCTCCTGCGGGGTCACGGTCCGCATGCGGAGTTACATAGGATTCTCACACCTAATGAATTACTGCTTTTTTCCATCCTGGGCGACGGCACCGACGACCATACCGCGGCGGAGTTGCTCAATTTGACGGCGCAGGGTGTCCATGCCTACCGAAAACGGCTTCATCGCAAGCTCGGGGTGCAGCACAAAGGGTCCCTCATGACGCTCGCGCTGCGTTTTGGATTGGTCCGAGTCACGGCTGAGGGAGTCCAGCGGCCCGGCTTAGAAATGCTGCGTGCGCGTTGTCCTCTGAGGAAACGAACACGCTTTCCAAATTCTTGGTAAAAACCCCTGCCGGCCGATGATCAAGCGCATCGGACTGTGGGAGAGCTTGCGGAGGTAATTGCCCACCGCATGCTTTTGAGATGGATTTTTGGGGCCTATATCCTCCTTTCGTTGGCAATAACTGCCGGTAGCGCCCGGACGATCGCTGCTGTTGCGTCATCCGATCGGTCGGGGCGGGTGCCTTTCACCGCCGAGGAGAAGGCCCAAGGCTTCACCAACCGGGTGGTTCTCGCGCTCCCGACTTTCGCAGGCGTCTTCAGCGCATCGATCGACGCGGCGGAGTCAGCGGAGAACCTGCGCGTGGTTCGACGCTACGCCCGCTTTGACGGACTTCGGGTGATCGAAATTCCCGAAGGGATCACAGTCGCGGCGTTTTCGTCACGACTCATTGGCACGGGTCGATATCTTTCCGTCGAGCCTGACCGGATCGTTCGATCGTCCGCCCTTGCGTCCGACCCGGAATTCATCTCGGGATTACAATGGTCGCTGCGCAACACCGGACAGGAAGGTGGCAAGGCCGGGGCCGACATTCGCGCTACCGAGGCGTGGGACACGATCACGGACGCGTCCTCCGTTCTCGTTGCGGTGATCGATTCGGGTGTGAACGTGACGCACCCGGATCTTTCCGAAAATCTCTGGCGAAATCCAGGGGAATCCGGAAACGGCAAGGAAACCAACGGAATCGACGACGATGGCAACGGATACATCGACGATGTCCACGGGATCAATGCGACTGTCCCGAAAGAGAGAACCGGGAGCGGAAATCCTGCCGACGACGACGGCGTCGGTCACGGCACCGCCGTGGCGGGTGTGATCGGAGCGATCGGCAACAATGGCATCGGCGTATCCGGAGTCGCTTGGCGGGCGCAAATCATGGCCTTGAAGTTTTTGACCAGCGATGGCATCGGTGCGACGTCCGACGCAATCGAGTGTATGGACTACGCGGTGGCGCGGGGAGCGAAAATCATCAACGCGAGCTATGGGAGTTCGTCTCAATCCGCCGCGGAAACGGCCGCCATCCAGCGAATCAAGAATGCCGGGATCGTTTTCGTCACTTCTGCAGGAAACGACGGTTTGAACAATGACGAACTTCCTCATTTCCCGAGCAATTATCCTTTCGACAACATCGTTGCGGTGGGCGCGTCCACGCGCGCAGACCTACCTCATGCGCTGAGCAATTTTGGAAGCGGAAATGTCGACATATTTGCCCCCGGCATCGACATCCGCACGCTGGCGAGGAGTCCGACGGTGCCCTATACGACGATCTCGGGGACATCGTTTGCGGCTCCCAAGTCACGGGCGCGCTGGCGTTGCTCAAAGCGAAGTTTCCGGAAGATACACCCCGTCAGTCGATCAACCGTTTGTTGCGGGGAGTCGATCGCAGCTCGGCGTTCGTCGGCAAAACGCTATCCGGCGGAAGACTCAACCTCGCGCGCGCTCTCCAGGCGGAGACGCGGCCATTCAACGACAATTATTCCGAGCGGGCTGTGCTTGCAGGCGGGTTTGTCTCGGTCCGCACCAGCAGCAATGGAGCGACTCGCGAGGCCGGCGAACCCACTTTTGCAGGCAGCGCGCCGGCGCATTCGCTCTGGTGGGATTGGACCGCGCCGCAAACGGCCCCCGTCCGGATCGATACGCACGGAAGTCTGCTCGACACCGTTTTGAGCGTCGTCACCGGAGATACTTTCTCCGGCTTGGTGGAGGTGGCGTCGAACGACAATGAAGGCATCGATCGTTTGACCAGCGGGTTGACGCTCAATGCCGTCGCCGGACAGACCTATCGCATCGCGGTCGACGGCCGTTTGGGATTGGAAGGCATGATTCTGCTCAATCTGCGGACTCCGCCTGCCAACGACTCCTTCCAAGCGGCGACCGAGGTGACCGGACCGAGCTTTCGGGTGACGCAGTCGAACATTGGCGGTACGCGCCAAGTCGGCGAGCCGCGGATCGACAACCAGGCGGGCGGACGTTCTGTCTGGTTTCGTTGGGTGGCGCCATCGAGCGGGCGTTACCAGGGCTCCGTCTTTAGCGATTTTGTGGATACGCTCCTGGGCGTTTACCAAGGCGACAGCGTCGGGGCGCTGGCCTTGGTAACGGAAAACGACGACGGGCAGGATTTGCTCTACGATCCGCTCGTCACCTTCGCGGCCGTCGCCGGAAAAACCTACTATTTTTCCGTCGACAGTCTTGCCGCCGGCGGAAAATTCGATTTCACGCTGGTCGATTCGCAATGGCAGAAGCTGGTCGTGGGTCCGATCGACGCGCCTGCCGCCGGTGCTCCCGACGGCACGGTTTATTATGCAGGGGGGCTCGGCGATCTCGGCGCGCTCGATCCGGACGGTACGGAGAAATGGGAATTTTATCTGGATTTCTTCGCCAGCTACGCCAGCCCGGTTGTCGGGGCGGATGGCACCGTGTACGTGTGCGATGAAGCTGCCGCGGTTTATGCGGTCACTCCGGCAGGAAAAGAGAAGTGGTTTCGTGCGATCGGCGACGCGACGTTCTCCTCGCCTGCCCTCGCTCCCGACGGGACACTGTATGCGCGTGCGGAAAACTCCCCCCTGTACGCATTGATGCCGGATAAGAGTTTAAAATGGACCGTCGATATCCCCGGCGCGTCCTACACGTCGCCGACGATCGCCGCGAATGGGACCGTTTACCTGGGTTCCGCCGATCGTCGGATGAAGGCGTTCGCACCGGACAAGGTGGAACGGTGGTCCTTCGATGCCGGCGACGAAATCTTTGCATCGCCTGCGCTGGACGCTGCGGGTGCGCTTTACTTTGGAACGATCGGAGGGCGTTTCTTCGCGGTGAACCCGAACGGCACCGCCAAGTGGAGCTATCTCGCGGGAGGCGGTATTTCGTCTTCGGCGGCAATCGGTGTGGACGGTGCGCTCTATTTCGGAGCGTATGACGGCAAGCTCTACGCCTTGAACCCCAACGGGACCCTTCGCTGGGCGACCGCGGTGGGCACCGATATCCGCACCTCCTCCCCGGCGATCGACGAAAACGGTGTGATCTACATCGGGACGCTCGATGGCACTTTGGTGGCCGTCAATCCAAACGGGACCCTTCGTCGGACCTACTATTTTGCGCGCCCGGTGCGGTCGTCGCCGCTGCTGC
>Ga0105048_10018651_pt1 | contig 10660 bp, 11 predicted proteins | sample MAT05_FD_78382 | JGI IMG/M metagenome (GOLD analysis project Ga0105048, IMG submission 78382) | Freshwater microbial communities from Lake Fryxell liftoff mats and glacier meltwater in Antarctica - MAT-05 | ecosystem: Environmental > Aquatic > Freshwater > Ice > Liftoff microbial mat | place...
TGAAACGTGCCAGCCTCTCATTGCCAGATTCCGAGTGTCTGACACCTGCATATATCACCAGGTGATGTGCAATTCTGCCCAATGCAGAAAGCACTTCAATTCCAACATTTCCTGTGGCACCAGTAATCAGAATTTTTGTCATATTGTTAAACCCATAGTGTTTTTTGCCCTTTCGCCCTTTATCTGTTCCTATACCCAACCCCTATCCCTGCACGTAGAGCAACACCTACGCCGTAAGTGCCGTTGGAGCCCCATGCCGCCCAGATGGCAGGAGAAATGTTGTCGCTGATCTTTAAGACGCCGGGGTAGATGTTGAGGATTACGGTTTGGTCTTCCTGCCCGCTTGCCGTTATAGATGCCAACAGTGAATTATTCTGGTCCCAGAAAATTCCGCCAGTTGGAACAAGCTCAAGTGTGAGTAGACGCACGCGTGTGTCTACCTCATAGAGGTATTTGCCGCGTAATCCTCCGCCCACGGTAATGCTGTGCTCTGCGTCATATTTGTACGATGCCCCAGCCATGTTGGCCATGCCCATGTAATACCACGCACTCCATTGTTCACTGCCTGGGATGTTCCACTTGAGGGAGTAATAAAGGCCGTTGTTGCCGAGCTGCCCCAACGGATAGGTAATGACGGGGATCTGCGACCAATCTGTCATGTGCAAATCCTTGGCAAAAAACCGCGCCACGTCATCACTGGTGAACAACAAAATCCCCAACCAATCAAAAATGGCGATGTCGGCAATAGGGTCGGTGTTATACCCCACATAGGCCTCGTTCTCTACCGCTTCGTTGAGGAAGTGGTAGAACATGATGGTGGTGGCCGACCAGATCTCTGGCGATGCCACGCCATTGTAATCGTACCACTCGGCTAACATCCGGTACGTCATGCCCCCTCCAATAAGATGGAGCTGGTAGTTGGGTACCCATTGCCCTCCCTCCTTGGTGAAGTTTAAGGGGAAGACCTCGGTGGAAAGCCACTTGGCCCAGCCAATTTGACTAATCGTGGCGCCAGGGTGCACAAAGGTGTTCTCAAGGACGTTTTTGAAGCCCGTGCCGTAGGGCAGACTCCCTATTCTGCGGTCCTTGCCATCAAGCTGCAGCACGTCGTAACTGCCGTTGAGTATCACGCCCCATGGGGTAAACATGGACATACTGCCATAGTCTAGAGGCTTATAGAATAAGTACTCGGGTTTTGCCTGCACAGAGTCGGTTAAAGATCTAGCCGAGATCGATGTGCAAAACACAAATACAAGAAGTAACCATATTCGCATAGCAACAAACATACATTCCGTGCGGAACACGTAGTTTGCAATATGGAATTCATCTCTTCTTTACATGCCAACATGCTACACGTAGTGTACCTGATGGCTGCCCTTAGCATCTTGTTCCCTCTGGTAGACGCCGTGCGCAAACAACCAGTATCTCCCATGAGTAAATGGGTGGTTCGTGGTTATACGCTCATCGTTACGCTGCAGTTGTTGCTCGGCCTCACGCAACTCATCGTTAACTGGAATGAGTATGGTGATGGACTGCGGTTCCGGCTAGAACACGCCTTGCTTATGATTGTTGCCATTGGCTGCGTTCATATGGCTCCACGTTTTATGAAACGTACCGATGCCATAGGTGCTCGCAATACCACATTCCTCATGGTGGCATCATTGGCTCTCATCATCCTCGGCGCTACGCTGATTAAACGCGCCCTCACATAAGTTCACATGGTGCATACCACTTCTCTGTCAAGTTACCCGTTGTTCCGTCGCGGTAAGGTGCGCGATGTATATGATCTGGGCAACCAACTCCTGCTGGTTGCAACAAACCGGATCTCTGCATTTGATGTGGTGATGAATGAAACTATCCCCGATAAGGGGGCTCTTCTCACGGCTATCTCGCAGTATTGGTTCAACACGCTTAAACATGTAGTGCCAAACCATATCATCTCGTATGATGTGTCAACGATTGATGGGCTAACAACGGAAGAGAAAGCACTACTTGCTGGACGTTCCATGATAGTACGCAAGACAAGCCCCCTACCAGTGGAATGTGTTGTGCGTGGCTACCTCGCCGGATCGGGATGGAAGGAATACCATGCAGCACGTACTGTTTGTGGCATACCATTGCCAGATGGGTATGAAGAATCGTCGCGTCTTGCCAAACCTATCTTCACGCCCGCAACAAAGGCAGAAGAAGGTCACGACGAGAATATCTCGTTTGAACAAGCAGCCGTTGTGCTTGGAGCTTACGTAGCAACATCTGTACGCGATTACAGCTTTGCTTTGTTCAATGCAGCTTCTGCAGATGTTGCAGCAAAGGGGCTTATCCTAGCCGATACCAAGTTTGAGTTTGGCGTAGTTGATGATGAAATAATCTTGATAGATGAGGCGCTTACGCCAGACTCGTCGAGGTATTGGTTGGCGTCGGAGTATGCGCCGGGGACGTTGCAGTATAACTTCGACAAGCAAATTCTGAGAGACTGGCTAGAGACTACAGAATGGAATAAGACCTATCCGCCCCCTACATTACCCAACCAGGTAATTGATGGCACGCGAGCCAAATACATTGAGGCATACCAACGCATTACGGGGCTAACATGGCGATGAACAGCTTTTTGCTTGATGAAGATGATGTTGCACTTCATCGCAGAGTTAATGATTTGCTAGACTGGGGTCTGCTCCTTGCCGTTGCTGGCATTCTGGCAATGGGTCTCATTTCTATCTACAGCGCGGCCTTTGGTCTTGGCTCCGACGCGATTTTTAAGCGGCAGCTCATCTTTGCAGGCATCGGCATTGCAGCTGCAGCCACGTTTTATTTTATGCCAGAACGTTGGTTGCGCGATCTTGCCTATCCGATGTATGGCTTGGGAATCTTGCTGCTCATTGTAGTGCTCACACCGTTGGGTCACGTAGTTAATGGTCAACAGTGTTGGATACAAATCGGATCCTTCTCCTTTCAGCCATCAGAGTTAGCAAAACTCACTACGCTCCTGGCAGTGGCCCGTTATACGGGACGCAAAGGATTTGATATTCGGACCATTCAAGATTTGATGATGATAGGCGGTATGTTTTTGCTGCCCGTTGGCTTGGTGATGTTGCAACCAGACACGGGCTCTGCAACGGTGTTTCTTGCAATGATGGTTGGTGTGTATTTGTGGACGGGTGGCGATTTGTTTGTGCTCTACCTCATAGCCGCTGCTCCCTTTGTTGCCGTGTCGGCTCTTTACGGTGTGTTGTTCGACAACATGATATGGTTTGCCATTGTTGCTGCGTTAGTATCAATTGGCGCATTCTTGTTCAGACGAAATCTGATATTGACCATCGTTGCGTGTTTGATGCTCATCGGTGGTGGTCTTGCTGTAAAGCCCGCGTTTAAATCTCTTGAGGTGTATAAGCAGAACCGACTTGTTACGTTGTTCGAGCCGGAACGTAATCCACGCGGAACTGGCTACCACGTTATCCAGTCGATCCTCGCCGTTGGCTCTGGTGGACTAACAGGCAAGGGTTTTCTCAAGGGAACACAGACGCAACTGCGGTACATTCCGGAGCAATGGACAGACTTTATCTTCTGCGTTCCAACAGAGGAATTTGGTTTTGTAGGGGGCGTTATAGTAATCGCACTATTGGCAAGCGTTATCCTACGATCTATCAATATTGCCGCACAAGCCCGATCTTCTTTTGCCAGCATCATATCTATCGGATTTGGCTCGTTATTGGCGTTTCACTCTCTTGTTAATATCGGAATGGCGGTGGGACTTTTTCCAGTAATGGGCATTCCGCTTCCGTTTCTTAGTGCCGGCGGTACCGCACTCATTGCAAACATCGCCGTTGTTGGAATGCTCTTGAACTTCTACAAGACCCGCCGTAGAAGAGCATCAGGCGTTCGATGAAACCCAACATCACCGTTGCTTGTGGAGATGTGAACGGCATTGGACTTCGGTGTTTTGCGGAGGCATGTACTCATACTGCCTTCAATGCTTCGATTGAACTAATGATTGATGGTTCAACGCTTGAAGCGGCCATCGTTGCGTATGAACTTCCAGGAATGTTTCGCAACTCTGTGTGGGAACTTGCGGCAAACAGTGTTCATATCATACCTGTAGGAGCCCCCTCAGATGTTCACCCAGGCGTAGTTCGTGATGATGCTTCACGAGGCGCCATTGCTTCGCTAGAAGCATGTATCGAACTCATTTGTAACGGCAAATGCAACGCGTTGGTTACCCTGCCAATCAACAAATATGCTCTATCGCAGGTGGGCTGGCCGTATGCAGGGCAGACAGAGATGGTGGCCGCATCCGCACAAGGCACACCACTGATGGTGCTATGCACGCGCAACATACGTGTTGCACTTGCCACTGTACACGTTGCACTTTCTAAGGTTGCCGAAACACTCACAGTTGGGCGTATTACTGAGTGTATAGCTGCGCTCAAGCATCACCTCGTAGTAGATCTCGGCGTTATCGATCCACAGATCGCAGTGTTAGCAGTAGACCCTCATGCAGGAGAACATGGCGTAATCGGCACCATCGATACGGACATTGTTGCGCCCGCAATTACACTAGCACGTGCAAACGAACTCAACGTGCAGGGTCCATTCCCCGCCGATGGTTTCTTTGCATTTGGTGCATACAAGAAGTACGATGGTATTGTTGCGATGTATCACGACCAGGGTCTGATACCGCTCAAGTTATTGGCGCAGGGGGCTGGCGTAAACGTTACTGCTGGACTGTCTGTTGTCCGTACGTCGCCGGACCATGGCACTGCGTATGATATAGCCACACAAGGGGATGTAGATCCTGCCAGCACAATAGAAGCAATAAAGGTGGCCATCAGTATTGCACGGAACCGAGCGCATTAACGTTTCTTCGTTTTCTTCGGTGTGGGGGTTGTTGATTGTGTTGTTGGAAGAAGAGGATTCCGCACAAAGAACCCCGTTGGGATAATCCTTACCGTTGCATGCGATGTTGGCATTACTGGCCAGTCTTCTGGACGGGCAACATGTGTAACACCCATCGTGTACCACAGCACAACATCCCGGCGTATAAGTCTATCATCATTTGCTTGATACACTGGCAGTCCAAGATCTACTTCCGACTCATTTGGATACGCTCCGGCAGCGTATAGTTCGTTAGCATTGAATCTTGTAACGTGCAATTGATGTTCGGTAAACGTTGCGCGTTTTCTAACGCTCGTTGTGGGACCGAGATACAAAAAAGCAACCGACTGTGGTACAATTGTATAACCAGTATAGCCCCCTAGTGTATTCCGTTTCTTTGATGTTATTCTCCACGTCCTAGAATTTTTTAGCGAAACATCGAGCTTGCCTTCGCGCTCACTACGAATGTCCCACTCATCCACCATCATTGCATTGCTAAATATATTCTCATCACCATTTGGCGGAACACGTACATCAATTTCCGTTACTACGTTTGCTGTGTCATCAACATCGAGATCAATTCGGAAGTTAAAGAAGTGTTGATGGCAAGGGGCAAGCACGTGAGGCGCTACGAGGTGCGCATACATCTGTGCACCTGACCCAGAATAATCTGCAACGCTATCAACAGAACCCTTCACGAGCATTATTCCCGTAAGCCCTACATCTATGGTTATTGTTCCGTCTTGAGATAGCACATAACTCACGATATAGTCGTAGTTCCCAATTACAGCAGCGTGTTGAATTACTAGTTCTTTTCCACGGCGAGACGATACGCTACCGTCATAATCAACGTGTCTCCAAAGCATACCTGCGTCGCGTTCATACATTGCTAACACGTCGGGCTTTGTTATCACGTCTCCATCATCTTCAACAAACGAAGCAGAGCGCAGCACTGCATTGTCTGGAACGTCCGAGCCCCTACGCAAGCGCGTTGAGTTTTGTCCAAAGCCATATTCACCTACATCAAACGCATTGCGCCAAACCCATAGTACAGATGTATCGCCATACGGAACAAGCATTTCGCTCAGCGATATACGATGTGCAATACGGCGTGCAATACCACTATCTACAAACCGGACGTCGTAAAGAGTTAGGCCTTCACGTGCATTTATCATCGGAGTGAATTTCCAGGAGCCCCATTGCACTGCATCGTGTCTTGTAGTAATATTTGTGTTAGGGGGCTGGTCTGGTCCATCACGTTGAGCATGTGGAACGGGATACGTAGAAGTTGCTTTTGGAATGGGGGCAACATCATGATCTCTCCATTCTATAATTGCCTTCGATTGGAGGTTGATGAGGGCAGACACCCCTTCAATTGGCTGGTCGTATCTATTACGTCCCGTTGAATCTGCAACATAGAAGATTGCCCGCACCAACCTTTGTGATGCACCAACAGGATTGCCACTTGCCCATGTCTCAACGGCTACTTTTTCTGGGATGAGTCCCCTTCTCTTCATCGCCTCAGCAAAACGAGGAAAGCGCCTGACGACGGCTTCTGCGGAATCAAAGTCTTGCTGCGTTACCATTGGCTGTACAGATGGAACGGCCTTTACCTCTGTTACGATACGTTCTCGTACGTCAACAACAAACTCGTACGTATGATTTGATGAAGCATCAAACACCGTTGTGCGTATTTCTCGAGGAAGGGGCGCCGTGTTTGTGGCATCGTAGTATAACCGTTTTGACGGTTCAGACAGGGATGCTGAAATCAACCGTGCACGTTGTGGGAATCGGGAATCCGCACGCATCGTTTCAACTGCGATTTTGAGTTCCGAAGATGTTGGTTGCGCAAACGGATTTGTGGCGCCGGAACATGGTAAGCCAATAATCGTGCAGATCAATGCGAGTATATAGTGATTCATTGGCTAGCAATTTACCCGATTGCCAGAAAATGTAGATGTATATTTTCGATGCAGTAGAATTAGGAAACGAAGGTGGTAATGACCGTGCATGGGCACGTTATGGAGCATCTAATGTTCACAGATGCAAGAGTGTTGCCACTGAAGCCCTGACCCTTGCAACCACAGAAGGCAATGTGCACCAGCAGGCACGTGCATTGATGACACTTGGCGTTGTAGCCGGCATCTTAGCCGATAGCCCAGTGGCACTTCAATTACTTGAGAAGGCAAAGGCTCTCTTTGAGAATGTTTCCGTCAACTATCCCACTATCCGAAGTCAATTGAATACTATTTATTGGCTTTGGACATTGCCGAGCAATGCAACGCAAAGTCGGAACAACACATCACTCTTTCGGACTTGGAAATTCTTACAGCGATATTGGTCAACATAATTGAGGTCTGCAGTACCTACATCGCTGTCTAGCGTTGGACGAAGAGCGGGGTGGACGAGCAGCTACTGCCATTGCCTTGTGAAATATAGGGGGCGTGTATAGCGCCATTCGAAGCCCCGAAGAGGCATTGCCATCCTTCCAACAGTCGTTGGCAATACATACCGAATTGCGAAACCGCGGAAGTATGGCCATTCAGACGCTTCATGTTGCAACGGTCTATGCTTCTGTCGAGCACGATTTGTATAGTCCTCAGATGGCCGAGAGTTCATTGCGCACGGCATTGGATCTTGTACTTCAGGTTGGACATCGCAAAGTAGCATGTTTCGCATATCAGGGTCTAGCCGAAGTGATGAAGTTTCAACAGCGGTGGGATTTGGCCAGCAGCGGAAGCAGTTTGAATAAGAACGGTCAATTGCAGACGAACGGGCTACTGCAAAAGATCGGAGCAGAATTCTTGGCAACGAGCGAATAGCCGACCGGTATGAAGACGCTACCATCCTATTTGCCAACATTGTGGGCTTTACGCAACTCTCTCAACAGATATCTCCCGGTGAGCTTGTTGAAGGTCTTGTTAGAATCTTTCCTGTCTTTGACGCATTGGTAGAGAAACACGGCGTAGAGAAGATCAAGACTATTGGCGACGCATACATCGCCGTGTGTGGCGTTCCCATCCCGCGCAATGACCATGGGTGTGTGATGGCCAACATGGCGTTGGACATGATGAAGGCCATGTGTCAGTACGCGTCGGATACAACAGGAGAAAAAATTCAGATCCGGATTGGAATTCACAGTGGAGAAGAAGTTTGCCCACAACTTATGGGGTGATGCCATAAACATCGCCAGCCGAATGGAAAGTCAGAGCGTAGCCGGAAAGATTCACGTGAGCCAGGAGTTCTGTGATGCCGCAGGAAGCGCGTTTCGATTTATTGAACGCGGCGAAGTCAACATCAAGGGCAAGGGGCTTGCCAGAAACTACTTTATGGACGTATAATCATTCCTTTATGGTGATTCGCTTTGCAACTCGTCCAACTGTTAATCCCTGAACAAGAATAGAAAACGCTACAATCATGTAGGTAAGCGTCACCCATAGCTCCTTTTGCATTTCGGGTTTTAACGAGAGTGCAAGGGCAATCGAGATTCCGCCACGCAGACCGCCCCACGTCATGATGATGATTGTGCGATGAGACAGCTTCTCCTTTAGTTTGATGAATTGAGCTGGAATGAACACAGACACGTAGCGGGCAACTAATACGAGGAGTATCGATACAAGCCCCACAACTACGTATGTGGGTAGGAACTGTATCACCAACAATTCAAGGCCAATGAGAACGAACAGAATCGCATTTAGTGTTTCGTCGAGCATCTCCCAGAATTTGTCAACGTATTCGGCCGTGATATCGCTCATGGCATGCGCCTTGCCCTGATTTCCAATTATGATTCCCGCTGCCACCATGGCCAACGGCCCGGATATATGCAAGTAGTGTGCAGTTGTGTATCCCCCCATCACAACTGCTAGTGTTATCAACACTTCCACTTTATAGTTGTTGATGCTACGCATGAGTAGGATGCCGCCGTAACCAATTGCGACTCCCAGAACAATTCCTCCAACTGCTTCACGAAGGAACAACAACACAACATCTCCAACCTGCATGTTGTTGGGCGTTTGCGCCACCTCCAGAAGTGTAAGGAAAACAACAACTGCAACTCCGTCATTAAACAGCGACTCACCAGCAATCTTCATTTCGAGTGAACGCGAAATGTTTGCCTTTTTCAATATTCCCAATACTGCTATCGGATCTGTTGGAGAGATGAGTGAACCAAACAACAAACAATACACAAAGCTTGTTTGCAGATTCAACATTCCTAGCAGGTAATAAATCGCTGTGCCAATGAGGAACGTCGAGATTACAACACTAAACGTCGAAAAGACAATCACAGACAGTTTCTCTTCTTTCAGCGTGCCCAACTTTATATGTATGGCGGCAGCAAAGAGCATAAAGCTCAGCATGCTTCCCATCAGCATTTCTGAGAAATCGATGTACCGAAGGATTGTTGTGACTTCTTCTACAACAACTGGCGAAACGAAACCGATGCCAAGTACAGCAATAGATGAGAGCAATGCCAGCAGCATTAGCCCTATCGTAGGCGGCAGCTTTATGAAGCGAGAATTTATGTACGCAAATAGAGCTGCAATTACAACGAGTATCGAGTAGATTGAAAAGAGTGTCATTGTTTGGGGACAAAAAGTTTGCGCTTGCACGTTCGTGCATCCTATTTGGACCTTACCTTGCGTGTACCAGTTCTATTCTCTATCACTGTTGAATCGGCCGTAAGGCTATCCAATTGAACGCGAACAACCTTGAGCTCGCTTTCCAAAAACTGCAGGGCAGCTATCATCTGCTTTACTTGTTCGTTATTCTTGATGTCGCTGAGCGAAGCAAAGCCTTGCTTGACATCCAACGTAACACCTTCTAGGTTATATGTCACTAGCTTAGATCGAAGTGTATCAACCTCATGGGGTTGTATGACTCTTCCACCATATGTCAGTGTTATAGATCTTTGGTCGCAGTTAATCGCTGTTTTCAGCAAGTAGTCTTCTTTCAAGCCTGCTTCGTGCGCTACAAACTCATATGCATTTGATGTGAACTTATTCTCTTGTACCAGGGCATAACCAAAGTATATGCTTGGGAGAAGAGTGAGCAGAACCACCACCGAAACAATTCGTTGCGCCTTTAGCTCATCAGCACGATTCGGAAGATGCTTGAACGGGTACTTCAAGAATCTGAGAGTCAATACAGTTGCTAGTGCTATGAAGACGGTGTTGATGAAGAACAGGTACAGTGCACCGAAAAGGAATTGCATTTGCAACGTCGCGAGTCCATAACCAGCCGTACAAAGTGGCGGCATGAGTGCAGTGGCAATTGCAACCCCAGGTATTACGTTGCCCTTCTGTTTGCTTGTGGTTGCGAGTATTCCGGCAAGACCGCCAAAGATGGCTATAAGCACGTCATAAATATTGGGCAATGTTCTTGACAAGATTTCAGAGTGCGCTTCATTGATAGGAGAAAGTATAAAGTAGATCGTTGAGGTTGCTAGACCAACGCCAGCAGAGAAAAGATAGTTGCGAGAAGCCGAGCGTAGGAGAGCCAAGTCGTTGATGGCAATTCCTAGTCCCAACCCCATGATTGGCCCCATAAGTGGAGAGACCAACATTGCACCGATTATGACGGCGGTGGAGTTTACATTGAGACCAAGAGAGGCAATGAAGATGGCAAAGACAAGAATCCAAAGGTTTGTTCCTCTGAACCCCACTCCTCTTTCAATACTGTTTATAACAGTTTGATGGTCTTCTTTCTCGCTGTGCAGAATAAATCTTGCGAGTAGGCTGGGTATAGACATGTTTTGATTTCGGATTTCTTGTCAAAATGCAAAAAGCTTCCA
>Ga0105048_10018652_pt1 | contig 10659 bp, 9 predicted proteins | sample MAT05_FD_78382 | JGI IMG/M metagenome (GOLD analysis project Ga0105048, IMG submission 78382) | Freshwater microbial communities from Lake Fryxell liftoff mats and glacier meltwater in Antarctica - MAT-05 | ecosystem: Environmental > Aquatic > Freshwater > Ice > Liftoff microbial mat | place...
ATCGAACCACGACCTTGTTTCAGCAAGCTGAAACGGTCGCTGGTTGAAGCCAATATCCAAAGCCAAAACAAAACCCCCATTTTCATGGGGGTCTTATTTTGGCTCCGGGAACTGGATAGTTATTACAATCCGTACGCCGAGAAGTATCTCGGGTAGCGTACTGAAAATCGAACCACGACCTTGTTTCAGCAAGCTGAAACGGTCGCTGGTTGAAGCCAATATCCAAAGCCAAAACAAAACCCCCATTTTCATGGGGGTCTTATTTTGGCTCCGGGAACTGGATTCGAACCAGCGACCTCGAAGTTAACAGCTTCTTGCTCTACCGCTGAGCTATCCCGGAATATTGAGAGACGATTTTCACGTTCTCTCAAAAATGTAAGGTACTCGCAATTTTACCTGCGCATGACAGATTATATATACTCAAGCGTTAGAGGTCAAACACCATAAGCTGGCTTCCTGGTTTTAGGCAAAAGCGGTATACTATTATATAGATTAATTGAGGGCAGTTATGAATATGAAAAATCAGAAAATGTTGGTTGACCTACGCATAGTGTGTGCTGTGCTAATAGTGGCAATTATTGCGATGATTGTTATATGGAAACCATGGAATGGGAACGGTACTGAAAGAACAATTTCTGTTAGTGGTGATTCGAGCCAAAAGGCTGAGCCAGACGAATATCAGTTTTCACCTATGTACCAAGAAAAGGGCAGTGACAGAACTGCAATTCAAAAGTCTTTGGCAGATAAGATCAATACCATCATAGTAAAACTTAGAGAACTTGGTGTTGCAGAATCCGACATTACACTTGCATCCAGTACTTATGACAACTGGTATAACGATGGCACCAGTGAGGTCACTTCTAACTCGCTTACAGTTATAGTTAGCAATAAAGAGCTATCTCAAAAAGTTCAGGATTACCTACTTACTACTGCTCCTCAAGGGCAGATAACTCCATACCCAACGTTTTCTAAAGAAAAGCGCAAAAAAGTAGAAGAAGAAGTTCGATCGCAGGCAATTACAGATGCTAAGAAAAAGGCAGAACGAACAGCAAGCGAACTAGGTATGAAACTAGGTAAGGTTGTGACGATTACTGATCAGCAGGGCGGCGGTATAATGCCTATGTATGGCGCCGTAGGTGGCGGTGATGCAAAGACAATGTCTGTAGAAACATCTACACTTCCAGTACTAGCAGGCAAACAAGATATAAACTACACTGTAGAAGTTGTATACGAAATAAAATAGGAACCAACTATGAGCTTACAAACCAAGAGAAAACTAGCAATTGTACCAATACTTGTAATAGCACTAATTATTGCCGAAGCCGGCTTTGGTGGGTACTATTTCATGAAATATAACGACCTTAAATCTTCAAGCGGAAAAAGCGTGGAAACGAAGAACAAGGAACTTATAGCAATGGTAGGTAAGGTGTATCAATTGCCGACTGGTGAGGACCCTGTGGTGCTCAACGTTAATAAAGACCCCAAAGACTTTACGACCGACCAAGAAAAGGCCTTTGCTAAGACATTTAAAGACCTTCGCAAAGGCGATGTAATTCTGCTATATGAAAAAGCTAGTGTGGCAATTGAGTACCGCCCTTCAGAAAACAAAGTAATTAGTACCGCATCACTGGCGATAAATGTTGGCACAAATGTAGCGCTGATAGCGACATCTGAAGCGCAGGCTACACTTACGGACACACTCACTGCAAAGCTGCAAAATGATGTCCGAGTGGGCGGAAAGTCTACTCCAGTAGGGCAGTATTCGACTACGACAGTGATAGATGTGTCTGGCAAAAAAGCCGACATTGCCAAAAAAGTTGCTGAAGCAGTTGGCGGTACGGTAAGTACTTCATTCCCGGTTGGAGAAAAAATACCTGAAGGTGCAGAGATAGTGGTTATTGCTGCCAATATGGCTGTAACACCAGCTCCATAATCAAGTGTTGTTAAAACTATTATAGCGTTTATTTATCAAAGGACTATACTACATGTAGTGTAGTTAACAAATAATACTGGAACATCCGGTGAGATCCCGGGATAGTGCCGCTACGGTAATGTCATATACTGACGAGTCCGAAACAGTAATAAGAAGAAAGCTTCGAGTCAAGGCTTTCTCTGCTTACTATGTGATGTTTGCGGAGATGAGCCGTAAGATCATGAGCAATATAGTAAAAAAAACTCAAGAAAATGCACCTTTCCTGGAGAGGTATTTTTCAACGCATAGGGAATTAGTGACTGCTCAAAATATTGGTAGGCTTTCGACTGGTGAGACAGTGAAAGTAGACAAACGATTTGGCGTAGAAATTGCTAGTGGATTCTCCGAAGCACTCGACGGGAGAGTAAGTACTGAGTATTCATTTGGTATAGAGAATGGTCAGTTGGTAGCAGATGACGGAGAACCTTTCGAGGTTATGATGCTACGGGCTCGCAGGGACGCGTATGAGCTATCCACCAAGGACCAAGAGATGAGTTTTGTGAGTGATAGGTTTGAGCTAGAACTCGACGAACTATATGAACAGCAGAGTATGGCGCGCGGTGAGGTTGCGCACAACACTATGATTACTTTTTCGCCTATGACAATGGAGAAGGCCGATAGCCCGCATCTACTGAAAAAAGGTTACCAGCGTCCTGACCTTATTCGATCTATGGTGCGTTTATCATTTTGGGATGGTAGCCATATGCATATCCTTACAAGATCGCTAGATCATTCCTCTTTGAGACTCTTAAAAAGCTCTGCTCGTACGGCTATGGGTTATAACTTCAAGGCAGATAGCTCAATTGAGATGTTGGCTGAGCGACTACGAGCAAATATGTCACTAGAAGAAGCTAGAAAAGTGCTTGATGATATCTGTGCGTCATTTGATAAAGACCTAGGGAAAGAGACTGGCAAACAATCTTGCCAGGGTGCTTTTGCTCCAGAAAATGTTGACCTGCTTGCTTTCGTAGAGTCACACCCGAGAATTTTAGATAACGTACGACTAGAAGCAGAAGGCTTCGCCTCGGAGTGTAAAACATATAAGCAGTTTGAAGAACGGCTCAACGCGTGTCTCTACAAGCACTTGGCGCTATATGATGAAATGCTACATGGTAAATATGACCTATCTAGTTCGATCAGCAGCTCTGCCGATGGTGCCGCCGTGAGAGCATCAGAAAATGGTACTGAGTATAGCCTCTGTGGCTTTATCATAACGAGCGGACTAGTCCCTACTTTAGGATCACAATCTGGTTTTGAATCTCTGACGTCTGATGCTTTTATTGCTCAGCGTATAGAAATTATAAGTAAGTTAATGAAAGAGAAGTGTAAAGGCGAGTGTCTAGCCTGTGGATCTGGGGGCTTAGTGTATGGCTGTGGCCTGTGTGCGCGCTGCAATAAGGTGTGGTGTGATGAGTTTAGGTCGTCAGGTAATGGGATAGAGATTGATACTTTATCCAAGCGCTTTACGACAGATAAAAAGAAGAATCTAGAACAAAAACGACTTCTACTCCAGGCTGAGTCAGTAAAACGTGAAAAAATCGCTAAGCGCTTTTGGAACTAACAGTTTTCTTTGTTCATAGTGATCCTATTTTTTCTAGCACTGCGTGTCAAAGAACCATGTGCTGATGTCGTAATGGACTGTCGTCACAGTAAATTTCTAGATAGGTAAGATGCTTGACTCGCTACTTTTAAATTCTGATTTTTATAAATGTTCTGATTCTTCCACTTCCGATAAAGTGCTGCAACATAACGTAAACCGTTCCTTCGTTAATAGGGCTCGCTTGCGTGATGAGCGTTTTTTGGCGTTACATACAAATACAATTTTTGGATTAGGCTTTTCGAGGTATCAGGATAAGTTAATATTTGCTTGGAAATCTGTGATAGTAGATATCACCAGTTTGGCATGCTCTTGCCTAGCTCTTCTAAAAACTCAGGGTCTGTAGCTCCGCCATACATGTAGTTATGGTCATGTAGTCCTAATATGTATATCACTTCTAGAACATATTCGATTGTTTATCCAATGACTTAAAGATTTTCATAAAACATACTCCTCCTTTTTTGCACCCAAATAGTATCAATTCGTATTTTGCTCGATGATCTATAAATGCAAGATGTTTTGTACTGTAAAGAATGTACACATGAACTATTTATCTGCGGGGACGAAACATCAGCGAGAAGCTCTAGGAATAGAGCGATAAGAATAACTTAAGACGAAAAGGAAAAAAAGGAAAAACATGCAAAAATAGCACAGCGCCAGTAAAAGAAATCAAAACCTGCGTTTGCAACACGCTGAAAGATTTATGCTAACAAGCCCCAGTATCGATTTGAAAAATGTATATTTAGCTACTTATGCGTTCAAGAATAGCCTTCCCTAAGTTTCGTCTATGGGTGTCACTACTTTCCTCAAAATGTCCTTGCAGGTAAAGTAAGTGTTTGTCGCGGAATACCTTAAACTCTGATTTTTTTAGCCCATGTCTGTTAATGAAGTTGCTAATTTTTTCGGTACCTATTGTATGAGGCATCATTACATATGTGGCCCCGATTTCGTACAGTCGTGCAGCATGACTGGCTGAGTCAGAGCTACAGATTATGAGCGCCTTAGGGTTAAGCTTGAGAGTGCTACGCACAATAAGCTCTGTCGTTTCTGTATCAGTTATCGTAGAGATAACAGATTTTGCATGCTCAATGCCTGATTCATCTAAAAGCTCAGAGTCTGATGCGTCACCGTATAGGTAGTCGTGTCCACGTCGCGATATTTCGTCGATTATGTCTGGGTCGTAATCGACTATTAGGAACTTTGCTTTTTGTTTAGTGAAAGAACGAGCAAATTCAGCACCGCCTTTTTTGAAGCCAAAAATAATTATATCGTAGCGAGTGTGTTGCTCATATTCACTGATCGTTTTTCTGCGTTCAAACAAGCTAAGGTAGGGCTCCATAACTTTGTACAGCTTGTCAGAGTAAATAATCATATATGAAGAAAGTGCAAAAGTTATTACTGCTACAAGTGTTACGAGCGTGACTGCTCCTTCCGGTAGCTGGCCGTTTGTTTTTCCAAGTAGCACAAAAATCAGCGAGAACTCACTTACTTGCGCAACTGCTAAGCTAGTTTTGAAACTTACTTTCTTCGTATAGCCCAATAGGCCCAGTAGGGCAAGTACGATAAGTGGATTACCCAGCAAAACAAACAATGACAGTAAAAGAGCCTGTAGCCAAATAGACCCTATACCACTTAGTTCAAGTCCTGCTCCAAGAGCAACAAAGAATACGACCACAAAGAAGTCGCGTAATGGCCTTAAGCGAGAACTAATATCCTGTGCATAGGGCATAGAGGCTAACGATATGCCTGCAAACAGAGCACCAACTTCTAGAGAGAAGTCGACTTTGTAGAATATAGCTCCGATCCCGAATCCCCATGCTATAGCAAACAGGAACAATAATTCCTGAGATCGTGACAAGAATGTCGTTAAGGGTTTGACTACAAATCTTGCAACTAAAGATACACTGATCAAAAGTACAGTTCCTTTACCGAGAAGTAAAATGAGATCTGATACGCGCAGTCCACCACGACCAGATGCAGACGCAATTACTAGGGCAATCGTAGCAATGATATCTTGAACCAACAAAAAACCTATGGCAATTTTTCCATGAAGCTTGTTTTGCTCTCGCTTATCAGATAAGAGCTTCAAAATGACGATAGTTGAACTAAATGCAAGCCCGACGGAAATGTACAATGCCTCTACAAGACCATAACCGAGTGCTCTGACTAATACAAAGCCAAGTGCAGTAGTAAATAGGACCTGACCCACACCTGTTATAACCGAAACCTTGCCTAATTCTTTTATAACACGAGGATTTAGCCCGAGCCCTACAATAAACAGTAGCAGAGCAATGCCAAACTTTCCCAATACCTCGATAGTTTCTGCATTACCTAGTAAATTCAATACAGCAGGACCCACCAGGATACCAGTGAAAATATGGCCTATAATTAGGGGTTGTTTTAGAAGCCTCATAACTATCGATACGATAGTTGCAAGTGCCATCAGTACACTAATTTCTATAAAAATTTCACTTGACATAATAGTTCGGCTACATTCAAGATTAACATAAGCAGAAATGCTAAGCTAGTGCCGAAAACTCAAAAATACAACTATGCATCTTTTGTACTTTACATTACAATAGACTTATTCATGCGTGAAGTTTTTCATAGAATTGCCAGTAGAGTGTCATATGTTGTAGGCACTCCAGCATCTTTCTTTATTGCGATCTGTATCATAGCGTGCTGGGCGCTTATCGGACCCTTTTTTCATTTTTCTGACACATGGCAATTAGTTGTTAACACGGGCACAACAGTTATAACGTTCCTGATGGTATTCCTTATACAGAATACCCAAAATCGTGATGCGAAAGCTATGCACCTGAAAATGGATGAACTTATCCGGTCAAGCAAGTCCGCACGTGATTCATTTATAGACCTTGAAGATATTAGTGATGAAGAACTTACAGATCTAGATAATGACTTTAAGCGCCTTCACGAATTAGAGGCATCGAGGATTGCACACCTGCTACACGATAAGTTGCATAAAGAGCATGCAAGACGTAAATCACACCTGCCGTCTTGACAAGTAACCATAAGCGTACTGTATACTAGATAGGTTGTGTCAAACACGATTTCTATATGGTCGTGTTTATCGAATGAGAGAGACAAACATACAAAAATAAAATACGTTCCGCTCGGAAATTAACTATATAACATGTGGCTATGCGCGTGAGGCGTTATTGGCCGACACAACTACTCTATTAGTTACCGGCGAAATTAAGGGGGTTATTATGACCATTTCTGTTATGGTCAAAAATTCGAAGCCTAAAAAGGTTTCAGTTCAGGTTCACTTGCCGTTTTGGCATGAATATATTTCGTAGTGCTTAGCTGCGAGTAATTATTATTTAAGGAGTAGCCGAATTTTGGCAATTTCTGCGTCGATTGCCTTTACGAGCTCATCGTATGAGCGCCGTTCATTATCTTGTAGCGCTCGACCGTTTAGGTAGAACCCTGGCGTACCAGTGACACCTAGTTTTTTGCCTTCGTTCGCATCGGCATTGATGGTATCGTTTACGGCCTCACTTATAAAATCCTTCTTGAATGTCTCAAGGTTTAGGTTCAATTTTGTGGCGTAACTTTCAAATATGAGGGCAGCGTTTGGTGAGGTGCTCCATGAACTTTGATTGGTATAAAGCAAGTCGTACATTTCAAAGAACTTACCCTGCTTACTAGCGGCTTCTGCAGTACGGTGAGCGGCTCGGGCATTTGGGTGTATGCTGTCGAGAGGGAAGTGCCTGTAGGTGAATGTTATATCATCGCCATACTTTGCTTCAATCTGATTAATTACTGTATGGTACTGTGCGCAAACAGGGCACTGAAAGTCGCCGTATTCTGTTAAGGTAACTTTTTTATTACCTGCACCTCTTGAGTGATCACTAACTGAAGCGGTAGTAGTTGTGTTAGTTGTTTTGTCATCCTTTTTTACCGTATAGACGTACCCAATGAATACTGCAAGAATAACTCCTAAAATTACTATAAATCGTTTGTCCATATGTACTCCTATTTGTATTTAGTATACCGTACTCCTAATGCGCAATAATCCTATATAATGAACATATCATGCTTCAGCTTTTACTTGCACTGCTATGTTTTATTGCAATAGGCTTTATCGTACTACTGCTGAGAAGCTATGAGCTCTTGACACTTACGGAGTTAAAACGCCAGGCCCGTGCAGGTAATACGGAGGCAAAGAACGTCTATGGCGTGAGAAGCTCATTTGGGCTTGGAGTGTATATATTGATGTGGACAATCATCGGCATATTAAGCATTCAGATGGTACTGCTATTAGACAGTAGACTTTGGGGGCTCATCGTCGTGCTTATTTTTGTACCTGCTACTGTTGTTCTATACGCGCTGCTACCTAGGATAAGGTATCCAAGCCCAAGCCTCGCCCTCGCCAGCCTAAGTGCTCCTATTGTAAGGAGATTACTATCTTTGGCATTGCCGCTATTCTTTATAGTACGACGCATACCGACTAAGTGGATCGAAAGAGACGAGACTAGAAAACTACACAGCAAAGAAGAATTACTGGAAGTACTTGAGAATACACAAATAAATGATGATCCATTTAGTAAAGACGAACTTTCTATAGCTATGCATGCGCTTACTTTTGGTGACCTCAAAATAACACAGGTTATGACCCCGCGTTCAGTAGTAAAAACGGTGCGTGCAGATGATATCCTTTCACCAGTACTTCTTGGCGAGCTTCATCAAAGTGGTTTTTCAAGATTTCCTGTCATCGAACCAGAACGCGGTGATTACGTAGGTGTACTCTACAGTAAAGATCTTAGTGATTTACGTACTAACAAATACGTACGAGATGCCATGAAAACCGAGCTCTATTACGTAAACGAATTTACATCACTCGATAACGTACTTAATGCCTTTCTTCGCACCCAACATCATTTATTCTTAGTAGTAAACGAATTTGAAGAAATTGTAGGAATTGTAACAATCGAGGACGTACTCGAGCAGATAATTGGTCGTAAAATAGTTGATGAGTTCGATCAATATGCCGACCTTCGCGTGGTCGCAAGACAGATTGCCCAAAAAGAAGCCAAGGAAAGACCTGGAGTGAAGGTCTAGCACTTACTATTCAAATCCTACCCCTGGTGCTACAATATGCATTAGATGAAAAAGTGGCAACTAGATAATAATCTACGGGCGAGCGCTCTGAGTATGACTGCTCAGTAGTTGCTTTGACCCCTTACCAAAGTCACATTACAATCAATTACGGAGAACAACATGGAACGAACGCTATCGACTGAAATCTCGGAACATATAGGTAAAAAAGTACTGATTAAAGGCTGGCTACATAAGAAACGTTTACTTGGTGGTTTAACATTCATCAATATACGGGATCGTCGTGGGCTGGTGCAGGTTCTTATTGAAGACAAGGAGGAAGTAGAAAAGCTAAGAGGCTTGCAAATAGGAACGGTGCTGGAGCTTGAGGGTGGAGTTGTTTCCGAAGAGCGCGCTCCTGGCGGGGCCGAAATTCATGAACCTAAGCTAACAATACTCGTACCAGTTACCGATGAGCCTCCGATTGAAATCGATAAGCCCATTAGTCATAAAAGTGAACACTTAGATACGCTTTTTGAACATCGTGTGATAGGTATTCGCAACCTACAAGAGCAGAAAATATTTAAGATTCGTGCAGACCTTACTCGCTATATACGTGAGTTTCTATATAAAAACGAATTTACAGAAATTGATACACCGAAACTTTTAGCTGGGGCAACAGAAGGTGGCGCTGAGGTTTTTAAAGTTCAGTATTTTGACCAAACCGCCATACTTGCTCAAAGCCCGCAGTTTTATAAGCAAATTATGGTAGGTGCATTTGAGAGGGTGTATGAAATAGGACATAGTTACCGAGCTGAGCCCAGTGCAACAACTCGCCATATAACTGAACTCACTATGCTCGATATAGAAATGGCTTTCGTTGAAGATCATCAAGAAGTTATGGATATGGTAGCAAACATGACTAAGGATGCCCTTAGGCGTGTCTACGATGAGCATGGAGACGACTTGCGAAGCTTGCAGGCTCCTGAGCTTGTATTGAGCGAAAAGGTACCTGCATTTACCATTGCTGAAATACATGAGATGTATACGAAAGCGACTAAAAATGACACTATGGGCGAGAAAGACCTCATCCCTGATGAAGAACGCTGGATTGCGGAACACGCACGTAAGCAGTTGGGGAGCGACCTCGTCTATGCCATAGACTTCCCTAAAGTAGCCGGAAAGTTCTATCATAAGTTTAAAGACGATGGTACGGTTGCCTGGGGAGATTTATTGTTCCGTGGGCTTGAAATAGCAACGGTACCATTACGAGAAAACAACTACGAAAAGATGATCCAACAGATGACTGATGCTGGGCTTGATGTTGGTCACGAAGGCTTTAAGTATTATCTTCAAGCTTTCAAGTATGGCCTACCTCAGCACGGTGGATGTGGGTTTGGTATCGATAGACTGGTACAAAAAACCATTGGACTTGCTAATGTTAAAGAAGCAACACTCTTCCCAAGAGATATTAACCGACTTACGCCTTAGCACTAGACAGCTAAAGTACAAAAACTACTGTTTAGCAAAAGCGTTGTAAAATATAGCTTAAGCGTTGCATCTGGGGCAACATGTTTGCTTTAATGACAAGTAGTAATATAAGCGAGGGTTTAACTATATGCTACAAAGCAAATACCAACGGGTGGGCGCGTTGGCCGGGTTACTCATGTTTTTTGGGGCTTGGCTAACAGGATACTACAACCAATGGGTGTGGCCTTTACTAACAGTAATAGCTGTCTTAACAGCATTCTGGTTAGCACTTGATGGCGACTCAAATGAAGAACTTGGCACGCGTGTTATGCGAGGATTTTCGATTGGAATAGTAACCGGTCTCATTGCTCGCATACTAGGTATGCTGACAATGGCTTGGACATTCGACAGCTGGTCTAGCCCTACAACAGCAGGGTATAGTAGCCTTTCTGACGTTTTCAGAGTTATGTTTAACGGTCGTTTTTGGCCGAGCGTTGTTGCCATTATTGGTGTAGGCGTTGTCGGTGCTTTTATAGCGTATGCAATACCGTACTTTACC
>Ga0105048_10018653_pt1 | contig 10658 bp, 11 predicted proteins | sample MAT05_FD_78382 | JGI IMG/M metagenome (GOLD analysis project Ga0105048, IMG submission 78382) | Freshwater microbial communities from Lake Fryxell liftoff mats and glacier meltwater in Antarctica - MAT-05 | ecosystem: Environmental > Aquatic > Freshwater > Ice > Liftoff microbial mat | place...
AGTAGACAAATTGCCGGCTGCGTCCGTGGCCTGCACGGCATAGTTAAAGCTATTAGGCGCCGTCTCAAAGTCGTTATTAGCAACACCGGTCGCTGCACCCACGGCGGTTATCCGAAGGACGCCTAAATTGTCTATCGTGTAGAAACCATCGGCGCTAGTCTGCGTGCCCGTGCCTGCAAAGCGAAAGGCCGCCACCCCGACCGCGTCACTGGCAGCCACCGTGCCGACCGTAGCATTTGCGATCTGGTTCTCGGTATAGGAAAGCGTCTGGCCGACTGCCACGATCGGCGCCGTATCATCCAGGTCGAGTACAGTGACGGTAATCGTATGCGTAGCCGTGCTGCCATTGCTATCGGTCGCGGCAACCGTCAGCACATAGGTGTTGTTGGTGTCGCTGTCGGTCGGCACTTCATGGTCCGGCGCCGCGATGAATGTAATCACGCCTCCAGCGCTGATCGAGAACTTGGTGAGATCGGTGCCGCCGGTGATGGACCAGGTGACGGCCTTGTTGGCGGTCAGCGTCGTCACCGCGGTCTGGTTTTCGTTCACGGAAAGCGCAGATGCCGAAGCGCCTGCGCCACCACTTGGACCGGTGATCACTGGGGGCGAAGCTACCGCGGTCGGAAAATACTGATTGAGCGCGTTCAGGGCGGCCCCGGTATTCGCGCTGCCGTCAAGACCGTTCGGCAGCAACGTCGAAAGGTTTAAGGCGCTTTGCGGAAATTCCAGAATGTAAGTCTTTTGCATGCCCGCGGACAGATTGTACCCGTCGGCAACCGTTGTGCCTGTGTTAAGGGTAACGCCGATCCAGTCGAACTGCCCGCCACCAGCGTTTTTAACCCAGTTGATGGCGGCTGGAAAGTTGACCGACGTGCCATTCGTAAAGATAATCTTCGCCGTAACTGCCGTGTCGTTACCCTGCGTGCCGCCCCAAGAGCCGTTGCTTGACGACTGGCTGATCGACATGCTGGTGATACCCAGTGTCGAGAAGAGCACACCATTGTCCGTGCCGTTGGGATTGTTGCTGTACTCAGCTATTGCACCGCGGGAGAAAGTAGCAGTGAGGCTCGTCTGAGCAGCGGCCGGGACGCTCCAGATCAGCGCGCAACCAATAACAAGACCAGAACCAAGATAACGCACTATTCACCTCACTACCCGACGGATTACGGTACAGCCGGGATCAGAGGACGTGCCGGCCCCTCGGTGTACTCAGTGGCGAAGCGTTGCTGCACTACTTTGCCCCCGGGCAACGTAAGCATGCCTATGCCGTCATCTAGTTAACCCACTGATAAAGTTCGCTCCAGAATGGCGGAAGCGGGGCAGTGGTAATTTTATGCAGTGCTAAGCATTGTGACATCATGCGGATCATCTGATTATCGCATATTGATCGATTTTAAAGAACCGCGCGAAGTATACATCCACTCCGCCTTGGGAGGGCGACTGCCGCTGGCTCATCGTGCAGATCCGTCGTCCGCTTTTCGCACGTAGAAGGCGAAGAGCGGAATGTCCGGTTTCGAACCGGCGAGGTGTGTTTCCTGTCGTTCATTAAATTTTCTGAATGACTGCTTCAACCCAAAGCAGACATTCATCGCGCCTGCCGGCGGCGGCTTGTCGCTCGACCAACTGCTCCGAAAAACTCGCCTGTCGAGCAAACCCCAAATCATCTTGAGCGAACCAGTAACCTTGCGGCAAGCTCGGACGAACTGAGTTTCCTAGGAGATATTGGTATGAAAAAGTTTGTTGTCACTGCTGCGCTGCTGTTTTCGAGCACCGGCGCGTATGCCGCCGTTCCCGGTGCCGTCGCTTCGTGCTGCTCCGCTATCGCCGCGTGCTGCGAAGCCGCGATGGCGTGTTGCGGCTAGCCCACTCGATTGGACGGCAGGATGTTCGGTCGCGGGCATCCCGCCATCTAATTTGTAGTGGCCATCCTTAGCGCCATCATGAGCAACTCTGCCGACGCGTGACGAAGCGAAGGTCGGCGAACGCGGCGCGGGCGATGCTGCCGGTATTGTCGGTGTCCGAGGCGATGGCGATCTGAATCGGAGTGCCCCGTCGATTGCCGAACGCCGCTGCGAAATCGCTGGCTATGTCAACGCGTTCGTTCACCCAAGTGCCGGTGCGTGCGGTGCCGGTCTCGGCCACGATCAATTCCGCGCGGTCGGTATAAGCGCTCCGGCGGCGAGTGCCGACCGGGTTGCGATTATCCCACACATAGTTGAGCGCAGCGTCGGGAACCTGGCCGCCGAACAGCCGTCGCGCGATGCCGAGCTTGAGCCGCGTGCCCGCACTCAACTCGCGGTCGGGCATGTCGAACGCGACATAGAGCCGCGCGGCATAATCGTCGCCGCTCTTCTTGGTCATGTCACCGCGCGCGACGGGCGCATCGACCAGCCAGCGCCAGCACAGGATCGGGGTCGCCTCAAGATCGACGGACAGCGGCCGGGCTAACAGCGCCATGCTGTCGTTGGCCCGCGCTTCGACTGCGGCGACCCCAGCCACGGTCGCCAGCCGATAGGTCGTCGCTTGGGTCTTCTTGTCGATCTGCACCACCCGCCATGGCGCAGGCAGGGCGCCGCTGCCGGCAAACTTGCCGATCCAGACGGGGCCGCTGGCCGCGACGAGCGCAGCGGAGACCGCAGTGCTAAGGATCGCTTTCATGACGACGCTCGCGCCGCATCGAGGTCGGCTGGCTGGTCGATGTCGCTCAAGATATCACCGACGAACAGCGACCAGCCGAGCGCCTCGATCCGGGCGATGGTGGTCGCGGCGACGGCATCGGTGCTCCATGCGATGTCGTCGAAGATCGAAGGATCGGTGCGCGCCAGGCCGAGCAAGACGTAGCCGCCGTCTCGCGCCGGATGGATCATGGCGTCATAGCTTTCGAGCTTGGACGCTGCCTCACCTAATCGCTTGCCGTCTAGCTCAGGACAATCGGTACCGATCAGCAGGATGCGTTCGCCGTCGTCGATCACGCGCTTGGCTGCCGCTGCAAGCCGCTGACCCAAATCGCCCGGACCCTGATCGGACAGCCGCACCCCGGTCGGCAGATGCCCCGCCCAAGCCGAGTCATCGGGGGGCGGCGTGGCGCATAGTTCGGGGGTTGCAAGCCCGGCGGCAAGCGCGTGCTCGACGGTGTCGGCAAGCATGCGCTGCGCCAGCCGGGCGGCGCCCACCTCGCCGAGGACGGGGATCAACCGCGTCTTCACGTTGCCCGGCACCGGGGCTTTCGCGAAAATGACAATCCGAGTTGCCATCCCGCTCATTTCCGCCGCCAGCGATGATAACGTTCAACCCACTTCAGCAACCGCTCGGGCTGGTTGGCCTTCTTCCATTCGCCGGCGGCATATTTGTTGGCCTCGGCCATGGTCGGATAGGAATGGATCGTGCCGAGGATCTTGTTGAGCCCGAGCCCATGTTTCATCGCCAGCACGAACTCGGCGAGCAATTCACCCGCCTGCGCGGCAACGATGGTCACGCCAAGGATCTTGTCCTTGCCCGGCGGCACCAGCACCGTGACGAACCCTTTATTCGCGCCCTCGGCGACGGCGCGGTCGAGATGGCCAAGACCGTAGCGAACGATTTCGTGAGCGATGTCGGCCGCCGTGGCGGTCGCGACATTGTGGCCGACGTGGGCGACTTCGGGGTCGGTAAAGGTGGTCCACGGGATGACGGTGTAATCGGCCCGGAACGTCCGCAACCCGCCGAACAGCGCGTTGACCGCCGCATACCATGCCTGATGTGCCGCGAAATGGGTGAACTGATAGGGACCGGCGACGTCGCCCACCGCGAAGATGTTGGGGTAAAGCGTCTTGAGCGTCTCATCGACGATGACGGTATTGCCAGTCTCGATGCCGAGGTTCTCGAGGCCGTAGCCGGTCAGCCGCGCCTTGCGGCCGACCGCGACGATGATCTCGTCGAACGCGATCGCACGTTCCTCATCGCCGTTCTTGACGACCAGCGACTTGCCTTCGCAGCGCACCGCTTCGTGGCCGGTGCGGACATCGACTCCTTCGCCGCGGAGAATGTCGGTAATGAACGCCGACACCTCGTCATCCTCGTTGGCCAGGATCCGCGGACCGGCCTCGACCTGGGTCACGGAACTGCCGAGCCGGGCAAAGGCTTGTGCCATCTCGGTCCCGATCGGCCCGCCGCCAACGATCACCAATCGGCCCGGAACGGTGTCGCGTGTCTCAAGCACGTCCCACATCGTGTCGCTGGTCAGAACCCCTGCTTCGGCGATGCCGGGGATGTCGGGGACGAACGGCTCGGCCCCTGCGGCAATGACGATCGAACGGGCGGTCAGGCGCTTCGTGCCGCCGTCGCGGTCTGTAATTTCAACGGTCCATGGATCGACGATCGTGGCGTGGCCAAGACGGACATCGACACCGAGCTGTGTGTAGCGTTCGACGCTGTCGGCCGGCGCGATCGTGGCGATGACGCCGCGGACGCGCGCTATGACCGCCTTGAAATCCACGCTGGGCTCGGCCGATTCCAGCCCGAACTGGTCGGCGTGGCGAATGTCGTGCGCCAGTCGCGCACTGCGGATCAGCGCCTTGGACGGGACGCAGCCGGTGTTGAGGCAGTCACCGCCCATCGTCCCGGCTTCAACCAGCGTCACCTTGGCGCGCACCGCGGCAGCGATGTAGGCGGTGACCAGGCCACCTGCCCCCGCGCCAATTACCACCAGGTTGCGATCGAAGCGGCGCGGACGCCGATGTGACCCATAGACGCGGCGGCGCTTGATCAGCCCGATGATCGATTTGGCAATCAGCGGAAATATTCCAAGCAGGACGAAAGAACCGATCAATGCCGGTGAGAGGATGTCGCCCGTGTTCTCGATCGCCGCCAATTGCGTTCCGGCGTTCACGAACACCAAAGTGCCGGGCAGCATGCCGATCTGGCTGACGACATAGAAAGTCACGAGGCGCATCCTCGTCAGCCCCATTGCAAGGTTGATGAGGAAAAAGGGAAACGCCGGGATCAGGCGAAGCGTGAGAAGGTAAAAGACACCATCCTTGGCAATGCCACGATCGATCGCCTCGACACGCTTGCCGAAGCGCGCCTTGACCCAGTCACGAAGGATCGTGCGCGACGAGAGGAAGGCCAGGCTCGCCCCGATCACGGATGCGAACGAAACGATCAGCGTGCCGAGCCAGAGCCCGAAGATCGCGCCGGCGGCCAGAGTTAGGATCGCCGCGCCCGGCAGCGACAAAGCGGTGGCCGCGACATAGATCAGGAAAAACCCGCCGATGATGACCAGCGGCCGATTGTCCAGCAACGTCGCCAAATCGGACTGGCGCGCTTTCAAGCTGTCCAATGTCAAATAGGCGCCAAGATCGAAGATGAAGAAAGCGGCGATGGCGGTGATCAGAAAGGCAAGCAATCCGACCTTGCCAAAGCTCATGGCTTTGTCCTTCGGGCCATCAGCATGTGGTCAAGCGACCAGCGATCCTCGTCGCGAAACGCGAGCAGGACCAGGGTCGCGGCCGCGATCGTGATCGACGGGAAAAACAGGATCTGGCTGCTTTCCTTGTCGAGCAGGTACAGCCCCATCGGGTCGAGCAAATATCGCCAGAGCACGATTGCGCCAGGCACCAGGATGAGCGACTGCAGTAGGTAACTGACACGCCGGAACAGCCCGACGACGACCAGCAAGCCGATGATTACCTCGGTGACTCCGAACCCGATTTGGAGACTTTGCAGGTCGAGAAACCCGCCATAATATTTGGTGGCGAGACCCGGACCGGCCGCCGGTGAAAACACGCGCAGCGCACCCCACAGGACGAGCAGGAGGCCGGTGCCAATCCGCAGCAGCAGGAGCGACGCGGCCTTGGCCGAGGAACCCGACATCACAGCTTTTTCGCCGCGATGATCCGGCCGCCGGTGCCGTGCATCGCATTGGCAGGCGGGCACGACGAGCAGCCATGGCTTTGAAAGAGTTCGACAACGATCGGGCGGTCAGGGTTCGCGACCGCTGCTGGACCGGTCGGAACGGTCGCGGCAAGCGCGGCGATGACAGCGATCCCGGGGGTGATGTTGCGAGCGATGGTCATTTCATCTCCGTGACAGGTTCAAGATCAGTTCGCACTCCCACCGTCAAAGGTTACGCGGGGTCGAGCGCGGGTCGGCTGAGCAGCCCGACTGCCCCGACCACGATCAGGATGGCAACTAGGTGCACCGCCAGATCGATGAAGGTGACCGCGAACGGGTGAAAGAATATCAGCACGAATGCGCTGGTTGCGGCGATCCCGAGCCCGCCGAGAAGCGCAACCGGCAGAGGGTTGATCGGCTTGGCGCGGGCCAATCGCCAGATGAGCAAGGGAGTGAGGACCGCGCTGGTGGCGAGAATGAACAACAAGCAATGCATGCTTTCACCCAGCTCCCATTCGATCCCGCCACGGCGGACGAAATCGCCGTAACAGCCGACCCCGCTGACCAGCAACCAAATTGCTAAGGACGGGATTGGCGCGGCCAGCCAGCGGTTGGACCCGCCCGGGATCGATACGAAAAAGGCCGCGATGATCGCGAGCACGCCGGTTGCCAGCATCGCTGCCATCTCCAGCGCAAGTAAAGCTTCGTGCCCGGCGTAGCGCCGACCCAATTCCCCGATATCGCCTAGGATGATGATCGCCAGTCCAGCGACCAGGGCAATCACCGCCACCGCGATCAAGGCGCGAAGCGCAGGCGCGCGCAACGGCCGCACCGGGCGCATATCCGTAGCGAGCCGGTCGATCAGCGTGTCGGTCCGCGATGGGGTCATTCGGGCGGGTCCTTGACGAGGTTGAGGCGCAGCTTCTTCATCGCGCGATGAATGTTGATCTTGAGCAAGGCAATCGATTGGCCCGAGGCAAGCGACGCTTCGGCGAGCGTCATTTCCCTGATTTTGACCAATATGATCGCCTCGTTCTGGCCCCGCGGCAGGCTCTCGGTCATCCGGGCGAGCGTGCGCGAGGCATCTGCATCCAGTGGCTCTTTCGCGCGGGGATCGGCAAAGGTTTCATAGGCCACCTCGTTAAATACCTCCCGTCGTCCGATGTGGCCGCGCTTGCGGGTCGCGTCGATCGAGCGGCGGATGACGATCGCGGCGAGCCATGGCTCGACCGGGCGGCCCGGCTGATAGGTGTGCCGCACGCGATGCACCGTCAGCAACACGTCCTGGACGACGTCGTCGGTCATATCTTCCGACCAGCATCGGCGTCGGGCAATGGCGCGGACAAACGGAATGATCGCGTTCAGGAAGCGCCTATAAGAGCCGGCGTCGCCGCGTTGCGCCGCCGCGAGAAGTGTCTCCCAGCCGCTCCCCGCGCCTCGATCACCTATGTTTGGACCAGCCTTCATCGCGGGCGCGTTGTAACTTTAAGCGACGCTGACCGAAACAGTTTAAGATCGGCATCGCCCGATTGACGACAAAAGGAAGTTTGCTCGATGCGTTCGATTCTCATTCTTGCCGCCGGCCTCGGCCTTGCCAGCGCCCAGTCCGCGTCCGCCGCCAAGCCGGTCGCGGCGGTGTTCGCCGGAGGATGCTTCTGGTGCACCGAATCCGATTTCGACAAGATTCCCGGGGTGCTGTCGACCACCTCGGGCTACACCGGCGGCAAGCTGCGCAACCCGACCTACAAGCAGGTCTCGGCCGGCGGCACCGGCCATATCGAGGCGGTGCGCGTCACTTATGATCCGGACCGCGTCAGCTATGCCACGCTCGCCGCGCGCTTTATCCGGACCGTCGACCCGCTCGATTCGGGCGGCAGCTTTTGCGACCGCGGTTATCACTATCGCTCGGCCTTTTTCGTCGCCACGCCCGCGCAGCGCCAAATCGCGGAAACCATCAAGAATAGAGCGCAAGCGACGCTCAAGAAGCCCGTCGCGACGCTCGTCCTGCCCGCCGCGACTTTCTATCCGGCCGAAACCTATCACCAGGACTATTACAAGAAGAACCCGATCCGCTATCGCTTCTACCGACTCAACTGCGGGCGCGATGCGCGCCTGAAGGAAATATGGGGCCAGGGTCAGGCCGACGGAGAAAAGTGATCGCCACTCACGTCAGCGCCGAGGCCTCGCCCTTCGCCGTGCCCCAAGCGCGGCCGCTCGATCGTGCCAAGTTCCGCGATCCGCTGCGCACCGCCGGCGGGGATGTGCGCGCGCATGTCGCGCTGCGCCATCTCGAGACGTTGTGGATCAACACCGGCACCTTGTGCAACCTCGCCTGCAAGACCTGCTACATCGAGAGCTCGCCGACCAACGATGCATTGGTCTATCCGACACTAGCCGAGGTTGAGGCCTATCTTGACGAGGCCGAGGACCTCGGCACGCGCGAAATTGGCTTTACCGGCGGCGAGCCGTTCATGAACCCCGACATGGTGGCGATGATGCGCTCGGCGCTCGAGCGTGGCTTCGAGGTGCTCGTGCTGACCAATGCGATGCGGCCGATGCGGCGGTTTGAGGAACAGCTCGACGCGCTGCGGGCGACGCTTGGCACCCGGCTGACGATGCGCGTCAGCCTCGACCATTACACCCAGGCGCTGCACGAGGCCGAACGCGGACCGAACAGTTGGGCCAAGGCACTCGACGGTTGCAAGTGGCTCTCCGATCGCGGCTTTCGAATTGCTGTCGCCGGACGGCGATTGGCGGGCGAGAGCGAGGCGGCGGCCCGCGCTGGCTATGCCAGCCTGTTCGCCGAACATGATTTGCGAATCGATGCGTTTGATTCCGCCGCGCTGGTGCTGTTTCCAGAAATGGACGAAGCCGCCGACGTGCCCGAAATCACCGAAGCCTGTTGGGACCTGCTGGGCGTATCGCCGACATCGATGATGTGCGCGTCGAGCAGGATGGTAATCAAGCGCAAGGGCGCGCCGCGCCCGGTGGTGGTTGCCTGCACCTTGATTCCTTATGATGACCGCTTCGCGCTCGGCGAGACGCTTGCCGACGCGCACGGCGCGGTCAGCCTAAACCATCCCCATTGCGCGCGCTTCTGCGTGCTTGGGGGGGCGAGCTGTTCAGGCTGAAAAAATGCTGACGATCGTCATTCCGGCCCTGAACGCCGCCACCAGCCTTGCCGCATGCCTCGCGGCGATCGACGGCGCCGACGAACTTCTGGTCGTTGATGGCGGGTCGACCGATGACAGCGCAGGCATCGCCGAGCGCGTGGGCGCCCGCGTCATCGCCGCGCCGCGCGGGCGGGGAACGCAGCTGCGCGCGGGCGGCGAGGCGGCGCGCGGCGACTGGCTGTTGTTTCTTCACGCCGACACCCGGCTCGGCGCGGGCTGGCTAGAGGCGGTTGCGGTTCATATCGCCGCCGCTCCGGATCGGGCGGGATATTTCGACCTGCGCCTTGATGACGACGCCTGGCAAGCGCGAGTCATCGAGCGCGGGGTGGAGTCGCGGGTGCGGCTGTTCGGCCTGCCTTATGGTGACCAGGGGCTGCTCATCTCGCGCCGCCTCTACAATGAAGTCGGCGGGTTCCGGCCGCTCGCGCTGATGGAAGATGTCGATCTTGCGCGCCGCATTGGCCGTCACCGCCTCCGCCGCGTGGACGCGACGGCGTTGACGTCCGCAGACCGCTGGCGCCGCGACGGCTGGCTCCGACGCTCGGGGCGCAACCTTACCTGTCTCGCGCTCTACGGCCTGGGAATGGCGCCGACCCGGCTCGCGCGCTTTTACCGCTGAGCCGCGGTCACCCGCGCGCACACCGCATCGAGCTTGGCGAGCAAAACCGGATCGCGCGCCTCGGGTGCGGTGATGATCGCACTGTCGAGCACCGTGTCGATTGGCGACGCCCCCCGCTCGGTGGGCAGCAACCCGGCGAGGCGTACCACCAATTGGCGCCCCACCTCGGCATTGGCCATTAGCTGGGCGATCACCGCGGCGACCTCGACCGCGTCCTCGTCGCCGCGCCAGCAGTCATAGTCGGTGACCATCCCGACCAGCGCGTAGGGCAGCTCGGCCTCGCGCGCGAGCTTGGCCTCGGGCATCGCGGTCATCCCGATCACATCGCATCCCCATTCGCGATAGAGCAGGCTCTCGGCGCGCGACGAGAATTGCGGGCCTTCCATCGCAAGATAGGTGCCGCCGCGCACCACCGTCGCTCCGGCTGCGCTGGCCGCGTCGGCGCACAGCCGCGACAAGCGCGGGCAGGTCGGATCGGCCATCGACACATGCGCGACCATGCCCGTGCCGAAGAAGCTCTTGTCGCGCGCGAACGTGCGGTCGATGAACTGGTCGACGACCACGAACTGGCCTGGCGCCAGCTCCTCGCGAAGCGACCCGACCGCCGAAATAGCGACGACGTCAGTGCAGCCGGCGCGCTTGAGCGCATCCACATTGGCGCGCGCGTTGACCGCGGACGGCGGCAACCGATGCCCGCGCCCGTGGCGGGGCAGGAATACGAACTCGACCGCGCCGATCCGCCCGGTCAGCAATTGGTCCGACGGCGCGCCCCACGGCGTATCAATCGTGATCCAGCGCGGATCCTCGAGCGCATCGATCGCGTACAACCCCGAACCGCCGATGACACCGATTCTCCAGCCAGTCATGCGAAACCCCCTCAGGCCGCTTGCAGGTCGGCGAGAAAGGCCCGGATGCGCTTTGCGTTGACGCCCACGTCGCTGCCGCCGACCCGGCTGATCGAGCGCATGTCGACGATCGACCCGCCTGGCTTGGCG
>Ga0105048_10018656_pt1 | contig 10656 bp, 7 predicted proteins | sample MAT05_FD_78382 | JGI IMG/M metagenome (GOLD analysis project Ga0105048, IMG submission 78382) | Freshwater microbial communities from Lake Fryxell liftoff mats and glacier meltwater in Antarctica - MAT-05 | ecosystem: Environmental > Aquatic > Freshwater > Ice > Liftoff microbial mat | place...
GCGTAGTCGCGGGTGATCTCGGCGCCGAGCTCGGCGACGCGGGCCTGGAGCGTCTCCGTCGTGAGGAGTGCGTTGGGCTTCTTCATGGGCGTCAGATCCACGCGTTGTTGAGGAGCTCACCGAGGCCGCCGGCGCCGGGGACGATGTACTGGTGGTCGTCGAGGCCGCGCTCCTGCTCGGGGTGAGTGCCGGGCACGGTGGCGAGCACCTCCTTCGGGGAGAGGGCGCGGTCGAGGCGGAAGGCGTAGACCTTCGCGTCGGGGTGGTCCTTCGTGAGGCGGGTGACGTACTCGGGGGTGACGATGAGGTTCATCGCGACGACGGCGCGGGGGTCGCCGTCGAGCCTGGTTTTGTAGTGCGTCATCGCGGCGGACATCGAGCCGCCCGTCGCGCCCATGGGGTCGGGGATGAGCACGATGCGGCCCTCCACCTGGTGCCCGATCTTCGCGTCGTGCCACGCGCTCCCCGTGACGCGCCCCTGCGCGTCGGTGACGCGCGACATGAAGAGGTGATCTTGCCGCACCCCCTCCGGGTCGAGGAGCTCGTTGAGGGTCTCGTAGCAGATCTGCGAGGGGACCGTGCCCGCGCGGGCGATGCCGACGGTGACCACGGGGGTCGCGCGGTCGATGGCGACGCCGCGGTACACCGCCTCGGGGCGCGACGACACCATGCGTGACGGGACGTCGATGCGCCGCCGCGGGAGCTCGGCGCCGAGCACGACGAGCGAGAGGTGCTCGTAGAGGCGGCGGACGAGGCGCCCGAGCTCGGGCTGGGTGGTCTCGGGGGCGGCGAGGCGGGCGAGCCACGCGAGCGCGACGGGGTCGTCGAGCAGGTGGACGTTGGGGCCGTAGCGGTGTTCGATCTCGGGGGGCGCGTAGCGCGAGCGCGCGTAGGTGGTGTCGTGCATGGGTCGCGCGGGCGGTGGTATCAGAGATCGGGGCGGGCGGGCAAAGTTAGCGACGCCCCCACAGGAAGTACGCCGCCCGCACGGCCTGACCGCGCCGCGGCCGGTACGTCGCGCCGCGGAACACGATGGCGCGGGCGTCCTGGTCCCAGTCGAAGCCGTCGGCGCGGGAGCGCGGGGCGAGCACCTGGTCGACCGCCAACCGCAGCGTCGAGGACACGGGCGGCCGCGTGAGGGAGAACTCGCTCGCCGCCCCCGCGGTGGCGTCGACGATGCGCGAGAGGGCGGACGACACCTCCGCGTCGAGGGCGGTGTTGAGGGGGATGTACGCGCCGCCGCTGCCGAGCACCACGCAGGCGGCGAAGTTCTGCACCGTGGGGCAGGGCGTGAGGGTGAAGATGTTGGCCATGCCGAAGGTGAGGAAGTCGCGGTCGGTGTACCAGCGGGCGGCGTTGCGCACGTGGTCGGCGCCCGTCGGGCCCCACTGCATCGGGTCGCGGCTGAAGAAGCGGCCGTCGTCGTTATCGCCGGACTCGTCGGTGACGAAGAACGCTACCTTCTGGGCGCCGCGGCGGAAGCTGCGCCGGGCGTCAGGGTCACCCGCGGCGCGGCGCTCCATCGCGAGGGTGGTGACCACGCCCGCGGCGACGGGCTCCTCCTCCTGGCCCTCCAGGGGATAGGGCGCGAGGGTGTCCTCGGTGAGGTTGCGGTAGGGGCGGTAGGTGACCTCCCACGCGAGGCGCCGCGGGCCCATCGGGTCGGAGCCCGAGATCCAGGTGAAGCCCGGGTCGTCGAGGTCGGGGCCGGAGGCGGCGCTCCCGGCCTGCACCACGCCGACGCGGAAGTCGATGCCCGCGGCGTTCATCTCGGTGAAGAAGCGCTGGGCGGTGTTGCCGAGGCGCTCCTGGTCGTCGTCCATCGAGCGCGACGTGTCGACGAGCCAGAGGAAGTCAGCCGTCACGAGGCGCGTGGCGACGATGCGCTGGCACACCACGTCGAGCGGGGCGCTGGCGCGGGCGAGGCCCGAGGTGTTGGTCACGTCCTGGAGCGCGGTGGCGGTCGTGCGGCGCGGGTCGTCGTAGAGGGCCTCCGGGGCGGCGGCGAAGATCATCACGGCGCGGCCCTCGGCGGGGCGGAGCACGGTGGTCACCTCGAGCACGAAGGCGCTCTGCACGGAGAAGCCCTCGCGGCTCGCGCCGGCGACGAGGCCCACCACGTCGCGCGCCACGCGGTCGCGCAGCACGGCCGCCGTGGTCGGCCGCGAGCCCACGCGGAAGGACGAGCGGCGGTACCGGAAGCCGTCCTGCGTGTCGCCCTCGCGCCCCACCAGCACCGGCGTCGCCCCCACGGCGCTCGCCACGCGACCCTCCACCTCACCCGCGGTGGCCGCGAGGTCGCGCGTCGTCTCGAACTCCCACAGCAGGGCGGTCACCTCGTGGGTGAGGTCGTCGCTGGCGACCGCGCCCGTCCCGTTGGGGCCGCCGTTGTTGATCCGCGGCGTCGACCACGATCGTTCGAAGCCGAACTGCTGCGTCGAGCCCGGGAGGGGGACGACCGAGGGCTCGACCAGGGCGTACTCGGGGCAGAGCGGGTCTTCGGGCTCGGCCTCCACCACCGCGCCGCACTGGAGCGCGTCGCCCGTCGCGAGGCGGTAGGGGGTGGTGACGACGACGTCGTAGGTCCCAGCGACGTCGGGGGTGAGGCTGGCGGTGTCCGTGTCGGCGGCGCGGAGCATTGCGCGCGATCGCGCCGGGCCCTGGCGGATGGCCCAGGAGAAGCCGCTGGTGCGGGGGGTCGCGAGGTCGACCTCGGCGCGCAGGGGGGCCTCCACGCCGACGCGGGTTCGCACCCGGAGCGGGCGGCACACGGGGTCGATGACGACGGCGTCCTCGACGACCATGGCGTCGAAGCGGAGATCGCGCAGGCCGGTCTTCGCCCCGCACGCGGCGAGGGCGAGCGGAAGGAACAAAGGGAGGGGACTCGGGCGCATGGCCGTGATCGTATCACCGTCCGAGGGCGGGCAAGTTCTGCGACACTGGCGCCGCGCCGATGGCCCCACCCCGTGACGATCCCGTCTCCCTCCAGCGTATCGCGGCGGCGGATCCGTCGCGCCCGATCGATGTCGCCACGCTCCAGCGGGCCCTCGGGCTCCAGAGCGCGGTGCTCGCGGGGGTGGTGCACCGGCACTTCGACCGCGACGGCGACGGCGTGGGGGGCGCGGCGGAGCTGGTGCGGGGCCTCGACGCGGTCTCGGGCGGCGACGAGATGCGGCGGCTGCGGTTCGGCTTCGACCTCTTCGACCACGACGGCAACGGGCTCATCGACCGCGCCGAGCTCGAGCGCTTCGTCGGGCTGAGCCTCACCGAGAGCGGGGTGATGCTGAGCCCCGAACGGGTGAGCGCGCTGGCGGCGGGGGTGTTCGCCGACGCCGACCTCGACGGCGACGGGCAGGTGACCTTCGGGGAGTTCTGCGCCGCGGTGGGGCGCGTCCACGGGCTGCGGGCGCTCACGTGCCGGGCGAGCGCGTCGTGGGCGTCGACGCGGCCGCGGGCGGTCGGTCCTGACAACGCGGTCACCTGGTGGAGCGAGCACGGCCGCGTCGCCGTGGTCGCGACGCTCTACGCCCTCGCCAACGTCACGGCCTTCAGCGTGGCCGCGCTCACCTATCGGGCCGACGGGGCTGACGGGTACGTGCAGCTCGCCCGGGGCTTCGGGCGCGTCCTCGACGTAAACCTCCTGCTCCTCCTCCTGCCGACCTTCCGGGTGGTGGTGAGCAAGCTACGACAGACCCCGCTGTCGCGGCTCATCCCCCTCGACGACACCCTGGGGATGCACCGGGTGATGGGGCACGTGGTGTTCTGGGCGGGCCTCGCGCACGGGGCCGCCCACACCGCGCGCTACGTCGCCAACGGCCGCGCGCCCGCGGTCTTCTACACCGACCTCGCGGCGGGGACGGGGGCGCTCCTGGTGCTCGTGGGCGCGGTGATCTGGGCCTGCGCGCTCCCGGCCGTGCGCCGCTCGCACCGCTTCGAACTCTTCTGGCTCGCGCAGCGCGCGTACCTCCCCTGGCTCGCCCTCGCGGTCGCCCACACCCCGCGCACCTGGGCGTGGATGGCGCTCCCGCTGTCGCTCCTCGTCGTCGAGCACCTGCTCCGGCGGCTGCGCCGGGTGCGCGCGGCGAAGGCCCTGGCCATCGAAGGGCTCGCGTCGGGCGTCACGCGGGTCACGGTCGCGAAGCCGCCGGGCTTCCTGCACCGCGCGGGGGACTACGTGTACGTGCGCGTGCCGTCGCTCTCGCGGGGCGAGTGGCACCCGTTCACGGTGAGCTCGGCGCCGCAGCGGGAGGGGGCGTTCACGCTGCATGTGCGGAGCCTCGGCAACCGAAGACGGTGGCGCACGCCGCCGCGCGGGCGGCGCTCCCCTTCCGTCAGGAGCATTTTTGATGAGGCGAGGGATTCCCACGAAGCGATGGAGCATCACGGCGGTGGTCGCGGCGGCGGCGTGCGCGGAGACGGCGGGCGGCGTGACGGGAGACGCGGGCCGCCCCGACGCCGCGGACGCGGCGGACGCGACGGACGTGGCGATCGGCCGGTGCCGGTGGCGCGTCGGGGCGGCCGTCGATCTGCCGCGGCAGGGCGCCGGTGTGACGTGCGCGCTCGTTGACCTCGCGGCGGGCGCGCCGGGCGCGTGGGTGGCGCGCGCTTGCGACCGCCTCGCGGGCGACATGGACGCGCGGCGCCCGATGGTGGTCGACCGCGTGGGGCCGCGCGGCGACGTGGTGACGACGACGCGCGCGGCGGAGGGGGCCGACGGGCGCGCGTGGCTCGCGGTCGACGACGGGCTCGACCGGCGCGCGCTGCTGCTGGAGGCCGCCGCGGGGCGCGGGGAGTCGCTGGTGGCGCTCGGACGTGACGGGGCCGCCGCGGCCGCGCGTGCGCTCGAACCGGACCCGATGCACTTCTCGCTGGGCGGTCACCAGGACCTCGCCGTGACCCGCGCGGGCTTCGCCTGCGTCGCCCAGCAGATCCGCGCGCTCTGGGGCGTGTCGATGCTCGAGCTCGACGCGGGCGGGCGCTCGGTGATGGCGCGCGACCTGGGCTTCTCGCAGGCCTTCACTCCGCGCATCAAGCGGCTCGCGCTGCCCGATCGGGGCTTCTTCATGGCGTGGGCCGAGCCCGGTATGATGGGCGCGGCCTCGCTTCAGATGCAACGCTACGACGAGGACGGGACGCCGTCGGCGGGCGCGCACATGCTCGACGCGCGCCTCTCCGCCGCGGCCGAGCGGGTGCCGCTGCGAGTGGCGGCGGCCCCCGCGGCGGGCGGCGGCGCGCTGGTGGTGTGGGAGGCGGAGGCCGACACGCTCCCGCCGCAGCGTACGGTGGCAGTTCGGCGCGTCGGGCGCGACGGGGCCGTGCTCGCGGCCACGTCGCTCCTCACGTCAGTGGGCTTCTACGCGGGCGGGGTCGACGCGGCGGCGGCCGGCGGCGACGTGCTGGTGACGGCGGTGGCGGGCTCGGGCGTGCTGCGGCTGGTGGTGGCGGCGCTCGACCCGGACGGCGCACAGCGGGGTGAGCTGATCCCGGTGGCGATGGTGGCGCCGACGCCGCCGGAGCGCACGGTCGCGCGCGTCGTGGCGACGGCGGAGGGGGCGCTGGTGGCGTTTCAGCGCGACGCGGCGACCGTGTCGGTGGTGCCGCTGACCTGCGAGCGGTGAAGGCGCGTCACCCGCCGGGGGGGAGGGCGGCGGAGGACTCCATCTGCACGCGGGTTCGAACGCTGACCTGGCCGGGGAGTTGGAGGGAGAACCAGCCGCGGGACTCGTCGAAGGTGCCGCCGGCGCTGAGGGTGATGAGGCGGCGCGTGGCGACGACGGTGAAGCTCCAGCGCGAGCGGCGTCCGCCGGGGAGGGGGACGGGGTCTTCCTCGGCGAGCCCGTTGCGGACGGCCTCGACGGCAGCGCGGTCGAAGGTGGCCATACCCGACGCGCGGAGGACGCGGACGTCGAGGATGCGCCCGGCGGGGTCCTGATCGACCTGCACCTCCACCCGGGTGGTTCGCACGTTGCGGCGCCAGGACTCCTGGCCGGCGTCGATGGGGATGTTCTGGCGGCCGCTGGGACCGTTGCCCGCCACGCCGCCGATGGACTCGATCGCGTCGACCGCGCCGGACGAGCGCACCGTGGGTTCGAGCGTGCGCCGCTGCTGGCGCATGAAGCGCTCGCCGAGGATGCGCATCGCGCGCTCGGGCGTGATGAAGCCCGCGAGGAGCGTCTCGGCGAGGTTGGGCACGCGCACGACGCCCGGGCGCCAGGCCTCGGTCATGCGACGGCGGACGTTCCAGAGGTAGGAGCGGACGCCGGGGGCCTCGCGGGCGGTGGAGGCGGCGAGCGTCTCGGCGACGTAGCCCTGCGTCGCGGCGCGGGCGCGGTCGAGCGCGCCGGTGGGGGCGTCGGAGGTGCCGGGGAAGAGGGCGCGTCGGTCGGAGGCGGGTGCGTCAGTGGGCGGCGCGAGCGCGAGCACAGGGGCGAGGGCCGCGCTCGTGCGGAGGAGGTCTGCTGCGCGCAGCGTCGGCCGCGGGGGCGGCGCGGGGGATGGCAGCGCGGGCGACGGGAGCGCGGGTGCGGGAGGCGACGGCGGCGTGGGCGCGGACGCGATGGGGCGCGCGGCGACGCGGAGGGGCGCGGCGCGCGGAGGCGTAAGGGGCGGGGGTGCGACCGGAGGGGGCGGCGGGGGCGGAGGCGACGGGCGAGCGGCCGGGGCGAGCGGCGCGAAGGTGAGCGCGGCGGGCGTGATCGGTGCGAGCGCGGTGACGGGGTCGGTGACGCGCGGGAGCGTCGAGAGGAGCGCGAGCAAGACGCCGTGGGCTGCGAAGGACGCGGCGAGCCAGCGGGGGCGGTGGGGAGAGGCGCTCACTGAAGAGGTGGGATGCTACATCGGGCGGAGGTGAGGCGCCGGGGTAGCGAGAGGGGTACGGCGGAGCTTCGTGGCAGGCAAAACCAGTCCCGGGAGTGGTCGACGGGTGAGGTGGGGGTCAGGCGAGACCAGTCCCGGGAGTGGTCCCGCGGGGGCGCGCGTCGCGTCTTCGGACACCCGGGAGCGGTGGGCGCAATGAGGTGTTGCCACGTGGGCCTCGTCGGATAGAAATGGTCGACGAAGGAGACGACGGCGATGCTCAGCGTGATGACCGACGACGAAATGACCGAGGCGACGGGGGCCTTCCTGGCGAAGGACCGCAAGCGACCGCTGCTGGAGCGCTACCCGCTGCTGGCGGCGATGATCCCGGCGCTGACGGAGGCGCACGAGGGGGTGCTGGCGGGCGACCCCCCGCGCGGCGACGAGGTGCGCGAGGCCGAGCGCGCGAGGCTGTACAAGAAGGGGGTGGACACCGACGCGCGCCACGACCGCAAGGGGGCGGGGGTGTTCCACCTGCTCGGCGCGCTCGCGATGCTCACCGACGACGAGGGGCGGCGCGTGGAGCTCCTCGCGCTGCGCAAGCGCATCTTCCCCGAGGACAACCTCACGGTGCTCAAGGCGAGCTGGCGCGGCGAGGCGGGCAACGCGCTCCGGCTGCGGGACAAGGTGCTCTCCGACGCGGAGGTCGTCGCGTCGCTGAAGGACATCCCCATCGGCGAGAAGCGCACGCTCCTCCACGCGGTGCGCGAGTTCGTCGCCGCGGGGGCGCAGCTCGGGGCGCTCGAAGACCAGCGCCTCGCGCTCGCGCAGGCGGAGGACGGGCCCGCGGTGACGGCGCCGTCGACGCGCACCGCCGCGCGCAACCGCTGGGTGAGCGTGGTGGGGACGATGGTGTCGCTGGTCGACGACGTGCTGCGGCTCGACGCGGCCGCCCGGCGGGAGCTGCTCGGCGCGCTGGAGGAGGCCGAGCGCAAGGCCGACGTGCGCGCGGCGACGCGGCGCGCCAACGAGGCGAAGGACGCGGCGCCCGCGGACGACGGGGGCGGCGGCGACTGACGACGTCTCCCGCGCGTAGCCCTCAGCGCACGTAGCCGTCGCGCAGCGGCGTGCGGCGACCCATCGGCCACGGCGCGCAGTTGGCCGCCGAGCCGGGCACGTTGTACACGAGCGCCTCGTCGCCCGCCGCGGTGGCGTCCTTCAGGTTCACCACGATCTCCAGCGTGCCGTCGCGGTCGACGTCGCCCACCGCGGGCGTCGCCATCGCGCCGCGGCCGGGCAGCGCCACGCGGTGCAGCAGCGCCCCGCTCGCCGAGAGGATGAACAGCGCGCTGGTGTTCTGCGCGGTGGAGTACGTCGCGAAGATCACCTCGGGGCGGCCGTCGCCCGAGAGGTCGGCCACGAGGGCGCCGGTGGGGAGCTGGTTGTTCGCCGTGGTGAAGGGGTAGCTCCAGCGCATGGCGCGGTTGGCGCCGACGCACCACATGCGACCGTCGTAGCCCGCGAAGACCATCTCCAGGCCCGCCGACGCGGCGTCGAGGTCGGCGACGGTGACCTCGTTCGACGTGCCGATGATGTTGCCGCCGAGGTCTTCGAGGCCCGCGAGGTAGGGGCGCACCTGGAAGGGGGCCGTCCACGCGGCGGGGCGCGTGCCGTCGGCGCGGAAGACGAAGAGCCCGACGCCCCGGCGGCGGTCGGACTGCGCAGCGTTCTGGATGGAGCCGACGACGACGACCTCGCGCCGCCCGTCGCCGTCGATGTCGGCGATGGCGGGAGCGGAGTTGGTAAAATGGGCCTGCTCGGCGGTGGCCTCGTTCATCGCGTAGCCCGCCTGCGACATCGCGTAGTCGGTGAACCACCGGACGCCCGGCGCGCGCGTCACGCCGCGGAAGATGCTCGCCGCGGGGAAGGCCTCGCCCGTCCCCCGGTGCCACGAGATGTACGCGCTGTCGGTGGGGGCGACGACGTCGAGGAGCGCGTCGTCGTCGATGCGGCCGAGGCCGAGGTTCTGGTCGAAGGCCCCCGCGGCGTAGCAGGCGCCGTCGCACAGGCCCGCGCCCGACGTGTTGGGGGGGAATCCACGCATCACCGCGCCGGTGCCGCGGAAGGCGGTCATCACGTCGCGGCGCCCACCGGAGACGAGCACGGTGGTGGTGGTCGCGACGATCTCGGGGCGCCCGTCGCCGTCGAGGTCGCCCGCCGCGAGCCCGCGCACCTCGTCGCGCCAGCGCACCGGGAAGCCCGGCGCCATCGCACCCGCCGCGGTGTACATCGCGATCGTGTCGCGCGAGGCCACGACCACCTCAAGGTTCGCGTCGCCGGTGAAGTCCCCGATCACGGGGGCCGCCCACAGCCGCGCCGCCGAGGGCTGAGCGCCCCAGCGGAGGGCGCCGCTCGCCCGCCACACCACCACGCGCTGCTCGCGCGCGGCCACCACCTCCATCACGCCGTCGCGGTCGAGGTCGACGACGGCGGGAGCCGCCCGCCACGACTCGCTGCCCATGTCGCGCAGGGAGGTGCGGAGCACGGGGGCGCGCACCGTCGCCGATCCGCCGCCAGCGACGGGCGGGCACGCGACGGCCGGAGAGGCTGCGTCCGGGGCCGCGTCCGGGGCCGCGTCCGAGGGGCGATCGGCGGGCGCATCCGCGACCGCGTCGAGGCGCACGTCCGCCACCGCGTCGGTGTCGGCGGCCGCGTCGCGCCGACGAATCTCGTCCACGCCAGCGGCATCGGCGTCGGCATCGGGCGGCGGCGGCGGCGCCTTCAAGTCTTCCGTGGGGGCGGCGTCTGCGATCGTGGCGGCGGCGTCACCGAGGAGGCGCGCGGTGGGGTCGTCCCCGAGGATGGTGCCCGTACAGGCGGCGAGACCGAGCGCAGCGGACAGGGCGAGCGTGCGTTGATCCATCTACCCGGCACCCTACATGACTCCCGTGGCGTGACGCAAAACGCCACGGCGGGGGTCTGGCGAGAACGCCGCCGCTGCCCCTTGTTCCGGTGGCCCTGTCGTCGGTAGGCTCGCGCCGCCCATGAGCGACGCCATCGAGTTCACCCTCAACGGCCGCGCCGTCCGCGTGGCGGCCGCCTCGACCCACCTCTCGCTGCTCAACTGGCTGCGAGGCAACCGGCTCACGGGCTCCAAGGAGGGGTGCGCCGAGGGCGACTGCGGCGCGTGCACCGTCGCCGTCCTCGACACCGACGCGCACGGCCGGCGTACGTGGCGCTCGGTCACCGCGTGCATCACGCTGCTCCCGATGGTGGCGGGCCGCGAGGTCCTCACCGTCGAGGGGATCGCGGAGGGGGCACCCCACCCCGTCCAGCGCGCGATGGCGGAGCACTACGGCTCGCAGTGCGGCTACTGCACGCCCGGCTTCGTCATGTCGATGTTCGAAGCGTACTACCGCCCCGAGGCGCTCGACCGTCCCGCCCTGGCCGACCAGCTGTGCGGCAACCTCTGCCGCTGCACGGGCTACCGCCCCATCCGCGACGCCGCCCTCGCAGTCCTCGCGGCGCGCGACGTCACCGCGCCCGACCGCTTCCGCCTCCCGCTGGCGGCCCCGGCGCCCGCGTCCGCGTCGCTGGAGCACGTCGACCCCGAGACGGGCGACCGCTTCCTCCGCCCCACCACGCTCGACGCGCTCTGCGCGCTGCGGCGGGCGTACCCCGAGGCCGCGCTCGTGGCCGGGGCGACGGAGGTGGGGGTCGAGATCAACAAGAAGTTCCGGCGCTTCCCGCTGCTCATCACGACGGAGCACGTGGCGGGCCTCGCGGGCGTCGCGCGCGTCGACGGGCGCTGGGAGGTCGGCGGCGCGGCCACGCTCACGGCCTTGGAGGAGGCGCTGGGTA
>Ga0105048_10018658_pt1 | contig 10655 bp, 5 predicted proteins | sample MAT05_FD_78382 | JGI IMG/M metagenome (GOLD analysis project Ga0105048, IMG submission 78382) | Freshwater microbial communities from Lake Fryxell liftoff mats and glacier meltwater in Antarctica - MAT-05 | ecosystem: Environmental > Aquatic > Freshwater > Ice > Liftoff microbial mat | place...
GCGGCGCGCGACCGAAGGAGGGCGGGATCGCGCTCGATCTGAAGCGCCTGCGCGCCATCCGGCGCCTCGACGAGAAGAACCTGCGCATGGAGGTCGAGGCCGGCATCATCGGCGAGCGCCTCGAGCGCGGCCTCAACCAGCGCGGCTTCACGCTCGGACACTTCCCGTCGTCGATCATCTGCTCCACGGCCGGCGGCTGGCTCGCCGCCCGCAGCGCCGGCCAGGCCTCGACGCTCTACGGGAAGATCGAGGACATGACGTTCGGCCTCGAGGTCGTCACGCCCGGTCGTATCCACCGCTCGATGCTCGGCCCGCGCCCGGGCCGCGGCGCCGACATGAACGCGCTCGTCATCGGCTCCGAGGGCTGCTTCGCCGCGATCACCGCCGCCGAGCTGCGCATCCGCCCGCTCGCCGAGGCTCGCCTGATGCGCGGGCTGCGCTTTCGCAACGTCGAGTCGGGCGTCGAGGGCATCCGCCGCATGCTCCGATCCGGCCTGCGCCCCGCGGTCGTGCGGCTGTATGACGCGCTCGACACCTTCCTCGGCCGCGGCCACGGGAAGGAAGGCGAGGACGACGAGGCGAGCGAGGTGCGCTCGCTCGAGGCGCTGAGCAAGCACGGGCGCGGCGCGTACGAGAGCCTGGTCGAGAAGGTGCCTTTCAAGCTCCCGGGCGCGGGAAAGATCGCCCAGTCGCTGGTGCGCACCGCGGTCAACGCCGTGCTCGGCTCGCCGATGATGCTCAACCGTGCGATCGCTGCGCTGCCCGAGGACTGCCTGCTCATCCTCGGCTTCGAAGGCCAGCCCGCGCTGGCGAGCGCCGAGTTCGCGGCGGCGATGGGGATCGCGAAGAGCCTCGGCGCCGAGGATCTCGGCCCCGGCCCCGGCGAGCACTGGCTCGAGAACCGCTACAACGTCTCTTTCAAGCAGTCGAAGGCCTACGCGTCGGGCGCGTTCACCGACACGATGGAGGTCGCCGCGACGTGGGATCGGCTGCTGCCGATGTATCGCGCCGTGCGCACCGCGATCGGGAAGGAGGCGTTCGTGATGGCGCACTTCTCCCACGCGTATCCCGAGGGCTGCTCGATCTACTTCACGTTCGCCGGCGCCACGCCGAACGCGAACGATCCGGCCGACGTGCTCGCTCGCTACGATCGGCTGTGGAAGAACGCGATGGCCGCGATCCACGACACCGGCGGCACACTCTCGCATCACCACGGCGTCGGTGAGCTCAAGCAGGACGGCATGGCGCGCGAGCACGGCGCGGGCGGCATGAAGATGATCGAGGCGCTGAAAGACGGCTTCGATCCGGCCGGCGTCATGAACCCCGGTAAGCTCGGCCTCTCGCAGAAGCGCGGCGGCATCGCGCGCCCCACGCCCGCCTGGGTGCGCGGCGAAAAGGGGCTCCCGAAGGAGATCCGCAGCGCGGTCGGCGAGTCCAACCTGATTGCCAGCGGTAGCCGCATCGCCGTTCGCCCGCCGGACGAGAGCGGTCTCGCGAGCGTGCTCCGCGTGGCGAGCGCGCGCGGGATCCCGGTGGTCAGCGATCAGACCGGCTTTCGCGCCCCCGCCGGCGCGGTGAACGTCGATCTCGGGCGCATGGCCGGCGTGACCCGGCTGTCCACGCACTCGCTGTTCGTCGAGGCCGAGGCCGGTGTGCGGGTCGATCAGCTCGAGGCGCTCGCGCTGCGGCAGGGCATGACGATGGGCCCGCTTCACCCGCGCGCGAACAACCGCACGCTCGGATCCGCGCTCGCTCGCGGGCTGATGGTGCGCCGCGGCGTCGCGCTCGGAGACCTGCGCGATCTGGGCTTCGCGGTGCGCGGGCTGATCGCCAGTGGCGCGCCGATCGAGACCCGCCCCGTGCCGCGATCGGCGACCGGTCCGGAGGTCGATCGCGCGTTCATCGGCGGGGAAGGGCGCTTCGGCATCATCACCCGCGCCACGCTGCGCCTCGCGGTGGTGCCGCCGCACAGCGGCGCGCTGGCGTTCCAGTTCCCGTCCCTCGGGGCGGCGATCGAAGCCGGGCGGCTCATCCTCCGGCGCGGCGTGAAGCCGCTGGCGGGCCGCGTCCTCATGACCGGCGTCGTGGCCATCGAGCTCGTCGCGCACGTCGAAGATCATCTCCGCGCGGCCGTCACCGTCGCCACCTCCACCGCCGAGGCGCTGGGCGGAAAAGAGATCCCCGAGGCGGGCCTCGCGCGCGGCGGCAAGTTCGACGCGGTGGTCGAGATCGCGTCGTACTGGACGCGCGCCGAGGAGCGCATGGACGCGATGCGCGAGGTGTCGGGCGGCGAGGTCTGGGCTGATTTTCTCGCGCCGGAAGGCCTCTCCTTGATCGCGCGGGTGGTCGACGTCGAGAGCAGGAAGAAGGTCGCCGCCGCGGCGATCGCCCACGGCGCGCGCATCCTGTCGGGCGTGCGCGGGCGCGATCCCTCGAACGAGCTCGGCGAGATCGACGAGGACGGCGCGCCGCACGACGAGACCGACTTCGAGACCTACGACGACGTGATCGCGCGGGTGAGCGCGGCGATCGATCCGACCGGCGTCTTCCGCGAGCGAAAAGGGGCTTCCGAATGAAGAACGCCATCACGGAGGCGCTGGGCGCGTTCGACCAGCGCGAGAACGCCGGCGTCGACACCTGCACCACTTGCCCGCGCCTGTGCCGCTGGGCCTGCCCGGTCGCCGAGGCCGAGGCGCGCGAGACGTCCTCGCCGTGGAACCTGGTGACGATGAGCGGCTTCGTGAAGCGCGGCCTCGCCACGCCGCAAGCGTCCGGCGATCTGCCGTATCACTGCACCCAGTGCGGGGCCTGCACCGAGGCCTGCCTGCACAAGAACGATGTGCCTTTGCTGCTCGATCTGGCGCGCGCGCGGGCCCTCGCCGCGCAGGTCGCGCCCGCGCCGATCGCCGAGGTGCGCGGTCACTTCGCGGTCGCGGCGAACGCGTACGGCGTGCCGCTCGAGCCGGCGCTCGAGCAGGTCACGAGGGACGCCGACTTCGCGCCGCGGTCCTCGAGTGCGGAGCGCCGCGCCGATGCGGGCGAAGACGCGGTGTACCTCCCGGGCTGCGCGACGCTGAAGGAGCGCCCCGAGGCGGCGTCCGCGTTCCTGAAGACGCTCGCGCTGCGCGGCATTCAGGGCGTCGCGCTCACCGAGGCCTCGTCGTCGTGCTGTGGCCTCCCGCTGCTCTGGGCGGGCGACATCGCCGGCTTCCGCGCGCACGCCGAGCGCCACGCCGCGCGCCTCGCCGGGGTGAAGAAGGTGATCGTGCACGACGCGGGATGCGCTGACGCGCTCCATCGCCGCTACCCGGACTTCGGCGTCTCGCTCGAGGCCGAGGTGGTGCCGGCGGCGACGTTCCTGGCCGAGAAGCTGGGGGTCGCCTTCGACGAGAAGACCGTGCCCCCGACCGGCATGACCGCGGCTGCGCCGGTCGCCTATCTCGACACCTGCAACCTGGCGCGCGCCCAGGGCACGGTCGATGCGCCGCGAAAGCTGATCCAGCGCGCCACCGGTGTCGCGCCCTGCGAGCTGAGCGGCCTGCGCGGCCGTCAGGCGGACTGCTGCGGCGCGGGGGGCCTGTTGCCCCGGACCGCGCCCGAGACCGCCCGCGCGATGGGTGAGGCGCGCCTGGATGCGTTCGCCAAGAGCGGCGCGCAAGAGCTGTGTGTGGCGACCCCGCGCTGCGCGGCGCACCTCGCGCGGCTCTCGCCGACCACTCCGATCGTCGACGTCACGACGCTGCTCGCGAGGCTTCCAACATGACTTCGTTCGCTCACGCTCACTGCGCGCCGTCGCCTGCGGGCAGGCGGAGCCTGACCCTCGGCTTTGGGCTTGCGACATGAGCTTCCATACGCTGGTCATCGTGAATCCCGCGAGCGGCAACGGCGCCACCGGCCGGCGCTGGCCGGAGCTGCGCGCTGCGCTCGATAAGCAGCTCGATCGCTGGGACAACCAGTTCACGACCGGGCCCGGCGACGGCACCCGCCTCGCGCGCCAAGGCGTGGCCGATGGCTACGAGATGATCGTCGCGGTCGGCGGCGATGGGACGATGAACGAGGTCGTGACCGGCCTGTTCCCCGAAGGCGACGCGACCCCGACGGCGCTCAGCCGGCCCGACATCGTGCTCTCGCCGGTGCGGCAAGGGACCGGCGGCGACTTCGCGCGTTTCCTCGGGCTCCCCGGCGAGATCCCGGCGTGCGTCGCGCACCTCGGCGGCTCGAACACGCGCCCGTGCGATCTCGGCGTCGTCGAGCTCGAGGGCCACGACGGAAAGCGGATCTGGCGCGGCTTCCTCAACATCGCGAGCTTCGGTCTCTCTGGTCTCGTCGTGGAGAAGGTGAACCACAGCTCGAAGATCCTTGGCGGCAAGGCCTCGTTCGCGTGGGGCCTGGCCAAGGCGATGGTCGGCTACCGCCCGCAAGCCGTGCGCATCACCGTGGACGGCGCGCGCTTCGTCGAGGAGCCGATCACCACGTGCGCGGTCGCCAACGGCCAGTACTTCGGCGGCGGGATGCGCTTCGCGCCCGAAGCCTCGATCGATGATGGCCAGTTCGACGTCGTCGCGCAGCTCAAGACCGGCGCGAAGGAGATCCTGGCCGTCCGTGACGTCTACAGCGGTCGTATGTCCGAGTGGGCCAGCGTGCGACGAGTGCGCGGCGCCGAGGTCCTCGCGGAGTCCACGAAGGCCGGCCAAGAGGTGCTGCTCGACATCGACGGTGAGGGCCTTGGCCGCTTGCCGGCGCGCTTTCGCATCATCCCATCGGCCGTTCGCCTGAAGATCTAGCGTCCTCGTGCCGCCGAGGCCGGTGCTGAAACACATTGCGTTCGCAGGCTCGGATTGACGCTCCCACCGGGTGGCCCCTAGACTCCGAACCGAGCCGTGGCCGACCCTTACGCGGCGAAATCTCCCAGCGGAGCAACGCCTCTCGCCTCGAACGGCGAGGGGATCCTGTCGTCGCTTCCGGTCGATATCGCTGACCTCCCTGCCGACGTCCGCGAACGTCTGGTCGCACGAGCCCACGCGCGCGGCGGGCGCCTCCACATCGGTCGCTACGTCATCACCGGGGAGCTCGGCCGCGGGGGTATGGGCGTGGTCTACGATGCGTGGGATCCACGCATCGATCGCCGCGTCGCGGTGAAGACGATCGAGCCCGATCTCATCCCCGACGAGGGTGAGCGCGAAGAAGTGATCGAGCGGTTCCGGCGCGAGATCAAGATGGTGGGCAAGCTCCACCACCCGAGCATCGTCACGCTGTTCGACTACGGCGAGGAGCCCGAGCTGCGGAAGGGCGACGACCCGTACGCGGCGGGCCGGATCTACTACTACGTGATGGAGTACCTGGAAGGTCGCTCGCTCGCGAAGACCCTCCGCGAGAAGAAGCAGCTCCCGGATCTCGAGGCGGTGCAGATCGCGCTCGACGTCGCGGACGCGCTGCGGGTCGCGCACGCGCGCGGGATCATCCACCGCGACATCAAGCCGTCGAACATCCTCATCCGCGGTCATCGCGCGGTGCTGCTCGACTTCGGCATCGCGAAGACCAACCAGGCGGCGCTGACGCGGCAAGGCCAGATCCTCGGCACGCCGACCTACCTCGCGCCGGAGCGGCTGCGCGAGAAGGAAGACGGCCTCGACGGCCGCGCCGACATCTTCTCGTTGGGCGTGCTGCTCTACACGATGCTGGTCGGCGAGGCGCCGTTCCAGGGCGACAACGTCTACGACCTGCTCGACAACATCGCGAAGCAGGTTCACCTCAAGCTGCCGCGCACCACGCAGGGCGGGGTGGTGCTGTCGCGCGCGCTCGATCGCATGCTGGCGAAGCGCCCGCAGGATCGCTACGCGTCCGCCGACGAGGTGGTGACCGCGCTCGAGCAGGCCAAGGCGCTGCTCCAGACCACCACGCCAGACGTCTCCGATCTCGGCGCGGGCCTGGTGCTGGTCACCGAGCCGATGACCGACGCGGCCACCGAGGTCGCGACGCCGAGCCAGCCGCTCAACACCGCGGCGATGATGCCGAGCATCGCGAAGCCGGGCGACGTGCTGGGGACCGCGCCGGAAGTGGCGCTGGGCCGATCCACGCGGCGAATCGAGGTCGAGCTCGACGACGGGCCGGGCACGACGCCGTCGGTCTGGGACGCCGACTCGAGCTCGGAGATCGTCTCGGTCGACTCGATCGAGATCAACGGCGTCGACGACGACATGGACTCCGCCGACACCGCCGGCGCGACCGTCCCCGGGAACCGCAAGGCCGGCCACAACGGCGGCGGCGTGACGCTCAAGCAGAGCACCAGCATGCAGCTCGAGGCGGTGCGCCTCCCGAAGCCGCCGGCGCAGGTGGCCTCGCCGCCGATCCCGGCCATCTCCACCCACGAGCTGCGGGCGCCGCAGCGGCGGATGGTCTCGCTGGCGGGCGAGGAAGAGACGCTGGCCGAGGCCAACCGCGATCGCCACGAGGCGAAGACCGCGAGCGAGGTGAACCTCAAGGCGCCCGACACGGCCGACATCCCGCCGCAGCGCGGAGCGACGGTCGGGGGGCGCTCGCGCCGGCCGCGCATCGAGGCTTCGCTGGTGGACGAGGACGACGTGGTGGTGCGCCCGGCGCCGCTCGACTCGCTCCACCCCGACGAGGTGCCCACCCAGTCGGGCGTCCCGACCCCGGGATCGGGTATCGCGATGCCGGTCGCGCGGCCCGGTGATCCGGTCGAGACGGACATCGTGCGACCCCGCCGGATCGGACCGCCCGCGCGCGATCCGGCCGAGCAGCGAAACGCCGCCAACGCCGCTCGCCGCGAGCAGTACGACGTCGTCGAGCGGCCGACCAACAGCGCGCCGCCCCCGCCACCGAGCGCCGCCATCGCGCGTCGCACGGTCGCCGCGCGGGGCGTGAGCGGCCGCCGCGAGGCCCCACCGGTCGACGACATCCGCGTCACGGGGACCGACCTCGATCGCCCGGGCGCCCGCGCGCGCGCGGTGCGGATGCGGGTCATGGTGCTGGTGCTGCTGGCGCTCGTCTCGATCGCCGTGGGCTTGATGCTCGGCCGCAGGAAAGACGCGCGCGAGGCCCAGCCCACCGCGGCGGTCTCGGCCGAGCCCGCCGCGCCGGCGCCGGCGCCGAAGGCCATGGTCGGTGAGGCGCCGCGGCCGCTCGAGGGCGCGGGCGAGGCAGTCTCCCCGCGCTCGCCGGCGGAGATCATCGCGGACGCGCAGCGGGCGTACCTCGAGTCCCGCCTGAGCGAGGCGGATCGGCTCTTCGCGCGCGCGCTCGAGTCGGCGACGGAAGGCAGCGAGGTGCAGGCCCGGGCGCTCGTCGGCCGCGCCCGTGTGCTCGCCGCGCAAGGCGAGAACGATCGCGCCGAGAAGCTCCTGCGCCGCGTCGTGGACACGCGCACCGATGGCCCCGAGCTGCGCGAGGCCAAGGCCCTCCTGGAGGCCAGCGGCAAGGACTCCGCGCCCGTTCGCCGCACGGCCGCGCCTCGCCCGCAGCCGGCCGCGTCGGCCTCCGCGAGCCCGGCGCCGAGCTCGGCCGCGCCTCGCCCGACCGCATCGGCGACCCCGCCGCCTACGCCCACGCCGACGCCGGTCGCGAACAACGAGAACATCGCCGATCTCTCGATCGACGAGCAGTGCCGATTGCTGATCCGCCGCCACCTCAACGATCCCCAGGCCGGGATCGCCGCGCTCGAGAGCCTCGCCCTGCGCGCGCCGAGCGCGGCCTGTGTCCACAAACAGCTGGGCACGTTCTACCGGCGCGTGGGCAACGATCGCTCGGCGATCACGGCGTACCAGCGCTACCTGCAGCTCGAGCCGAACGCGCCGGACAAGGCGTCGGTCCAATCGCGCATCGACAGCATCTCGGCTCGACTTCCGCCATGAGCCGGCTCGGCCCGGAGGCGGCGCGCCGCGCGGGCACGCTCGCCGTGCTGGCCTGCAGTCTCGCTTTTTTGCCGCTTTTTTCAGCGCGGATTGGGGCGCCCGACGCGATCGCGCTCTTGCCGGCGGATCAGCGGGACGCGGTGGCGTGCCGGCTCGATCCGGGCGCGGCGCTGATCCTCGGGCGGCCGATCCCGGTGGATCGAGCGCGGGCGCCGGACTGGGCGCTCCTCCCCGGGATCGGTCCGAAGCGCGCGGCGGCCATCGTCGCGGCGCGTCCGGAGAGCGTCGAGGCGCTGTCCCAAGTGAAGGGGCTGGGGCCGAAGCGGATCGCAGCGATCCGCGCGCTCGTCACTGACCCTTCACCGACTCCTGCACGGCCTTGTAGATGACCTTGAAGGCCTCGCAGATCTTGGCGGGGTTCTTCTCTTGGGTCACCGAGACCATCGCGGCGGTGATCTCGGCCGAGGCGGCGATCGAGGCCTTCATGATCTCGAGCTGAGCCGCCGAGGGCGCGGGGCGTTCATCTTTGGAAGGGGGGCGCACCATGTGGTCACCCTAGCTCGCACCGCAACAAAACGAAAACGCCGCCGGCATCGGAAGATACCGGCGGCGTTTCAGGTCAGTTCGTCGGGTTGGAGGAGATGGGGATCGAACCCACGACCTCTGCATTGCGAACGCAGCGCTCTCCCAGCTGAGCTACTCCCCCGCGAGGTGGGTGGCGTATTACGCGCGGCCAACGACACACGCAAGGAGAAAGTTGAACGCCTTTTGACCCGGGGGCCGGACGGGTGGTAGTGCCATCGATAGGCATGTCCTCTGGAGAAACGGACGTCGCGTCGACTGCGCGTCCCAAGAAATCGAGCGCGTCGATCACCGAGCTCGAGCTCGCGTTTGCGCAAGATCCGCAGTCCTCGGCTTATGTCCCGCTTTGCGAGGCATATCTCGACCAGTCGCGCTTCATGGAAGCGATGGTCGTGGCCAAAAAAGGGCTCAAGGCGCACCCGGCTTCGGTCGAAGCGCGCCTTCTGCTGGCCTCGGTCTACGCGCGACAGCAAAAGTACCCGCGCGCGCTGCAGGAAGCCGACGAGGTCGTGGCTCAGAACCCGACCAGCGCTGCGGCGCACCTCGGGCGCGGCAAGATCCGCTTCGACAGCGGTGACGACAAGGGCGCGGTCACGGATCTCAAGAAGGCGATCGATCTCGATCCCACGACGAGCGACGCGACCGAGCTGCTGAAGAAGCGCGGGATCATCTATCCCGAGCCTCCTCCGCCTCCGCCCCCTCCGGTGGCCGTCGCGCCTGCGTACCCGCCGCCGATGTCGTCGCAGGGACAGGTCACGGGCGACCTCTCGCGCGGCCCTGCCGGCGTCTACAGCAGCACGATCCCCCGCCAGCCGGCCTCCGCGTCGATGACGCCGCCGCTGGCGTACCCGAATCCGGTCGCGCCGCCGTCGCGCCCGCGCCTCGAAGGCGAAGACGAGCTCGAGAAGCTCGCCGTGGGTGTCGGCGAATTGAAGCGCGAAGGCGGCGGCAGCGCCCGCGGCACGATCGCGCTCGCGGTCGGAGCCCTCCTGATCACCGTCGTCGGCGGCGGGGTCATGTTCCACAACAAGCGCGTCACCGAAGGCATCGCCGAGCTGAGCCGTCAGGGCCGCTCCGCGTTCCTCGAGGACACGTACGGCAGCTATCAGCGGTCGGCGAGCGCGTACGAGGAGATCCTCAAGACGCTCGACGCCGATCATCCCGCGACGCTCGGCGCCCTGGCGCACACGTACGCGATCCTGTGGGGCGAGCACGGCGCGGTCGAGCAGAAGGCCGCGCTCGATCGCGTCCTCGCGCTGGCCGTGAAGCGCGCGCCCGACAACCCGCACACCATCTCGGCGCGCGGTCTGGTCGAGCTCTACGGATCCGACAACCGCCAGAAGGCGGCGGCCGCTGCGTACGCCGCGGTGTGGCCGGCGGTGAAGGCGCTGCGCGAGCAGAACCAGGAGCTGATCGGCACGTTCGCGGATCTCACGCTCGGCATCATCGACATGGAGGCCGGCAATTACACCGGCGCCGCGAGCGCGCTCCAGCAAGTGGTCGGCGCGATCCCGGGCAGCGTGCGCGCCAAGGTCGCGTACGCGCGCGCCGCGCACCGCACCGGCGATCTCGGCAAGGCCGAGGTCGCGTTCAGCGAGGCCCTCAACGTCGCGAAGGACCACCCCGGCGCCCGCGCAGGACGGGCCCTGGTGCGCCTCCAGCGCGGTCGCCTCGACCCCGCGGCACAAGACCTGGTCGAGTTCGACGAGTTCGCCAAGAAGGCGCCCAAGCAGATCTCGGACAAAGATCGCGCGCTCGCCGAGTACGCGCGGAGCGAGGTCATCCGCGCCACGGGTGACGAGGGCTCGGCCCGCGCCTACTACGAGAACGCGCTTCGCTTCGATCCGGGCAACGCCGAGTTCCCGTACGGGCTCGGCCGCAGCTACCTCGCGAACGGCCGCGCCAAGGAGGCCATCGCGCCTCTGACAAAGGCCCTCGAGAGGGAGCCCAACCGCCGCGCGTTCATGGTCGCGCTCGCGGAGGCGCAGACCGCCACGGGTGACTACGGCAACGCCGAGAAGAACGTCACCGCCGCGCTCGCGCAGGACGGCCGCGATATCTCGGCAGCGCTCGCCCGCGGGCGCCTCCTGGTCGCGCAGAAGAAGCCCGACGCCGAGAGCTACCTCAAGGAAGTGCTCGGCTGGTCGAAGTCCGGCGAGGCCAGCCTCGAGCTCGGGCGCCTCTACGCCGGCACCGGCAAGA